>Ga0335072_10013197_pt1 | contig 11777 bp, 6 predicted proteins | sample Lox_Sample_21_FD_206725 | JGI IMG/M metagenome (GOLD analysis project Ga0335072, IMG submission 206725) | Soil microbial communities from Loxahatchee National Wildlife Refuge, Florida, United States - Lox_Sample_2.1 | ecosystem: Environmental > Terrestrial > Soil > Wetlands | place: USA: Florida...
TTGAAGTCGACGGTGTTGCCGAGCCCATCCGTCAACTGGCCGTCTTCAAAGACCTGCAGCAGGATGTTAAAGACGTCCGGATGAGCCTTCTCGATCTCGTCCAGCAGAACGACAGAGTACGGCGACCGCTTGACGCGCTCGGTCAGCTGACCACCCTCTTCGTAGCCCACGTATCCCGGGGGCGAACCAATGAGCTTCGAGACCGAATGCTTCTCCATGAACTCCGACATATCGAAGCGGATCAGCGATTTTTCTGATCCGAAGAGGAACTGCGCCAGCGTACGCGCCATCTCCGTTTTGCCCACGCCCGTTGGTCCCAGGAAGAGGAACGATCCGATTGGGCGGTGCGGCGACTTGAGGCCCGCCCGCGAGCGGCGAATCGCCCGCGCCAGCGCCGAGATCGCCTTGTCCTGCGAGATCACGCGTTTGTGCAGTTCTTCTTCTACGCGCAGCAGCTTCTGCGTCTCTTCTTCCTTGATCGAGGTAATCGGCACACCGGTCCAGCGGCTCACCACGTCCTCAATGTCTTCGCGGCTCACGATTCCGGCTGTCGAGTCGTCAAGGTGATACTTGTCGCGCAGGGCGCGCAGGTTCTCGCGCTCTTTGCGCTCCTCGTCAGAGTAGAAACGGGCTTTTTCGAACTCGTGGTTGGCAATCGCATTTTCCATGCGGTGCACGATGAACTTGATTCGCTTCTGCACCTCGGTGATTTCCTCGGGCAGGGAAGTCTGGCGCAGCTTCACCCGCGCGCCAGCCTCGTCGATCAAGTCGATGGCCTTATCCGGAAGAAATCGATCGGGAATATAGCGGTTCGAATGCGAGACGGCGAAGTTGATCGAGTCGTCGGTATAGCTGACCGCGTGGAACTTCTCATAGCGGTCCTTAATACCCATGATGATCTTCACGGCGTCTTCTTCGTTCGGAGGCGGCACCTTGACGGCCTGGAAGCGCCGTTCGAGCGAACGGTCTTTCTCGATGGACTTGCGGTATTCGCCCGGCGTGGTTGCGCCGATGCATTGAATTTCGCCGCGCGACAGCGCCGGCTTCAGGATATTCGCGGCGTCCAGTGACCCTTCCGCAGAACCCGCGCCCACCAGCGTGTGCAGTTCATCGATAAACACAATAGAGTTCTGATTTTCCATCAGTTCTTTCATGATGGTTTTCAATCGTTCCTCGAACTGGCCACGATATTTGGTTCCCGCGACGATCAGGGAAAGGTCGAGGGCCAGCACCTTCTTTTCGGAAAGAAAGCTGGGCACGTCGCCGTCGGAGATGCGCTGCGCCAGCCCCTCGACGATGGCTGTTTTGCCCACGCCGGGTTCGCCGATCAGCACCGGGTTGTTTTTTGTCCGGCGGCACAGAATCTGAACCACGCGCTCCAACTCAGCGTCGCGGCCGACAAGTGGGTCAAGCTGGTTATCCAGAGCGGCCTGGGTAAGGTCGCGAGAAAATTCGGCCAGCAGGCTCGACTCGCGGTTGCGTTGCTGTTGCGGAGCCTTTTCCTGCGTGGTCCGTGCCAGCTCTTCGCGAATCGCCGCCAGCTTCAGCCCGCGCTCCTGCAGAATCTCCGCAGCGAAGCATTTCTCTTCGCGCAGCAGACCCAGCAGCAGGTGCTCGGTGCCGATGTGTTTGTGCGATAGCCGCTCGGCTTCCTCGGCTGCATAGGCCAGAACACGCTTGCATTCATTCGAGAGCGGCAGATCGACCGACGTCGAGACCTTTTCGCGAATGGTGGTATGCCCTTCAATCTGTTTACGAATGGATTCAACGGATGCGTGCGAGCGAAGAAAGCGATTGGTCAGCGCCTTGTCCTCACGCAGGAGGCCAAGCAGCAAGTGTTCCGTCTCGATATAAGGAGAGCCAAACTGGCTCGCCTCATAGCGGGCGAAGAAGATAACGCGCCGTGCCTTTTCCGTATAGCGTTCGAACATATTCCCCCTGGAAAGCCCTGTCCGTCGCCGATCCTGCCGGGGGGAGTTCCCGTCAGGTCTCGAAGACCTTCAACGCCTTCGTCCTTATCGCCGCTCCGGCCTAAAATCATGGGCCAGGTCTGGGGCGGCCGTCGGGCTGGGTGCGTTCTTCCGCAACCAGATCCCACAATTGCTGTACTTACGTCTCCCGCTCAACCTGCGAGCGGAGAGACCTCTTGCATGCGGCCCTTTTCCAGCCGCAAAATTCTGCTACACCGCTGCGCCAACGTCAGGTTGTGCGTAACAATAACAGAGGTTAGATGGTGCGTGCGGTGAAGTCGTTCCACCAGGTCAAAAACCACGCCAGCGGTCCGGCTGTCCAGATCGCCTGTAGGCTCATCAGCCAGAAGGACTTTCGGCTTTGTCACCAGTGCTCGCGCGAGCGAGACCCGTTGCTGCTCGCCTCCGGATAGTTCGCCTGCCCGATGCTCCGCACGGTCGCCAAGTTCCACCTCGTCAAGCCATTCAGCGGCCTTTTTCAATGCGGACGTCTTTGATTCGCCACGCGCCAGCAGCGGCATGGCGACGTTCTCGGCAGCCGTAAACTCAGGCAGCAGATAGTGGAACTGCCAGACGTAGCCCACCTCACGGTTGCGAAAACGTGCTGCCTCTTTGCTCGAAAGGTTTTTCAAATGAATTGAGGCGCAGTATACGTCACCGCCTGATGGGCTATCAAGAGTCCCCAGAATGTGCAAAAGCGTGCTTTTACCAGCACCCGACTCGCCGACGATGGCCAGCATCTCGCCTTCCGCCACGTTAAAGCTCAAACCGTCGAACAGCACCAACCGTCCCCGGCCAGTGGAATATTCCTTTTGCAAGTTTCTAATTTTGATAACGATTGGATGTTCGGCGCCCTCGGCAGGATTCAACCCGGCTGCTGCGGCCAGATTTGGCGCGAACGATGCGGGTGAAAGCGACTCCATATCTACCTGTACCACTGTTAACCCCAAAAGGGAAGAAATGATTCAGCGGGAAGAAGAATTATGGGCGCGACGCCGGTCCGATCCTGCTGGATTTTTCAGCCCGGCAAAGCATTATTCATACCGCAGAGCCTCGGCTGGCAACACGCGCGCCGCAGAGCTTGAGGGAAAAATGGTCGCCAGCAGCGAGACTCCCAGCGAGACCGCCGCCACAATCACGCCATCGATGGCGCGAGGCGCAAAGGGTAGATAGTCAATCGAGTAAATCTCCGCCGAAAGCGGGAAGCGGTAATGCGCACCCAGCCATGACAGGGTGTATCCGAGCACCAGACCCAGCGCCGTGCCCACGACGCTGATTAAGAATCCCTGCAGCAGAAAGATGCGCCGCACCTGTCCCGGCTCGACGCCCAGCGACATGAGCACGGCGATATCCTTGGTCTTCTCCATCACCATCATGGTGAGGGCGATCAGAATATTCAGAGCAGCCACGCAGACGATCAGCCCGATCACGATGAAGGTGACCACCTGCTCCAGCCGCAGCGCGTGGAAGAGCTCACGGTTCTGCTCCATCCAGTTCGTCGTTTGAAAGCCTGGCCCGGCTGCAGCTTCAATCTCCCTGCCGATGCGGTCAGCGTGGTTCAGATCATCGACTTTGAATGAGATCACGGAGATCACGTCCGGCTCGCCAAACAGCCGCTGCGCGTCCTTCAGCCGAATGAAGCCGAAGCTCGAGTCGTATTCGTAGAACCCGGAGTGGAAGATGCCCACAATGCGAAAGGGCTGGTACTTGGGAACCAAGCCATAAGGCGTGAGCTCTCCCTGCGGGCTGATGACCATGACCGCCGACCCGACCTTAGCGTCGAGCGTATTGGCCAGATCATAGCCGATCACCAGCGGGGGTATCGCCGCGTTCGCGTTGCTTGTACCCTCGTCTGGCGCGGAAAGTGGCGCCGCAGAACCCGATGTGAGGTTCGAAAAAAGATTGCTGACCGTCTTTTCCTCGCTGGGAATGATACCGTCGAGCATGGCTCCGCCGGACAGCGTGCCGCGTGCGACCAGCACTGGCTCGTAAAGTCCCGGTGCAGCCGCGGTCACATGAGGAAGATGCCGCAGTCGCTCCACCAGCGGACGCCAGTTCTTGATACCGTCGTTCAGGGTGCGCATGAGCTGAACATGAGCCGTCGAGCTGAGCAGGCGGTTCTGCAGGTCGCGGCGCATCCCGGTGGTGATGGCCAGCGCGATGATCAGCGAGGCCACGCCTACAGCTACTCCGGCGATGGAGATGGCTGTAATGGCGCCCACCACCGCCTGGCGGCGCTTGGCCCGCAGATACCGCGCGGCGACGAAGAGTTCAAAGCGCATAAAGAAAAAGAGTGCTAGCGAACGGCTCGCTTCACCGCGACCGCGTTGTCTTCGCGGTCGAAGACGCGCACCGTAATCACATGCTCCGATGCATCCACTAGAGCCGGAGCGTCCGCGGGTCTCGGGCGCAGCGGAGCATCGAAGGAAAACTTCTCCGTCAGCGAATCGGAGATCTTGCCCACCGGCTCGATGTACTGCCATGGCCCCGCATCCACGGAATACTCGGCATGCGAGATCGGGCTCGTCGCGTCCGTTGCCGTCAATTCCACATGAATCTTTCCGTCAACAAGCTGCGCAGCCATGTCGCTTACCATCGGCGGCGTTGTGTCGATCAGAAACTGGTCGCTCACCTTGTCGCCCGTGAGCGCCTCACCCGGATTGTGCGATGGAGCATCGCTGGCCACGACTTTGATCCGGTACGCGCCATCCGGCAGCAGCTCCGCGTCAAAGCTCAGATACGTCTGCCGGATGTTTTTCTTCAGCAGCAGCCAGTTCCGCTCACCTTCGCCGCGATAGTAAACGGCGTATTCGAGCGTGTCACTGTTGTCGTCGTGTGCCAGCCAGCGCACCGTTACCGCTGACTTGTCGCGCAGCCCCACCAGCGGCTCGCGCCCCGGCTCAACCGTGAAGCTGATGACGCCAGGATTCTGCGGGGCGGGGAAGTTGATCGCTACCTGTTGTGTCTGCAATCCGTCGACCGACCCGGGAGGCACGCGCGCGCCCGGCTGGATCACGATTTCATCCACCACAGGAGCCACATTTACCGGCAGATAGTAGATCCCAACCGAGGCAATATCCGCGCCTGGATGCAGCACCGCCTTCCATTGCACAAAGCGCGCAGACTCCACACTTAGCGGACCCGCGTTGGGCGTGACTTTCTTCCAGTCGCTCCATGCCCGCTCCGGGTTTTCGATATTGCCCACGCGCGCATAAAAATCGAAGCTGCCCGATCCCGTGCCTGTCTGCACCTCGGCGCGACCCCACTGCGAGAACACGCCCGCATCGAACACATCGCTCAAATAGGTGCCCTCAGCGGCGTCGCCATGGCTCAGCAGATAGACTTTGCCTGTATTTGCAGTGCTTATGTATGTTCCACGAACAGAATCGGCAAAGCCCGTCGCCTGAAATGCCTCAAGATGCGCGATGTCCGCATACGAGCCGTCTTGGGCAATCTTGTAAATGCGTCCTCGATTTCCAGTCGCCGCGAGCAAGCCCTGCGGAGTCCAGCGCAGTGCATAGACAATGTCATCGCGGCTGGCCCACAGCTTGCGCGGCGCGCCGTTTGGAGCGATCTCGTCGATCTCTGATCCTTCGGGGATCAGCGTATTTTCGCTCAGCGCTCCCACAGAGCCCGGCTGCACAATCTTGATGGTCACCGTCGCTTTGCCAGTCACCGGCAGCGGAGGCAGCGTCTGACGGCCTTTTTCGCCGACCGCCGCCGCAAAGATTGCGCCGTCCATGCCGACGGCGACAGAGGTAATCTCGCTCTTCGGTGAGTCGTAAATCACATATCCTTTGCCGGCCTTGTCGATTCGGTACACCAACCCCGTTCCGTCGGACCCGGCGATAAGGTTTCCCGCCGCATCGAAGGCCAGGCAACGAATATGCTGCTCGTCGCTCTTGAAGAACAGCTCCGGCTTACTGCCCGGCGCGATGCGGTAGACGCCCGCCGGGCCACCCGCAGCGACATAGAGCCGCCCTTCGGTATCGAAGATCATGTCCCATACGTACTTCGGCTTCTCCGCTGTGGCCGCCGGATCGAATACGACGGTCGCGTTTTCTTCGGTTAAATCCACGGCATCGGGGTCGAGCTTGTAGACCTTTCCAGAAGGCAGCGTTGCAGCATACACCGCGCCGTCCGGACCCACGCGCACCACCTGCACGTTCAGGTCTTTCGACGAAAACAACCTTGTCGTCTTTCCATCGGGCGAAACCTTGAGCACCGTTGCTGGGTTGCCCGTTCCCAGATACGCATTTCCGGCCTTATCCGCGGCTACCGACCATACATAGGTTGAGGGAGTGGTTGCGACCAATGTGCTGGACGGCCCGGCCGTCAGGTGGCCGTCACTGGTAATTGCTATGCCGTCGGGCGTGCCGCGCTCCAGCTCATCAAACTTCGATTGGGACCACAGCTTTGTGCCCTGGCAATATGCAAGTCCACTGGAAAACACCGCCAGACAAAGAGTCAGAAGAGAGAAAGAGCGCCGCATCATGCTGGAATCGAGTCTACTAGATAACGCATCTCACCCTTGTACAATCATGCCTATGGATCAGCCCCAGTCCGATGCTCTCGTCTTCTTCGGTGCAACCGGCGACCTTGCCTACAAACAGATTTTTCCATCCCTGCAACGGCTCGCAAAACGTGACAAACTTAACGGCCCGGTCATCGGGGTCGCCAAAGCCGGATGGACCCTCGATCAATTCAAAGCCCGCGCTCAGGACAGCGTCGAAAAGCACGGGGGCGCCGATCCGGAAGGTTTGCCGAAGCTTCTCGCGCGTCTGCGCTATGTAGACGGAGACTACGCGGACGCCGGCACCTTTACTCGCGTCCGCCAGGAGCTGGGCAGCGCGCAGCATCCGCTGCACTATCTCGCGATCCCGCCCAGCCTGTTTGCAGAGGTGATTGAGAAGCTCAAGGTATCCGGCAACGCTAAGGGGGCGCGCGTCGTCGTGGAAAAACCATTCGGCCATGATCTGGAGTCCGCCCGCCGGCTGACCCAGGTCATTCACCACGTCTTCGATGAGCGCAACATCTTCCGCATCGACCATTATCTCGGCAAAAACGCCGTACAAAACCTCATCTTTTTCCGCTTCGCAAATTCCTTCCTTGAGCCTATCTGGAACCGCCAGTACATTGAGAGCGTGCAGATCACCATGGCCGAACAGTTCGGCATTCAGGGTCGCGGAGCGTTCTACGACAGCGTGGGTGCGCTTCGCGACGTCGTGCAGAACCACCTGATGCAGCTCGTCAGCAACATTGCCATGGAGCCGCCACCCTGTCCTGACGTTGAATCCATCCGCGATGAGCGTGCCAAGGTTTTGCGCAGCACGCAGTCGTTGGAACCGGAGGACGTCGTACTCGGCCAGTTTGATGGCTACCACAATGAAGCCGGCGTAAAGCCGGACTCGAATGTTGAAACATTCGCCATGGTGCGTCTGCACATTAACTCCTGGCGCTGGCGCGATGTGCCGTTCTATATCCGCACCGGAAAGTTACTGCCCGTCACCGCAACTGAGGTGACTGCGAGATTTCGCCAGACGCCGCCGGTGTTCTCGGAAAAGTTGACTCCGCAGAATTATGTCCGCTTCCGCCTTAGCCCGGTTCCGGCAACCGGCATCGGCGCCTCGGTAAAGCAGGCCGGCGACCGGCTGCTGGGATGTATGACCGAGCTCTGCGTGGACGAGGATTGCGGAACCGAAAACCTGCTTCCATATGAGGAACTCCTGCAGGACGCAATGCAGGGCAACCAGACATGGTTCGCACGTGAGGATTATGTCGAGGAGTCCTGGCGCATCCTCGATCCCATATTGAAGAACCCGCCTAAGCCGGCAACCTATCGGCCTGGGACCTGGGGACCCTCTGAAACGGGAACGTTTGTCCCGCCGCCCGGAGGGTGGTCCAACCCGAAAGGCGAATTGCCAAAATCGTAAAAGGCTATGGACTGCCCATACCGCGGCCCCGCACCGCACGTCGAGAAACGGTCGATGCGGGGTACTTGAGAGGTTACATGTTGCCTGCTTCAGTGCTGCGGATGAAGGCAGCCACATTCGCATGCAGCTTCTCGAGCGACTCCTCGCGAACGTAGACCATGTGCCCTGACTGGTACCAGTCGTACTCAATGTTCTTTGTCAGGCTATCTGGTATCGGCAGATGCTTGTCTTCATACAACGCCGCGTAGAAGGGCGTTGCCAGGTCGTAGTAGCCTCCGTTCACCAGCACCTTGAGCCGCGGATCGGTCTTCATCGCTGTTGCCAGATCGGCGCTCACGTTCAGGTCAATCGGATTGCCATCGTGCTTCAGGTCCCACTCGTGTCCGTCGAACAATGCTTCAGGGAGATAGGTTTCCCCAAACCCGTACTTCAGGTCCTTCCGCACATAGTCGTTGAAGAGGGAAACATAGGCTGAAGAGATGGCGGCGCTTTGTGGATCGTATTCCGCCTCCTCGCTCAGCGGATTGAGCGTCGGCCCGGAGAAACGCGTGTCCAGCCGGCCGGTGGTCAGGTCCTGGTCGATCTGAAGGTTCTTGGTAAAGCCTCCACCGCTCACGCGCAGGTCGGCCCGCATCAGGTAATCGACCGACAGGCCGGTGTACTCGTGCAGCTTTTCCGCGATGGCCTGTTTTTCGGCCTGAGGCAGGTCCGTGCCTTCCTGCAGAGCGTGCGTATAGTCGCCCATGGCGAACGTCTCCACTTCCTTCAGGAACGGCAGCAGCTCGGCAGGTTGGTTCGGCAGTTTGTGGTGGTACCAGGCGGTTGCGGCGTAGGTCGGCAGCCCGGTTTCAAACGGCAGATCAATGCCGGGATTCATGCGCGCCCCGTCAATGTCCGAGGTGAAATTGAAGATCTGCGACAGAAGAATCACGCCGTTCAGGTCGATGGCCTTCTCGTTTTCAAGAATATTCGCGAGGACAGCGGAGCGCGTTGTTCCATAGCTCTCGCCAAACAGGTACTTCGGCGAGTTCCACCGATTGTATTTGCCGAGAAACCGCGCGATGAATCGCGCAAAGGCATGCCCATCCTCATCCACGCCCCAGAAGGCTTTTTCAGGGTCTTTGCCATAAAGGCGTCCAAAGCCGGTACCCGGCATATCGATAAAGACCAGATCGCTCGTGTCGAGCAGGCTGTAAGGGTTATCTTCGAGCTTGTAAGGAGCGCCCGGCAGATGCTGGTCGTCCGGTGTCGATACGCGCATCGGGCCAAACGCGCCCATATGCAGCCACACGGTCGAGCTGCCCGGACCGCCGTTGTAAAGGAAGGTGATGGGCCGCGTCTGTGGGTCTGCGCCTTTCTTGAAGTAGGCCACATAAAACATGCTCGCCGTCGGCGGGGCGTCCTTCGGGTCCTTTACCAGCGAGGCAGGCGAACCGGGGTCCGGCTTGCCATCCGGCCCGAGAAGCGCGTCATCCGCGTCGGTCGCGCCCACGGTGATGGTACCGGCCACGGCGGTGTAGGCAATGTGTTCGCCTCCCGCATTCAGCACGCCCTCTGTCGTTGAATCGGCTGGGGTAGTGGCGGTAGGTTTCTCAACTGGTTTTTCCGTGGATTTTGTGTCGTCCCCTGCCAGCGCGGGGATGGAAACAGCAGCTGCCAGCGCCAAAGCAAGCAGCGAGGAGAATTTTCGCATCGGTCAATCCCTCAAAAAGAAAAAATAGGTGTAGAAGCGTTTAGACTGTGGGTTGCATTGAATGTAACCGGAAAGTATAGAACGGCAGACCGGCTTTTGCGTTGGGCGGCTGCAAAACGAGGCATGGGCGAATCGATTTTTCGCAACTCCGGACTCCGCACATGCGTCTCAAGGAACGCGATTGAAAAAAACGTTCCGGGAAATGCAATCTAATATATAGATCGATGGCCGACCAACTCTATCTCAGCCTGTGGTACCCCAACTTCCGACTCATCGCCCTGCCCGCCGCGCTCGAAAAAGTCATGGAACTGTTTGAGACGGTCGCCGGCTCGTCACGGGTGAAGGCCGCAGCCGCCTACCCTATCTCCTGGAACGAGACTCCCGCGTATCAACGCATCTATGACGAAGAGCATGAGCCGGACATCGAGGCTGCGCAGCCCAGGCAGGCAATCTCAGCCGCAACTGAAATGCTGCATGACGACTTTGCCTACGAATTCGAGCTGGTGTGGGAGTTATGGGCGCCGGAGAGCGGAGGTGGCCTCGACCCTGTATGGAAGAAAGAGCCAGCCATCGTTCGTATCGTCGGCTACGGTCCGGAGTTCGACGAAGCAGCCTACGAGCAGAACGGCCACATCCGCATCGACTTTGGCCCGGACACACCCTTTCTTCAGGAAGAGGTAAACCTCGACCGGGAGGCTGCGGAGCATGTCAAACAGAATGTGCAAATGCTTGTCGATTTTACCAATGCAGTCCAGCAGCATGCGGGCATCTCCACGCGGCTGCTCTGGTCCGAATCTGGCGAGAGCCTGGCGCAGAAGCTTATTGCGCGTTTGCAGAGCGTGAATTGACCCTGAAAGCGTCTGAGAAAATGTCTGTATGCGCATAACGATTGCGAGGCTGCGCCAAGCAATCCTGATTCTGGCCGGCCTGCTGGCTGCGGTGCTCATCGGCTTCTTCGCCTATGCGCGTTACCGCCTTCACCACTTTGAGAGAGACCTGCCGGGCCGGCTCGGGATTAACATTCAGCAGACCGCCAACGGATACACCTATTCGCAATCGAGCCAAGGACATACGCTCTTCACTGTTCATGCCTCAAAACTTATCCAATACAAGCAGGGCGGCAATGCCACGCTGCACGACGTTTCCATTGAGCTCTATGGGCCGGCAGGGTCGAACCGTGTCGACAAAATCTACGGCTCCGACTTCGATTACGACGCGAAAGACCAGATCATCAGCGCACAGGGGACCGTCAGCATTGAGCTGCAGGGCTTCGGCAATGGAAACACATCGCCACAGAACACTATCCATGTAAAAACCAGCGGCCTTGTCTTTGACCAGAGGACCGGACAGGCCGATACCAGCCAGCACACGGAGTTCGAGTTTCCGAAGGCTTCAGGCAGCTCCACCGGAGCCCACTACAACAGCAAAACCGGCGTGCTGGTGCTGGATAGCCAGGTGGAACTGACGACCATGGCCAATGACAGCCCGGCCGTCGTCCACGCCTCGCACGCGCAGATCGTGCGCGATTCGAATCAGGCCTTCCTGCTCAACCCGCAGACCGAGTACCAATCGGAAAAAGGCTCCGCCGATACCGCGATCGTCAACTTTCGTCCGGACGGCTCGGTTCAGAGCGTCAACGCACAGGGCCATGTGCGCGTCGCAGGTGCCGACGGCGCAGTGCTGACTGCCTCCAATGCGCTGACACAGCTGAATGACAAAAGCCAGCTTACGCAGTCCGATATCGCCGGCGGCGTTAATTTCGTCTCAAATACCGCGGACGAGAGCATGCACGGAACCGCTGTCTCTGGAACGCTGACTTTTGGCAATAATTCGATGCTCAAACACGCGCAGTTCCGCGATGACGTGAGTTTTGTCGATCAGGTCTTCAAACTGGCGAATGATCCCAACGGCACGGCATCGCGTCAGATCGAGGCCGCGAAACTCGACGTGGATTTCGTTCCCGGACCGGACGACAAGGCCATCGCCCAGAAGGCGCTCGCCACCGGAAACGCCTCGGTGAACCTGCACACCATCCCCTCGAAAGGTACGCAGCAGCTCACCACAATCAACGGAGACCAGTTGCTGGCTCTGCTGACCTCCGATGGCCGCGCGATCCGGCAGTTGAATGGCGCAGGCCATACAAGAATCGTAGATCTCGCCAAAGACGGCTCGACCAACACC
>Ga0335072_10013198_pt1 | contig 11777 bp, 12 predicted proteins | sample Lox_Sample_21_FD_206725 | JGI IMG/M metagenome (GOLD analysis project Ga0335072, IMG submission 206725) | Soil microbial communities from Loxahatchee National Wildlife Refuge, Florida, United States - Lox_Sample_2.1 | ecosystem: Environmental > Terrestrial > Soil > Wetlands | place: USA...
CGGATGTCTGGCTTCAAGGGATTACCGGACATAACGCGACAGTTGCAATCGTCGACGATGGGCTGGATATGTATAGCGATGATCTAAAGGGTAACTATTACGCTGATGGTTCATATGATTTCAACGATCAACAACTGGAACCGAAACCCAGACTACCCGACGATCGTCATGGCACGCGATGTGCTGGAGAAGTCTCTGCAGTCAGGAATAATGTATGCGGTGTCGGTGTTGCATATGATTCGAAGATTGCTGGGATTCGAATCCTGTCGAAATCAATTACAGATGCGGATGAAGCGATTGCCATGAATTATGCGTACCAACACAATCAAATATATTCATGCTCGTGGGGCCCACCAGACGATGGCAGATCTATGGATGCCCCTGGCATACTTATCAAAAGAGCAATGGTCAATGCTGTCCAAAATGGCCGAGAGGGGAAAGGCTCCATATACGTGTTCGCCTCAGGTAATGGAGCAGCGAGTGATGACAATTGTAACTTCGACGGCTACACGAACAGTATTTACAGCATTACGGTTGGAGCAGTTGATCGGAAAGGCCAGCACCCATATTACTCCGAAAGTTGCTCTGCGAATATGGTGGTCACATATAGCAGTGGAAGCGGCGATGCTATTGTAGGTCCAGCAACCCATGCAAATAGCAAGATGCTAATCATTGAAATAGCACACTACAGATGTTGGCACAAACCAGTGCTATTCTGGACATGGCGGCACATCAGCAGCTGCACCTCTTGCAGCTGGCATTTTTGCACTGGTTCTTTCAGTCCGTCCCGATCTATCTTGGAGAGACATGCAATATTTGGCGATGCAGACAGCGGTACCTATCAATTTGGATTCCGGTGATTGGCAGACCACTGCCATTGGCAAGAAGTTCAGCCATACTTTTGGGTATGGGAAAATCGACACATGGGCCATTATTGAAGCAGCAAAAAGTTTCAAAAACGTAAAGCCACAAGCTTGGTATTGGTCACCTTGGATCCATGTTAAGCGCCCTATTCCACAGGGAGACACAGGACTTGCGGTGACTTACGAAGTTACGAAAGAAATGTTGCTAGATGCAAATGTTGAGCGACTAGAGCATGTTCAAGTGACCATGAATGTTGATCACTCAAGACGCGGCGACCTCAGCGTGGATCTCATCAGTCCTAATAACATCGTCAGTCATCTCAGCGTCACCCGAAAATTAGACGAGAGTAAATTAGGATATGCTGACTGGACATTCATGAGCGTTATTCATTGGTGAGTTCTCTATTTCATCATGTGTTCTAGGGCTAAGCTAACATCATACCTTAGGGGAGAATCTGGAGTTGGCAACTGGACTATAATCGTTAAAGACACCCAAGTCAACAATCACAATGGCACTTTTGTTGATTGGCATCTAAAGCTTTGGGGCGAAGCTATCAACCCTGAGCTCGCAACACTTATCCCTCTCCCTGAAGAGACAGATGATGACAACCATGATGGGATTGCAACCACCACGCTCGTTGCTACTACGACATCTGTTCCGATCCCAACGGATACCTCTCTCCCTGCCGTATCAACAGATCACCCTGACCGCCCAGTGAACGCCAAACCTACTGGCACAACTGATGAAGACACGTCGCCTACTTCCTCCTCGCCTGCCAGTACTTCCACAAGTGACAAAGAGTCTAGCTGGCTCCCATCTTTCTTCCCAACCTTTGGAGTCTCCGCCAAGACGCAGATTTGGATCTACGGTGCCATCGGCCTCATAGTTGTCTTCTGTTCCGGCCTAGGCGTATACCTCTACATGGCACGACGAAGGCGTCTGCGCAACAATTCCCGCGATAGCTATGAGTTCGACTTGGTTGCCGAGGAAGAGGCCCAAGGTCTGACACAAGGTGGTGCCACGGGCGGCAAGAGACAGAAAAGCAAGCGGAGAGCGGGCGAATTGTATGATGCCTTTGCAGCGGGTAGCGAAGACGAAGACTTCGATGACTTTGATGACGAGGACGGTGAGGATTATCAGGATAATGATGCTGAGGATCGGCACGTTGTTAGGGATGACGATGACGATGAGGAAGTGGAGGGAGGCTCTTCATCAGATGAAAAGGTTGCCAAGAAGAGGTTGTTGGAGAAATAATTGTAACATTGCATCATAGAGGCGTTTGGGCTTTTGGCTCTATTTAACATGCATTTATGGATAGGCTAGCATCAAAACATGATTATGTTATAACCTTGCAAGTATTTAAAAAAGGTTTAAATGGAGGTTTGGAGGGATAGTTTCTTGATTACGGTACCAAAGGTTATGCTCTATGTTAGTTGTTCGGAACATCAGTCCCTCGAATAGCGATATAGCCAGATACTTCACTACAACAAGTTTCCCGCAGCATATGAGATCCTTAAGGCCGGAACTTTGCCACACGATAGAAAAACGCAACCCATATATATTCATGGACGCCAGACCCCCGTTTCCCGCCTCGATAATCATGTCAAGCTGCTAAAACGCCCTCTTTCTCCATCTCCTTCACATACCGCTCCCATGTCTCGATCGTGTTTCCGTAGAAGCTGATATGAGCGTCCGCCAGAGCGTTAAATTGTGTCTTGAACTCCATCCGCTTGATCCGCTCGAAGTCGTGGACTTCCCGTACCACTTCCTCGTCGAAGGCCTCAGTGACTTTCTTAGCTTCTTCCGCCGCCTTTGTCAACTCCTCGATTTTCATCTCTGATTCACGGATGCGCGTGCGACGGGATTGCTCGTGGTCCACGCCGCGTACGTCCTCGATTTTAGAGCGGATGAATCCTCCAGGACCTCGGGAGGTGCCGCCTGAGGAGACGAGTCGGTCACGTTGCGCTGTCATGTCGGCAAGCATGACGGTTGTTTGCTCAAAGTCGACTTGCTTCGACTCCCGAGCCTTAAGTAAGGATTTCACGGCGGTGCTATAGGCCTGCATATCTCGGAGGCTTCCTAGGTAATCTTGGTCTGTATGATCCCTCAGGGTTTTCATTCCTGCAGAAGTATCCTCCACACTAGCAGTGAACGCCAGAACACTTGACTCAACGGCAGGCTCAAGATTGATAAGTTTTCTGAAATGATCTGCTAGCTCGTGGAAATCCTTTTGAAGTTCGTCTTCCCGACGAGCCACTCGTGCTACGATCTTCTCAATATGGCCCAGATCTTCATCAAGTCTATCTGATTTCTCGCGAACTTCAATGAATCGTTTATCAGGTTTGTGAACCTTTGTGAAAGCGTTGATAAAGGTCTCGGTAATATTATCGAAGACACCGGTAGGTCCGGGATCAGCTGAGGAAGAGGCCCGGTGAGGCCTTGACCGCATAATTGCATTCCAATCTTGGCTTTCCAGAAAAATGATGAGTAAGGCGGTACGCCGCAGAATTGGGTGAAGTGTCAAGCGGTTTAGAAAGCGATGGAGAGAGTTTGCTCGGCGGTGGGTGAAATCCGTTCCAAAACGATCCCCGGTAACATACTCCATCTTGTGCTTATCTGGAAGAGGTGGAACAGCGCATGCTGGATATTCTAACGACAATTGATTATACAGGAATACAAAATCGGTGAATCTCCGTCGAACTGTAGTCGTCGGTTTGGCGAAAGAAGCAAACGTAGTCTGTGACAAGTATTAGCAGGCTTCAAAGCTGTTGAAGGGTTGCACACACGTGTGTAGTGACCAGATACGATACAAAGACGTCTTTTGTCCCATCATTCTCCTTGATAGGAGCGGTCACAGTACATTCCAAGACGCCTTCCCCAACACCTGCCAGATCCAATGGGTTGTTAATACCCTTTGGGTGCGCAGCCCCAGGACCAACCCCCTGCCGCATACCGTTTACGTTGCTACTACCAGCTATTTCTCTGTCGTCTATTGAGCTCGAAGTGCTCTTCCGGGATGTAGTACTTTGGGGATCGTTCTGCCAGGAGACGTTCGAGAAATGGTCTGCCATAGCGGGGCTTAGCGGGGTCAGCTGCTGTGTCCCTAAGCGTATGACAGCCTTCGTACTTTCAGAACAAAAGACTAGATCGGTCCACAATCATTCCTCGGTCGAAAGTGGCAAAGTGGTAATGTGAAGCATTAGATTTTAAGCTTCATACCCTCTGCGTGAGATGAAGCTTGCATCGGCTCCTCGTAACCGCGTCATGGGCGCCTTGGTACTGCGCCAGGCATCAATGGAATAAGCGTATCACAAGCGTGTTGCAGAATATTAGTAGAAAAGTTACAGAAGTTGGATCTTCGATCTTAAAATACAGTACATCCATTGATTGGGAGTATGTCCCTATGCTTGTCCGTCTATGCCAAGTCATATGCAATTCCTCTTCTGCGCCGTCATTCCCAATTGTGTACAAATGAAATGTTGAGATTGCATCCCTCATTTCATTCAGCTCGCTTTCCACTCTTTGCCTGTACCGCCTCACTCTGTGCAAGTTTCTCTGCCTCTGCACTGTCTTGTTCAGCATCGACAGCCTCGCTGAGCTGTTCCCTATTAGCCCCAGTGGACTCAGCGTTTGCAAGACGTTCCTCCTTCTCATCAATGTTATCCACATCACGTGGGGTAGCACGACCCGTCTCTTTATTCTCTTCATCTTGCTCATTTTCCTCTTCAATAAGTTCTTGCTGCTCTTTAAGGACTTCAAGACGCTGCTTATTGGTAGCGGCTCCTTCGGCGTTATGGACCTCAAGCTCAATCTCGTGGAACAATTCCTCTGGAATGGATGACAAGACACCTGTGAGAGCGTCTATCTGACTGGACATTTCTGAATCTTTACCCTGAGCATACATGAAAGCATTGCTCAATACCAGAAGAGTTGATGGTACGCCATACTTGAGTCTGAGATCCAACCAGCATTGAAGGTCCTCCCGTAGGCGTGCTGGAGACCTGCCATGAGTGCGGATGCCACGGCTTGCGCAAGCCATTTGCAACTCTGGCACTGACAGAGAATCGACTCCTTCAAAGCTGATGGCTTTGTCGTCCCGCTTGATCTGTCTCATGCGATGGCGAATCTGGTATCGGAGCATCATGTCTGTTCCAAAAGTATTCAGGTTCATATACTTGCACATACCGACAAGTTGAGGGCGTGAAAGATTGTCCAACGTCAAATCGTCCTTGAATAATTTGCAGACCTTGATGACATCCTCAGCAGTAGGCGCTTCACCAGTTGCCCGAAGCTTGCGGAAGAAGTTTGTGAACTCCTCCTTCTGTGCATTTGCTGGGCTCAATGGAAGACCAGTCTCCTTCAAAGTCTCTCGAAGGAAGTTACTAACCTCCTTTCTCGTTGCTCGTAAATTTGTTGCTTTGGTATCCTTTGACTTTTGGCCCTCATAAGTGCTAGGCAAGAGATTGGGGAACAATTTCAAAGCGACTGGGAGCAGAAGTTCTGCAAATGGCACAATGACAAAGACTGAGAACGGCACGAGACGGGCCAGGTCCTGAACGGTACGTTGGAGCTGTCTGTTCTCCCTGCGACTGAGCTCATACCCAGCAGCCATCTTCAGCGCCAAACGAGTACTGATTTTGACTTCTGTTGCCAGCAATTTTGTACCATCCCAGTAATGCATAGCCTCTCTCTTTATCTTCTGCATGATAGTCAACTTCTTCTCCTCCTTCTTAGCATCCTTCTTTTCGACAGAGTTTTGTTTCTTGTCAGCAAGTTCAGCCAGTGTCAGTTCATCGGTAGCATCGGCCTTTGGTACAGCAGTAGACTCAGTTCTAGAGACTGTGTCGACATTGTGAGCACTGAGCTTAGTCTCGACGCTTGCGGAAGGTATTGCTGTCTTTTCAGTCTCCTTGGGCAAAGGTTTCTTGGCCTGCTCAGTATTGAAGCCGGGTGGCGGACCAGCCGGAAGTACTCCGGTAGTATGCGTGTCTGTTGTCACATGTCTACGTGGGAATAGAATTGCTAGAGCCGGCATCTCTGCAGGCAAGTTTCTGGCATTGCGGCGGAGCAATGCTGTGTATGCTGAGGAAGGTCCCAGAGCAGATCGAGGTAGAGCATGGCCTTTTATGGATCATCAGCGTCAAATCTCTTTGCATATTATCTTTAAGGCTTGGCTCTACTTACGTCCACTCAATAGAGGCGAGTTGATGGCCACATTGCGAACGAGTCTGGAAGATGCACTCATGACTTATGCAGGAGTGTTCCACACACGAGCGCCTTGGGAGTAGAGTTATCTTCCAACTGCGTGTCGTAACAAGTTGGAAATGGTGGGGTACGCTCAATGCTGTCGTACAAGTCTCAGAGGTGATGAAGCTGATCGTCGACGAGAGTGCGTCAACTTTGGAGTTCTATGCACATTATTGCGCTTGATTATTCATAACACGGAACATGCCGATGCACGTGACTTGGTCACAGGAGAACTCATTCCTGGATTTGCATCTTATGGATCGGGGTAGCTATGTGACTCCAGTTTAAAGGCCTATGATTCTTCTATGTCATAATTTTGATTATTCCTAGCATTCGTAATCAGTTGCATTCAACAAATTTAGGCACAGCCCTGCATCCGTGTAATTCCGACTTCCAGCGCGTCAGCCAGGGGAATTTGTTGCCACTAGCGGCACGCTTCAGGCTCCACTGTAAGTCCGAGCTCCCAAACATGTGGGGGATTGACTATGGTACATATCTCGAGCCCGTTCAACCGAATTAGTCAACATCGCACTCATTCAGCTGTTCATTCATCAAGTCCACGTCGCTCCCTCTCTGTTTCTTTCTCGAGTTGTACAATATATCAAACCTATCATAATAGGCATCATGGACATATCTTAGATTTCCTGCCTTGCCGGCCGATAGATCGACCTCGAGCAGATTCGAGCCAGCCGCGGCGTCAGATCCCAAGCAAGACAGAAGTATCGCGCTTTCTTGGCTTCCAGCACCAATATCAGTCAAATTCCATACCTATTTCTTCGGTCTCGTATTCGATGCAGCTCTCACGGGCAGCGCGTATTATCCTAGTTGGTGCTCCAGGTATGTCGCAAATTCACAGGCTATCTATGCAAGAGATCAATATGGGCCTGATGACCAACTGACTTGAATATAGGTGTTGGTAAAGGCACTCAAGCAGAACGACTATTACAAAGATTCCCTCAATTGTCCGCAATCAGCTCTGGAGATCTTCTTCGCGACAATGTCAAGAATCAGACCCCGTTAGGTAATGTTTAAGGCGAGCACATGGCAAGGCTCTCGCTGACAGCTATATAGGCATCAAAGCTGAAAGAACAATGAAATCCGGTGCCCTTGTTCCTGATGCCATGATCCTTCGCCTGATTCTGAACGAGCTCAAGACCCGAGGTTGGCTCTTCTCCCCGGGCGGTCCCGAAACACTTACTCTCTCGTCCGCAACCGCGACCGCGACAGCCGATGACTTTGATATGGACCCCTATATTAACTCTCCCATTCTAGATCAATTTTCATCTCCGCCTTTGACATCTGAGGATCCTTCCGCCTCGTTCATCTTGGATGGGTTCCCGCGCACGCACTCGCAAGCTACCCAGCTCGATACGCTCCTACCTATCAATTTTGTGGTTTCTCTCAAGACGCCATTCTCCATTATTCTTGAGCGTATCGCTGGCCGCTGGATTCATGCGCCGTCCGGACGGATTTATAACACGACGTTCAACGCTCCCAAGGTCCCTGGACGCGACGACGTAACAGGAGAACCATTGACGAAGCGAGCGGATGATGACGAGGAGACCTGGCAGGCCCGGCTAAAAAAGTTTGAGGAAACCAGCGAGCCTCTGTTGGAGCATTATGCGAAGAAAGGCGTTTTATGGGAGGTGCAGGGCAACAGCAGCGATGAGATTACACCTAAGTTATATGCAGAGTTTCAGCGGCGCTTTATTGGGTGATAAAGCCTAGAGTATTCTTTCGGATCTTATTCAAGATGGTTTGACATTTGAGAATTACCGGTGGCTTGAGGCTGTATGATTGTTAAAGTACTTACTTATAGATGTTTTATAGCGTGTAGTCCTCTAGAGAAGTTCTACAGAAATCTTCTCTGCGAAACTATTATTGATGTCGGTGATTTCGCAACAGGAAACCGCGGCTTCCTGATTAGGGAATCCCTCACTTAAGGCCGCTGTGTAGCAACGCGGCCGCTAGCGCCAGGCCCCTCCAAGCTTAGGTATAAATCCAGCGCTGCTTCCCACCTCCCTCGCTGCTCTTTCTTTCTACGCAACTCCCAACTTCTCTCACAATCCAACCACCCTTGCTACCGTATTGCCTCAGTCTCACCTCGATCCGGCGCTAACGCCTGTACCGCCCCCTCAAATCGCCATTCGCATGCCCTGGTCTGCCCTCCGATTTACTTGCAACGCCGTGACTTACCCTTCTCTTCTCCACTTGCTGGTATCAGACTCATATTTAATTGCTAACGATCCTTGCCCAGTTGAACTCATTCTCGCCGACGCTCTACAGCTTGGCTAGATCTGCAGCACAAGCCAGCTCTATCGGTCGCCCGAGATCCAATCGTCTTGCGCTCGTAGTATATTGCCCTTGTCAAGTATTACGCCCGTCAACAAGGCTTCCTTCTTCCGCTAACAGCTGAATCCTTCGAACGCCGACCATGCTTCATGCAAGGATCCCTCCCGGCCTGCGTTGGCAGTTCTGTGGTCTGGATTGCTGGGCGTAAAGTGTCCGAATACAAGGGCTTGGTCCGGGGGCTTTGAAAGGCACAGAGATGGTCTGGTACATTCCAAGCATTCCTGCGCTTACGGCAACGCCGGATTCGTGATGACGTGGCAATGTCAGAGAGAAACAGCGCTTTCGTCGACAATATCTGCCTCCGCGTGCATGAGTGGCGCAGGTGAGATTTGCAGGCCTAGAAAACTGGTCAACACTCCGCGGATCTCTGTTGCCGCCACATTTTTGGAGTCTCAGCTGACTGGTGTCGCTTCCCGACGTGGACGAGTTGGTGGAGATAGGCAACTGCGCCGAGCATGATCCAGGATAGGTGGCATGGGACTAAGCACTTCAGACAGGAGTTTATTGATCAGCTGGCCTACTACACATAATATCCTTCATCTTTCTGCCATTCTAGGCGCCCCTTGCTGGGATTATCGACCGGCATGCATGAAGCAGAAAACCTTACCGTCAAGAAGAAAGCTCGTCTTGTGGATCCGATTCGCTAGCTTACGAAGGCTTAGCTCTGAAACCTGCTCGATATGAAGAGACGCGGAACAGGCACACTCGGCCCTTCTGCAACTTTGCCTATGCCTTTGATTGACGGATGGAGCACCGTCCGGTGATATCTTTGTTGAGATTGCGTACCCCTTGCTTACTCCTACCTCGCTAGTGTCTCCTTTACCTCCTAGAAGATCGAGAGACAAAAGTGCAATCGATAAAGCTGAGGTCATGATCGAGCTGGAATAGTGGTTCCGGGAGTGGTGATGAGCTTGGCGTCTAGCGAGAATTCTACCATTGCGTCATGCCATGCGGACAGCGTCCCTGCCTGACAGGGGATCCTACAGTAGAAATGGGAGCCGGCACGGTTAGGCAGGATCTGGTGAAACCTGCATGTGGTTGGGCTTGTCGGTAGACGAGTTATTTAATCAGCTGGCTCGTATATGAAAATCCCTCTGTTTCATTGCTACTACAGCATATTGAATCAGCAAAGGAAGTGCTAATCCCGGCCACTCTTGTCAAGTCCCTCATCGTGGTCATGTACACCCTCCCACAGAGGTTGAAAGTGCACCAGATTATAGCACAGTCATGGGAGCCCTCATGGCAATTCATGGGGACCTAAAGGCCGCTACTACAGTAGCTCAGATGACAGCCACGACAGTCCAGCAAGTAGCCATATCATCGCAACAGGCCGTCATGACAGGCCAAGAGACACACACTCACAGAAGAGGTGGTCGAATCTAGAAAGAAGGCAGCAACTATACTCCTAGAGACGAAACAATATCGCAAAGGCTATCCAAATAACCCGAAGAACTCATATGCCTCAGCAATGGTATGATTTGTCCTCGCTCTTTGTTGCGCTTAGCAAGAAGTTATGATTGAATCCTTTTCGATTTCTAGGAGCTAATATAGCAAAGCAATTTGATGACTGCTCTGTACCATTTACTACTATGAAAACCTATATATATATATATATGTATAATTGTAATTACCTCGTGCTATCGTGAGCTCCGGTGCCATAGTCCCTACTCTAACGCCACACCTTAACAGAAGCACAAACTATCCTTTTCCACTCCTACTCTTGACGAGAATTTACAAACTGTGCAAAAATTTCCATCAACTCACTTCTTCTGAGACTTTTTCATCAGAGTCGCCACTCAGCTTGTTATTCTTCATGAATAAACTCACCACCGCAGCGAAAGCTACCTCTCCCACAGCCAAGAAAAACACACCTTTTACCGCTTTCAAGTATACCGCTATGACAACTTCCTTCTCTAACCCACTGAGATCTGACAAGGCTTCGAAACTATTCCTAATGTTGGCCAACAATTCTGGTTGCCCACTAAGAATCACCTGCAAGTGATTCAGAGAGAGCTTCTGGAATATGGCAGATCCCGCGGCGATGCCAACGGTATAGCCGGTAGAACTGACTGTCCAGGAACTCGCTTGAATAACTGCTTGCTTTTCCTCATCCACAGAAGTTAGAATTCCCATCAACCTGGTCACATAAGCGCCGCCGAACCCAAGCCCCAGAAGCGACAAATAGATGAATGGTGCCCAGGCCGGTGTATATTGTGTCAAGGTACAAAGCAATACAACTCCCGTCACTGACGCAGCCTGGACGACGATGTTGACCCAGTAGTACCGTCCGCTGATTTGTACCAGGGCTCCAGCTGCAAAAGATCCAAACCCAAATGTGACAGCGTACGGTATGAATCGAAGACCACTATCTCTAGCGGAATAGCCCAGAAGTTGGAGGTAGATTGGGACATAGAACATGATGTTGATTGCGGCCGCGCTGGTAAAGAAGAAACTGAGTTGAGATGAAGCGATGGTGCGTTCAAGCAGGAGCCGTAGCGGTATGACTGGATTTTTGGCTTTGACGGAATCCCAGAACAGAAATATGACAAGTCCTAAACCTGCTATTGCCAAGGATGCAATGACGAGCGGAGTTTTCCAACTTTCACCACTGCCTGCATTCATGCCATACTGGAAGAAGGTGATTATCAGGACAAGTAGGGTGCATCCGATATAGTCGACGGAGCAGCGGGTTGAAGATTCCTTGTCTCGAGGAATCTTAACCATCAGTATTACCCAGATGCCGTTGAGAACGATGACTGGAGCCTGAATCAAGAATGCCCATCTCCAACCAATGGCGTCGTTAATTGAGCCCCCGTAAATGCCTCCAAATGCCAGAGTGGCTCCAAAGGCGACATTTCCAATTCCCTCAATAAGAGGTCTTTTCCGCATAGGTACGAGATCAGTCTCGATAAAGGACGTAATAGAAGCCAAAGCGCCGCCACCAATACCCTGAACAGCACGGCCAGTCAGAAAAATCCACAAAGTATGGCCAGAAAGTCCACAAGCTAACGTTCCAGTGGCAAAAAGGCCATAGCATACAATCAGGCCTTTCCGACGTCCGAAAATATCAGTAAGATGACCGCTCAACGGCTGGGAAATCGAACATCCAATAGGGAACATTGCGGCAATCCATGACATGTATGAAAAGGAGCCGAGTGAGGAAGAGATTGGCCCAGCTATTGTCGCTAACATTGTCTCATCTGGAATTTTGTTAGCTGCTGATTGAGATGGTCGATTTACCGATTTCTATCACAAAAGGAGAAGCGATATTGGCTCACCCAATGCGCACAGCAGTACTCCAAACTAAAATTTGA
>Ga0335072_10013199_pt1 | contig 11777 bp, 5 predicted proteins | sample Lox_Sample_21_FD_206725 | JGI IMG/M metagenome (GOLD analysis project Ga0335072, IMG submission 206725) | Soil microbial communities from Loxahatchee National Wildlife Refuge, Florida, United States - Lox_Sample_2.1 | ecosystem: Environmental > Terrestrial > Soil > Wetlands | place: USA: Florida...
CGCAGGACGCACAGACACCAGCAGACGGCGGCAAGCAGGAGCAACTCAAGCCGGCTGCGGTCGCTCACATAGAGGCCGAGCAGCAGGAAGCCGAAGACGCCAATGAGAGCAAAGCAGAGGCCGATTGGAAGATAGCCGAGCGCTCCGGAGAGCGCGACAGCGGCGCGGCGATCCTGGAGCGCTGATCGATCGCCGAGGAGAATTTCTGCTGGGAGGGTCTGCGTCTGTTGATCGCGAAAGGCGATTCGGAGCGCCAGAGTGACGGAAGGAAGGACCGACGGTAGCGTGATCGGGACCATGTAGAAGGCGCCCATGCTGAACTGTGCGCTGTCGAGATTGCCGCTGGATCCGGCTTGAGAGCCATTGACGAAGACCTGCGACGCGCCGAGGAAATGTACCTCGAGGGCGGGACGGTCGAGTGACCAGAGCGGGGTGAGGCTTGTGTGGCAGCGGATCCAGATGCGTGGCGTACGTGCGTCAATCTTCCACTTGGAATAAGGCTGCCAAGCGGAGTCGTTGAATGAGGGTGCCGCCCAGGCGGTGTTATCGCCGGCGTGCCAGACGCATTGCTGCGGCGACACTGTAACGGCGTCCTGACCGAGCGAGGTTACCGGCAAAGGCAGCAGTAAAAGCAGCAACAGCTTAGACATGAGCGATTCCTAGTGGAGAAAAACCAAGGGTGAGCACGGTGATGTCGTCTTCCTGGCCGAAGGATTGGGCAGCAGCAACCACTTGTTCGGCTGGCTGTGTGCTCAGCTTCGCAGTTCGCTCGAAGCCGAACAGCTCACCAGCAGAGTTGCGTGCTTCGACAACGCCATCGGTCACCAATGTGAGACGCGTGCCCGGCGGCAAGAGCAGGCGGGTTTCCGGGTACTCCGATTGGGCCTCAAGCCCCAGCGGCAGACCGGGTTCCACGGCAATTTCCTTTCCATCCGCATAGGGAGCCAAATGGCCGGCGTTGCAGGCAATGAAAGTGCCGTCCCCGTCCACGCGAATCGCCAGGCATGTCGTGAACCCCCCGCTCGAACGTGCCAGCATGCGCTGATTCATGGCGCGCAAAATCTCCGAAGGACTCTGTGTGTAGTGGGCCAGGGTACGGAAGGTGCCGACAAGCAGTGAAACCGTCATCGCGGCGGGCATGCCCTTGCCGCTCACATCGCCGATTACGGCCAGCACACCTCCGCCGGCCGTAGGCGAGATTTGGAAAAAGTCGCCACCGACCTCTCCTGCAGGTTTATAGACGCTTTGTAGCTCGAACCCTGGGACCGTTGGGATCTCTTCAGGGATGAGAACATGCTGGACGGCGCGGGCAGCCTCGAATTCGCCGGCAACCCGTGCTTGTTCCCTGGCGATGCCGATGGTGCGAAGCACGAGGAAGAGCAGCATGGTCACGAAATAAACGGCCTCCCACACGTTCCAGAAATCTCCTTGATAAGTTCCGAAATGGGCAGTGGGCAGCGGCGCGATTCGCATAGCTAGATGCCAGATTTGGCCTGCTACCACCAGGCAGTTCCAGTAATTTCCAAGACTCGCGACTCCAATTGCTGGCAGAACAACCCGCGCGTCGCGATTACCGCGTAGCAAACCGCGGAGAAGGAGGATGGGCAAAACCGTCTGAACAATCAGCGCAGGCAGGAAGTAAACCGCTGCGATAAGATACCCCGAAAGGACTACCAATTCTCCCAGGTTTAGAACAAAGAAGCTGAAAAACATTGCAATCTCGAGTCCCAGCAGCCAACTCGATCGCCGTAGGTGCAGAATCAGCCGGACGAATTCGACGAGAGCAACATTGGCGACTCCTTGCCATAGAATCTCGAAAAAGAATGCTCGAACAGTGCCGCCATTCAGGCGGGACGACACAATTTCAGACAACTGAAAGCCGGCGGCAAGCAAGGACACAGCAATGGCTAGATACTCAGTCCGGTTGCGCATGGCGAAATAGAGCGCCAGTGCGACCAGACCTACGACAAAGCCAAGTCCGGAAAGGATCAGGGGAACCACAGTTTGATGAACTGCCGCGTAGCCTCGATCGCGCTGCGCCGCGTCTTGGAAAGCCAGCATGATGCTGTCGGGATGAAGGGGCGAGCTCGTGCCCACCCCATCTGGCCCGGTTTTGTTCAGGGCAAACCGAAGGGCAATCACGAGGTCGCCGAGAGGAGCGATCAATCTGTCAGGGATGTCATAAGAAGTCAGGTATCCCTGATCGTGGTGGAGGGAACTCATGCTCCCGATCGCGCCGATCCGAACACCGTTCGCAAAAATCTCGCAACTTCCCTCTATGTCTTGCACCTCGAGTGCGAGATGACGCGCCTCGGGATTCACACGGACGTGAATGCGATACCACACAAATCGAACATTACTTACACTGTTTAGAAGTGGCGTTTCCGCGGACACGGTTATCCAGCGGGTATCGTCATAATTGGGAGAGGCAAATGCAGGATTGTCGTTGGCGGAGAACAGCCAACGTGGACAAAGCTCAGCCCGCACGCCGATGTAGAGCGAATTAAAAGGGCTTAGGATTATTCCAGTCAAGATCTTGTCCAGACACTCTCGATGCAAAGCAGAGCCCCCCGCGAGCAAGACTGCGACGCATAGAGCGCGTCGAGCTGGTTGAGCCGCCTCGAGGATGCTCATATCATTTCTTGTTCCAATCATGCGCGGTCTCCCGTTGGAGGGTGAGGACGGTGATATCATCCTCCTGCCCGAATGCCTGCGCAGCGATTGCGATCTGCTCGGCTAACTGGTTGCTTATCTCTCGCGCGCGGTCGAACCCGAAGAGCTCGCCAGCTGTGTTGCGGGCTTCGACAACGCCGTCAGAGAGAAACGTGAGATTGTCGCCGCATGCCAGCTGGAGGGTGGTTCCGCAAAATTCGGTCGACGCTGAAATACCCAACGGCAAGCTGGAGTCGAGCGAAACTTCTTCGCCGTTGCGATACGGGGGTAGGTGGCCGGCATTGGCGACGGTCACTTGCCCGTCGGCATCAATCCGCGCGATGCAGCAGGTGACAAAACCGCCGTCCGTGGAATCCGCGAGCTGCCGGTTGAGGCGGAAGAGGATCTCCGCGGGCGGCAAGTTCTCCTGGGCCAGCGAACGCAATGCGCCCACTACCAGCGTGCCCAACATCGCCGCTTTCAATCCCTTGCCGCTTACGTCACCGATGGCCACGAGCAGCGAGCCGTCAGGTTGTTGAAACACCTGGTAGAGGTCGCCGCCCACTTCGGCAGCAGGGAAGTAGGCTGCGTCGAGACCGATGCCGAGGACGATTGGCAGTTCGCGGGGAATGAGCAGTGACTGGACCTTCCGGGCGGCATTCATTTCGGAGGAAAGCCGCTGGGCCTGCTGGGCCGATTTAGTGAAGCGCAGCACCAGGACAGCGCCTATGGCAAAGAAGGAGAGCAGGAGAGAGAGGTCGTCCCAGGTGACTTGAAAGCCATGTCCGGCGTAGATCGCCAAAGATCCATTCCCTGCGAAGTAACCGGAGTACTGCAGAGCGCTTCTGGCCTCGGATAACCCCAGCACCGCGGAGTTGAGGAGGAAAGGAATCAGCAACAACTGCGCATCGCGATTCCTCGACCGCACCAGGGGGAGCAGCTTCGCCAGGACGAGAACGCTAATCGAAAGATGGGCAACGGTCCCCAGCAGAAAGGCTTGCGAAACAGATGCTGGACCGTACATGACCCACAACGGCGCGGTTGGACGGACCCAGTTGACGATGAGAGCTGCATAAAACAAGCGGTCGTATTTGGACCGGAGAAAGCGCCAGAGGAAAAACAGCCAGGCCGTTTCGACGAGGGCGTCGAACGAAAGGCTGAAGAAGGTGAAGGCCCCTCCTTCAAGTGAGCATGTCTTCAACCAGGCCAGAAATACGAAGTAGATTGCGGTGCCCAGCAGAAAGAGAGCGGCCCAGCAATACTCCGTGGCTTGCCGCCTGAAAAGAAAGAGCCCAAGACTGAAGAGGCCGAAGACCGCAGCTACCACCGCCAGCAGCCAGGAATCGGCTTGGACAACGAGGTCGCGTGAGTGCGCCAGTTGCACGATGCGTGTGAGATCTGCCTGGGTACCCAGGACCGGGAGTCGTCCTGCGCCCGAACCGTAACTTGACGTGTAAAAGCGCGACCGCCAGACACGAATGGCTAACTCTACGGTGCCGCCGCGCACGGCCGACGAAAGAGGGAGAACCCGGGCGGATTCATTGACGAGTCTCGACCGCTGCGGCCGCATCTGGCCGATCATGCCGATCAGAATCCCATCGGCATAAACCTCTTCGGCGTCGGCGAGCGGAAAGACTAGCAAAGCCAGCGGTTTGCTTGTTGCCGGAACCCTCACGCGCAGGCGGAGCCAGATATATCCGGAGTAATCACGAAGATCCTGGTCTGCCCAACTAGTTTCGATCGGATGCAGCGCCCACTGCGAATCGTCGAAGCTTGGCGACGCCCAGGCGGCATGGTCGCCGGTATGGAGTCGCCACGGCGCGGTGATGATGACAGGGCCACCCGCGGCGGAGGCATCGAAGGACTGCGCATGCATTGAGAGCGCGGCCGAAAACAGGAACACAGCGAAAGCAGCAGCTTTACGCATGGAAGACCTCGGCGGGAGCGTTCTGGAGGGTGAGGACGGTAATATCGTCCTCCTGGCCGAAGGCCTGAGCAACTTGCGCGATGGATTCGGCGGATTGGGTGCTGATTTGACGCGTGTGCTCGAACCCGAACAGGTCTCCGGCTGTGTTGCGGGCTTCGACAACGCCGTCGGATAAGAATGTGAGCCGGTCGTCCGGAGCGAGTTGGATGCACGATTCGGCGTAGGTGGTGTCGGCGGTGATGCCGAGGGGCAGACCGGATTCGAGCTGGACTTCTTCGCCGTTGCGGTACGGTGCGAGATGTCCGCCGTTGGCGAGGGTGAGGGCTCCATCGGCCGCGATGCTGGCGCAGAGGCAGGTGACGAAGCCGCCGTCAGGATAGGCGGCCAATTGCTGGTTCAGGCGCGAGAGGATTTGCGCGGGGGACAGATCTTCCTGAGAGAGAGCGCGCAACGCGCCGAGAACCATAGACCCGGTCATGGCGGCTTTGAGTCCTTTGCCGCTGACATCGCCGACGGCGAGCAGGGTCGAGCCATCGTACCGCGAAAGGATCTGATAGAAATCGCCGCCTACGTCCTGAGCAGGCAAATATACGGCCTCGATCCGGAAACCGTCGACGCGTGGAAGCACGGCCGGAACCAAGTGCTGCTGCACTTCCCGCGCGGCAGCAAGCTCCATGCGAAGATGAGCGCCCTGGCGCGATGCGGCGAGCGCGCGCCGGATGAGCATGACGGAAAGGAAGGCGCCCGCGGAGAGGGACCCAGCGTCGAAGAGGTCGAGGTGGGGAATGCCGAAGAGGTTGGTCGGAGCCAGATGCAGCCAGAAAATAAGGGAGGAGGCGACCGGAATAACTGTCATGCCCGCGGCGACAGTGCGGTTGGGTCCGGTGACCAGAAAGCGGAGATCGATGAACAGAGTTCCGAGATTGAAGACGGAAACTGCGACAGTCGCGACCAGCAACGTCCACGCAACGTGAGAAGAACCTGAGGTAGCGAAGGCAGCCAGGAGCTCGGCGGCATTGAATGCAACCCACGCGGAGTGGAGCAGGATGCGGAACCAGCGATTCCTGAGGTCGAAAATGATCCAGAGGAACTCGACCGTGACGAACATGGTTGTGGCATCCCCCAGCACAGTGAGTTCGGCCGACAGACGAGAGGTGAACTGGTGTGACGTGAGTGCCGGCAGCGCGAGAATCAAGCGGCAGAGAGGGTAAAGGACGAGCAGGAGCGAAAACCAGAGCAGTTCCCGCCGACGGGACCAATACCACAGACCGAGCAGGCCAATACCCGCCAGCGCCAGCAGAGCGTTCAGGGAAAGAAGCGGAAGCCAGCTGAGGATGAGCGCAAGCCGGTCGGCGCGCTGCCGCTCATTCAACACTGCGGCGGGAGCAAGTTGGGAGCGGATGCGGTCCTTTCCACCCCTGTACCGGAAGGTTGGCGGGTACCAGAGACGTAGGGCGAATGTGGCCAAGGACTCCTGCGTGGGGATGGCGGCAGCAACTGCGAGTGTAGAGTTTTGCAGGATGACTGCTTGCGGCGCGGGTGGAAGCCTGCCGCTGCGGCCGGTGGGCCTGCCGTCAAGAAAGACCTGCTCAGAAGCTGAGGGCGAGGAAGGAAGGACGAGTCGTAGGTAGGGACGAACAAGTCGCAGGGCCATTCCGGCGGCGGGGTTAGCTGGCACAGGAACACAGAAACGCACCCAGACAATGCCCTCGGAGTGAAAGGGCGGAAGCGGCCAGACGCCGTTCTGAGCAACGGCCCAGGAGCTGTCGTCGAGGCTTGGATTGGCCCAGGCGGGATTGTCTCCGAAATGGTAACGAACGAGGGATTGCGAGGGAAGTTCCGGCTGGGCACCCGCAATCCGAGGCGAGATGACTCCAAGGACGAGCAGCAGATATAGGGCGAATCTACGCATGGAGCACCCCAGCGGGAGCGAAGGTCAGGGTGAGGACGGTGATGTCGTCCTGCTGGCCGTAGACATGGGCGGCTTGAGCGATGGCTTCAGCGGATTGGGTGCTGATCGCAGCGGTGCGCTCGAAGCCGAAGAGCTCGCCCAGCTGGTTCTGGGCTTCGACCACACCGTCGGAGAGGAAGGTGAGACTGTCGCCGTCGTTCAGCGCGATGGCAGCTTCAGTGTAGCCGGGGCCGTCGGCAACGCCGAGGGGCAAAGCGGAGTCGAGTTGTACTTCCTCACCGTTGCGATACGGCGCGAGATGGCCCGCGTTGGCCAGGATCGCCGGGCCGCCAGGATCGATATCGGCGGCTAGACAGGTGGCAAAGCCGCCGAGCTGCATGTGGCGCAAGACCTGATTCAGATGAGCCAGCAGTTCTCCCGGTGAGTCGCCGCTGCGTTCTTCGCTCGCGCCGAGCAGCAGAGTTGCCGCCATGGCGGCGGCCGCGCCTTTTCCACTCACGTCACCGACCACAATGCGCTGCCTGCCATCGGGAAGAACCCGGCAAAGAAAGAAATCGCCGCCGACTTCGCGCATGGGGTGAAAGGCGACATCGATCCGCAGGCCGGGCGCAGTCTCGATCTCCGCGGGCGCCAGCATGTGCTGAATCTCGCTGGCCGCCTGCATTTCGCCAGCGAGAGAGGCCCGTTGGGCGGCAATCTGGCGCTGATCGTGCAGGATGAACGCAATGATGACGCCAACTGCACACAACTGCGCTATGCTTTGCGCCGGAAACAGTGTGGACTGCCAGGATTGAAACACTTCGGACATCCCAGGGAAAGGTTCGGCCGCAAGGGCAAGGAAGAAAACAACGAGCACGGCGCCCCAAGCCGCAGACAATCCGGCAATGGCCCGCATCCGGCGCGGAATCTGTTTGTATGGCCAAAAGGCAACGAAGGGGCCTAATCCAAGAAGGATGGCCAGGAGAACATAAGAGACAGGCGCAATGACGAAGAAATGAATCGTATCCAAGCGCAGGGCCAGTTGCGGGCGTAGCGGAAGCTCGGCCAAGGGCCAAGCGGCGCATACAAACAAGGCTCCAATGAGCAGCCGGAACGCGGCGGGTATTCGTTTTCGAGCCAATGCAAAATAGAAGGAAGATTGTGCGAGCGTATTCGCTACGACCGAAAAAGAGCCAAGAGTGAGCTCGGCCCAGACCGGCTCTCTCGTCATGAGCGTCCCGCACAGAACGTTCACGAACATCAGGCCGACGAAAGAACAGGACAGCCCCAACCAGATCGGTTCGGGGTGGGTTCGGTCCCAAGCGGAAAATCCGAGGAGCACCAGTCCGACAATTCCGATGACAACAAGTGGCAGAAACGATGTTGCTTCATCGGAAAACTGCCCCACAAGCACGCCTAGCCGGTTGTCGCGCAAAAGGTCCCTTCCTCCAAGGCGAATTCCGGGAGCCTGTAGGCTGACTGCTGGAGTCGCCGAAATCATGCGGAATACGACGCGCAGTGCCAGGACGTTAGAACGGTTTGCGGCAAGCGATGACGGGAAAGGGAAGATGCGGATAGAGTCCATGCTGAAGAGACCATTCTTCAGATCGCCATTCCGGCCAATGGATACGCCGTTGAGGAAAACTTCGTAGGCAGCCAGCAGACGCACCTGCACAGCGGGGTCGTCGAGGGTGCGGAATGATGCTGGGTCGACGTGGCACCGCACCCAGATGAGCGGCTGGTTCGGCTGTGCTTCCCACTTTGTCAATGGCTGCCAGTCAGATTCGTCGAGATCCGGCGCGGCCCAGTCCGGATTGTCGCCCGCGCGCGAGACACACTGCTCCGGCGATATGGAGACGATGCCGGTGACAGCTTGTCCGCGCAGGAACGGGACGGCAGCGAGCACGGTTAACAGAGCTGCCAGTTTACGCATGCAGCACCTCGGCGGGGACGAAATGGAGGGTGAGGACGGTGATGTCGTCCTGCTGGCCAAAGGCCTGCGCAGCGTGGGCGATCTCGTCTGCAGATTTGCTGCTGATTTCTAGTGTGCGGTCGAAGCCGAAGAGCTCTCCGTGGTCATTCTGCGCTTCGACTACGCCGTCGGAGAGAAAAGTGAGTCGGTCACTGGGGGCGAGTTGGATGGTGGATTCGGTGTAGGCTGCATCAGGCGCGATGCCGAGGGGCAGGCCGGAGTCGAGCTGGACTTCTTCGCCGTTGCGATAGGGTGCGAGATGGCCGGCGTTGGCGAGGGTGAGTGTGCCGTCGGCGTGGATACGGGCGCAGAGGCACGTCACGAAGCCGCCATAGAAGGACATGGCTAGTTGGGCGTTGAGGCGGAAAAGGGTCTGTGCCGAAGACAAGTTCTCGTGGGCGAGTGAGCGCAGCGCGCCGAGGACGAGCGTACCGGTCATGGCGGCTTTGAGCCCCTTGCCACTGACGTCGCCGATGACGACCAGAGCTGATCCGTCGCCATGCGGAAACACCTGATAAAAGTCGCCACCGACTTCGGTGGCGGGAAAGTAGGCAGAGCTGAGGCGGAAGCGGTCGATTTGGGGCAGCGTGACCGGGACGAGCCGCTGCTGGACTTCGCGCGCGGCCGCAAACTCGACGCGCAAGTCTTCGGCCTTGCGCCAGGCCGTCCAGGTCTGCCGCATCAGCAACACGGCGATGAAAACATCGGAGAGATAGAAAGCTGCCGTGAAGAAGTTGAGGCCCGGCCACCGGAAGCTGATTGGATGCCCAGCGATGCCGAGGAAGTAACCGACGGGGATAAGCAACATCGCCGCGGCCACGGAACGGTTCCGGCCGCGACCAATGAGTGCGATAAGGTCCGCCCCGCCGGTGATCACGTTGAATGCGAACAGGAACCAGTTCTCAACGAGCATGCCCACGAAAACCGGCTCACCGGGTTTCATTCTCGTGAGCGAGAAAGCTCCGGCGATGGCCAATCCGATCCAGCAGAGGTGTGCGGCGGCGCGAAAGATGCGATCACCGAACCCCTGCACGGTCCAGAGGAATTCAACCCCTACGCCCATAGCAATGGCATTGACGATGAGGGCTGCGGTAACTATGAAGGGCGAGGTCGCTCCGACGGGCAGCGGGAACAGCAGAAGAGAGACCAGAGACGCGGGCATCGCCACCAGCCACAGGGCGCAAAGCAGGAGGGTGCGGTCACGGGTCCGGGTGCCGAGCGCGAGTGCAGCGACTCCGAGCATGATAAAAACGAGCGCCAACGTGAATTGCGGCCAGAAGCCTAGCCAGGTGCGATCCTGGGCCTCCGTGGCGAACGCATGCAACAAAGGCGCGTTGCCGATGGAGGATTCGACACTGACCGGAGCGGCGGGATGACGCAGTACCAAACTTTCGCTCCAGTCGTCGGGTGCGTCCCAGGCGCGCAGCGCAATGACGGCCACGGAGCCGGGCTGGACCACGCCCGCGGGCAGATCGAAGACCAGCATCTGCGGGTGAATGAGGGGCCGGGCGTGGGGAGGAAAGTCACCGTAGCGGCCGACAAGCCGACCGTTGACCCACAGTTCCTGAACATTGGGGAAAGCATCTATGGTGGGCAAGCTAATGGCCAGAGGACCAGCAGCGTCGGCCGGCACCGCAATGGGGACGCGTACCCAGAAGTAGCCATCCGAGTTATAGGCGGGTGAGGGGAAGGTTCCGCTTCGGGATTCCGGCCAGGCGCTGTCGTCGAAGTGAGGATTGGCCCATGCCGGGTTATCGCCGTAGTGGTAATGGATCCCACGGTCCAAAAGCCCCGGCTGGGCTCGACTCACTTGCGGCAAGATGGCGCTTATGACAAAGAGCAGGGCCAGTGGCGGTCTACGCATGCAGCACCTCGGTGGGAGCGTACTGGAGGGTAAGGACGGTGATGTCATCTTCCTGACCGTGTTCTTGGGCGGCGCAGGCGATGACCTCTGCATTTTGCGTAGAGATCGAGCGCGTTCGGTCGAAGCCGAAAAGCTCGCCGGTTGCGTTCCGCGCTTCCACCACGCCGTCGGAGAGAAAAGTGAGCCGGTCACTGGCGGCGAGTTGGATGGTGAATTTGGCGTAGGTGGTGTCGGCAATGATGCCGAGTGGTAGGCCGGATTCGAAGATCACCTCTTGGCCGTTGCGGTAGGGCGCGAGGTGACCGGCGTTGGCCAGGATAACCGCGCCGCACGGATCGATATCGGCGGCGAGACACGTGGCAAAGCCGCCAAGTTGCATGCCGCGAAGGACGCGGTCCAGATGAAGGAGCAACCCACCGGGCGAATCGCTGTCGCGCTCCGCGGCGGCGCCGAGCAGCAGCGTTGCCGCCATGGCGGCGGCCGCGCCTTTGCCACTCACATCACCGACCACAATGCGCTGTCGGCCATCGGAAAGAACCCGGCAAAGAAAGAAATCACCGCCGACCTCGCGCATGGGATGGAAGGCGACATCGATCTTCAAGTCAGGCGCAGTTTCGATCTGTGCCGGAGCCAGCATCCGCTGGATTTCGCCGGCAGCCTGCATTTCTCCGGCCAGTTCGGCGCGCTCCTGGGCGGTGAGTTGCTGGTCGCGGAAAAGCAGTCCGAGCAACGCGGCCGTCGCGCATAACGTGACGATAGCCTGAAGAGGGTCCATCACCGAATAAAAACGCCCTGGAGTCAATGGTCCGGAAAAATAGACGATCATGGTTGCGCCCCACGCCATGCAGGTCACGGCGATCGGGACCATTCGTCTGGCTATGCGCCGGTAAGGCCAGAAGGCGACGAAGGGCGCTGTGTAACTGAGGATCTCGGCGAGTTTGCCAACATGGGCCATCCAAGGAGCCCCCAAGAACCCGTCAAGCCGAAGCGATAGCCCGGGAGAGAGCAAAGCTCCGAGCAGACTGGCCGGCACTTGCCAGGCGCGAAGCGCCCACAGGATCCAGAACAGAGTGGGCATGCGCCGCCGGGCGACTGCGAAGGGAAACCAGACCTGGGTAAGCGAAACGGTGAACGCTGTGACAAAGAATGCCGATCGATCCACATCGACGGAAGCATCGGCAAAAGTATCTCGGAAGAAGAATGTGATGAAAAGGCCCGCAATGCTTACGCAAGCGATGCTAAGAATCAACAACTCACAGCGGCTGCGATCGTAGAGAAACAGCGCGAGCAGCACGAAGCCTATCACGCCCACGATGCCGAACCAGACGAGATTGCCGAGCGCCGCGGAGAGTTGTTCCTGGATCAGGTTGCTTCGCCGCCAGTTGAGGGTTTCGCGATCGCCGGCAACGATCTCCGCGGGTGTGTCATGCACAATCTGTGGTGGCTCCGAGTATCGGTAGACCGTTCGCAG
>Ga0335072_10013200_pt1 | contig 11776 bp, 8 predicted proteins | sample Lox_Sample_21_FD_206725 | JGI IMG/M metagenome (GOLD analysis project Ga0335072, IMG submission 206725) | Soil microbial communities from Loxahatchee National Wildlife Refuge, Florida, United States - Lox_Sample_2.1 | ecosystem: Environmental > Terrestrial > Soil > Wetlands | place: USA: Florida...
CGGCTGCTCGAGCAGCCGGCCGACCTCGTCGCGACTCAAGACCTTGGGCAGGCGCGCGCGCGAGCGCGGCGCCCGTAGCTCGGAGGCGGGATCGCGCTCGATGATCTGCTCGCGCCGCAGATGGCGGTAGAACGAGCGCAGGCATGCGATCTTGCGCTGGAGCGTCGCCGGCGCGGCGGCGGGCCGCTCGGGCGTGGCGGTGGCAAGCTCGGACACGAACTCCATCAGGTCGACGGTCTTGACCTCGAGCGGATCGAGGTGATGGCGTCCGAGGAACTCGGCGTATTGCTGCAAATCGGACCGGTACGCCTCGAGCGTGTTGCGCGACAGGCCGCGCTCGAGCTCGAGATAGCCGAGGAAGTCGAACGTCAGGTCCGTGATCCGGGCGCCGTCGACCGAGTGCGCGGTTGCCATGCCCCGGGTATTCGGGGCGCCCGCCGGGGGTCCTGCCGCGGTTGGCTACGTCCGCTTGTAGGCGTACGCCTCGGTGACGTACCCGAGCCGCAGCGGCTCCTCCCCCGCATCGGCCGCCAGCGCGCGCAGGCGGTGGATCACCGACTCGCGCTCGGCGTCGGGCAGCGCGGCGATGAAGCTGACCGAGCTGAACCGGTCGACGAAGGCGTCGACATCGAGGATCTGCTCGCTGGGGACCTCTAGTTCGGCGACCTGAGCGAACAGCCCCGCGGCGGTGACCGAAGGGCGCCACTCGCCGTGATAGTGGCTGGGCGCATCGCGCCGGTATGGATCGATGATCTCCTTGACCGCGCGGTGGAGCGGCTGATCGACGCGCCGGCGGTTCCAGACCAGCGCGAACCGGCCACCCGGCGCCACGACGCGGTGGAACTCCGCAACCGCCGCGGGGCCGTCGAACCAGTGAAACGCCTGTGCGACGACGATCGCGTCGACGCCGCCGTCGGGGATCGGCAACGCTTCGGCGGTCCCCGCGAGCGCGGTGGCGTCTGGCACGACCCGTTCGAGCACGGCGCGCATCCCCGCGACCGGCTCGACCGCGATCACCGTGGCCCCGCTTGCGACGAGCTCCCGCGTCAGCTTGCCGGTTCCGGCGGCGACGTCGAGCACCGTCCGTCCCGGGCCCAGCTCGAGCACCGCGGACAGCCACTCGACGACCTCGCGCGGATAACCGGGGCGGCCGCGCTCGTACGCGTCGGCTCCCTGCTCGAACCCTCGGGCGGCCTCGCGGTGGACGCTCATCCGCGACGAGCCGCCAGCCACAGCAGCGCGATCAGCGTCTTCGAGTCCTCGCACTGCTCGATCGCCTCGTCGAGCCGCGCGAGCGGCCACGGCACGATCTCGATCCGCTCGTCCTCGTCGCCCGGGAGCTTCGGGCCGTCCGACAGCCCGGTGGCCAGGAACAGCCACACGCGTTCGTCGCTGAACCCGGGGCTTGTGTAGAACGCGAGCAGCTCCTCCCAGTGCTCGGCGCGCTTGCCGATCTCCTCGTCGAGCTCGCGCTTGGCGGTCTCGAGCGGAGGCTCGCCCGGTACGTCGAGCTTCCCAGCCGGGATCTCGAGGGAGGCCGACGCACCGATCACCTCGCGGGGCTGCCGGGTCAGCCACACATGCTCGTCGTCGAGCGGGATGATCCCGACCGCGCCCGGATGCCACACCTTGTCGCGCGTCACCTCGGTGCCGTCGGGGTAACGGAAGCGCTCGATCCCGGCGCGGACGACGCGGCCCTCCCACTTGACCTCGGACCCGGTTGGCTCGAACTCGGGGCTCACCCCGCCCCGCTCCCGACCGCCGACGCCTTGCCCGCCTCCTCGACCAGCGCGATCGCCACGTCGAGCGTGCCCTCGAGGGCGTCGGTGCTGATCCGCTCGGTGGGCTCGTGGTTGCGCTCGGTCCCATCGGCGAGGTTCGCGCACGCGAACCCGGCGGCGCGGAACGCGTTGGCGTCCGAAGCCCCGCCGGTCAAGATGTGCTTGGGCTCGTAGCCACAGGAGCGCAGCGCCTCCTCGGCGACTGTCACCTCGGTCGCTCGAGGGCGGATGCGATAGCCCTCGATCATCCGCTCGAGCGTGACGTCGAGATCGCATTCGGCGGCGTCGGCGGCGTTCTGCAGGTGGTCGATCATCTCGGTCGTGAGCGCCTCGGCGCGGTCACGGTCGACGCTTCGGACCTCTCCCTCGACTCGGCAGCGCTCGGGCACCACGTTGATCGCCGTCCCGCCGTGGATCGTGCCGACGTTGGTCGTCGTCTCGGGGTCGATGCGACCCAGCTGCATCGCCGCGATCGCGCGTGCTGCGGCGGCGATCGCGCTTCGACCGGCTTCCGGCCGCACCCCGGCGTGCGCCGCGCGGCCATGGAAGTCGGCGACGACCCGGTGCAGGGTCGGAGCGGCGGTCACGATCTCACCGATTGGTGTCGCGTGGTCGAACACGTACCCGAAGCGGCTGCGCAGGCGGTCGACGTCGAACGCGAACGCACCCAGCAGCGAGATCTCCTCGCAGACCGTGAACAGGATCTCGACTCCTACTGCGGGCGCGCCGCCACCGCGCGTGAGCCGCCGCGCCACCTCCAGGATCACTGCCACCGCCGACTTGTTGTCGGCGCCGAGGATGCCGTCGTTCGCGTTGGTCCAGCCGCCGCCGAGGAGGACGGGCTCGACGGGCGCGGTTAGCGGCACCGTGTCCATGTGTGCACACAAGAGGATGCTGTCGGCGCCCGCACCGCGAATCCTGGCGAGCAGGTTGCCGGCGTCCGAGCCGACCTTCGGCCCCGCATCGTCCTCCTCGACCTCGAGGCCCATCCCGCGGAGCTCGCTCGCGATCCAGTCCGCGCACGCCCGCTCGTGGCCCGACGGGCTCTCGATCCGGCACAGCGCGGCGAACGTCTCGTTGAGCCGCTCGCGCTCGGCGTCGGTGGCGCGCCTCACCGCGTGGCGGCAGGTGCGCTCGCGCCCTCGCCGTGCTGCGCCGCCCCGTTCCCGCCCTGTCCCGCCCCGTTCCCGCCCTGGGCGGCTCCGTTGGCACCGCGCGCGACGGCCTCGGACCGCGCCGCGTATTCGAGCGCCGCGCCGACGAACTCGCGGAACAGCGGCGCCGGACGCTCCGGACGCGACTTGAACTCGGGGTGGTACTGCGAGGCGACGAAGAACGGGTGCTGGTCGGCGGGCAGCTCGATCGCCTCGACGAGCCGCTCGTCGGGCGAGGTGCCCGAGCAGATCAGCCCGACGGCCTCGAGCCGGCGGCGAAGGTGGTTGTTGACCTCATAGCGGTGGCGGTGGCGCTCGTACACGACCGGCTCGCCGTAGAGCTCTCGGATCCGCGTCGAGTCATGGAGCTTCACCGGGTCGGCACCGAGCCGCATCGTGCCGCCCATGTCGGCGATCTCCTTCTGCTCGGGCAGCAGGTCGATCACCGGGAACGGCGTCTCGAGATCGAATTCGGTCGAGTTCGCCCCGTCCATCCCGGCGACGTGGCGCGCGAACTCGGCGACCGCTAGCTGCATGCCCAGGCAGATGCCGAGATACGGGATCTTCTTCTCCCGCGCGATCTGCGCCGCGCGGATCTTGCCCTCGATCCCGCGACCCCCGAATCCCCCCGGGATCAGGATCCCGCTCGCGGTTTCGAGGCGCGCGGCGATCGCCGGGTCACCGACCTCCTCGGAGTCGATCCAGTCGACCTCGACCTTGGCGTCGTGGTGGGTCCCCGCGTGGCGCAGGGCCTCGACGACCGACAGGTACGCGTCCTCGAGCCGGACGTACTTGCCGACGAGCGCGATCCGGACGCTCTTGTCGGCCTCGGCCGAGCGCGTGGTGATCTCGGCCCAGTCGCTCAGGTCGGGCTCCGGCGCCTCGATCCCGAAGTGCTCGGACAGCACGAAGTCATCGACGCCCTCGTCGCGGAACACGAGCGGCACGCGGTAGATGTCGGGCACGTCGAACGCGGACACGACCGCTTCCACCGGCAGGCTCGCGAACAGCGCGATCTTCCGCCGGATGTCGTCGCCGAGCATCGACTCCGAGCGACAGATGATCATGTCCGGCGCGATACCGATGCGCCGCAGCTCGTTGACCGAGTGCTGGGTCGGCTTGGTCTTCAGCTCGCCCGCGTGCGAGATGTACGGCACCAGCGTGAGGTGGATGAACATGCAGCGCCGGCGCCCCACGTCGACCGGGAACTGGCGGATCGCCTCGAGGAACGGCAGCGACTCGATGTCGCCAACCGTCCCGCCGATCTCGGTGATCACGAAGTCGACGTCGGTCGCCTCGGCCATCAGCTTGATCCGCTGCTTGATCTCGTCGGTGATGTGCGGCACGACCTGCACGGTGGCGCCGAGGTAGTCGCCGCGGCGCTCGCGCCGGATCACCGTGTTGTAGATGCCGCCGGCGGTCACGTTCGACGCGCGACTCGTGTTGGCGTCGGTGAAGCGCTCGTAATGGCCGAGGTCGAGGTCGGTCTCGGCGCCGTCCTCGGTCACGAACACCTCGCCGTGCTGGTAGGGCGACATCGTGCCGGGATCGACGTTGATGTACGGGTCGAACTTCTGGAGCTGTACATCCAGCCCGCGGGCCACCAGCAGCCGGCCGATCGAGGAGGCGGCGATTCCCTTGCCTAGCGAGGACACGACCCCGCCGGTTATGAAGATGAATCGCGTTTCGCCTGATGCCATAGGGTCGCCGTCCGAGTGTAGTCGCGTTCTGATCGTTTGAACTTAGCGACCGCCCCGGACACTCGGAGGGTGCGCAGAAAAGCGACGCTCCGCGTCGTTTTTTCGAGCCGGCCCCGGATCGGGCGGCTCACACCCGGCTCATGCGGCGCGCAAGAGCTGACGGGCGTGGCGGCTGGCGGCCCGGTCGCCCTCGGCGGCACCCAGCATCCGGACGAGCTCACCCACGACCTCGTCGCTTCCGAGCGTGGACACGGTCGTCCGCGCCGGCGCCGAGCTCGAGTCCTTCGCGATCGTGAAGTGGCGCGCGGCCATCGCCGCCACCTGGGGCAGGTGCGTGATGCACAGGACCTGCCGCCCCTCGGCGAGCGCCCGCAGATGCTCGCCGACCGCCCGGGCGGTGTGGCCGCCGATCCCGGCGTCGATCTCGTCGAACACGAGCAGAGCGTCGTCCGCGTCGGGGGCGCCACCCCGACCCGCGCCACCCCCGCCGCCACCGCCACCGGAGTGGGCCACGCTCAGGATCGCGAGCATCACCCGCGACAGCTCCCCGCCCGAGGCGATCTCGCGCAGCGGCCCCGCCGGCATCCCCGGGTTCGGCGCGATCACCAGCGACACCTCGTCCGCGCCGCGTGGGCCGCACCCTTCGGCGCGCGGTTTGACCTCGACCTCGAACTCGGCGTCGGCCATCGCCAGCTCGGCGAGCCGCTCGCGGACGGCCGCGGCGAGCGCCGGCGCCGCCTCGTGCCGGCGCTCGGACAGCTCGGCGGCGAGGCGGTCAAGCTCCGAACGGGCCTCGGACAGCGACGCCTCGACCTCCGACAGTGCGATCTCGGCGCGCTCGAGTTCCTCGCGACGCGCTCGGCAGCGCTCGGCGTGCGCAAGCACGTCGGCGATAGAGCCACCGTGCTTTCGCTCGAGGCGCGCGAACAGCGCGAGGCGCTCCTCGATCTCCTCGAGCCGGCCGGGCGAGGCCTCGAGCTCGAGCGCATACGAACGCAGGGAGCCGCTCAGGTCCTGGGCCTCGGCCCCGACTGCCTGCGCGCGCTCGGCCAGGTCCGACAGCGACGGGTCGATGCCCGCGGCGACGGCCAGCTGCCCGGCGGCATGCGCGAGCAACTCGGCCGCGCCGCCGGTCCCGTCCTCGGGCGAGATCGCCTCGGCGGCGCCGGCGGCCGCGCCGCGCAACGTCTCGAGGTTGCGCAGCCGGTCGCGCTCCACGGTCAGCTCGGAGGCTTCCTCCTCGCGTGGCGCCACGCTCTCGATCTCGTCGAGCTCGAACGCGAGCAGGTCGAGCTCGCGCTCGCGGCCGGCGGCAAGCTCGCGGAGCTCTGTCTCCCGCGCCTCGACCGCGCGCACCCGCGCGTACGCCTCGCCCACCCGCTCGCGCAGCTCGATCTGATCGCTCCCGCAGTGCGAGTCGAGGACTTCGAGCTGGACCGCCGAGAGCATCAGCTTGCGGTGCTCGTGCTGGCCGTAGAACGACAGCAGCACGCTCCCGAGCTCGCGCAGGTCGGCCACGGTGGCGGATCTGCCGCACACATACGCGCGGGTCCGGCCGTCGGGCCACACACGGCGGGCCAGCACGATCTCCTCGGCCCCGGTGGGCAGAAACTCCGCGCCCGCAAGCGAAGCCGGCACGGAGAACACGCCCTCGACGTAGGCCTCGGCGGCGCCGGCGCGGACCACCCCGCTGCCGGCGCGCCCGCCGAGCAGCAGGTCGAGCGCGTGCGCCAGCAGCGTCTTGCCGGCGCCCGTCTCGCCGGTGACGACGTTGAGCCCCGGCGCCAGCGCCAGCTCGGCACGGTCGATCAACAGCAGGTTCTCGACGCGCAGTTCTTGCAGCATCGGCGGGGTGTACCACCCGGCCCCGACGGATACCCGATGCCCGGGGCCGCCACGGCCCCGTCACTCAGGCGATGTGCATCTCCGGCAGCCTGTGACCAAGCCGGCGCACGATCGGCGCCAGCAGCGTGGTCAGGGTCGACAGCACCGCGAGCACGCCGAGCACACGCCAGAAGCCCGCCCCGACATCGCGCGCCACGAATACGAACCCGCCGGCCACGAGCAGCGCGCCGAGCATGCCGAACGCGACCGACACCTGGCTCAGCCTCCGAACGACGCTGCCGTCACTGTGGCGAAGCCGCCCCAGCATCACGCACGCGTGGGCGCAGCCGAGCAACAGCGCGCCGCTCACGCCGAGCGCGCGCAGCCACAGCGCGGTCGGCGACAGCAGCGACCAGATCGCCCCGAGAGCCAGGGCGGCCACCGCCGCCGCGAGCACCATCGTGATCGCGCCGAGCTCGCGTCGGCGATCGGGTCGGTCGAGGACCGTCGCGCCAACCAGTCCCGCCACCGTACACAGCGACGCGACCAGCGCGCTCCCAAGGATCCTCACTCCGGTCGCATTGAACTGACCGGTGACCAGGAACCAGATCGCCATCGCCGCCACCGCGCACAGCGTCCCCGCGAGAACGATTGCCAGCCGGTACATGAGTCGCATCCCGTAAACCTCCTTGTTGACCGTGGGTCCATAACCCTACCTCCTTGTTGACCGGCGGTCAAGTAGAATCCCAGCCGGCCGCCGGACCCCGGTTCGCCGACCGCCAATGCCCGCCCCGACTGAACCCCCGACCGGACCCGCCTACACCCGCCTCAACGTCGACGAGCGCCGCCGCCAGCTGCTCGACGCCGGCGCCGCCCTGTTCGCCGAGCACGCCTACGAGGAGATCTCGATGCGCGACATCGCGCGCGCCGCCGGCGTGTCGAAGCCGCTCCTCTACCACTACTTCCCCTCGAAGATCGACCTGTTCAAGGCGGCCGTCGCGGACAAGGCGAGCGAGCTGCAAAGCGTGATCGAGCCCGCGGCCGAGGGCACGCCGCTCGAGCAGCTGTCGAACAGCCTCGACGGCTACCTGACCTGGATCGAGGCGAACTCCCGCACATGGTCAAAGCTCGTCCAGAGCGCCGCCTCACTGCCGGAGGCGCGCCAGCTCGTCGAGGGCTTCCGGCAACGGACGATGGACATGGCCGTCGCGCGGCTCACCCACCACGACACGCCCCGGCCCGCGCTTCGCACGACGATCAGCGGCTGGCTCGGTTACCTGGACGGCGCGATCCTCGACTGGACCGAGCACCGCGACCTTCCACGCGAGGACCTGCGCGACCTGCTGATCGCCGCGTTCGTCGCCGCGCTGCTGTCCGCCCAGGAGGCCGACCCCGAGATCGAGCTCGATCTGGGCGGCTGATATACGGTAGGGCCCCGCACCACCTAGGAGGAGGAGAGCGATGGCCAGCACCGCGTCCCGGCTCGAGCGCAGCCACGTCACCACGGGCCCGGCCGACGTCGACGTCTCGGGGCTCAAGCGAGCACTCGAACGCGCGGTATCCGGCGAGGTGCGCTTCGACGCGGGCACCCGGGCGATGTACGCCAACGATTTCTCGATCTACCGGGCGGTGCCGATCGGCGTGGTCATCCCGACGGGCCCGGACGACGTGATCGCGGCGATCGCGGTCTGCCGCGAGTTCCAGGCGCCGGTGCTCCCGCGCGGCTGCGGGACCGCCCCCAGCGGCCAGACGACGAACGTCGCCGTCGTGTTCGACTACTCGAAGTACTACAACCAGATCGTCGAGCTCGACCCCGACATCCAGCAGGCCGTGGTCCAGCCCGGGGTCATCTGCGACCAGCTCCGCAACGCCGCCGAGGAATACGACCTCACGTACGGCCCCGACCCCGCGACCCACGAGTACTGCACGCTCGGCGGCATGGTCGGCAACAACTCGTGCGGCACGCACTCGCTGATGGCCGGCAAGACGAGCGACAACGTGATCGCGCTCGACGTGCTCCTCTACGACGGCACGCGCATGACCGTCGGCCCGACCACCGACGAGGGACTCAAGGAGATCATCGCCGCCGGCGGGCGCAAGGGCGAGATCTACAAACAGCTTCGAGACCTGCGAGACCGCGTCGCCGACCGCGTCAGGGCCGAGTTCCCCGACATCCCTCGCCGCGTGTCCGGCTACAACCTCGACCAGCTCCTCCCCGAGAACGGGTTCAACGTCGCCCGTGCGCTGGTCGGCTCCGAGGGCACGTGCGCGAACATCCTCCACGCGACCGTCCGTCTGGTCCCGAGCCCGCAGCACCGTCGTACGGTGCTGCTCGGCTACCCGGATGTGTTCCAGGCCGCCGACCACGTGCCCGTGATCCTCGAGCGGTGCAAGCCGATCGGGCTCGAGGGGTTCGACGACCAGCTGATCAAGAACATGATCGCCAAGAGCCGGCTGGCCGCCGAGCGCCAGGTGCTCCCGGACGGACGAGCTTGGCTGTACATCGAGTTCGGCCAGGACGATCCCGACGCGGCGACCGAAGAGGCCCACGCGGCGCTCGAGGCGCTCGCCGACGGGCCGCAGATCGACGCCCGGGTGCTGCTCGACAAGGCCGAGAACGTCAGCGCGTGGAAGGTCCGCGAGAGCGCGGTCGGCGACAGCCGCGCTCCCGGGTACATGGACGCCGAGGGCAACTGGGAGGACGCCGCGGTGCATCCGAACAAGCTCGGCGCCTACCTGCGCGATTTCCAGCAGATCCTCGACGACCACGGCTACCGCTGCGTCTACTACGGCCACTTCGGCCAGGGGTGCGTCCACACGCGGATGGACTTCGACCTGAAGAGCGCTCAAGGCGTCAAGACGTTCCGGTCGTTCATGGAGAAGTGCGCCGACCTCGTCGTCGCCTACGGCGGGTCGCTCGCGGGCGAGTACGGCGAGGGCCACGGCCGCGCCGAGTTGCTCCCGAAGATGTTCGGCCCCGAGCTGATGGAGGCGTTCAACGACTTCAAGCGGATCTGGGATCCGGACTGGAAGATGAACCCGAACCGCCTGATCGGCGACGTCAAGCTCGACGAAGGGCTCCGCCTCGGCCCGGATTACAGACCCCCGGCCTTAACCACCCACTTCGCCTATCCCGACGACGGCGGCTCGTTCGCGACCGCGATCGAGCGCTGCTTCGGGATGGCCAAGTGCCGGAACCTCGGCAGCCTGACGATGTGCCCGAGCTTCCACGCCACGCGCGAGGAGCGCCACTCCACCCGCGGTCGATCAAGACTCCTGTTCGAGATGCTCAAGGGCGACCCGGTCACCGACGGCTGGCGCGACGACGCGGTCAAGGAGTCGCTCGACCTGTGCCTGTCCTGCAAGGGGTGCACCGGCGACTGCCCGGTCCAGGTCGACATCCCCACCTACAAGGCCGAGTTCCTCGCCCACTACTACTCCAAGCGCCGCCGGCCGCTCCACCACTACGCCCTCGGGCTGCTCCCGTGGTGGGGCCAGGTGGCGTCGCGCACGCCCCGGCTCGTCAACGGCCTGAGCGCCTCACCGCCGATCGCAAAGCCGGTCAAGCGTTGGCTCGAGATCGCGCCGGAGCGCGAGATCCCGAAGTTCGCCAAGCAGACGTTCCGCGCCTGGTTCGCGGAGCGGAGCGGCGGGACAGGTGGCGCGCCGCCCCCGACCACCCACGGCAAGCAACGCGTCGTCCTGTGGCCGGACACGTTCACCGACCTGTTCGAGCCCGACGCCGGCAAGGCCGCGGTCGAGGTGCTCGAGGCCGCCGGGTTCGCGGTCGAGTTGCCGCACAAGCACGTCTGCTGCGGGCGGCCGCTGTACGACTTCGGGATGCTCACACTGGCCAAGTGCACGCTTCGAAACGTGCTCGAGACGCTGTCGGAACCGATCGAGGCCGGCGTCCCGGTGCTCGTGCTCGAGCCGAGCTGCGCCTCGGTGTTCCGCGACGAGCTGCGCAAGCTGATGCCCCACGACGAGCACGCGCGCCGGCTCACCGCCCAGACGATGGTGCTCGACGAGCTGCTCGCTCACCACGCGCCCGAATGGACCCCGCCGACCGTCGGCCGCCGCGCGCTGATCCACGGCCACTGCCACCACAAGGCCGTGATCCGCGGCGATCAGGGGCGCGCCCTGCTCACGCGGGCCGGCGTCGAGGCTGAGATGACCAAGGCGGGCTGCTGCGGGATGGCGGGGTCGTTCGGCTACGGCGCCGGCGAGCAGTACGACGTCTCGATGCGGATCGGGGAGCAGTTCCTGCTGCCGCAGGTCAGAGACGCGACCCCGGACACGCTGCTCGTCGCGGACGGGTTCTCGTGCCGGACGCAGATCACCGCCGGGACCGGCCGGCGCGCGCTCCACACCGCCGAGGTGCTCGCGCTCGGCCTCTAGCCTCCCGACTCGCCGACCGCTCGGGAAGAAACCCCCACATGGACGGGGTTTCTTCCCAACCGAACGCCGACGGCGCCTACCGCATCGACGACAACCGGCCGAACTTCTCCCGCAGGCGGTGGTAGAAGTTCGCGCCCGGCACCTGCGCCAGGCAGCCCTGGCCGTCGACGAACCCCGCCTCGATCTCCTCGCCCGGCGGCAGCGTGCACACCGGACGACCGTCGACCGTGACGTCGACCGACTCCTCCCGCGAGCGATTGATCACGGTCAGCACGTCGGTCGGCGCCACCACGAGCGCCCGCGCGGTCAGCGAATGCGGCGCGATGAACGAAACCACGAAGCCGGCGACCCCCCACGCCATCACCGGACCGCCGTTGGCGAGGTTGTAGCCGGTCGAGCCGGCCGGCGTGGCCACCGCGAGGCCGTCGCACCGAACCCGCCCGATCTCGTCCGTGCCGACGGCGTAGGCCAGATCGGCGACGCGATTGCCGGGCTGGCGATGGATCGACACGTCGTTGATCGCCAGCCACTCGCCGCTGCGCCCCGACAGCGCGATCCCGGGTAGCGACAGCACGTCGAAGTCGCCCTCGAACGCCCGCTCGAACCCCGTCCGCGCCTCCTCGCGGTCGACGGTGGCGAGGAACCCGATCTCGCCGAAGTTGACGGCGAACACGGGGACGCCGGTCCCGGCGTACTTGCGCAGCGCGGTCAGGATCGTGCCGTCGCCTCCGAGCGCGAAGCAGATGTCGACGTTGAGCGGGCCCTCGACGTCGACCTCGAGGCCGGGCTCGTGCTCGAGCCGGTGCTTGCGCGTCTCCTCGGGATCGATGAACAGGGTCGCGCCGCACCCGCGCGCGATCTCGATCAGCGAGTCGATCGCCGGGCGGGTCTCCGACGGCCGGCGGTGGGTCAGCACCGT
>Ga0335072_10013204_pt1 | contig 11774 bp, 7 predicted proteins | sample Lox_Sample_21_FD_206725 | JGI IMG/M metagenome (GOLD analysis project Ga0335072, IMG submission 206725) | Soil microbial communities from Loxahatchee National Wildlife Refuge, Florida, United States - Lox_Sample_2.1 | ecosystem: Environmental > Terrestrial > Soil > Wetlands | place: USA: Florida...
CGATTGCCCCATCGCGGCCAGACCACTCAGCAGGAAAGACAAAAACATCAGCATCGATAGAGTTCTGAGTTTTCTCTGCCATCCGCGAAACAGCAAAATATTGCGCCAACAGTCGGCATTCGTTGGCTTATGTGAATAAGGCCCGTTGGCTTTAACGTGCGCGGCTGGACATTTCATTGCAGAATCTCCTCAATCTCGTTGTTAATTGAAACTGCTGGGACGCCAAATCAACTAGGATCGCCGCGGCTCACCACAGAAAGCTGCGGGACTGCTTGGGGGAGAGCAGTCCGAAATCATACTCGCAGTCGTTGCAAAGTCAAGCAGAATTGCAGGTTGCAAACGATTGCAACCGGCTGAAATGAAGCCAAAATTGCGCGTTTATGCAGAAAAAACGATGTCGTGCCAACTGAGGCCCTTAATGACTACTACCAACGAGTTAATCCGGATGGATGTGAAACTTCAAGGACACCAAATATAGACGCCCGTATAGACGCCCGTGAATACGTGTAAGTTGAAACGTGCACTTGGCTCTATTTCGAGCCGCCGGCGAACTGCGCAGCTTCCGAATGCATCGACTTGATATCGGGCCGCTCTAACAGTTTTTCGGCTCCGGGATCTTTCTTCAGATCGTCGAACATGGTCAATGCCTGCCTATACTGTTCCGAGCCATCCGCAGAATCTCCTGCAAGTCGCCTTGCCTGGCCAAGCAAGAAATGAATACGCGCGGTCTGGAATCGTGAGCCGAGCCGTTCGCTCCGGCTCAGATCCGCTTCCAGTTGTTGCGCAGCTTGGGAGGAAGCTTTCTTCTCGATCAAAGTTTGTGCCCCATCGACCGCACTTTCCAGGGAAGCGTATTTCAGATTACGGCTGTCGGCTTCCTGCTGTAACTTGCCCAACTCCCGCAGCACTGAATCGGCACTGCCTTTCCCCAACGAAATCTCGGCAATGTGCAATCGGATGAGAAGAGCTTTATCCGCATCGTGGGCGCGCTCGGCCGCCTGCTGCGCCTGGCGATAATAGGAACTTGCGGAATTGAAATCTCCGCTATAGCGCCGGACATCTCCCTGGCTGCTCAGCAGTTCCGATTGCAGATCGTCGTTCTTTAGGTCCCGTGCCAGAGTTTGCGCTTCTTTCATTAAAGGCTCGGACTCAGAACCGCGGCCTGCTTGGGCCAGAGCATCAGCTAAATCATTCAGCACTTCGACCATGCCGATACCATGATCGCCGGCGGAGCGGTAGCCATTCACGGCATCCTGCAAGGAGTTCACGGCAGCGCCGAAACGCCCCTGATAGAGGAACACCAATCCTATGTCGTGCGATTCATCGGCGGCGCCGCGAACATCTCCCGCCTTGCGCCAGAGATCTAAAGCCTTCATGGCGGTGCTCAAGGCGTCATCGTAACGGCCCGTGTTGATGTACACCTCGCCGATCGCCGATTGAGTCTCAGCAATCGCAGTGGGAATATTAAGCTTCTCCCGAAGTTGCAGCGCTTGTTGCAAATAGGTCAGCGCGTTGTCGGTATCGCCCTTTTCGAGATAAACACTTCCGATATTATTCAGACACAGTGCCTGATAGTTTTCATCGCCCGTGTCGCGTTGAATCTGCAGCGATTCTTTGAAATTGGCGAGCGCTTTGTCGTAATCCCCCTTCGCCTGATAAGCCAATCCCATGTCGATTAGACTGTCTCCAATTTCTTTTTTCACACCGATCTCGCGCTGGAGTTGTAGCGCCTTGTCGTAGTCGGAGAGCGCGGCATCGATTTTGCCTTGTGTATTCTGCAGAACTGCCATCTCGACCAGATTGCTGGCCATGGCACGCTTGAGGCCCAGGCGCTGATTGATGGCCATTGAATCCTGGTAATTGCGCATCGCCTCATCCGGCTTGTTCATTAGGCGATAACAGATCCCGATGGATTGAAGAATCAATGCCTTCAACTCCTGGGCATCAACTTGCACGGCGAGCGAAAGACCCTTATTAAGCGGGTCGAGCCCAGCTTGCGGATTTCCGCTTACGATTTCTACGATGCCCATCTTCCAGAGAGCCTTGATGTTCTTGGGATCGTAGGTCAGCAACTTGGACAGGGTCGCGCGAGCCTTATCGTAGTTGCCGGTGTCTGTGTAGAGACTTGCAAGCGAGGACTCCACGTCAGCGTTATCTGGCATGCTCTGGGCAAGATTCTCGTAAGCTTCGATCGCCTTCTTGTTGTCCTTCGTAATGCGAGCATACGTCGCCTGGATCAGATACTTCTCGACCAACGGCAACGATTGACTCATGTCAACCGCTTTACGCGCTGCCTGCTCCGCATCGGCGTCGTATCCCAGCTCAGAATCAGCTTCAGACAATCGCGAGTAAGCCAGCGCAAAATCGGCATCGTCTTTCGTAGCACTTTGAAGGGCCTGGACTGCTTCAAGATTCTTCCCGTCTCGCAGAAACTGCACACCCTCGTTATATTCCCGAAGAGCTGCAGGAGAATGCGAACTCGGCTGGAATGAACTGGCTTTTAGTTGTTTCAGAACATTCGAGGAAAACGCGAGATGGCTGCGAACAGCGGTGGCCAAACGATCTACCGCGCTAGGAATGTCTTTCTCGTCGACGGCTTCGATCTTGATAGGAACGCTGCGATCCTGTTTCAGGTCCTGCACGATCGCATCGATCCGAATCTGCCCACCGAATCTCGCATACTGCCCCCAAACGAGAGTATCGGCATTACTGAATTCCGCCACCCGACGCAGGCTTGACGGATCCAACACCGTGTTGGGTGCTACGCGCAGGTCTGAGAGCACCTGATGCAATCGATCCTGCGAAACGGTGCGCAGGCTGACGGACTGACCCACATCGGTGCTCAGCATATCCGCGAGACTGGAGCCCAGCCAATCCAGCCCAGGATCGCCAGATGCATTTCGAAAAGGCAAGATAGCCAACGACACGGTTGGACCGCGAGCTTTGCTTTCCGAGAAGAGCTTGTCGCGAAAGGCAAAACCCAGAGCGGCAAGAATAATAGCGGTCAAGACACCGGTGACGATCGGCCAGGGGATTGATTGCCCCCACGGCTTCACATCCGGGTGAAAGCTTAGTGTCGCAGCCGCACGCTTTCCCTGCCAGGAGTCGAGGTCGCGCAGCAATTCGGTCGAGTTCTGATAACGCAGAGTAGGATCGCGCTCCAGACATTTCTGCACGATTCCGGTCAGAGCCGCGGGTATGGTGCCATCGTGATCGGATACCGGAATCGCACGTTCCTGCGTGCGTCGGATAAGACTGGCCAAAGCGCTCTCGGCATGAAATGGCATCTGGCCGGTCAGCAACTCGTACAGGATTAGCCCCGCTGTGAAGATATCGGAGCGCTGATCTAGTTCTTTTGCGAGCGCCTGCTCAGGCGACATATATTCCATCGTGCCGACGAGGGCGCCTGTCTGCGTCATGCCTTCACTGTCCATCGACCGCGCCAGCCCAAAGTCCATGACCACAATGCGGCCACTATCTTCCCGCATGATGTTCTGGGGCTTCAGATCACGGTGGATAACACCGACGCCATGAGCTGCCTCCAGAGCCTGACAAACCTGACGCATGATCTCAACCGCAGCCTCGGGAGAAAATTTCTTGTTCTCCTGAATGAGAGATCGAAGATCGCGTCCCTCAATGAACTCCATCGTGATGAACTTGACCCCATCGGCGTCGCCCAAGTCGAAAATGCGAATGACATTCTTGTGGGTGACCTGCCGCGAGAGCAGAAGTTCCTGCTTGAACCGCGCCAGCATGGAGGGATTGGAAGCAAGTTGCGGGCGGATGAGTTTCAGCGCGACCGCACGATCCAGTTCGCGGTCACGGGCTTTGTAAACGGCTCCCATGCCGCCTTCACCCAAAAGCTGCAGAATCTCGTATCGTCCGCCAAGAACTTCTCCGATCTCCAACGCCGGAGCCGAGTAGCGCGCACCGAACGAACTCTTTGCCGAAGCGGGAGAGTTACGCGGCTTATCAAGCTGAACAGTGGGAGTAACGTCTACGAGCGTCGCATCGGGGTCAAACGGGTGGGAATTTACATCTACGTGCGCGTCGACAATCGTGGGACTGTCGGAATCAAGTGGCTGACCGGAATTCGATCCCGAGCTATCTCCCTTAACCGGAACGCCGACACCGCCCCCTTGCTTCGTGGCACCACCACCGCGAGGAGGTTCGAATGGCTGATTCTTCTCTTGCATTCGTCTTCTGATTGGGGAAGGGGCCGCACAGCCAGCCGCATCAGTAGCAAGAGTATATACCGCAAACACCTGAGTTGCTAACGTTGAGTAGTGGATCGCGCATAGGCAGGTCCAAGTCTGGAAACGCGCCTTACGAACGGGGAGTCAAAAGTCTTTAATGCTCAGTACTTCCACATTCTGATTTCGCGGCCCCGTTGTTCGAATTGCACTTCGTCCATGAGTTGTCGGATCAAATACACCCCGCGCCCATGATCACGGTGCAAGTTCTCGTCAGCCTTGGGCTCGGGAACCCGGTCGGGATCGAAGCCCGGTCCAGGATCGCGCACCAGAATGAAGATTCGGCCATCGCCGTCGGATCGCATCAGGCAGGTTACATTCTTGGTCGGGTCGTTGGCACAGCCGTGCACCACCGCATTCACCAGAGCCTCCTGCACGGCTAGTCCGATCTCTAACCTCTTCTGTTCCGGAACCGCCAATTGATTGAGGGTATCGGAAACAGCATCGGCTGCAGAGGAAACGCCACCGGCATTTGCAGGGAAAACCAGATGCAGCAATTCCCGCAGTTCGTTACCGGAATGATCTGCCGTTGGCATGGATCCGAAAGTTTAGGCGAAAGATTCTACTGCGGCGTCCTCGCCGTCAAAGACTTCAAACAGATTGAGAACGCCCACCAGGCGCAGGGTTTGAACCACAAATTTACAAGGTTGCACCAGCTTAATACTGCCACCGGCACGCTTGGCTAAGGCAAGAAACCGTACCAGAACCCCAATCCCGCTCGAGTCAACCATGGGTACTTCGGTCAAGTCGACGACTATCCGCGAATCTCCGCTGCTAAGGGCTTCCTCAATGGCACTCTGCAGGCTATCGACCCCTGGTCCCATCCGGAGTTGCCCCCGGAGTTGGATAACCTGGACTTGCGAACGCCGCCGGACATTGATGTCCAAGAACTGTCTCCCCGAAGGCTCACGATCAGAGCGAAATCAGACGCAACAACGGTGCCCCAAGGTACGGGATTGATCTGATTTTTGCAAGCGTCCGATGCGACCGGTGAAAAATTCACCCTTCACGGTTCAGAATCTGGCTATAATCGCACCCTATTACCCGGTGACTGTCCTGCCGCCGGAGGGGGATCACGGCTATGGTGGCCCTATCGTCCGCTCAGCGTCCAGCCAGAGTTGCGCTGGTATGCAGCGATGAATCCGTACTGCCTACAGTTGAGCAGTCCCTCGCACCTTTCTTTCACATTACGTACTTGAGCAGTCCCGGCGAAGTTCTTCCCCTCCATCAAGAGACTCCTCTGGATGCAGTGGTGATGGATATTGATCCGATTGAGGCCGATGCACCAGACAGCTCAGAGATTCTGCGGGAACTCCGCAAGCAAGATCGTGATCTCGTGCTATTTGCCATCACCCGCGTGCGGACGCGGCAGCACAGGCTGCGGGTACATGCCGCTGGCGCCGATCGGGTGTTGGCGGCTCCTGCCGACTGCCAAGAGCTCAAGGTCAAACTGGAGCAGGCTCTGCTGGATCGCGAAAATGAGATTGAACGCCGTGAACTGGAAGAAGAGGCGCGGAATCGATCGTCGTTTTGCCAACTGGTGGGTGCCAGCGAGGCAATGAGAATGATCTATGGCGCGATCAGCCAGGTCGCCGACAGTTCTACCCCGGTTTTGATTCGGGGCGAGAGCGGAACGGGGAAGGAATTGGTTGCCCGCGCGATCGTTGCCACCAGCCCGCGGCAAAATCGGCCGTTTATCAGCCTGAATTGTGCCGCCTTGCCGGAAACGCTGATCGACGCCGAGTTGTTCGGCCATGAAAAGGGAGCCTTTACAGGCGCGCATGAGGCTCGTTGCGGGCATTTCGAATCGGCACAGGGAGGGACCATCTTCCTCGACGAGATTGGTTCCCTAGGACTGGGGCTGCAGAGCAAGCTGCTCCGGGTACTGGAGGAGCATGCCGTACAGCGGCTAGGTTCGAGCAAAACCCGCAGTGTCGATTTCCGTCTGCTGGTGGCATGCAATGAGGATCTGGAGGAGATGGTACGCACGGGCAGGTTTCGCGAAGATCTTTACTACCGGATAAATGTGGTGCCGATCTTGTTGCCGCCGCTGCGCGAGCGTGAGGGAGACGTCGCCCTATTGGCGGAACACTTCCTGCGATTTTACTGTTCGGCTGACGGGCGGCCGCCGAAGTTACTGGATCCGGAGGTTGTGGAAATTCTGGAAGAATACCCCTGGCCGGGAAATGTGCGTGAGCTGGAAAACCTCATACGCCGGCTCGTCTTGATGTCCGAGGGCAACGTCATTAAGGTCAGGCACTTGCCGCAATCGATTCTGCAGCACTCGGCGACCACGCAAGAGGCACTGCTGATTCCGGAGGAAGGGATTGATTTTGATCAGGAACTGGAAAATACAGAAGTTGCCTATCTGCGTGCGGCACTTCGCCGAACTGAGGGAAATAAAGCCTCGGCCGCCCGGCTGCTGCACGTCAACCAGCAACGCATGAAGTATCTTTGCCGCAAGCACCGCATCTGACCGATCGCGAATCGGGCCGCGATAGGTTAAAAATTAACCCATTAATCGGTCACTTTTTAAGCCATGATACCTGCGCCGCCTTCGCCTCCGCTTATGTGGCGGAATACAAGTTGTTGAAACAAAGGGAGCGCGTTCCGTCTTGGCGAAGCTTTGTCCTTTGGCATGCCCCGTGCAACTAGAGGTGGGTGCGCCGCGGGGACTGAAGGTTAGCGGCAGACTTCCAAAAAATTCAGACGAATGGAGACAACACCATGTCAGTCGAAAAGAAATCATTGATCAGCAGCAGGACCGTGGCGAAGAAGGCCGTTATTGCCCGCGAATCCGGAGCCCAGGTTACAGCCGCCTCTGCCAAGGTTGCCCCGATGAAAAGGCCCATGATCCTTGCCCCTTCGAAAAAGGCCGGCATTATCGCCCCTTCGAAGAAGGCCGCGATCTTCGCCCCCATGAAAAAGGCCGCGATCTTCGCCCCCATGAAAAAGGTTTAGGACCACAGATTTAGTTGCGCCAGATTTAGTTTCGTCGTTGGGGGACGATGAAACGAAAGGAGGCTACCAAGGGTAGCCTCCTTTGCATTTGAAGTGGAAAGTTACCACAACTTTCGTAAGACAAAATCCTTCGCCGTCTCGCCGGCAAAGCTGGCCAGACTTCTGCGCCTGACCAGTACTTTGGCCTCGCCGGTCATGCCGATTTTTAAGATTCCATTCCAGTTAGGAACGGTAATATCGGCAAAATAATAGTGCGGCGTGTGAAGACCGCTGTATTTCTCTTTTTCCATCACTCCGGGCTCCATCACGGCAGTCGTGGGCGCGATGGCGGTGACTGCCCCTTCAAAGGCCGAGAAAACTCCACTCACGTGAATCTTCGCCCGGCTGCCGATGCGGACTTTATTGAGATCGTTTTCCGCTACGTAGATTCGAGCCTTCATTGCTGATACATCGGCGATCACCGCGAGTTCAGTTCCCGCGGTTACATACGATCCTAGACGATCTTGAAGACGTGGAGTGACCACCGATCCCGAAATGTCGCTGGCTAGCACGAGTTGTGCCTGCTGGTCATGAAGAAGACCAACGTGCGTTGCCAATGCTGCGCGTTCATGCTCTGCGGCCGCAGAAGAAATATTGCGTAATCGAGCCGCAGTTACTCGATCGGCGGCGATCTCGTATTCCGCCTGGACACGCGCCAGCTCTGATTCCAGCGCCGGATCCTGAAGCTCAATCAACGGCGTGGCCGCGGCCACCACTTGGCCCTCGCGAGCTTCCACGCCAACCACTCGGCCGGGCACACGCGCGCGAACGACGGACTCATGAATCGGTTCGAGAACGAATCGCCCGGATATGGTTTGGTGCCAGATGGGAGCAAACACAAAACACGACAGGAGAGCCCCAAGCGCCCAGCCTCGATAGGATCGCAATCTCACCCGGATTAGCTCCTTCTTGTCAAGATAAACCGAGCGCAAAAGGGCAAAGGCCGCCCGGATGCGCTTGCGGAACATAAACCAGCCTACGACCAGGGCAGGAACGAATGCCCACTGCGGTGAATATTTAGAAGTTAAGTTGTACACAAAGGTGACCACGAAAAAGAGAAGAACGTAGCCGTAGATATCCGACAGAATAAAGTAAGGGACGCAGAGCAACCGGCGCTTGCGCGATACATAAGGCACTTCAACCGGAAGCCGGAAGATATTTTTCTTCACCCATGAAGTCGAGAAATCCGTGGACAACTCTTTCAGCTCCGAGATCTCAAGCATTTCGGTAAAGATGAAGTAGCCATCCAGCTTGATCAGAGGATTCAGGTTAATGAAAACCCCGCCGAGACCCGCAATCAGAATGATTTTGTAGGCAAACTCATGGATGAAACCTCCCGGGGGCAACCCCCACCAGAGAATCGTAGCGAAACCACACAGGATCAATTCAGACCACACTCCGGCCGCCATGGTCATGATGCGCTGCCATTTGCTGCCGAAAACCCAGGCTTCCGTCACGTCGCAGAAAAAACAGGGCTCAAGATAGATCAGCAGAAATCCCATGCGGTGTACTTCGCCGCCGGTGTGTTTGCAGGCCAACCCATGCGAAGATTCGTGCAGGAAGCCGACGATGAAAACCAGCACCCAAAATTCCACAAGGTCCACAACACTTTTGTGGGTAAACGTGAAGAACTCTATGGTGTCGTGACCAATCTCACCCCATCGGTCAATCCAGACATACGCCATAAAGGAAAACAGGATGAGATTGAAAATGAGGAAACCGCGAGTGAAAACGAACTTCAGCTTTTCATGGGCCTTGGTGAGATACGTATTTGGATCCCAGGCAGAAAATGTGATCTCGGCCAGATTGCCGAAGCGAGATTCTTTTCGAGTACGACGTTGCCGTTCGTCCTTAAGTTTCTCCCAGAGTCCGATGTTTTGCTCCTGGGCGGTTTTATGCCAGAACGGCCGATCAGCGACAGATTCGGCAAATTCACGTACATAATCCTCGGTGTAGAGGACCGAGGTCTGCGCAGTACGAAGTTCGGCGATCTCCTTGAAGCTGCGGTTCCCGTCAAACAGAGAGAGTAAGTCCCATTGATCATGAGTGATGGGATAGTAGCAGCGCGTAGAGGGGATCACCACCATCATCATCGGTTTCCCGTCCTGCGTCTGCTCTTTAATGATCAGTTTGGGATCAAGCTGAAGAGGGCGATCCCTCGACAAGGTTCGAGCCGGTATTTCGGGTAAGGCGGCGTTGAGAGCTTCAGCAAGGTTCATCGCGATGAACTAACCGGCGGAGTCAAACGAATATTGGCGGTCATGCCCGCGCGCAGCCCGTCGGGCTTGCCTTCCAGCTTGGCAAGGACATCGATCGAATCGCTGGCCGGGTCGACCAAAGGGCTCATCTGTACAATCTTTGCCGGGTAGGTCTGCTCGGGCACGGAAAGCGAGCTGACGTAAACGATCTTGCCCGTTTTGACCTGCGTTAGAAAGCGCTCCGGCAACGTGAACTTCACCAGCAGCGGAGCAACGGCAGAGACCCAAAACAGCCGGTCTCCTTGCGCGGCTGTCTGTCCGGCACGCACGTAGCGACGGGCGACCACGCCATCAAACGGGGCTTCGATCCGGGTCTTCTGCAACTCCAGCTCGTAGAAACGCAAGTTATCGCGAGCGCTATCCAGTTCGCGGTTTGCTTTTTCAATTTCGAATTTCGAGCCTTCAAATTTGTAACGAGCGTGATCCAGATCTTCCTGCGTGTTAATCCCTGCGTCGCGCATGCGCTGGGCACGCTCGTAATCGGTTTCCGCCAGCTTGGTTTCTGCCTCCCAGTCATTGAGGTCGGCTTCACAACTCTTCAGCTTGGCCTGAGCCGCGTCGCGCTGAGCCAGTGCCTCACGATCATCCATGAGAGCCAAAACTTCTCCTTTATGAACAGTTGTGCCGACGTCAACGGAGATTTGCGAGATGACCCCGGTTCTCAGGGCCAGAACATCCACCTGATTTTCGACGACTATCGGACCTGAGGCGACGTAGGCGTCATCTGGCTTTGGTGGGGGCGCCGTTGGAGTCGTCTCCGATTTTGGGATCGCCGCCGCATTGGCTGCCTCAGGCACGGGAGCGCTGCTGCACCCCTGCATCAGTAGTTCGGCAGCGAAGAGAAGCACGGCAAGAACAAGAAATTGTGGAAAGTTAAAAGGAGCTGGCGCTTTTCTCGAAATGGCTTTCATAAGTCACCACCCGTTACCATCCAAACCACGACCACAGTAGGGAATAAATCCACATCACAGGCCTTCGCAACAGCACCACTCCAACCGGACGCCATCCGACTGTAAGTTTTGCCTCTCCCTGCATTCCCGGGCGCATGAGGCCTTGGGCGTTGGCTATGGTTACTCGTGCATAGAAAACACGCGCGTCCTGTTCCACTTGCCCCTCAGGGCTGACAACAGCAACGGTGCCTCGAAAAGTTGTTTGCGGGTAGCCCTCAAGTTTTACGGCCGTACTATCTCCGGTCCTAACGAGAGGAAGGTCGGTCTCACTGATCGCAACATCGACGATGGCCTGTTTCGTATCGGCGATCTCCATGAAATTGTCGCCCGCCGATAGCTTCCGCCCGACCATGCTCTCGGTGTGCGGTGTCAAGACTCTTCCGGAGATCGGACTTCGCAGCCGCGTACTTTCTAACCGCTGCTGCAGACGGTTCACTTCTCCTGCCCAGTATTGCGAAGACACCCGCGCGATGCCAGCCTGCTCGTCATCATTCTTTGCCAGCTCGCGGTTCACGTCGGAAACCGCAGATTGATACTTGGACTGTGCTGCACTCAAGGCTGCGCGATAGTCCCAGTCCTGCAGGTCTGCCACGACGACACCGCGTTCCACATAATCTCCTTCATGGACGTAGACCGACCGCACGACTCCGTCGACTTCTGGCTGAATTTGAGCGTTCCGCCCAGGGGAGACCAGCGCGCTTCCTTCTACTCGCATCGGCATGGGAACGGCGCCCAGGAACAGAATCGCAGCCGCGATCATGGCCAGAATCCAGGCTCGCCGTCGTCCGGGCAGGGCCATAAATTTGGCCTTCCTTTGCAGGAGCGGTTCCAGAACGCCGATGAACGGCACCTCCTGGTAAAGTGACGCATTCCGGAGCGCGACCGTGGCCTGTCCCGCAATCACCTTGATCATTTCGAGGTGAGCATCAGTCAGGAAATCGGGATCGCGGCTCTCATAGCACAGAATGCCCAGCCGGCCCTCTTCATCCATGAGCGGGACGGCATAGAAGGCGCGCATTTCGCTTTCATCAAAGTAGCGGCGAAACTTTTCTCGGGTTTCTTCGCGAGATGCCTTGACCTGCTCTCCAGTCTGGCTGACAAACAACTCCTCGTTGAGCAACGACGCCCACTGCAGAATACGATTCAGCCGATCCACCTCGGGAGCTTCGAAGTTGATTTGCTCCGCTCCCGAGATAGCTTTCAGCCGTAATCTGCCCCGTTGTTCGAGGGCGATCGCCGAGCGCTCGTGTGGAATCACGGCGCTAGGTCCGTTCACGACGGCCTGCAGCACGCGATCCAGGTTCAAAGTGGAA
>Ga0335072_10013205_pt1 | contig 11774 bp, 12 predicted proteins | sample Lox_Sample_21_FD_206725 | JGI IMG/M metagenome (GOLD analysis project Ga0335072, IMG submission 206725) | Soil microbial communities from Loxahatchee National Wildlife Refuge, Florida, United States - Lox_Sample_2.1 | ecosystem: Environmental > Terrestrial > Soil > Wetlands | place: USA...
GCTTCAGGCGCCGACCGGGCCGCTGCTGGAGATCGAGACGGAGCTGACGGGCGAGCTCGACGCCAAATTGGCTGCCTACAACGCTCTTCTTTCCGGTGACGTCGCAGCGTACGACCAAGCGGCTTATGCGGCTGGCGCTCCGACGCTCGCCGCGGGCGAGCCGATCAAGGTCGCCGCACCGCCCGAGATTCATTGAGATTTCGACTCGCGGGGGCGGAGGGGCGGGCTGTAGCAGGCGCGCGCGGCGCCCGGCGTCAGGCCGGCCCGGGGGAGTGAGGGCTCCAAAAAGTCGGGCTTTCGAAAAAGCTTATTGAACTCGGAGAAAGTGGTAGGTGAATTACCACTTTCTCCGAATTGCACACATATTTTCCGATCGCCAAAATTTCACCCCCCCACCCCGGTCCTCCGTCAGTCGCCCGACCCTTTGATCAGCAGCATCGATCAAGCGGCGTTCGCAGCAGCGGGCGCGCTGCCTGATCGCATGACGCGGACTATCTCCGCGATTCGCTGCGGCGCCTGCGGCCGCGCGTACATGCGCCCGACGTAGGAGCGCAGCGCCGGGCACTCGCCGAGCAGCCTGGCCTCGCCCGCCCAGTCGAGCGTGTACGCGACCACGAAGTCCGCGGCGGTGACGCGGTCGCCGACGACATACACGCGATCCTTCATGTGGTTCTCGAGTATCGCCGCCATGGGCAGGAAGTCGCGCCGCGCCAGCTGCACATCGGCCGGCAGCCGGTCCTGCTCCGGGTACAGCGTCGTGTGGCGCGCAATCCGCCACAGCGGCTGCTCAAGCTCCGTCACCGCGAACAGGATCCAGCGGTAAGCCTCGGCGCGCAGCTGCACGTCCGCGGGAAGGAACCCGCGATCGCCGTACTTCTCGGCGAGGTAAAGGACTATGGCAACGGACTCCGTCAGGACGAGGTCGCCGTCGATCAGGACCGGCACCTTCCCGGCCGGATTGAGCTCCAGATATTCCGGATCGTGGTGCGCGCCCGCCTTCAGATTGACGGTGTGAGCCTCGAAGTCCGAGCCGAGCTCCTGAAGCATCCAGCGGGCCCGGATCGAGCGGGTGGGGGCAAATTCGTAAAGCTTCATCGCAGCCTCCAAGTGACTCCCTCCCTTAGACGTGCGAGCGGCGCATTTTCGACGCCAGGGACGCCAATTCTTGCCATGGGTTTCCGCGGCTGCTAACCTCATCCGCAAATGCGAATCACTCTTATCTCCGGCCTAGCAGCCTGAGGCACGGCATGGCCACGGTGGACGAGCGCGCGGAGGTTCTGAAGCATTCCCGGATCTCGGGTCCGGGATGGAGGACCTTCCTGGCCGTCATGGGCCCGGGACTCGTGGTCATGCTTGCCGATACGGACGTCGGCAGCATCATCACGGCCGCGCAAAGCGGCGTCCAATGGGGCTACAGGCTCCTGCTCCTGCAGCTACTCCTCATGCCCGTGCTCTACATCGTGCAGGAGCTGACTGTCAGGCTGGGCATCTTCACCGGCAAGGGACACGGCGAGCTCATCCGCAACACCTTCGGGTCCGGCTGGGCCTGGGTGTCGGTCAGCGGGCTCGGGGTGGCCACCACTGGCGCCCTGATCTCGGAGTTCTCCGGCGTCGCCGGTGTCGGTGAGCTGTTCGGCATACCCCGCGCCGCGAGCTTAGGGCTCGTCACGGTGATCCTGCTCGCGATCGTCCTGACAGGAAGCTATCGCCGGGTCGAGCGGGTCGCGATCGCGCTCGGACTGTTCGAGCTCGCATTCTTCGTGGTGGCATGGCGCGCGCATCCCCGGGGCGCGGAGCTGGCGAGCGGACTCGTCCACATGCCGGTGAAGGACAGCGCCTACCTCTACCTGGTCGCCGCCAACATCGGCGCGGTGATCATGCCGTGGATGATTTTCTACCAGCAGTCCGCGGTGGCCGACAAGAAGCTGCGGGCCTGCCACTATCGGCATGCACAGTGGGATACGGCCTTCGGCTCCGTGATCACGCAGGCGGTCATGGCGGCGGTGCTGCTCGCCGCCGCCGCGACGATCGGCAAAATGCATGCAGGAGCCGCGGAAGCCAGCCTCAACAGCATCGGCGATATCAGCAAGATGCTGGTTCCGACGCTAGGCGCCAGCGTCGGTCGCGTCGTTTTCGGATTCGGCACCATCGGCGCAGCAATGGTCGCGGCGATCGTCGTTTCGCTCGCCTCTGCCTGGGGCTTCGGAGAAGTCACCGGCTACCGCCATTCGCTCGAGCATCACCCGCTGGAGGCGCCGTGGTTCTACGGCATCTACGCGCTCGCGGTGGTTGGCGGGGCGCTGGTCGTGGACCTGGTGCCGAATCTCGTGGCGCTCAATATCGGCGTGCAGGTCATGAACGCGCTGATGCTGCCGCTGGTGCTCGGCTTCCTCGTGCTGCTGGCTTTCAAGGCCCTTCCAGCCGAGCATCGCCCGTCCGGTCCATACGCATGGCTGGTCATAGCGGTGTCGGTTCTCACCGCCGGGCTCGGTGTCTACGGCGGCATCACCGGAGCCCACCTCTTCTAAGCGCTACTGCGACTGCAGGCGCACCTTCATGTCGGACACGTACCGGGAAGACAGCCAGTAGGATCCCAGGTGCTTCTCGATGGTCACGCTGTCGCCCACCTGCAGGGTGAGACTGCCGGACGCGGGTTCGATCTGCTGCCAGACCTGGCCGTTGTCGAGATGCAGGACCATGGAATCCGCCGAGCGATCCAGCCCGGCGACGTGGGCAGTCACGCGCGACGCACTCCCGCCAACCCAGTGTTTCCAAAGCGACTGCTTGGGAGCCGCCGCAGGGGGAGGAGGAGGCGGCGCCGCGGCCTGGGGTGGCTGAGGAGGCGGAGGCGGCGGTGCCGCGGCTTGCGGCGGGGGTACCGGCGGCGGCGCGGCTGTCGGCGGCGGAGCCGACTTCATGAGACGGGCCATCTCCGTGTCATAGCAGATCAGCCGCCGCAGAGAATCCGATTCCGATGCGCAGGCACGAAGACCGGGGGGAATGCTCTGCGCCATTGCGCCGGCAGGCACGGCGCAAAGCGGCAGCGCGCAAACCAGCGACCATGTCATCCGGCTTGCTCGCCCCGAAACGCGGACGGTTGACTGCTCAGGCATCGGTCTTCCCCCTCGGCGTCGCCCCCAGGCGCGGTTTTGCCCTCAGTGTAGCTCGCCTGGCCGCAAAAGTGCCGATCGGCTAGTGGGTCTGAACAGTCACGCTGCCGTTCTGCGGTGTGCCGTTCGCCGTGAGCCCGATCTTTGGGACCCCGAACTGCCCCTGCAGGCGCGCCAGCTTGGCGAGGTCGATCGAGCCGACGATGTTGACTATCGTCAGCTCCCGCGGATCGGCTGCGATGATGGCCAGACCATCGGTGCGGTTGCCGTTGCGTAGAACGTAGATGTCGACTTTGTTTCCCTTCTTCAGGTCGTGCGTCGAGACGATCGGCTGCCAGCCCGGAGCGAGCAGCTGCGCCTCCACCGATTTGACATCCTCCGTGGAATATTCCCCCGGCTTGTCGAACGTGTAGCTGCGCACGTAAATGCCCCTGATGCCCTGGATCACGCCGTTGACCGCGGCGCTGTCGGCGTCGTTGTCGCTGCTGATGACTCCGCTCGCCAGGCGAAGCAGCGACGGGTCGAGCGAGATGTCGACCGACTGCGAGGCCTTCTTCGACAGCGCCGTGAAATCAGGCAGCTGCAGCCGCCCCGGGTCGGCCGCGAAGGCGAGCGCGGGCAGCGCCAGCAGCGCGCATGCCAGGGTGATGGAACGAAGTCGCATGGCAGTCTCCAAAAGGGGCTGTTGAGTCCGTTGGCGGGACATCAGGAGTTGGGATTTTCCGCGTGCGCAACGGCGGCACGCACGATGTTGATGTTGTCACTGGCGATGCTGAGCGCCTGCAGCAGCTGTGCTCGCGCCTGATTCGCGCGCGCCGTATCGAGCGCATGCTGGCGCATCTGCACCAGACCGACGGCGGCGATGATGCACGCGGCCAGCGCGGCCGGCAGCCAGCGGGAGCGGAACACCCCGCGCGTCCCGTCGAGCCGTGCGACGACCCTCGCGCTGAAGTCCTCGCCGGGGCCCTGGCGCCGCAACGCGCTCTGCAATGCTTTCTCGAATTCGTCGCTCATGGCTGGCTTCCCGCGGCAATCGGCCGGAGCTCGTCACAACCGGCACGTAAGGAGGCAAGGGATCGCTTCAGATGACTCTTCACGGTGTTGAGCGGCATGTCGAGAGTTCTGGCGATCTCGGAAGGATCGAGATCCTCCTGGTATTTCAACAAGACCACCGCGCGCGCCATCGGCGGCAGCTTCGAGACCAGATCCCGCAGCCGCCGCTCGAGTAGCGGATCGTGGCTTACGTCCGCCACCGGCACCTCGTCCACTGTGTCCAGGGGGACCGCGGCGTGGAGCGGCCGGCGCCGGAGCCGGTCTATCGCCCGATGGCATACGGTCCGGCGCAGCCAGAAGAGCAGGTGGGCGGCGCAGGTGATCCTTTCCAGGTGGCGGTGCGCCGACACGAAGACATCCTGCGCCAGCTCCTCGGCGTCCTCGGGCACCTTGAGCATCCGTAGCGCCAGTGTGTAGACGAGGTCCTGGTGGGCCTGGATCAGCTGCCGGAAGGCGGCAAGCTCGCCCCGCTTGGCACGGGCGAGCGCGATCTCGAGCGCAGGATGAGGAGCATCCATATCCAGCCTATACGAGCGGCGGCGCTCTCCAGGGTGCAGCCTCAGCCCGGCTTGTGAAGCCAGAAGAGTCCGGTCTGGATGGCGAACGAGCCGTCCGCCTCGATCTGCAGGGCCTGGGCGACTTCGCGTGGCGCGCCCTCCTGCAGCGATCGGATGACTGCGCCCCGGTCAGCCGGCGTATTCATCCGCGCAATCCAGGAGGCGAACTCGAGGCGGAGCGGCCAGTGAGCATGCTCGAGCTCGGTCAGGCCGGCCCCCCGCAGCAGGGACCGCCACTCCGTTCGCGAGCGATTGCGTACGTGCGAGGGGTCGCGCAGAAGCTCGATGCTCTGCAGGAAGGTGTCGACCAGCGCATCCTCGTGACCGAGCGTATCGATGATGAGCGCGTGGCCGCCCGGCGCCAGCACACGGGTCATTTCCTGCAGCGCCCGCTCGAGCCGCGTCCAGTGATGGGTGCTGTAACGGGTACAGACCAGCTGGAAGGTGCCGGCCTCGAACGGTAGTGATTCCGCATTCGCCTGCCGGACCTCGATCCGGCTCAGCCCCTTGGCAGCGGCTTCCTGAGACACCGCCGCGAGCATGCCGGCAGAAGGGTCGAGCGCGACCATGCGGCCAACGTGCGGCGCCAAAGCAAAGCTGAGATGCCCGCCGCCGCAGCCGACATCGAGTGCCCGACAGTCGGACGGCAACGCCTGGGCAGCCACCAGCTCTCGAGCCCGGTCGAGATCCGGGCCGGCGGAATGCACGGCACTGCTCAGGTAAGCCTGGGCCCGTGGATCGAACTGGCTCTGAACGGTCTGCTCGTGGGTGCGCACTAGGTCCGGCTGGCGACCTGCTGCCGCACGACGTGACGCGTGAGCTGCGCCTGCGTCCACTGGCGGACCCGCCGGGCGTCCGCGACGCGCGTGTACTTGCCCCAGGAATTGAGCAGGACCATGACGACCGTACGGTGGTCGATGACCGCCTGCATCACGAGACAATGACCGGCCGCATTGGTGAAGCCGGTCTTCTGCACGACGATGTGCCAGGAAGCCCGATCCACCAGCGAGTCGGTGTTGTGGTAGGCGACCATGTGCCTGCCCGAGCGGATGGTGAAGCCGCGGCTGGTGGAATAGCGGCGGATGACGGGGCTCTGCGCCGCCGCCATGACGAGCTTCGCGAGGTCCTCGGGTGTCGAAACGTTCTCGCTCGAGAGACCGGTCGGCTCCACGAAGTGCGTGTGCGTCATGCCCAGCGCCCGGGCCTTGGCGTTCATGGCGCCGATGCAGGCCGCCAGGCCGCCCGGATAGTTGCGGGCCAATGCGTGGGCCGCTCGATTCTCCGAAGCCATCAGCGCAAGGTGAAAGAGCTCTGCGCGCGTGAGGCTGGTGCCGACCGCGAGTCGGGAGTACGCGCCGATGCCGATCGCACGGTCGGAGGGGGCCACCGTCAATACCTCGTCAAGCGGCTGATCGGCCTCCGCGACGACGAGTGACGTCATCAGCTTGCTGATCGAGGCGATGGGCACCGCGATGTCCGCTTTACGGGCGTACAGCACCTTGTGATCGGTGACGTCCATCACCAATGCCTCGCTCGACCGTAGTCCTGGCTGCCCGGCCGCCGTACGGCGATGGTGGTAGTAGTGGTGGTGATGGCGGTGGTGATAACGGGAGATCGAGGCCAGATGAATCGGCGCCGCGGCGCAGGCGGCCGAGGCGGTGAACAGGAGGATGGTCCACGTGAATGACAGCGCTCGGGAGCGCTTGCCAGGCCCCGCGGCCAACTTCGAGAGGATACCGGGCCCCATTTTTCAGTCTTCTCCGCGGTCGACGCACGACTCTAAAAGGTAGCAGAGCATGTTCAGGCTGCTGGCGCCGTGACGTACAGCGTGTTTCGGCGCCAACCGGTGGAAGCCTACAACAATGTTGTGCCGTAGTGCTACGCCGCGAGGGGCATCGCGACCTGCACGCGATTGCGGCCGAGGCGTTTTGCCGCATAAACGGCCGCATCGGCCTTCGCTACCAGCGCCTCTCCCCAGACGCCCAGCTGATCGCTGCTCGCTACGCCGATGCTGCAAGTCAGGCGGATCGGAGGACCGTGGCCTTCGATGCCGATCTCCGACACGCGCATGCGGATGCGCTCCGCGATCGGCTCCGCGGCCGATGCGTCCGCGCCGCTCAGCACGACAATGAATTCTTCGCCGCCGTAGCGGCCGAGGATGTCCGACTGGCGCAGCTCCGCCTGGATCGGGCGGATGACCGCCGCCAGGCAGGCGTCGCCCGCCGCATGTCCGTAGGAATCGTTGATCGATTTGAAGAAGTCGAGATCGAGGAAAAGCACCGCCACGGGAAGGCCGTTCGCGCGCGCGTGGCGGCAGACAGCTTCGAGTTGCTCGAGCAGCGAGCGGCGATTCAAGACACCCGTCAGGCCATCCGTCTTCGCGCGGCGCTCCGCGTCCGATAGCGCATAGCGTTGCTGGCTCAAGCGGTCGGCGACGCCGAGCGAGGTAAGAATGGCGGAGGCCACCATGGATATCGGCAGGCCGTAGTAGAAGAGGGCCTCATTGCTCGCGGCGCGCGTGAAGAGAAGTCGCGTCGACGTCACGATCGCGAAGGTCTCGAGCAATACCCAGGCGAAGAGGAACCATCCAGCCGCGCGGTTGCCGCGGCGCCAGGCCAGAAAGGCGACCACCAGGACGAAGACGCCGGCGCCGAGGAACATGAGATTGCCGATCGCGACCACGATCGGCCCGAGCCCGAACAGCACCCCGACGTTCGCCACCGCAAGGGCCGCGAAGGCCACCGCCAGCCAGCCGAAGCCTGCGTAGACCCGCGGTGAGGCGTGCCGCAGCTCGGCGATTTCCCGGGCGAAGAGGCTCGCCATGGTGCCGCTCAGCGCCACCGGGACGTTCCAGACGTGGGGCGCGAGCACGCTGGCGGCTGCCAGCAGGGGCCAGCGGAAAGCCTCTCCGGAGAAGTAAGCGAGATAGAGCGCCTGCAGGCCGGTCATCCCGGCATAGAGGATGAATAGCCTGTCCGACAGCAGGAGCCACATCGCGGTCGTGGCCAGTGCAAGCGCGGCGAGGGCGCCGTACGCCAGGGAGATCATCAGCTCGTGCCGGGCGCCCCGCGCGAGCACCTCGGCGAGCGAGCTGGCGGTGAAGTGCACCTCATCGACCGCCGCGGAGTGCGCCTCCAGCCGGGCGTACAGGACTTGGCCCGCCTGCAGCCCCGGGCCTGGGACCAGGAAGGCCGCCTGCCGCGTTCCCCCGAACCCCGGTAGGACCGCCGCCCGAACCAGGGGAGTGGGCGTGCCCCGGGCGTAGAGCTCGATCTGCAGGTCCCGGCGGGAGCTCACCAGGATCACCGGTACCTCCGCGCCCGCTATGCTCCGGTCCGTCTGCAGGCGAATCCAATGAGTCCCGGGAAGCTGTTGCAGGGCCTGAGGGGCCGGTGCCGTGAATCGGGCGTCGAGCACACCGCTCGCCACTTCGGTCGGCGATGGCGCCGGGCCGCTGCCCGCCGCAAGGGTGCTCGCTTCCAATGAGGAGTCGAGTGTCGCAGCCAGGGCCGGCGAGAGGGGCAGGAGCCAGGCGGCGAGCAGCAAAGCCCAAGCCTTGACCCGGGCCGGGCAGGGGACGACATGCGGGCGGGAGGGAGCGGCAGCTCGAGACACTGAGGAAGCCGGGCCTCCTGCCGCCGGGTTGGGTGGGATGAATTACGGGCCATCGTCGCAGGGAATCCGCTGGGGCGCAATCTCGGCGTCACCGCCGCCGGAAAGCCGGCACGGTTGACACTCCCGGCCCCCCTACCTAGAATCGCCGGCCTTTCTCGGTCCGGCCACTCACGCCGGCACCGGAAGCAGAGAGATACACACCGGGCCGCCGAGCGACCAGCAGGCGGCCCGGTCTTTCTTGAGCGCCCCACGCGCTTGAACGCAGGATCTTGGAGACAGAATGGCGACCACCGGTCAGCTCATCCGGCAACCGCGTCGGACGAGAGCAGAGAAAACAAAGGTACCCGCTCTTGGGGCTTCCCCCCAGAAGCGAGGCGTCTGCACGCGCGTGTATACCACGACGCCGAAGAAGCCTAACTCCGCCCTACGCAAAGTCTGCCGTGTTCGGCTGACGAATGGTTATGAAGTCACGAGCTACATCGGTGGCGAAGGACACAACCTGCAGGAACACTCAGTGGTCCTCATCCGCGGAGGCCGCGTGAAGGACCTCCCCGGCGTCCGCTACCACACGGTGCGTGGAACGCTCGACTGTGCTGGCGTTGGTGAGCGCAAGCAGGGTCGCTCCAAGTACGGCGCCAAGCGCCCCAAGAAGTAAGAGGCCGCAAGCATGTCCCGTCGAGCCCAGGCGCCGGTCCGCACCATTCTCCCGGACCCGAAATTCAACAGCGATATGCTGGCCAAGTTCATGAACGTCGTCATGAAGGACGGCAAGAAGTCGGCCGCGGAGCGCATCATCTATGGCGCGCTCGACCGCATTGCCGAGAAGACCGGCAAGAAGGGTGGCGAGGCGATCGAGATCCTCTCGACCGCTCTCGACAACGTAAAGCCGGTCGTCGAGGTCAAGTCACGCCGTGTCGGCGGCGCGACCTATCAGGTACCGGTTGAAGTCCGGGCGACCCGCCGCCAGACATTGGCCATGCGCTGGGTGATCGAGGCGGCTCGCGACCGCAGCGAGAAGTCGATGGCGTTTCGCCTTGCCCATGAGTTGATGGACGCCGCGGAGAATCGCGGCGCCGCCGTCAGAAAGCGCGAGGACACCCATCGCATGGCGGAGGCCAACAAGGCCTTCGCACACTACCGCTGGTAACGCCGGCGGTTCAGTACAGCAGTCCACCGTGGCACGCGCGACGCCCATAGAGCGTTATCGGAACATCGGCATCTCGGCGCACATCGACGCCGGGAAGACGACGACCACCGAGCGCATCCTGTTCTACACGGGCGTGTCGCACAAGATCGGCGAAGTGCACGACGGCGCGGCCGTCATGGACTACATGGAGCAGGAACAGGAGCGCGGCATCACCATCACCGCCGCGGCCACGACCTGCTTCTGGAAGGGGATGGACAACAGCTTCCCCGAGCACCGGGTCAACATCATCGACACCCCGGGTCACGTCGACTTCACGATCGAGGTCGAGCGGAGCCTGCGAGTGCTGGATTCCGCCGTGGCGCTCTTCGACTCGGTGGCCGGCGTGCAGCCGCAGTCCGAGACGGTCTGGCGCCAGATGAACAAGTACCGGGTACCGCGCCTGGCGTTCGTCAACAAGATGGATCGCGCCGGCGCCAACTTCCTGCGGGTCGTCGACATGATCCGCGCCCGACTGCGCGCCAACCCGGTGGCGATCCAGATTCCCATCGGCGCGGAGGAAAATTTCGAGGGCGTGGTCGACCTCATCCGCATGAAGGCCATCTACTGGGACATGGAAACCCAGGGCATGCGCTTCGAGTACCGCGACGTTCCGCAGGACCTGAAGGCCCAGGCCGAGGAACACCGCGCGAAGATGATCGAGGCGGCCGCCGAGGCCAACGACGGCCTGATGAACAAGTACCTCGAGGGCACGACCCTGAGCGATGCCGAGATCCGCGCCGGACTGCGCGAGCGCTCGATCCGCAACGAGATCGTGCTGTGCCTGTGCGGCTCGGCGTTCAAGAACAAGGGTGTGCAGGCGCTGCTCGATGCGATCATCGAGTTCATGCCGTCTCCGATCGAGATGCCGCCCGTCAAGGGCATCGGTGAGAACGGCGAGCCTGCGACACGCAAGGCGAATGACGACGAGCCCTTTTCCGCGCTCGCCTTCAAGCTTCTCAACGATCCGTTCGTGGGCAACCTGACGTTCTTCCGCGTCTACTCCGGCGTGCTCAACTCCGGCGACACCGTGTTCGTGCCGACGAAGTCGCGGAAGGAGCGCATCGGACGGCTGCTGCAGATGCACGCCGCGGAGCGCAACGAGATCAAGGAAGTGCGCGCCGGCGACATCGCGGCGGCCGTGGGCCTGAAGGATGTCGTCACGGGCGACACGCTGTGCGATCTCGAGAAGGTGATCACGCTCGAGAAGATGGAGTTCCCGCAGCCGGTGATCTCCGTCGCCGTGGAGCCGAAAACCAAGGCCGACCAGGAGAAGATGGGCGTCGCGCTGCAGCGCCTGGCGAAGGAGGATCCCTCCTTCCGCGTCAGCACCGACCAGGAGTCGGGACAGACCATCATCGCCGGCATGGGCGAGCTGCACCTCGAGATCATCGTCGATCGCATGAAGCGCGAGTTCAAGGTGGAGGCGAACGTCGGTAAGCCGCAGGTCGCTTACCGCGAGACCATCCGCGGCAAGGTGGACTCCGAAGGCAAGTTCGTCCGCCAGTCGGGCGGACGCGGCCAGTACGGGCACGTGTGGCTGACGATCGAGCCCAACCAGGCCGGCAAGGGCTACGAGTTCGTCAACGGCATCGTCGGCGGCACGATACCGAGGGAGTTCATTCCCGCAGTCGACAAGGGCATCAAGGAGGCTGTTGAGACCGGCGTGATCGCGGGATACCCGGTCGTGGACGTCAAGGTCACTCTGTTCGACGGCTCGTACCACGACGTCGACTCGAGCGAAATGGCGTTCAAGATCGCGGGCTCGATGGGTTTCAAGGAAGGCTTCAGGCGCGCCAAGCCCATATTGCTCGAGCCGATCATGAAGGTCGAGGTCGTGACGCCGGAGGAATATTCCGGCGATGTGATCGGCGACCTGAACCGCCGGCGCGGGCAGATCCTCGGCATGGATGAGACACCCTCCGGCAAAGCGATCACGGCCGAGGTACCGCTGTCGGAGATGTTTGGTTACGCGACGACCGTGCGCTCCATGAGCCAGGGCCGCGCGACTTTCACCATGGAATTTGGCAAATACACCGAAGTGCCGCCCAACATCGCGGACGGCATCATCAAGCAATGAGATTCGTAAGGTAGCAAGCAGTCATGTCCAAAGAGAAATTCGAGCGCAACAAGCCCCATGTGAACGTGGGGACGATCGGGCACGTGGACCACGGGAAGACGACGCTGACGGCGGCGCTGACGAAGGTGATGGCCGAGACGCACGGCGGACAGTTCATGGCGTACGACCAGATCGAC
>Ga0335072_10013207_pt1 | contig 11774 bp, 8 predicted proteins | sample Lox_Sample_21_FD_206725 | JGI IMG/M metagenome (GOLD analysis project Ga0335072, IMG submission 206725) | Soil microbial communities from Loxahatchee National Wildlife Refuge, Florida, United States - Lox_Sample_2.1 | ecosystem: Environmental > Terrestrial > Soil > Wetlands | place: USA: Florida...
AGAACTGCCCCCAAGGACTGATCTCCGTGGAGACGTAGTCTCCTATCCTTGTCTGGCATTGACCATACGCACCAACATAGCTTTGTATTTCCTTGCCCCTGCCACCTCTCCCCTATCCTATAGTATGTATATCTTCTAGGAGTCGCCCCTCCGTGTTTCTCTACTAGCCTGCTCCTCCGTGTTTCCCTAGAAGCTTGTTCCTCCACGTAGCATGCTACCCGCCGGCACACTGCTGACTTGTCGTACGAGGCGCACCAGCTCCGCGAGCTGTGCCCTAGGCAAAACCCTAACACCCTTAATTGGATGATCACTGGGCCCTAATGAGCTTCGTAGGTCGACAGTCGCATAGTACTCTATACCTGACGGCAAACGCCCGCAGCGCCGCTGGGGAGCCGCCTCCACATTCCACCATAACTAAGTGTCACGATATAACCCTGTTAAGGGGTTGTTTGATAGCTGGCTTACCCCTGATCTGTACCGAGAGGGCGGAGCACTATTATAAGTCTATGGGCTGGTCCTCCTTCCACAAGACAATACAATCAATTACCCTCATGTTCATGTGCTCCACCTGTAAATCTTGATACTAAAGGCCTTAACGACGCGTATTTTCCCGTTCGTAGGGGCATAAAATAGTATAGGATCGAGATTTTTCGCTGACAAGGTCCCTGGGTAACTCTCGCGACGCGTGTCGTCCAAATGCCCTCGGGGTAAAAACTCTGCAAATACACCAAAGGTGCCTTACCAGACAACTAGTGTGGTGGGGTTCCGTAGTCCCCTATAAAAATCACATGATTTAGGCGATAGTTGTTTTAGAGATATTAGTGTATTTAGTTAGCTTGTAGACTCCTTTTGATTAAGTATCCACGACGGGATCAGAGATTTGGAATAGACGGTTTTACAGATATGCACAGAACAAGTGATTGGTATAGGAATTAGTTACGGACGAGATTAGAGGTTCTACGGACACAGATTGAATTTACAGACGATATACGGGTCTTTGGACAGCGCTTTCTTTACGAACACGGAATACAGTTGTTTCTTTTGTGGGTTTTGCTTCGAGCTTGTACGCTGTCCTACCTGTTGCTCTGACGATCGTGCACTTCGACGGCACACCCATTCATTCCCTCCACACTAGGCTTTGGCCCTGTAAGTCCATAGGGTGTTACGCCCTATAGAGGCTCCGTTTCCAACAGAGATAGACATCTATCGGGTGGTTTTCATACCCATTTTGCTGGTAGTCATCTCTTCACTGAGGCCACGGTGTCCTGCCGCCCGACGCGCGCCGATGCGGCGACAACCACACCGCACCTACAACGCTCCAGCTGTCCTCACTTAGCTCTATTGAATCTGAAGACCAATAGGTTCCCAGGCCGCTTTACGTGGAGGCGGAGGACGTCGCGGTCCTCTTCAACTTATATTAAATTCAACGTTTTGTGCTGATCCTACTCTATCCCCGGCTGTAAATTCTTTAATACAATGGACACCGAGAACTATGCCCGAAACCATCGACCATAGGCTACAAGCCATGGGCGTCGTGTTCCATGGGATCGTACGAGAACTACTCCACAAATGCTTGAGGCATCGGAGTGCGCAAAGGACTGGGCGGATCATAAGATTCTTAATATTCCATTGTAGTTTTTTAATCGCATGGTAGCTAGAGAGTGGAAAGAGAAAGTTTAATTAGATTAGAAGGAAGATTCTATTAAAAAATTGATTTTTTCTAATATATCTCTAAATAGTCGTACGCCAAGAAATGTGGCTAAGGCTACCCGAAGACTATCCGGATAGTCTCCGGATGCTATCAGCTGATAGGTCTACTGTATCCGAGAGGGCTATGCGGCCTATCCTCCGCAAGTCTGATACCGAGTTATTCCAACCCGCCGTACGTACGGTAACTGCGGTAAAATAGCCGAGATTACTTTTAGCCACACTGGAGACCATCAAAGTTCCTCTCGTTCGTACGGAATACAACTATTCAAATATGTTCTTACAATTAGATCTTGAGAATTTGTACCCTTCGTTCTCATCTCCCCTCACTATAACCTCCACCATTGTTCTCCTATTTATTGCTGCTCTCTCTGTCTCCCGTTTCTACGAGAAGTCCTCTTTGCCACTTTACAGTGAAGGAGATTCTATTTTAAAGAAAAGATGGATGTTCGATGGTATCAGTCTTCTGCAAGAAGGCTACCATAAGGTGTGCAAAAAATCGCAAGGTGCTGACCATTAATCTGATTAGACTTGCCATAGTTCTATGACAAGCCGTTCCGGGTCTGGACGACGGAAGGAGTTCAAACCTCACTTCCCCCGAAATATGTCGATGAAGTGAAGATGCTGCCAGATCATACTTTTCCTTCGTCACTTCGAGATGTACCGTTAAACCCCTCCCAGTGCTCTATGTACAAGCTGTAGAGCTAGAGCTGACTGCAGGGTTGTATAGTTTATGCAATCGTCATACATAATGGCTCTCTCAGAGCCGTGGAAGCTGGATCATGTGAACTACGTCATTAAATCTGATCTGAACAAGAACATGTGTAGGTACTTCTGGCCATAATTATGATTCTTTTGGAAAGTTTTGATTTGTTGACACTGAGTCGAACAGCAAAAGTATTTCCAAAGGTAAAGGAGGAAGTGGATGTGGGAATTCTTATTGAATTTCCTCCATGCGAAGGTACCACCCTTTCATATTATCTGTAAATGGCAAACTTTTCGTACTGATAGCAATCAGACTGGACTCCCATCCTGGTATATAACAAAGCACTGCGGCTCATATGTCGAATTTCTGGAAGGGCTTTCGTTGGCCCCAGCCTCAGCCAAAATGAAGAATGGATAGACATAAGTTGTAGTGTAAGTGCCGACCTCAATAAATTCTCAAGCAAAGATGCTGAAAGCTCACTCTGTTTAGTGGACTCGTAATGTATTTATTTCTGCGATGAAGCTAAAGATGTTTCCTTCCTTCCTCCGCCCCATAGGCAGCTACTTCATCCCGGAAATCAAAAAATGCTTGAATCAAAATGCCAGAGCGCGGGACCTCCTCACTCCAATTATCAAAGAAAGAGAAGAAGCGGAAAATAAGCCAGGATATGAAAAGCCGAATGACGCTATTGAGTGGGTGAGAGATCTTCCAGAGGTGAACAAGAAGGACTATGGGTATCAGGGGATTGCCCAACTTGCTATTGGCGCTGTTTCAATACATACGGTAACCCAATTAACAACCAATACCATCTTCAATCTTGCGACGTATCCGGAATATGTCCCCATTCTGAGAGACGAGATCGACACTGTTCTTGCGGAGTCAGGCGGGGAGTTTACACTGGAAAGCATGAGCAAATTGAAGAAGTTGGATAGTTTCTTGAAGGAGACTCTGCGTTTCAACACACCAACGACGAGTAAGCACTTCCAAACATCAATTCACAAAATCTCCAGTGACTTCCATGGTCCTGACTAAACCCCCTCTCCAACAGTCACATTCCAACGCAAAGTCCTCCGTCCCATCACCCTGTCCGACGGCACCCTTCTCCCCACGGGAACTCTCACATTTTCCCCCTCCAACGCCATCGCCTCCGACAGCGCCATCTACCCCAATGCCGACACCTTCGACGGTCTCCGCTTCTACAACCTGCGCGAAGCCTCTGCCGAAGACGGAAACAAACATCAACTTACGAGCATCAGCAATACGCAAATGTTTTTTGGTGCCGGCCGACATGCATGTCCGGGAAGATGGTTTGCGAGTCATGAGATTAAGTTGGTGATTGCGAGCTTGATGAGTAGATATGAATTTAGGTTGAAAGATGGCGAGGGGAGACCTAAGAGCATTCTATTTCAGCATGGTAATGGGCCGGACCCAAAGGCGGAGATTTTATTTTTGTCAAGAAAAGCCTGAGATTGGCGAGGGATGCGGAGGGCTTGATGTGATTTATCTACAATTTAGATCAAATTCGTAGTCCTCTACCTTCCAGGCTCATTCTATACATGGAATTGTCCAAGGTTTTTTTTATTTATGATGTCTTCCAAACATGGGACATCGAAGTCTAACCATCAAATGACAAAATCCTGATGCTAAGGTCTCGGAAATTACCCCAGAGAATGGAAAGTACATGGGGTTTGGTGCATGAACTTTGAAACACGTTATCGCAAGATTGGATTGAGGTTATTCATGAGAAATCCTAAGGTTTAAGGAGCTCGAGCATAATGCCTATTATGGGCCGGTGATAACTCTTCAAATAGCATATCCTAAATAGTGATCGCAACCCCTCCATCACATTGTCCCTTGCATCTTCATAACCTCAGACATCTCTTACTTTCTCGCCCCTAACATTGAAACTTGCACATCAATGGCCTCTTCTCCCAAAGCTCATACGTTTTTTGCTTCTTCCATTCTTTTGCTAATACCAAGTAACCTTGGGAAGTCTGCGAGTTCATCCGAGACCTGCTCCCAATTGATTAGCAGCTCAATGTCGCTGTCGATGTATACTTACTACAGCTATGCATCCTGAATCCGCTTGCAAGGGTGAGGAATTACCAGCTATGTCTTGATCACTGACTATATGAATTGCTCCCATGCGACATGTACATAAAATGTCGTGTGTGAAACTAAGACCCTTTTTTTTTCGACATTGTGAGACAGGAAAGGAACGGAGGAACGGAACGGAATGGAAGATCCCTGTCTAGCGAGCATGGTAGGCATTTTGGGCGCGCTCTTTGACTGTTTGTATTTAGTACATATAACGAAGACAGTGCCTTTGAGGAATCTTCAGTTTTCTTAAACATCTTCCGCCTTTAGGTACACCACAGCTTGCTGAGCCACGATGATGAGACTCTTCTTCGGCCAAAAGCCTGCTAGGCCGGCAACTTTTCCTACAGACACAATCATTCCGATGCACTCTCTTGATGACGCTTCTTTCAACCGGTCCATGGTGCTGGACTTCACACTGCGATTTGACGATGTTCTAGATCCCGAAAAACTCAGCGCGGCTTTAGTGAGGCTGATGGAACTAGGAAACTGGAGAAAGCTCGGCGCGCGGCTGCGTATGAACGTAAATGATATTCTTGCACAATAAAAGCATTATAAGCAGCTAACTGAATATCACCTTAGGACGCAGGCAAGCTGGAATACCATGTACCAGAATGTTTTAGCAAGGAAAGACCAGGCTTCATATACACACTCGTCAAATACAACTTAAGCATAGAGGATCATGCGCTTGCCTCTCAGCTGCCTAAGATGAGCAGTCGCCCATCAGTCAAAGCAAATCCCGCAGAATTCCGCCCTCTTACCCGTCGACCGGATGCTCCTAAGAAGCTCGATGATTACCTCTACTCAGATGAACCCCAACTGTCTCTTCATATTGTCTCCTTTAAAGATGCAACGCTAGTATCACTTACATGGCCGCATACGTTTTCCGATGCTATGGGGCTGTCAGCTCTATTTAATGCATGGACCTTGGTCCTTTACGGGCAAGAAGACCAAGTGCCTCCTCTTCATGGCTTTAACACAGATCCACTAGCCAATCTAGGGGCCTCACCAACAGTGCAGTCCGTGCTTGCCAACCGCCAAATAAGAGGGCTAAGAATGTTGCTCTTTGCTGCACGGTACGTCTTTGAGTTGCTGTGGTGGCCCAAAGTGGAAAAACATGTTATATGCTTGCCCCATTTATACCTTCAAACTATGAAGAATGCCGCTATCCAGGAGCTTGCTACTCAGGACCACAGTGAGAGCAAGCCATTTCTTAGCGATGGAGACGTCATCTGCGCCTGGTTGACTCGGCTAGCAATACAGTATATGCCCCCAACATCAACTAGATTGATCGTCATTGTAAATACGTATTGTTTGAGAAGCGTGCTTGCTAAAGATCTTTTGCCTAGAGGCACTGCTTATATGTCGAATGCCATCCTTGGGGTCTTCGCCTTTCTGCCTAGCTACCAGATCTTCCAGAAGCCCCTAAGCTTTGTAGCTGCGCAAATTCGACGTTCCATCCAAGAGCAGGGCACGCGGAGCCAGATCGAAGCGTACGCCGCTCTCTTTCAGAAGGCGATAAGCAAAACTGGACACGCGCCTCTTTTCGGCGACTCGAGTACCCAAATGATTCTCTTCTCCAATTGGTCCAAGGGAAAGTTCTTTGATATCGACTTCTCTCCCGCAGTAATTAAGCAGGGCATTCCGCTCGAGAAGCGAGCTAACACTCTTGGTCGGCCATCTTATATCCACTCCAACGGGCATAAGAATGGGTTTTCTAACCGAAACATATTTCCTATTTTTGGAAAGGATGCTGCTAATAATTATTGGCTCTGTGGGACTATGCGTGCATCTGTATGGCGAAAGGTAGAGGAAGACTTTGCAGCAATGTAATTTAAAAGAGATTCAAATAATGTACTCTTCAGTCTGTGCTTGTTTAAGGCTGATATCTAGTGGTTTGTCATGACCTTGCTTGTGCATCTCAAGTCCCCATACTGACCTGTATTCTACCAGGAAACACACAAATCGTCTATGCTCTCATTCAGTTACGCGGTAGGACGCGTTGCATCTCTAAGTCTAGACTGCGGAATGGGTAACCCATGGGTAGTTGTGTAACCAGCTTCCTACCGCTCCAGCCCCGGGTAGCCAGCCTTCTACCCAGATCCAACCCTGGGTATGGAGCTGGGTATGGAGCCGGATATCGATAGTATATCCAGAGATCATGTGAGATATGTTTTTCTTAATAACATACTATTGATATCATGTATATAATATATTAGACTGACGCTTGACACCAAACACCCCTCCGTCAACAGTCCCAATCCAAAAACCAAGCCAACAATCATCATCGGCGAACTTTGCGCCTGTTGCCAATATTCTATGACCTTTAATATCTAATCAACCAGCTGGTTCCATACCTTCGACATTTGCATTTAATCCATTGTTAAACTCTCTACCAAGGCCGATTCCAACAACAATAACGGCTAAGAAAAGAGGTTCCCCCCTAAAAGATCCCTCTATATGTCAGCCTCTGAAAATTAAGAAACGAAAAATATGGAAAATGGCAAAGTGCAAGAGGCTGTGGAAATCGCTCTGGACCTACTAAAGAACGAATCTGAAACACATCAAGCTGCTTCAGCAGCATTTCCTCCAGAAATCACATCATTGCATATTCAGACTTCAGTTAGCAAATACGAAGATGAAATTTCTACTGCTTCTAAGAGATCTGTGTGTTGTTCTTGGGGCAGATTCGTTGCTACTAAAAATATCTATAAAATCCACCATTCTGCCAATATCCTCTTGTCCTTGCAATGTTATCTTGATCATTGCCATCAAGATGAAAACTCTTGATTTTTCTGTTTGCTGTGCAATGCTACTCTTAGACGTGGTAAAATCCCAACTTTTTCTGCAGCAAACTTTGTCAATATTACAATGTGTCAGGACTATCCAACCCAATTGGACGGCCTTATACCTGTTGAAGAGTGCTTTATTGCAAAACGCCATCCTTTTGACACAATTCTAAAATTACGGCCTGGAATCCATTCAAATCCAACTAGTTACTATGCACTCCGAGGTCATATAATCGTGTTTCCTCAAGATCCTGGTCCACTCCTCCAAATCCTCCCTAGCCCTGAACTAAAATTAGATAATCCAATTAAAAGTTTTCTGGCTGGGGAAATCCAAGCCAACAAATAGTGACCTAAAGCCATTCTTGCGAGTTTGAAAAGGCAAAGTTTTGGCAGCTCTGTACGAGGTTATTGACCAATTGTCTCTATTGACGAATAACCTGAATTACTAGCCAATTTGACTTCGCCGACCAATAACCTAGGTTATTAGTCTACAACCTGTGCTCATACAAAACTAGAGGTTTAGTATTACAGCTTGGCACTACAACTCTGTAATAGTATTGGCTGGCCCTTGCGCTGTTGGATCGGATGTTACGCTAAATGTTACACAGGCTGCTCGGCGAATTTCAATAGTAGCTAAATATTTAGCTAGTGTTGTAGTAGCGACTTGCTAAGTGGCCACTACTTTCGGCTTGCTCGGTAAGCGACTAAGAGCACCAAATGTCCACTTAGTAGTATATATAGAGGGACTTAAGTCAGGTTTAGAATCAAGGAATCAATGAATTAGTCAATTCAATTCTCATGCTCTTTATTACTCTCTACACTGTAATCTCCAACACCCAAGACGCTTCAACATCTACATTTTGCTCCTTAGACACTACCTAACTACCCTACTTTGCAATGAATATCAGTCTTCCTAACTCTTAACCCTTTAGAGCTAGCTTCCTTCCTTCTTTACCTACTGCTCTACTGTTACGGACTAGGCCATGCCTGAGGCCATAGGCTCAGAAGCACGGCCACCTCACGCATGCCCTCGTACAGACCACCCTGCCCTTTCGAAAGCCCAGGCATATGCGATTTGAGGACGCTAAACCTATCTGCGTTTAGGGGCTGCGTAGATGAGACAGTAGCCAGCGACTTTGTAGGAGCAAAGATTAATGGGCTGGTGAGAGAAGACAGGGAAAGATGTATTTAGTACTTAAACTGCAAGGTTGAAGCATCTCAGAGGCCGATTGTGGGTCACATGGTCAACCGAGTTATCTGAGACGCCTAGGACATCTGAGACTGCAGCGCCTAGGACATCCGAGGTGACTGGGACATCCGAGGCGCCGAAGACATCCGAGGTGCCAGGGACATCCGAGGCGCCGAAGACATCAGAGGTACCAGGGGCATCCGAGGCGGCTGAGGCGGTGAGGCGCTTATCCAACTACGGGGAGTACACAATGCTAGCGGCACTCAGGCCTAATATACTTAAGGATATTGACTATAGAAAAGACTCTATCAGTATTCCCTTCATTATAGCATAGCTGTTGCGTGACCTTAAGCATATAGTACTATTGCGTATTTGCCTTTAGAATCTTATTTGCTAAAACGATCTAGTAAGCGCTACCCCATAGCAATTAGTTTAGTAGATCATCATTGATAGATGTAAAGTCGAGTTTGAGGCTTACACTAAATGCTTAAGCTCAAAGTCAAGCAGGCGTTGATTAAAAAAGAACTTAGAATACTTCTTAGCTGCAGAAGCTTAAAATTGCAAGGAGGTGGAGATTTAGCAGGTGCCTAAATAGTATGCTCTAAAGAGACGTAGTGTTCACCGTTGATAAAGAGATAGTCTATAGATTAATTGTAGCTTAAGTGACTTACAGTAGGTGAATGTGAATTGTTGGATTTAATAGTTTTTGCTATAGGAGGAAGGCTTATGTGAAGACCTATAACAGTAGCTCCTCTAGCTATTGTCCTAAATAAACAGTTATCGCTCTTAACAACTTTCTTAGTTGTCTAACTCGCAATCTAGTTTTCTGCTGTCGCTTTAGAATCTGTTGCTAAGACAATGCTCCCTTAAAACATAGCAGCTAGTGTTTGTCACGGACTCTGTCAATAAGTGGCACTGGGACGCCGTAATGGGTGAAGCCGATGCTATTGGTAGTCCTATAATACAAGAATCTAAAGCTGAGGAAAGAAGGGGAGAGAGGAGATGGTTTATGGACGGGTCTATATAGCCCCTTACAGGTCACGTGTCGCTTGCGGACCGTCCGTTACCTAACTGCCAACTGCCCATAGCTAACCGCCCATAACCCCCATCTGTAAGGGCAGTTGCGGGTCGAGGCTAAGGCAGTTACGGGTTGCTACTTGACTTACGGTCCGTAACACATGCCATCCCGTCTTACTATTCTAAGAAAACATTAAGATCTACCAGTCGTAAAGGTCTGCTATAACTTGTGCTATAAGTGCTAAGGTCTAAGCTCCCACTTTTTCTAACCAACCTTTAAGTTGTTGTTTGGCTTTAAGATTATATAAGGTATAGAAGGTGCTGCTTGCTTAGCCTTTACAAGCAACTAAAATAACTAGTTTTTATATTGTAAACGACTAATTGTCTTCTAGTAGCATGCGGCGGTTCGTCACATGCATACAACAACTACCGTCTCAGACTAGCACCGAAGGGCAGTTAGCTAGAGACGGCTTGTGTATATAAGGAGCTATGCCCCCCTTCCTTCCTCTTCTTCTCTCCTTAGCTTAGTATCTTCAATAGTGCAATCTACAAAGCTCCCTTCTCTGAATAACATTTTGTACGTGCTGTCCCATAGCAGTTGTTATTACTATTAACACGCTCAATCTTCTAATCACGCTAATACGCCTCCGATTAGTGTAACATAGCTTCCTTTATCTATTAGCTCTTAACAGAACACAACTCCTTTAATTAAGGTTAGGCTAAATAACCTAGCAAGTAGGTAAGTGTTCGCTCTTAATTTATAGTAATAGGGAAGCATATAAAGGTTTGTCTTAAAAATCATCAACCACGCTAGTGAAGGTATACTGGAAATTTAGCGATGATGCCTTGCAGATTAAGGACATGTCTACTAATTTTTAGCAAAGATCGTCGCTATGCCAATATATAGCGTGACTAGCGTGGTTGATGATTTTTGAGACAAACCTTCATACATAAAGAAGCTACAGATAGCGTATAACAGCACGCTAAGGGGACAGCGTTTTTCAATTTCGTTAGAGAGTTGTGTATTATGTAGTAAGATGTTAGGAATTAAGGATGAAGAGAACTTAGTATTAACTTGTTTGAAAAAGAAGCAAAGTAAGCCTTTATTAACACAAGCGCGTAGCAAGATTAAGAGTTCTTTAAAGAGTGTGAGGTCCAAAATTACTAGGCTTTGTATATTTGTAGAAGGCTCCGCATTAGGGATTGCATTGTAGTTGTAAGATAGAGTACAAGCAAGGTTGGTTGTGAAAAGGAGGATTTATATCTTTGTTAACGTTCAATAACTAGCGAATAGCAAAGTATCAGCTAAGATACCTCAAGCGCCTTAGTTGCTTAAGGTGACTAATTGTTGACACTAGTAACCGAGTTTATCCTAATTGGCTAAGTAGCTTAACATTACTTTAAATGCCCCCCAAACAGGGAAAAAGGGATTGCCTGCAACTTACAGGCAGTTTGCGACACTGTATATACCGCAGAAACTGGTATATAAGATCCATGTTTTGGTCCGAGCTTTAACTTTTTAGCGAGTTTTGGACTGGTCTTATAGAATAAGGGGTCTTAACAACCCAATCTAGACACACTAATGCAGCTTACCCCCTGTTTTGTGTGAGATTTTGATCTTTTCTGCATTGCCTCGACTGCGAATTATTATTGCAACCTGTATCCTTTAAGTAACAAAATGCCTAAATCTGGTCTAAGGCCGAAGGCATTTGCAAAGCCCTACTACAACCCATACAGCTACAGATTACCTAGTTCATTTTTGGGCGGTTCTAATGACTTTTTGCGTACAGCTAAAGGCTAAGACCCTAACGAGGAACCTATTGACAATGATATTGCTTTCGACGATGTACGCTGTTAGTCTTAGACTTATAAGCAAAAACTAGGTGCAATTAAATATAAAACGTCAACTTACATGCCCAGTCAAAAAGGCCCTAAAGAATTAATTCCCAACAACGCTGCTGCCTCTAATATAGGCTACACACTAAAGATGTTACGTACCTAGATTTAGACGTACAATGAGATTAATACTAGTTTAAAGGGCTCCCAGAAAAACAAGCGTGAAGCATTAGCAAAAGAGCCTTAGATGGAGCAAGAACTCTATATTATTATTATTATCTTACACCGTTTGAGCTTAAGGCTATGCGGGTCTCCTATAAGAGTCTTAAACTAGGGAAAACCTTACTATTTACATAGTAGGATAAAAAACCCTAAGCTGCTTGTCTCCGTACGAAGCTCTAATTTACTCGCAGCCTGCAATTACTAAATAAGT
>Ga0335072_10013208_pt1 | contig 11773 bp, 15 predicted proteins | sample Lox_Sample_21_FD_206725 | JGI IMG/M metagenome (GOLD analysis project Ga0335072, IMG submission 206725) | Soil microbial communities from Loxahatchee National Wildlife Refuge, Florida, United States - Lox_Sample_2.1 | ecosystem: Environmental > Terrestrial > Soil > Wetlands | place: USA...
TTCACGGTGCACAACATCAGCTGGCGTGCCCTGCCGGCTGAGTACGGTAAGTGGAACAGCGTCTGGAAGCGGTTTTGGCGGCTCAGCCGCACGGGAGTGTTTGAGGCGTTCTTCCAGTTGCTCGCCGAGCAAAGCCGCACCGCACACCTGGTGCAGTTCTTCGACAGCACCGTAGTGCGCGCTCATGTCTCGGCTGCCGGCGCAAAAGGGGGCAGGAAAATCAGGCGCTTGGCCGCTCACGCGGCGGCTTCTCGACCAAAATCCACCCCAAGACCGACCTTGACGGCAATCCGCTCGATTTCCACCTGACCGGTGGCGAGGTCAGCGACACCACGCAGTTCGAGACCTCTCTCGATCTAGGCCCGGACATCACGCCGCGCGTGGCGATCACGGACAAAGGATATGACAGCCGGAGCAACCGGGAGGCGGCCCGTGCGCGCGGGGTTACGCCGGTCATCCCGCGGCGGGAGACCTGCAAGGAGCGGGGGCGCTTCTTCCCGAAGCGACTCTACAAGCTGCGGGCGCGGATTGAGCAGACGATCGGCAAGCTGAAACGCTTCAAGCGCATCGCGCTACGCTGCGACAAAACCATTGCTTCCTTCGCTGCGTTCGCCTGTTTTGCTTGCTGCGTTGTGCTAATAAAATCCGTCCACACGGCCTGGGATCGAGCACGCAGATCTCTTGGCGTGGGTCACGGGAATTACTCTTGCTTTGGTCCCGGCATCCATGCTCGGCGTTGCGGTGGTGCACTGGCTCGTTACGCTGATTGTTCCGCCACGTGCCCTTCCGAAACTCGACTTCGACAGGGGTATCCCCCGGACTGTGCCACCGCGGTCGTCGTGCCGGTTATCGTCGGAACACCTATCGAAGTCCCGACATTGGTTGAGCGGCTCGAGATGCATTGGCTCGCCAATCCCGACCCGAGCCTACGGTTCGCGCTCCTCACCGATCATCTCGATGCTCCGACTGAGCGACTCCCGGGCGATGCCGAGGTGAGCTGGCGCTCGTCGAGGGGATTCGGCGGCTCAACAAGCGTTGTGGCCAAAACGGCGCAGGACCCTTCCATCTCCTGCATCGCCCGCGCCGCTTCAATGCCGGCGAAGGCTGTTGGATGGGGTGGGAAAGAAAGCGCGGAAAGCTCGAACAGTTCAATCATCTCGTGCTGGGACATGGGACGTCTGATTTCTCTGTGCAGGAGGGAGACACCGACGCCCTCCGAGGCCTCCGATTCGTCGTAACCGTCGATGCCGACACCTCGCTTCCGCCAGGAACTGTCCCTCGCCTCGTCGGCACATTAGCCCACCCTCTGAACAGCGCTGACGTCGATCGAGAAACCGGCCGTCTCCAGAGTGGGTACACAGTCGTACAGCCCCGCGTGGAAATCCGACCGGACAGCGGCACGCGTTCACGCTTCGCACAGCTCTACACTGGCGACACCGCCATCGACATTTATAGTCGCGCTGTGTCCGACGTGTACCAGGACCTGTTCGGCTCGGGAAGCTACGTCGGCAAGGGGATCTATGAAGTCGCCCCGTTCCAGTTGAGCCTCGACGCGAAAGTGCCCGAGAACGCGCTGGTGAGCCACGACCTCTTCGAGGGAGCTCACGGACGTGTTGCACTGGCGAGTGACATCGTCGTCTATGAGGGCTTCCCAAGCGGCTACCTGGAGTGAGGCTCGCTCGCAGCCCCCACTGCGACATCGTGTGTGTGGGCTGCGGAGGACCTCACGCGAGTGCGGTGGCCGCCGCGCTGCCGTCGTCGTAACGCGGACCCCACTATTCACGCCGCAGTGGAGATCGATTGCTCGGCCCGCCAAGGACAAAGCGCCTGTGACCACAGACCACGGTGCGACCGCATCTAGCTTGCAGGCACCGGCGAAGAATCAGCTCTGCGTTTGGACGGATTGAGCCCGGATCCCACCAACTCGCCGTTGAATTCACATGTATCGCCTTGTCTCGTTGAAGTAGTCCTCTACGGCACGACGGAACCAGGCCTGTTGGATTTCCAGCGCCTTCGGCAAACCGCCGCACTGCGCGATCTCCAGAAGGGTCGCACCGTCATCGCTGATCCGACCACCAACAAACCTTGCTACCTCACTGTTCCATGCTAAACATTTTTGGGAACATGACATGAATTGGTCGAGCAGAGGCCCAGTCAGATTCGCGGCCGGTGCACGAAGGAAGTCCGCCCAAAGATTCGACGGGTCGTGTTGCTCGCTTTTTCTGCTGCTACTCATCTTCCTGTCCTTTCATCCAGCCTGCTACATGTGGGACTTCCGTGTGCTTCAACATGATGATCCGTAGTCGATAGCTGCGCTTCGCATTCGGCCAGCAGCCGAGTCACTCGCTGGCGTTGACAATCCGTAAGGTCGAGCTTCAGGAGCGCTCGATAGTGTAGCGCGTTGAGACGAACAATCTCCGGTTCTTCCACAACTTACCCCCATAGCAACCTGCTGACGCCGACTGATCAGCAGCTTACGAACCGAGACGTCTTTTGGCGCCGGCTGCGCGCGAACGCAGGCTGCATTCCACAGGCACACAATGTCCCTGGCTCGGGGTTGGTTGTCTTTGATCTGGATCAATCGTCCGCATTGGTCGTCCAGCCATGGAAGCATGAAACCACAATCAGCACGCCGCCTGATCCGGTGGACAGCGTGGCGGGATCACCGACGCCATATCCCGGGTCCGTGAATTGAGATATAGCTGTGAACCCGGCCACCAAGTCGCTAACCAGGCAAGAGCCGTTGGATCTGCACGAGGGGCTGCGCGCGTTGCCGTCTATCGATCCTGCAAAACAGCCACTGGCTGCAAGGAGTCGCACGCAGTTCTGCATCGTCAGAGACACGTTGACATAATGCTCGCCTCACAAGCGCTCAACGTGGCTCGATGGCTCTTAGCGGCTATGTCGCCACGCCAAGCTGGGATCCGTTTGCACATCGGAATAGGCTGCGACGAGCTGGCTCATCTACACGCTATGTTCCGCATTCCGGTATCACGCTTCTACCGCAATCGCGATGTGTTGCAGGCGATTGGCGCGACGATACTTCCCACTCTAGGCGAGAGCGCACTGGGCGCGAGTGCCGGTAGCATCCACTGCTGGAGTGCGGGCTGCGCATCGGGTGAGGAGCCGTATACCCTGCTGCTCATCTGGCACTTCCTGTTCGCGCGCGACTGGCCTCGGCTATCTCGGGATTATCGCCACTGACGCAGATGAAGATGCGATCAACCGAGCGCGGGTTGCTTGCTATGGGTCGAGTTCACTCAAAGACCTGCCACAAACCTTGATCGCACAGGCCTATCACAAATCAAGCGGTTTGCTCCGCCTACAGTAAACCCTGGCTCTCGCGACCAGGTCGACTTTCGCCTGCAGGACATCACCCAGGCCATGCCAGACGGGTCCTTCGAGATAGTCCTATGCCGCAATCTCGTTTTCACATGCTTTGATAAGTTGCAGCAGCGTCTTGTGCTTGCCTACATTCTAGATCGCCTGGTCCCGGACGGCTTTTGTTTTGGGAAAGCCTGAGGCACTGCCGCCTGGCTCAGGTGGGTTGGTGCGGATAGCGCGAAGCTGTCAATCTATCAGCGGACCGTCGAAGACACCTTGGAACAGTGCGTTACGGCCCGCCGATCCTAGTCGTCGCGGCGCCAGCCGACCCGCAGGAAGTATCCATCCTCGTCGTAGTTGAATTCGAGTTCACCATCGAACGCACTCTTCAGCGCCTCGCCAATCCGCCGTGGGAGGTGGATCTCTGTTGTGGTAACGACAATCTCCTCGCCCGTGTTATCGATCTTCATGATTCGGTTGAGCGGGTGTTCCGGCTTTTCGAGCTCTTCCTGATGTCGAATGATGTGCAGGATCTCGTCCCTATGCTGCGTCACGAACGGACCACTCAGGGTCACTTCGCCGGCCGGGTACTCATCGTTAACACGGTGGCAGGCCGGGCAGAGATCTTCGTGCGCGTCTGCGGGCCGCTCGATCCACCGCCAATGTCCCGCGTGATAGACTGCGCCACATTGCGGGCAAGCCGTCGGCTCGTGGGGTTTCTTCGTCGACTTGTAGGGATCGGTGCTACTGCGACTTTGCGCGCGGCCCCAACGCCGTGGACCTGCCGTGGGACCGGGATTGCCAGTTTTCCTCATGCTGCACCTCCGCCGCGTCTGACACTCGCGCCGCTGGCCAGCGGCTGGAGTCCTCGCTAACGCGCACCATCACAGCGATCTTGGCCGGTGACCTTGATCTGCATCAAGGAACGGCGGTGACCGATCAGCAATTCTATCGCCTCTCGGCGAGGAGGGATTGCACGATGGCGATATTCTCACTCATCCCTGTGGACCTGGACGATCCGGACTGGGAGACAAGTTCCCATCGGGGCCCAGTAATCGTCAGGGCAGCGAACGAGCAACAGGCGCGGGCTGTCGCCGCGGAAGCATTCGACGTGAAGACCGGCTTCAGACCGGGGCAAGGCATGCGCTTCCCGCCCTGGACCCGCGCAACAGTGGTAAGAGCGAAGCGCATCGACGATCCGCGCTTCCAAGGTGAAGGCCCCGCGGAAGTCTTGGAACCTGCGTTCTGAGCCTCAGGCGACAAGGTAAACTATGATGTACTTGCCTACAGCGAGGCACGCGGACAACGTCGCTGCCAGCCGCGCGATCACCCTCTGCGCAGCGCTGCTCGTCGCGGCGGTTGCGGGTTGGGCCGCCGAATGTGCTGCGTCAGGACCGCCGGAGACATCACTCAACCATCAGACGACACTGTCACGCCATGCTCTTCCGGACTTCGCAGACCTCGTCGCACAGGTGAAGCCCGCAGTCGTGTCCATCACCAGCCGGCTGCAGGTCGGTTCGGCCGAGCCTGCCCAGGAAGCCGAACGTTACCAGGCACTTCCGTTTCCCCTCAATCTCATGGTGCCTCGGTCGCGGATTGTAGAGGCCCGCGGCTCCGGTTTCATCATCAAGGCGGACGGCACCATCGTCACCAACAATCATGTGGTGGCAGGCGCGGTCAACATGATGGTCACGCTGGATGATGGCAGGCAGAGCTCGGCCAGGATCCTCGGTCGCGATGCGAGTACCGACATCGCGGTGTTGAAGATCAGCACGACCCATCCCCTGCCCTATCTCCAACTTGGCGATTCCGCGACCGTGCGGGCTCCGGCGGGCCACTGTTCACGCAGGATGGCAAGGTGATCGGGATGACCACGGCCATGCTGCCGCCTTCGGGCGGCTCGATCGGTATCGGCTTCGCGATTCCATCAAATGTCATCAGGGCAATCGCGCCGCAGCTCGAGGCCGCAGGTCACATCGTCCGCGGCTTCATCGGCGTGCAGACCCAGCTGATCAGCCAGGCGTTGGCCCAGGTGCTGCACCTCTCGGACCGAGCTGGGGCGCTTATCGCCGGCATCGAGCCTGATAGTCCTGCGGCCCGTGCCGGCGTGGCTGTCGGCGACGTCATTCGTGCGGTGAACGGTCAACCTGTGACGGCGCCGCGTGACCTTGTCGCGGCGGTTTCGAACGTTCAGCCGGATCGTCAGGCGCAGCCTGACATCATTCGCAACGGGCGGGAGCAGAGTATCACGGTAACGGTGGCAGCTTTGCCTGAGCCGGCAACGGATACCACAAAGCAGCCGCAAGAGGCCGGATTGGGACTGGCTTTAGGGGCATTGTCGCCAACGCTACGCAGACAACTCGAGGTGGCGGAAGGGACGAACGGCGCAGTGGTAATGAGGGTGGAGCCCGGTTCCCCAGCCGATCTCGCCGGCATGGTGGCCGGCGATGTCATCGCCAGCGTAGGCACCGTTGCGGTGAACGATGTCCGCGAGGCAACGCGTGCGATCCACCAGGCTCAGCAGGAAGGTCATGCGGTTCTGGTGCGCGTGATCCGTGACGGCCATGCTGCATTCGTTGCCATCGATGTTGCACCACCCGGCAAGGGCTGAACTGAGCGGACGATTGACCTGAATCAACGCGCGCAAACCCGGCCAGCGCTACGCAAGGTCCGGACCACCGCTCCTGGGTCGTGGCCCGATCTTCTGATCAGAGGAGGAATACATCATGGCTGACATCGAGACGAAAGTCCCTGCGAAGACCGAAGAGAAGCCTGCGGAGCGCGCAGCAGTACCGGCTGCATGGCGTCCGTTCGAGAGCCTGCGCCGTGAAGTCGATCGGCTGTTCGAGGATTTCGATCGGGGGTTCTGGCGTTTCCCGTCCCGCAGCCTGTTCGACATTGAGCCATTCTGGCGACGCGGCATCACCACGCCGGCAGTCGATATCGTCGAACGGGAGAAGGACTACCAGGTCGCCGCCGAGCTGCCGGGCATGGAGGAGAAGGACGTCGAGGTGAAGGTTACCGATAACGTGATGACCATCAAGGGTGAGAAAAAGGAAGAGAAGGAAGAGAAGAAGAAGGACTACTATCTGTCCGAACGCCACTACGGCGCCTTCCAGCGTTCGTTCTCGCTGCCCGGTGGCGTGGACGCCGACAAGATTGAGGCGACCTTCAAGAAAGGCGTGCTGACGGTCACATTGCCGAAGAGGCCGGAGGCGATCAAGCCGGAACGCAAGGTCGAGGTTAAGGCTGGCTGAGTGCGTGCATCGCTCGCGCAGGTCTGGCAGGCCCGCCGGGTTGCACCATGTTGGGCAACCCGGTAGCGGGCCTCTGCCGCGGCCATGCGACCTGATCTGATGACGCGTTCGAGCAGACAGAGATCAATAATGGCCTTGGCTGAATTCATGGAAAGCGCAGCCGCGGATCGAGAAGCCCGTACACAGCGCGTGCGACATGGCGAAAGCGTGCTCACCTTTTTGGACGGCGCCCCGGTGAGCGCGAGTGGGTGTCTGCTGCCTGATGGCAGCGTCACCGATGCTGAATGCCTCTTGCCGCACATCGCAGTGGACGACGCACTCCGGGTGTGGACCCGTTGTCTCCGGGGTACGGTGGTTCGTCGCCGAGGTCGGCTGGTCGTCGAGCCTGGCATCGCGTTGCGCTTCGTCGACGAGCGCGATGCTGATCTGAATGACGCAGACGAGCAGCCAATGACACAGCCCCCCAGTCTCGAACGTGACCTTGGGTTGTCCCAGCGGCTCAGGGAACTCGTGCGCAGCGACATGGTCGCCACGCTGCTTTATGGCGCGCTCTGCAACACGACTTGGCGCCATGTAGCAACCGGAACGGTATGGCACTGCAGTTGGCGGCACGCGGGCAGCATCGTGGCCATGTTGCGTTGTGAGGGCGACTACATGGACTGGTATTGCTCGATGGGCCTCGTTGATGAGCAGGTGCTGGCGGAGATCAATGCTCTCGGCTGGGAGCTTGCCGAGACGCAGGGGCCCGAGCAGTAGGCATAGCAGCGGCGGTTCAGACACGCGGAAACCAAGGGACGCCGTCCGAGCGTCAACCCGGGCAAGCGCGTCCAACGACCTCCTCGACCAGATAGTCATATGCGCGGAAGTCCGCTCGCCGACGAAGGCCCCGCACGCTGTCCTCGGCTTCCCTGCAGCTGTCAAACACGGGCGGCTCAGCCAAGCCATCTCCACCCACGATCTGGACCGCGCGCAGATTGTCGCGCGGTATGTCGCCATTCCGATAGACACGGACGATCCCGAAGCTTTCCAGAGCTTCCACGTCAACGTGATTCACTTCAGCCAGCAAGGCGCTCACCGTTCGGCCTTACGGCAGATATATATCGCTTTCAGTCTTCGGCCGCGGCCCTGACAGTTCTTCCCCCGTGGTGGCGTAATACATCGTCTCAGCGACATTGGTTGTGTGATCGCCGATGCGCTCAAGGCTTCGAGCGACAAAGAGCAAGTGTGTGCACGGCGTGATGTTGTGCGAGTTCTCCAGCATGTAGGTCATCAGCTCGCGGAACACGGCATTGTACATGTCATCCACGGCCTTGTCGGCACGCCAGATCTCAGCCGCCATGGCAGCATCAGAGTCATCGAGCGCAGTGACCATTCTGTGCAAATTCTGCCGCACCAGGTCTGCCATATGAGCGAGGCCGACCAGGCTGAACGACGGCGGTGCCTGGCGAGCACAATGGAGCGCTTTGCGACGTTGGCGGCATAGTCGCCGATACGTTCGAGGTCATCGCTTGCCTTCAGCGCTCCGATGATCAGGCGAAGATCACCCGCCATTGGCTGACGTAGGGCGAGGAGGCGAATGACGAATTGCTCGATGTCCCGCTCCAATGCGTCCACTTTGGGATCGGCCTCGACTGCCTTTGTCGCCGCTTCAGCGTCCCGGTCGATCACCGCCTTGGTGGCCGATTCAAACTGCGATTCGACGATGCCGCCCATCTGGACGATCAAGCCGCGAAGCTGGGCCAATTCCTGCTCATAACTCCGTACGAGATGCTGCACTGCTTCAGGCATGGCCGCCACGCTCCCCGCTGCCACACGGTGTGCTTACCTTTGCGCTGAACAGAGCGTTCGGCATTGACCCAGGTCAATGGAACGCAAGCGAGTGGAAGTGCTTGGAATTCTGTGACATGGGCCTATATGCGGCGTCGGCACGCGGTTTTTGCGCGCCGCGTGGCCTCTCGCCGTTATTGGATATTTGTCCAATGCGTCGAATGCGGGCCGTTTTCTCCAACTCGACGAGAGCAATGTCATATTTCGATCAGCCGCGCCGCACACCCCAGCGGCGTAATCAGGGCCAGATACTCAGCCGGCCATTGTGCAAGTCAGGGTTGCAATGCGGGATGGATTGCCTATCGATGCAGCGAAGCCTCAGGTTGCAGATATTGTAGCCGATCGCCTTGGCGAAATTCCCCAGCGCATCGACGATTTCGTTGCGAGCAGGATTGGCCTCTTCTAAGCTTCGCTGAGCAGCGTTCGTCTGTGTTTGCTGAATAAGACTGAGAACGACGACGATCGCATCCTTCTGTTGCAGCGAGGACGTTCTCAACCATCGGCGATGCGCTCTGAGAACCAGTATCCAACTCATCTCGACCTCCTCGCGACGGTTGGTCATCTGATGGCTCTGATTTGCAGGGAGGCAAAGCTGATCGGCAATTGCGCATGCGACGCGGGGCCTCTCTCGTCTGCCCGTCGCCCGTAAGGCGCGGTCTGTGCTCGGGCGGCATCCGCTATGCCGCCACCGGCCTGACCGTGTGCACGACCTTCGGCCGAGGGATCTCATCGGCTGACAACGTCTCGCGTGCCAGCAGCGCGGCGGCACCGACGTCGAGCACTTCCCGGTTCGCGCGGACGATCTCGATCGCCCGAACAAGGGCTGCATCCAGATGCAGGCGCACCGCCTGGTCGATCTCGCGCGCCGTGCTCTCGCTGAAGCGCCGCCTGCCAGAATAGGCCCGGCTGCTGCAGGAACTGCCCCTGCTCGGTGTCCCATGCCACCGGCCCCACTTTCTCGTCCATGCCAAAGCGCAGCACCATGCCGCGCGCGATGTCGGTCGCCTTCGCCAGATCATCGGCGGCGCCGGTGAAGATATCACCACCCAGCACGACTTCGGCGGCGCGGCCACCGAGCAGTACCGTCATCTTGTCTTCCAGTTCCTGCTTGCCCATGAGAAACCGATCCTCGGTCGGGTGCTGCAGCGTGTAGCCGAGGCCGGCAATCCCGCATGGAATGATCGACACTTTCTGCACCGGGTCGGTACCCGGAATAGCCAACGCCACGAGAGCATGACCCATCTCGTGATAGGCAACCACCCGCCGCTCCTTCGGGATCAGGATGCGGGATCGCTTTTCGAGCCCCGCCACGACTCGCTCCACGGCGCCGGCGAAGTCGTTCATGCCGATCGCGGCACCACCCCGTCGTGTGGCGAGCACCCCAGCCTCGTTTGCCAGGTTCGCCAGATCGGCACCGGTGAATCCCGGTGTAAGTGCTGCGATATCCTCCAGCTTCACGTCCGGGCCAAGTGTCAGATTCTTCAAATGGATGCACAGGATATCCACCCTGCCCTTCTTGCCCGGCCGGTCCACCAATACCTGGCGATCGAAGCGTCCGGCCCGGAGAAGAGCCGGATCGAGAATTTCCGGCCGGTTGGTGGCTGCAAGGATGACGATCGCCACCGAGCGATCGAACCCGTCCATCTCTGCCCGCAACTGGTTGAGCGTCTGCTCCTTCTCGTCATGCCCGGTCAACGGGCTAGCCCCTCGGGCGCGGCCCAGCGCGTCGAGCTCATCAATGAATATGATGCATGGTGCAACCTGGCGGGCCTGCTCGAAGAGATCACGGACACGCGCGGCGCCGACGCCCACGAACATTTCGACAAACTCGGCGCCGTTGGTCGAGAAGAACGGCACGCCCGCTTCGCCGGCCATGGCACGAGCGAGCAGGGTCTTGCCGGTGCCGGGCGGCCCGACCAGCAAGATTCCGCGTGGGATATGCGCGCCCAGCCGGGTGAATTTCTTCCGGGTGCTTCAGGAAATCGATGATCTCATGCAGTTCCTCCTTGGCCTCGTCGACACCTGCGACATCGCTGAAAGTGACGTTCACATCGGTTTCGGCGACCAGCTTCGCCCGGCTCCGCCCGGCCGACAGCAGGCCGCCACCCAGGCCGCCCCCCGCCATTCCACGGGTGGCGAGCAGCCAGATGCCTACAAAGATCAGCGGGGGCACGATCCAAGACAGCAGAGAGCCGAGCGCACCACTGGTTGGCGCGCCGGTGAACTCGACGCCATGCCGGGCGAGATCGTTGGCGAGGTCGGGCGCCACCCGATCGGTCCTGAACACCGTGTTGCCGCCTGGCAGCTTCTCGGACAATTCGCCCCTGATCGTATCGCCCGACACAGTGACCTTCGTCACCTTGCCCGCATCGAGATATTTCTGGAACTCGCTGTACGGAATCACCTCGGTGCTGGGTACATTGTTGGCGAGCACGAACAGCGCTAGGAAGCCCAGCAGAGACAGGGCGACGACCCAGAAGAACGACCAATCTGGCGGTTTCGTAGCCGGCATATTTCCACCACCAATAGTCGACGCACTCCCGCAATGAGAAGTCACGAGTAGGTTGGGTCTCGGGTGCCACTTTGCATGGCTGTGGTCGAACCGCCTTGATCCACATCAAGTGCCGCCGCCCGCTATAATTAGATGGCTCTGGTGGCGCCTGAGAATCGAAACCGTTACAGAACGCGCTTGGTCGGCGGTGACGTCGTAATCACCCAACTGCCCGTCGCGCTTCACCCGTTGCAGCTTCGTCTAGTGTACTGACTCTAACGCTTGTCGCCCACGGGCCACCTTTTCGAGAATTGCGGCAGCGGGGACAGTCCAGATGAAGGGCTTGGGGTCGGCGTTGTGGTGGTCGAGGTATTCCTGGATGGCGGCCTCCAGTTGAGCCACGCTCTTGAACACCCCGCAGCGGATCCGATCCTCGGTGATCAGCCCGAAGAAGCGCTCGACCTGGTTGATCCAGGACGCAGAAGTCGGGGTGAAGTGCATGTGGAACCGCTTGTGCCGCTTCAGCCAGGCCTGCACCTTGGCGTGCTTGTGGGTGGCGTAGTTATCGGCGATCAGGTGAATATCGAGATGCTTCGGTGTCTCTGCGTCGATCCGGCGCAAGAACTTCAGCCATTCCTGGTGCCGGTGTCGCTGCATGCACTGGCCGATCACCTTGCCGGTGGCCACATCCAGCGCCGCGAACAGCGTGGTTGTGCCATGGCGCTTGTAGTCGTGCGTCATGGTGCCGCAGCGGCCTTTTTTCAGCGGCAGCCCGGGCTGCGTGCGGTCCAGCGCCTGGATCTGGCTTTTCTCGTCCACCGAGAACACCAGCGCCTTGTCGGGCGGATGAAGATACAGCCCGACGATGTCCTGC
>Ga0335072_10013209_pt1 | contig 11773 bp, 8 predicted proteins | sample Lox_Sample_21_FD_206725 | JGI IMG/M metagenome (GOLD analysis project Ga0335072, IMG submission 206725) | Soil microbial communities from Loxahatchee National Wildlife Refuge, Florida, United States - Lox_Sample_2.1 | ecosystem: Environmental > Terrestrial > Soil > Wetlands | place: USA: Florida...
GCGCCCGGCTCGACATTCCTCGACCGCATGATCCGGCTGGTGGAAGGTGCCGAGCGGCAAAAGACGCCGAACGAGATCGCACTCGACATTCTGCTCGTCGGCCTCACCATCATCTTCGTGTTCGCGACCGCGACAATCCCGAGCTTCGTCCACTATGCCGGGAGCTCGATTTCAATTGTCATCCTGGTCGCGCTGTTCGTCACCCTGATCCCGACGACGATCGGCGCGCTGCTATCAGCCATCGGCATCGCCGGCATGAACCGGCTGGTCCGCTTCAACGTGCTCGCCATGTCCGGCCGCGCGGTCGAGGCCGCGGGCGACGTCGATACGCTGCTGCTCGACAAGACCGGCACCATCACGCTCGGCAACCGCCAAGCGACCGAATTCAAGCCGGTGCACGGCGTGACCGAGCAGGAGCTGGCGGATGCGGCACAGCTTGCATCGCTCGCCGACGAGACGCCGGAAGGACGCTCGATCGTCGTTCTGGCCAAGGAAAAGTATGGCATCCGCGGCCGAGAGCTTGCCGACATGCGGGCAAACTTTATTCCGTTTACCGCGCAGACGCGGATGAGCGGCGTCGAGATCGGCGATTCGTGGATCCGCAAGGGCGCGGTAGATGCGATCCTGAATTATCTGAATAGCGGACCCAATGTTGTGTCCGGCAATGCCGTCCAAGTCCTGCGCCCAACCGTCAGCGCCGACACCGTACGCGAGATCAACGCAATAGCCGACACCATCGCCAAATCGGGCGGCACGCCGCTGGCGGTCGCCAAGGACGGCCGCGTCCTCGGCGTCATACACCTCAAGGACATCGTCAAAGGCGGCATCCGCGAGCGTTTCGCCGAGCTGCGCCGCATGGGCATCCGCACCGTCATGATTACCGGCGACAACCCGATGACCGCGGCAGCGATCGCCGCGGAAGCAGGCGTCGACGATTTCCTGGCGCAGGCGACACCGGAGGACAAGCTTCGCCTGATCCGCAATGAGCAGTCGAATGGCAAGCTCGTTGCCATGTGCGGGGACGGCACCAACGACGCGCCGGCTCTGGCGCAGGCCGACGTCGGCGTGGCGATGAACACCGGCACGCAGGCCGCACGCGAAGCCGGCAACATGGTTGATCTCGACTCCAATCCGACCAAGCTCATCGAGATTGTCGAGATCGGCAAACAGCTTCTGATGACACGCGGGGCGCTCACCACGTTCTCGATCGCCAACGACGTGGCGAAGTACTTCGCCATCATCCCGGCGATGTTCGTGGCGTTCTACCCGCAACTCCAGGCGCTCAACATCATGCGGCTTTCGACGCCGACGAGCGCCATACTCTCGGCCATCATCTTCAACGCGCTCATCATCATCGCGCTGATCCCGCTGTCGCTGAAAGGCGTGCGCTATCGGCCGATCGGGGCTGGTCCGCTGCTCCTGCGCAATTTGTGGATCTATGGCGGCGGCGGCGTGATCATTCCCTTTATCGGCATCAAGGCCATCGACGTCATCGTCACGGCCTTGCACCTGGCTTAAGGAGCACAACGTCATGTTGCGCGAAATCCGTCCGGCGATCCTCCTTCTGGTTATCCTGACGCTTATCACCGGTCTCGTTTATCCGCTGGCGATGACCGGAATAGCCCAGATGATCTTCCCCCATCAGGCCAACGGCAGCATGATCGAGCGCGACGGCAAGGTCATTGGCTCCGAGCTGATCGGTCAGAACTTCACCAGCGACAAGTATTTCCACGGGCGGCCGTCGGCCACGACCGCGACCGATCCAAACGACCCGACCAAGACCGTGCCCGCGCCATACAACGCCGCCAATTCCGGCGGATCGAATCTGGGGCCATCCAACAAGGCGCTGATCGATCGCGTCAAGGCCGATATTGCCAAGCTGCAGAAAGAGAATCCGGGCACGCCCGTTCCCATCGATCTGGTTACCACTTCGGGCAGCGGCTTGGACCCCGACATCTCGCCGGAGGCGGCGTTCTTCCAAGTTCCCCGTATTGCCAAGGCACGCAATCTGCCCGAAGATCAGATTCGGGAGCTCGTCGAGGATCATACGGAGGGCCGTCTGTTCGGATTGTTGGGCGAGCCGCACGTGAATGTGCTTGAGCTCAACTTGGCGCTCGACCGCTTGACCTCCGGGTAGGCTGGCGAATCCGGATAGGCGAGATATCTAATCAGGATGGCGGATCAGCGGCGCGATTCCGAGCACCGACCCTCACCGGAAGCGCTCCTCGAGGCGGCGCGCCGCGAGGAGCGCCGCGTCGGCAAGCTTCGAATCTTCGTCGGCGCCGCGCCCGGCGTCGGCAAAACCTACGAGATGCTGCAACAGGCTCAGGCCCGCAAGAAGGACGGCTACGACATCGTCATCGGCGTCGTCGAGACCCATGGCCGACGCGAGACCGAAGCGCTGCTGGCGGGGCTCGAAGTGGTTCCCCGCCGCCGCCTGCATTACAAGGGACAGTGGCTCGAGGAGATGGATCTCGACGCCATCATCGCGCGGCGTCCACAGATCGTGCTGGTCGACGAGCTTGCCCACAGCAACGTCGAAGGCAGCCGTCATCCCAAGCGTTACCTCGACGTCGAAGAGCTGATGAGTCACGGCATCGACGTCTACACGACCGTCAATATTCAGCACATTGAAAGCCTAAACGACGTGGTCGCCCAGATCACGCACGTGCGCGTGCGCGAAACCGTGCCCGACGCCGTGTTCGACCGGGCCGACGCCGTAGAAATTGTCGATCTGACGCCGGACGATCTCATCCAGCGGCTGCGCGAAGGAAAGGTCTACGTGCCGCGGCAGGCCGAGCGTGCGCTCGAGCATTTCTTCTCCCCGGCGAATCTGACCGCTTTGCGCGAACTCGCGCTTCGGCGCACCGCCGAGCGCGTCGACGAGCAATTGCTCAACGAGATGCAGGCGCACGCCATCCCGGGCCCATGGCCCGCGGGAGAGCGCGTCCTGGTCTGCATCAGCGAAGATCCACGCGGCGCCGGACTTGTGCGTTACGCCAAACGGCTTGCCGATCGCCTGCACGGGCCTTGGGTGGCGCTCTACGTCGAGGGACGACGCAGCCTGCAGCTCAACGAGGTCGAACGCGACCGCGTCGCCGATACGCTTCGCCTCGCCGAAGCGCTTGGCGGCGAGGCGATGACGCTACCGGCGAGCGACCACCACATCGCCGAGGACATCATCGGCTATTCGCAATCCAACAACGTCACGCACATCGTGATCGGCAAGTCGGAACGCACGCGCTGGTTCGAGATCTTGCACGGCTCGGTGGTCCACGATCTGGTGCGCCGGTCCGGCAACATCAGCGTGCACGTCATTTCTGGCGACACCATTGCCGGCCAGCCAATACCGAAGAAGTCGGTGCGCGCCGCGGAGCGTGACCGAGTCTTCGATCCCCTCCCCTACATTGCCGCACTGCTCTCGGTTGCGGCAGCCCTCGGCTTCGGCGAAGTCATCTGGCGATGGGTCGGACGCGTCAACATCGACCTCGTGTTTCTCACCGCGGTGGTTGCCACGGCCGTTCGCTTCGGCCTGTGGCCCTCGCTACTGGCCAGCATCGCATCCGCCATCTGTTACAATACCTTTTTCGTCGCACCGTATTTCAGATTTACTCTCGCCGACCCGACAAATTTTTCGGCATTCGGCTTCTTCACGCTTGTCGCTGTGCTTGTCTCCAACGTCGCGGCGCGCAGCCGCACCCAGGCCGTAGCGGCGATGGAACGGGCGCGCACCACCGAGGCGCTCTATGCCTTCAGCCGCAAGCTTGCGGGCACGGCGACGCTCGACGACGTACTGTGGGCCACAGCTTATCAGACTGCGCTCATGCTCAAAGTGCGCGTCGTACTGCTCCTGCCCGAACACGGCACGATCGCCGTCAAGGCGGGCTACCCGCCGGAGGATATTCTCGACAGTGCCGATCTGGCGGCGGCCAAATGGGCCTGGGAAAACGACCGCGCCGCCGGCCGTGGCTCCGACACGCTTCCAGGGGCCAAACGCCTTTTTCTGCCGATGCATACCGGGCGCGGCGCGGTCGGTGTCATGGGCATCGACAGCGACAAGGCGGGACCGCTGCTCACGCCGGACCAGCGCCGGCTGCTCGATGCCCTGCGCGACCAAGGGGCGCTGGCGATCGAGCGGGTCGGATTGGTCGAAGAGATGGACCGCATCGAGCGCGCCGCCGAAACCGAACGCTTGCGGTCGGCACTGCTCACCTCGATCTCTCACGATCTGAAGACACCGCTCGCTGCGGTGCTCGGCGCGGCCGGCACCCTGCGCGATCTGGAGACAAAACTTTCCTCCGGCGAGAAGGCCGACCTGTTGGCGACCATCATCGACGAATCGGAACGGCTCAACCGTTTCATCGCCAACTTGCTCGACATGACCAAGCTCGAATCCGGCGCCGTTTCGCCCAATGTCGCGCTCCATGATCTCGGCGAGATCGTCGGCAGCGCGTTGCGCCGGGCGAGCCGCATCCTGTCGCAGCACAAGGTCGAACTGGAGCTCGCCCCGGACCTGCCCATGCTCGAGCTCGACGCCGTGCTGTTCGAACAGGTCTTGTTCAATCTGCTCGACAATGCCGCCAAATATGCGCCGGCAGGGACCACAATCTGCATCGAGAGCTGGCGCAGCGGCGACTCCATCTGCCTGCGCGTCCTCGACGAAGGCAGCGGTATTCCCGCCGGCGATCTCGAGAACATTTTCGATAAGTTCTATCGCGCGCAGAAGGGCGATCAGGTGCGTGCCGGAACCGGGCTCGGGCTTGCGATCTCGCGCGGCTTCGTCGAGGCGATGCGCGGCACCATCGTCGCGGCCAACCGTCCCGACCGGTCCGGCGCCATGTTCACGATCTGCCTGCCGATCCCGCGCCAGCGGCAGGGTTTGGATGCCGCCGCATGAATGCCGCTCCGCTCCGCGTCCTGGTGGTCGACGACGAGCCGCCTATTCGCAAGCTGCTGCGCATGGGGCTCTCCGCGCACGGCTATCAGATTCTCGAGGCGTCCACCGGCAAGGCCGCCCTCGACATGCTCGGCCAGGCTCCGGACCTAGTCATTCTCGATCTCGGTCTACCCGACACGCAGGGCCACGAGTTGCTGCGAACTATTCGCACGCGCAGCGAAAGCGTCCCGATTGTTGTTCTTTCCAGCCGCGGCGACGAAGCCGGCAAGGTGCAGGCGCTCGATTTTGGCGCCGACGATTATGTGACCAAGCCGTTCGGCATGGATGAGCTGCTGGCGCGCATGCGCGCGGCGCTGCGCCATCAATTGCAGACCCATGGCGAGCGGCCGGTCTTCCGAGTCGGCGATCTGTCCGTCGACCTCGTCCGCCGCTTGGTCAAGGTGAGTGATAAAGAGGTCAAGCTTTCGCCTAAGGAGTACGACCTGCTGCGCGTACTGGTTCAGCACGCCGGCAAAGTGCTGACTCATAAGTTCTTGCTGGGTGAATTGTGGGACGACCTGACTGACGCCCAGTATCTTCGTGTCTATGTCCGGCAGCTGCGACAAAAGATCGAGGCCGATCCGGAACGGCCGCAGTACCTTCTCACCGAGACCGGAATAGGCTATCGGCTGCGCGCTCCCGATTGAGAGCAGGACAATTCCTCGTTTCCGTCATTACCGCCGTCGCCCGTCGATCGCTCAGAAGCAGACATGAAGATCGCAGACCTCCTTTCACCCAACAACGCGACGATCGACATCGCTGCGGCCGACAAACAGAAGGTTATGCAAACTCTGGCGCAAAGGGCCGGCGCGATCGTGGCCGTGCTCCCCGATCATATTCTTGCCGAATTGTGCAAACGTGAGGAACTCGGCTCGACCGGGGTTGGCGGCGGCGTGGCGTTGCCACATGCGAGATTTGAGGAGCTTGCCGAGCCGATTGGGTTGCTGCTGCGGTTGCGCAAACCGATCGATTTCGACGCGGTGGACGGCGAGCCGGTCGACATTGTATTCCTGTTGCTGCTGCCGGAAACTGGAGAAGGCAAGCAACTCGGCGCGCTGGCTTTGATCTCGCGCAAGCTGCGGGATCCGAAAATCACCACCGCGCTGCGCGAAGCGCGCGACGGCCGGGAAATGTACCGCGCTTTAGCGGTCGAGTGAGCAAGCCCGCGGCAGAATGCCCGGGCAAAATCAAAGCGGTCGTCCTCTGATCCTCACATTCGCATGAGAAGCTGCCGAACCCAGATGCGGACGTTAGCATCGAATCGCTAGGAGGAATCAATGGTTGACGAACTCATCCTCTACACCAATCCGCAATCGCGCGGCCGCATCGCACGCTGGATGCTGGAAGAGATCGGCCAACCCTACCGCACCGAACTGATCGACTACGCCACGATGATGAAGGCACCCGCGTATCTCGCCATCAACCCGATGGGCAAGGTGCCGGCACTGCAGCACGGCGAGACCGTGGTCACCGAAACGGCCGCCATCTGTGCCTACCTCGCAGACGCCTTTCCGCAGGCCCGTCTGGCGCCGCCGCCGGGAGATCGTTTTCGCGGCCCCTATTACCGCTGGCTGTTCTTTTCGGCCGGCCCCGTGGAAGCCGCTGTCAGCAATAAGGCGCTCGGGGTTGTGGTGCCGCCGGAGCGCGAGCGCATGATGGGATATGGGCGGATCGAACTCGTTATGAGCACTCTCGAAGCGGCGTTGTCTCGGTCCGAGTACCTGGCCGGCGACAATTTCACTGCCGCCGACCTCTATGTCGGCTCGCAACTCGGCTTCGGCATGATGTTTGGCACGATCGAGAAGCGGCCGGCATTCGAAGGCTACTGGCAACGGATCAGCGCGCGCCCCGCCTGGAAGCGCGCGACAGAACTCGACGACGCCTTAATGTCTCCACAGGCGGCACGCTGATCCGCCCGCCTTCCTTGTAAGGCATAGCGCTAGCCGTTAAGGTTCCCGCGCGTGAATTGGGGCTTGTAGCGGTTCGAGTTGGGGTATGGCTCCAAGGGTGCGGGGCGAATTGCCAAAAGGACGGGGCCAGTACTCGGTCGCCGCGATTTTATTACTATGCGCCGCGCTTAGCGTGACAGCACCGCGCCCGCTCGCCGCCGAAACAATGGAGGCGGCGCTCGCCAAGGCTTATCAGAACAATCCGCAACTCAACGCGCAGCGCGCTATCCTCCGGCAAGCTGACGAGGGCGTACCCGAGGCGCTCTCCGGTTATCGTCCCACCATTTCGGCGAACGCGACGTTGGGGCGCGAGTACACCAATGTTACGCAAGAAATTCCGCCGCTGCCGCCGACCTTGCCGAATGGCGTGAGGTTTTCGGCTCAGGGCCTGACCACTCCGCGCTCGGTCGGCCTGACCGGCACAGAGACGCTGTTTAATGGCGAGCAGACCTCCAACAGGGTCCGCAAAGCCGAAAGCCAGGTTTCGCAGGCACGCGAGACGTTGCGGATGATGGAAGAGTCCGTGCTGCTCGCAGCCGCGACCGTGTACATGGACGTGTCGCGCGACAGCGCCAACCTCGAAGTGCAGCAGAACAACGTCCGCGTTCTCGAGCGCACACTGCAGGACACGCGCAACCGCTTCACCGCCGGCCAAGTAACGACGACCGACGTCGCCCAAGCCGAAGCGCAATTGGCGGCAGCCCAGGCGACCCTGCATACCGCCGAGGCGACGCTGATGATAACGCGCGCCAATTATCGGCGCATTATCGGGGTCGACCCAACAAACTTGGCCGCGGCCTCGCCGGTGGACAGGCTTTCGCCATCGACGTTGAACGCCGCAATCTCGGTCGGGATCCAGCAAAACCCCTCGGTTATCGCCGCGCTTTACGGCGTCGACGTGGCGCAGCTGCAAGTCAAGATCGCCGAGGGCGCCTTATGGCCGACCCTGACCGGCGAGTACGCCATCCAGAAGCAGCTCGAGCCGGCCTTGCTGACGCCCAAGGAATTCACCAACGAGGTCATGCTCAATCTTTCGGTCCCGCTCTATCAGGGCGGAGCGGAATACTCGGCCATCCGGCTCAACAAGGAGGCGGTCGACCAGCAACGCTTGACCGTCGATCAGGTGCGCGATCAGACCCGCGCCGACGTCGTGACGGCATGGGGACAGCTGCAGGCCGCCAAGGCGCAAGTCGAGGCCGCGAACCGCGAGAACGAGGCTGCGGAGCGGGCGCTGACCGGTGTCCGCAACGAGGCGCTGGCCGGTCAACGCACCACCCAGGACGTGCTCAATGCCGAACAGGTTCTAGTCAATGCACGACAAACCCTGATCGTCGCGCAACACGACCGCGTCGTCGCTTCGTACAGCCTGCTCTCGGCCGTCGGCCGGCTGTCGGCACAGGAGCTCAGGCTTCCGGTCCCGATCTACGATCCGCAGGTACACTATCAGCAGGTGCGCGACAGCTGGATCGGCCTGCGCACGCCGAGCGGGCAGTGACGCGCAGGCTCGCGTCGAGAGCCGATGAGTGTGGCAATCCGGCAACGCCCGCTCGGCCGCGTGTATTCACTGAGGTATCCGGCGTTGACGGCACATACCGCCCATGCACAATCGGCGGGCTACCGGTAAGTGGCGTCGCGTGCTGGCTACTGTAGGTGGCGTGGGGGGTGTTATGTGGTGGCGTGCGTTGCTTGCCGGCGGCCTCCTCGCTGGCCTGCTCGGTGCGTGCGCGGTCGTCGATCCGGTTGACTGGCGCTATGACACCATAAGCCGCAGCCTGGCGAAGGCGCGCGACGAAGCGATTTTCCTTAACATCATCCGCGCCAGCCATGACTATCCGCTGGCATTTACCACTATCGCCAACGTCACCCCGACGATGACGAATACGTCGTCGTTTGCATTGCCCTCGTTCAGCCTCGGCCCGCCGAACTGTCTGCCGGGACTGTCAGGAACGACTCGGTCTATTTCATGTTCATACCCAACCGGGATACCGGGGGCCGCCGTCGGCCTCAACAACAGCACTGCCTCGAACGCAACCGCGGTCAGCAGCAATTTCAATATATCGACCGAGGAAACCGGCAGCTTCTATCAGGGCTTCCTCAAGCCGATCGATCTGCAAATTCTCAATTATTTCATCCGCCAGGGCTATCCGCGCGAATTGCTGTTCTGGTTGTTTGCCGATTCCTTCCAATTCCAGCTCGGTCAGTCGCCGGCTAACGCCTTGGGCTATTACTATAATCCGCCGAACTCCTACGGCTGCCCCAGTGGCAAGCTGGCGGGGGTGGAGCGGATTTGCTTCAGGGACTGGGTTTGGGCGGCCGTGCTGTCGGGACTCACTGTCGAAGATAAGACCATACTGAAACCCGGTGGTGGCGGCTCACGCAGCAATCGTGAATCAAGCAGCGGCAACAGCGGAGCTAAGGGGACGGAAACGACGACGGTAACCCGCTTCTGCTTCAGCCCGTTCCTGCAGCACCAGGCCATCAACGACATGGGCCCGCAGGCGGCAACGATAAAGCAGTATCTGCCTGTCAGCATATCGTTGATCAAGCCGGATCAGTATTGCGGCAATTGGAGTGACCAGGCGGCGCAGAAGCAAATAACAGAGCCCCAGGAAGATACTTTCAAGCTCAACTTCGGGCCATACACGTTTCGTATCGTCCCGCGCTCGGCCTTTGGCGTCTTCGAGTTCCTCGGCAACCTGCTAAAAGTACAAGAGGGCAACGCGCAACCGAATCCGGATGCTTTTGTTGTGCCACCACGACCCGGCCTGCCGCTGGTCACCGACGCGCCGCCGATTTTGATCACCGCGCACGGTGAGCCCTTGATTGTCGTTCTGCACGAATCCGGAGAAAATTGCTTCTCCCATACTTGGTTCTACGACGGCGACTATTGCGTGCCGCAGCAAGCCGACAATACCAAGCGCATCTTCAGCCTGCTGGCGCAGCTTATCGCCATCGAAACACAGGCGACTGATCTGTCGATTACGCCGGTGGTGCGCGTTATCCAGTAGCTGATTTTTCCGTCCGCGCCCGCCCGGCCTGCGCGTCTAATCCGGAATAACTGGCAGCAAAAGGTGCGAGGGCCGCGCCCGATCGTGATAGATCTTGTGCAGCACCGTTTTGCTCGAACAGATGTGGTAGGGCACGTATTCGGCATTGGTGGCGCCAGCGACGCCGGTCGGCAGATCGAGGCTGGTAATGTCGAGGCAAATACGATGGCCTTGGCGAAAAAGGTTGGCGGTCGCCATCACCTCGATCTGATACTCCTCGATGGCGCCCGGCGTGACCGGTTTGTGCGCCTGCCTGGTGAGCGGATGCCACGGCCAGTACGGCTTTGAGCGCGCAGAATCGAGCGCCCGATGCGAGGCCTTGAGCCAGCCGCGCGTGACTTCGCGCTCGGGCAGATTGTTCGGCACTTCGCGCTCGCCCTCGCGCACGCTCCGTACCGACACGTCGGGCCCCACGTCCTTGAGAATCACGATCCAGTTCGTGTCGTCCTGGTCGATCGACGCATAGAGCGTCAACGCGATCGGACCGGCCACCAGCACGTCGTGCGGCAGCGGATCGGTCATGTAGCGCAGGCGCTGGATGATGCCGGTTTGCGAGGGCGGCATCTGCACGAAAGCGTCCGGCGGCTGCGTTTCGCTCGCGCTCGACGGCGCCGGCTGATCAGTCGAAAGCCGCTCCCAGCTTTTCAGATAAAGCTTGGTCCATTGTGTTTGCGGCGGCGGCCAGTCGCTCGCCGTGCGCCATTCGTTGGCGCCCATCACCCAGAAGCGCACCGGCGGCTCGTCCATGATGCCGGTGTCGATCCCCTTGAGCCAATAATCGTGCCAGCGCAGCACCTCGCCGTGAAAAGTGTGAAACGGCCGCTCAAGGTGCGCTGGGCCGGCGAGCAGCAGCTTCTTCGAGGCCTCGATGTTGCGATACCAATGCTGGCAGCCGTTGAGGTGGGTCTTGTAAGTGTAGCCGTACCAGCCCGAGCCCGTATAGGTCGGCGTCTTGATGTCGGCGAATTCGGCTTCGCTCTTTTGCACCGCCGCCTCGCTGTCGAACGGATCGACCAGCAAGTTGTAGTACGGCGGCATGTGCTGGCCCTTCTGCGCGATCACATTGTAGACGTGCGGGTACATTTTATAGTCGGGATTGTTGATGGCTTCGCGCCAGAGCTTCTCCCGCTCCGTCGGCAGCGCCGCAGGCGGCCCCTTGTGCTGATGCATCGCCGAGAAATGGCCGACAAGATAACGAAACAGATGGATCACGCCCCCCGGATATTCGTCGCGGAAGCCGCCCAGCTCGCCGTAGGCGCCGCGCGAGTCGAAGGGAAAGATCGCCCGCAGATGCGGCGGCTGTTTTTTCGCCGCCGCGAGCTGCTCGGCTCCGAAGCCGGATATGCCAACCATGCCGACATTGCCGTCGCACCAGGGCTGCGCCGCGATCCATTCGATCAGGTCGTAAGCGTCCCATTCGCGCGAGCCGCCGCCTTCCGACTTGCCGACGCCGCGCGGCGAACCAATGACGTGCACATAGCCGCGCGAGACGAAAAATCTCGTATCGCCCGCTTCCAAGGGGCCGGTCCATAGCGGCGCCCAGGCCGGCTGCGGCGGCAGCGCCTCGGCCATGTCGGGCCCCTGAAAGTCCTTGTTGTAGATGGCGAAGGCGAGCAGCGCGGGAAACTTTCCATCCGTCTCGGGCCGGTAGACGTCGACGCAGATTTTGACGCCGTCGCGCATCGGCACCATGAGATCGAGGTCGCGGGCGATCGCCGCGTATTCGGGGGCGCGATCGTAAACCGAGCCGGTCTCTTCGGCCGATTGCAATAACCGATGTGTGGACTCGGCGCTCACAAATCCCCTCCCTGCGCACGGCCACGGACGGCCGGCTATTTGTG
>Ga0335072_10013210_pt1 | contig 11773 bp, 9 predicted proteins | sample Lox_Sample_21_FD_206725 | JGI IMG/M metagenome (GOLD analysis project Ga0335072, IMG submission 206725) | Soil microbial communities from Loxahatchee National Wildlife Refuge, Florida, United States - Lox_Sample_2.1 | ecosystem: Environmental > Terrestrial > Soil > Wetlands | place: USA: Florida...
TACGCTCCAGGGCGGCGAGTTGCACGCCCTTGAGCGCGGGCACACGACTCTTTAGAGTTTCAGCAAACTGCTCGATCGAGCGCTTCGAGCGATTCTGCGCAAACAACGTTAACAACAACTCGGTCTCTTCCGCGTTGCAGAAGAGCGATATCTCCGAGAGATTAAGGCGTGGCCTCAGGCTGCGCAGCACTTCAGCGGCACTGAGCGCCGCTGCTACCAGCACGGGCGCAGCAATGGGACACTCGCTGACTGGAATGATGGCGTGTGACCGCCGGGCGCGATAGCCTACGCGTCCCGTGGCGTCCAGCGCCAGCCGGATGCGGTTGCGATAACGCCATGGATCAGCGGCCAGGATTTCGATCCGGTCCGGAGCCCGCGCTCCGCCGCGAACAAATGTCTCGCGCAAAATCGCCTGCTTGAACGCGAGCTGCGATTCGTAATCCGCGTGTTGATACTGGCATCCGCCGCAGGCGCCGAAATGCTGACAATCGGGCTCAACACGGTTTGAAACAGCGGTCAGAATCGCATCGGGTTCGGCGTTCGCATAACTGCGCTTCTCTTCCACAATTCGCACGCGTGCCTTTTCGCCGGGCAGCGTCAGTGGCACGAAAATTGCCTTTCCTTCCACACGCGCCAGAAATGACCCGCCATAGATGGGCTTTTCGATCTGGACCACCAGATTGTGCCCATGATCGTGATTAGCGGTATTCGGGGCGTCGCGCTTCATTGCTGGCTCATGTAAAACAGGCTGAGGCGCGGCAGGCTGTAGTGCACCAGCAATTGTTTCTGGACAAACTGGTGCTCGACCTGGCGCAACTGTACAGCCCCCATGCGGCCGCGATACGGCGCAAGTTCGCGCGCTGCGTGTTCTTTCAGCGCCACAAGCAATTCCTCCGACGCAGCGGCAGTCAGAGCTGCAAACAACTTCTCCTCCAGTACCGTCAAGATGCGTTCGAAAGCTTCCATTTCGTGCGCTGCAGTCGTTCCGGACATTTCATGGCGCGCTTCTGCGGCCAGCTCACGCAGACGGGCTGCGGTTGCGACGCAAGCCTCGCAGGCAATCGTCGAAGCGTCGAGTGCTGCAGCGGCTGCTTCAAGGTGCGATGCCACGCGCTCATGCTCGAAGCCGGTTTCGTCCGTCGATGTTGGCGAAGGTGCGCTGCCAGCGCTCGCCTCGCGCAGTTCTTCAGCTGCCTCCATCACGGCTTGTGTACACCATGCCAGGCCGTTGACGCGTCGCATGCGTCCGCGTTTCTGCCGGGACTCGTACTTGTCGAATGCAGAATCGATACCGCGCAGCACGGCCTCCAGCGGAATCCCCGCCTCTCGCCAAGTCTCGATCAGCGACCAGTCCAGCGTGGAGAGCAGCAGGATCGCTCCGCGCCGTTGCTGAAAGCGCTCCTCGATCTCGGTGAAGTAGTTGAAGTAGTTGCGCACAAAGATCAGTGGTAGTGGCCAGTGATCACTGACCACTTTCTTAATGCATCCGTCCTCGCGGACGCACGTTACGATTGCGCTCGAAGAGGAAGCGCAATCCGTCGAGTGTAAGCAGGTCATCGATTTCTGAAATGTAATGCGAATCGGCAGCGACCATGCGCGCCAGCCCACCGGTTGCGATCACGCGAGGTTTCTGGCCGAGTTCTGCGAAGATGCGCTCGAGAATTCCGTCGACCAGTCCGATGTAGCCGTAATACAAACCGCTCTGCAGATGACCTACCGTGTTGGTGCCGACGACCTTTGCCGGTCGCTTGATGTCGACGCGGCTCAATCTCGCCGCACGCGAAAACAAAGCCTCGGCGCTCAGGCCCAAGCCCGGGGCAATTGCGCCGCCCAGGTATTCGCCTTTTTCCGAGATCACCTCGAACTTCGTCGCGGTTCCGAAGTCCACCACGATGCACGGGCCGCCATAGCGTTCGATCGCGGCCACGGAGTCGGCAATGCGATCTGCGCCGAGCTCGGTGGGGTTGTCGACCAGCGCCGGCATGCCGGTCTTGATGCCCGGTTCGACAAAGAGCGGCTCAACGTGGAAGTAGGTCTCACATACCTGGTGCAGCGTCGAGTCGAGCGGCGGCACGACCGACGAAATGATGATGTGCTTGACCTGGCCAGGCGACAATCCATGCATCTCAAATAGATTCACGAAGAACACGCCGTACTCGTCCACCGTCTGCGCGCGATGCGTGCTGATGCGCCAATGGGCGATCAGGTCTGTCCGATCCTTCGCGGGAACAGCCGCGCCCTTGGGCGGAAGCGCCGCCTCATCATCCAGCCGATAGAGCCCCAGCACGGTGTTCGTGTTTCCAACATCAACTGCCAGCAGCATTGTTTTCCTTCACCCTGTTGCGGCCTCGCGGATCCCGCCGGTTTGCACGGTCACGATTCCGTCTTCCGTTTGAACGAGAAGAAACCCGTTTGTGTCGAGTCCGCGCGTTGTGCCGACGCAAGCCTGCGGTCCATGTACTTCAACCCGGCGGTTCCAGAGCCATGAAGAAATCTGCGCCACGCGAGCGGGAATTGCAGCAATAACAGCGCGATCGTGGAGTACGGATGTTTCTCGCTGCAGCGATTCTAGCAGGGCAGTCAGCAGTGCCTGTCGGCTGATGGCACGCCCCGATTCGATATCCAGGGATGTTGCCGGGGTCGATAATCCTCCAGCAAATTCGTGCTGATGAACATTGATGCCGATGCCGACAACGACAAACGCGACCTCTCCGCTCTCGGTTTTGGATTCGACGAGAATGCCGCCGGTTTTGCGGTTGCCGATGAGCAGATCGTTGGGCCAGCGAAGGTCGACATGGAGGCCGGAAGCGAGCCGGATCGCCCACGCCGTCGCGAGTCCGGCCACAAGAGGCACGATGGGGAGGTCAACAACATCCATCGCCGGGCGCAGAAGCACGCTTACGTACAAGCCCATGCCCGCATCCGAATACCAGTTGTGGCCGCCGCGTCCCCGGCCCGCAGTTTGCTCGTCGGCAAAGTAGACTGACCCGTGCGGAGCGCCATTGCGGCCGGCCGTCACGGCATCGGTGTTTGTCGATCCAGTGGTGGGAGAAAAATGCAGCTTCCCCGCATGGATGGTTCCGGCGAGATCCGATTCGAGGGCTCCCAGGTCGTACACCTTTACGCCGGCTCCGCCACAATGCGCATGGAGATGTCCGCGGCCTTGGCCGAGTGGGTGAGCGCTCCGACGCTGATGAAGTCGACGCCGGTTTCGGCATAAGAGCGAATGTTCTCGAGCACAATTCCGCCGGACGCTTCGATGGGAATCCAGCGCTCGTGCTTGCGAATCTGATCTACGGCGGATTTCACCTGCGCAGGCGTCATGTTGTCGAGCAGAATGGCCTCGGCGCCGCAATCCAGGGCTTCTTCCAGTTCCTGCTGAGTACGCACCTCCACCTGCACGCGATTGCCTGGTTTGCGATTCGCCAGCGCGTTGGTTACGGCGGCACGCAGTCCGCCGCCAAGGGAAATGTGATTGTTCTTGATAAGAATTCCAGATGCCAGATCGAGCCGGTGATTGGTTCCCCCGCCGCATAAAACGGCATACTTCTCCAGGGCGCGCAGCCCGGGCATGGTCTTGCGAGTATCAAGGACGTGGGCCTTCGTACCCTGGATGGCGTCAACGTATTGCCGCGTGAGCGTCGCAATGCCGCTGAGATGCTGAAGCAGATTCAGGATCACGCGCTCGCAACTCAGCAGGACCCGAGCGTTATGCCGAATCACCGCCAGAATCTGGCCCTTATGGACGCGTACGCTATCGAAGATCTCGGGGTGACTGACCACTTCATAGCGTGTATGGGCTCCCGGACGCGGGTCGAGACGCGCGAAGATCTCCAGAAACTGTGGAATCGACCCCAGCCCGGCAACCACCATTTCCTGCCGCGCAATGATCGAAGCCGAGGCGCGCAGGTGCGGGTCGATGGTGACGCTGGTTGTACTGTCGTTTACAGCCCGATCTTCAACCAAAGCGTGTTCCAGAACGGCTTCGATGCGGTGGCTCTTCCAATCCATGCGTTCTCTTTCGATGATCAGGCTTGCGATTTCGATTTCATTTGTAGAAGAAAGTTATAAATAACTTTTTTTGTTCTGTCATCCGGGCGCGCGTCCAGGGTGTAAAAAGGGCAGCCGTTTCGGCGATCGATTTGCAGTGCGTACCGCGGCCCTTGTCCGGCAAGCTGCTCGGCAATTCTTTGCCAGATTCCGGGTTTCTTTCCTGCCTCATGGTCGACCAGCTTCACATCTCCCAGGTCGTCGTACCAGATCACTGAAAGCAGCTCTTTCTCATTGCGGATGTACATCCGATGATTCGTCAGCAGTATGTATTGCGAGAGACGCACCGTCTCCGGGGTCATGCTTACAAATCCGACCGGTGTTTCCGAGGTCTCTGGCCGGGTGGCGAGGATGCATGCCTGGACCTCAGCAGGAAATGCAGGGGCAGAGTAGCAGCCGGGAGCGTCGCCGAAGAAAATCCGGGGTGGTGCTTCTCGCCGTATAGGCGTAACGAACTCGGTCTCCCGCGGCCGGCGGTGGGGATTCTCAAAATGATCGCAGAGCGCCTCATACGCCGCATGGATTCGCTTGAAGCGCTCCTCGGCTTCAAGCCGCTTACCTTCGTTCCCCGGGAAGCGGTCCGGGTGCCAGCGCTTGGCGGCCATGCGATACGCCTTCTGGATCGCGTGCTTTGTGGTCAGAGCCTGCCCCGCGCCAAGCGTATGCGAGTGGTCAACACACGATTTGCAAATACATGCCATCCGACTTTCGACTACTCCGGCAGGGAATGCAGGTCGCGGCGCAGCTTGTCGAGCAGTTGCTGAGCCTCATTCCGCTGCTTCTTCAGCCCTTCCACGATGTGTTCCGGAGCCTTGGCAAGGAAGCCGGGATTGTTCAGCTGCCGGTCTGCATTGGCGATGATCTTTTCCTGGTTCGCAATGTCCTTGCCCAGTTTGGCTCGCTCAGTGGCGACGTCGATCTTGCGCTCGTACACTACGGCGACCTCGAACTGTGGCGTGGAGTGCTTGGCCAGCCCGGCCGAAAACTCGTTAACGAACTGCACTTCGCTGACTCGTGCGAGCCGCTCGATGATGGCCAGATTTCCGCCGATCGCCGCCTTCAATTGCGGGTCGATTCGCAATTCGATTGGCACCACGGCCTTCTCTTCGACTCCAATCTCTTTGCGCAGAGCGCGGATCTCGACGATCAGGCCCTGCAGCAGCGTCATTTCCTCTATTGCTGTCTTGTCCGACTCCGAACTTGCGCCTTGCGGGAATCGTGTCAGCGCGATGGATTTCGCGGGCGGATTGCCGTCATATACCGCGTGCCAGATTTCTTCGGTCAGGAAGGGCATGAACGGCGAAAGCAGCCGCAAAGAAGCTTCGAACGCGCCAACGAGGGTCGTGAGCGCGTCCCTGGTACGAACCTTGTCCGCCCCTTCGCTGAAGTCCAGGCTCAACTTCGCAATTTCCAGGTACCAGTCGCAGAAGCTGCCCCAGAAGAACTGGTAGATCGTGTTCGCCGCGTCATCGAAGCGGTAGTTGACCAGCGCCTGGTCTACCTTTTCCGCGGTGGCGTTCAATTCCGCTATGATCCAGCGTGTTTCCAGCGGAGCATCGGGACCAGCCGCGGGCATCGCTCCCAGCAAGGCCTTATCAACCGTGATCCCGGCATCTGCGGCACGATCGATGTTCATGAACATGAATCGTGCGGCGTTCCAGATCTTGTTGGCAAACGCACGATAGCCCTCGGTTCGCGCCACGTTGAACGCAATGTCCGTACCCGGCGAAGCCATCGAAGCCAGCGTGAAACGCACCGCATCGGTCCCGTACTGCTTCACGATCTCGATCGGGTCGATCACGTTGCCCTTGGTCTTCGACATCTTCTCGCGGTTGGCATCGCGAACGAGCGCGTGGATGTACACCTCGCGGAAGGGGACGGAATCCGCCAGCGAACGCGCCGAGCCATCCTTCATTGGAACGTCGGTCGAGAACCAGCAGCCCAGCATGATCATCCGGGCCACCCAGAAGAAGAGGATGTCGAAACCGGTAACCAGCAGGCTGGTGGGATAGAAGGCATCAAAGTCTGCGCGGTTCTCTGGAGTGATGTTCGGCCAGCCGAACACCGATACCGGCAGCAGGCCCGACGAAAACCACGTATCCAGAACATCGGTGGATTGCTCGATCTTCTCCGACCCGCAGTGTGCGCACTTCGACGGATCCTCGCGCGCCACGGTGAGCTTATGGCACGTCGCGCATTGCCACGCCGGGATTCGATGTCCCCACCAGAGTTGCCGCGAGATGCACCAGTCGTGGATGTTCTCCATCCAGTTCAGGTAGGTCTTGGCATACATCTCCGGCGTGAACTTGATGTGGCCTTCTTTGACAGCGGCAATTGCCTTGTCGGCCAGCGGCTGAATCTTGATGAACCACTGCAGCGACAGCCGCGGCTCCACAACCGTCTTGCAGCGATCGCAATGCCCCACATTGTGAATGTGATCTTTAATCCCGGCCAGCAGTCCCAGCTCTTCGAGATCGGCCACCACATGCTTTCGTGCCAGCACCCGGTCCAAACCCGCGTACTTTCCACCTTCGGCCTTGATGTGCGCCGTGTCATCCATGATGCTGATCGACGGCAGGTGGTGGCGCTGGCCCAGGGCAAAATCGTTGGGATCGTGCGCCGGAGTTACCTTCACCGCACCTGTGCCGAAATCGGGGCTGACCCAGTCATCCGTAATTACGGGAATCTCCCGCCCCATGAGGGGCAGGCGCAGTTTCTTTCCGTGCAGATGCTTGTAGCGCTCGTCGGCGGGATGAACGGCCACCGCCACGTCGCCCAGCATCGTCTCCGGACGAGTTGTCGCCACGGTCAGAAATTCGCCAGTGCCTTTGCGGTCATCACCAATAACCGGGTACTTGATCTCCCACAGGTGTCCCTTGTGCTCGTCGTAGATCACTTCGAGATCGCTGATTGCGGTCTGGCAGCGCGGGCACCAGTTCACGATGTATGCGCCGCGATAGATCAGCCCCTGCTCGTAGAGCCGGACAAACGCCTCGCGCACCGCGACCGACAGCCGCTCGTCCATCGTGAAATATTCGCGATCCCAATCGACCGACGCGCCCAGGCGCCTCATCTGGTCGAGGATCGCCCCGCCGTAGTGGCGCTTCCATTCCCACACCCGCTCCACAAACGCTTCGCGTCCCAGTTCCTGGCGCTTCTTGCCTTCTTCCGTGAGCTGGCGCTCCACCATCATCTGCGTGGCGATGCCGGCATGATCCGTTCCCGGCAGCCAGAGTGCGCGGCTACCACTCATGCGCCGCCAGCGGGTCAGGATGTCCATCTCCGTCTGGTTGAGCATGTGGCCCATGTGCAGCCGGCCGGTGACGTTGGGCGGTGGCAACAGAATGACAAACGAGGACTTGCCGTCCAGGCGATCCTCCTCGTTCGGAGTCGGCTGCGCGAAGAGTTTCTCCCGCACCCAGTACTCGGCCCAGTGATCTTCGATGGCAGTCGGGTCGTACGCTTTGGGCAGATCGTGAGGCATCAGTTTTCAGAGAATCCCCGCGGGATTACGCCGAAACCCATATCAGATAAGGGTTTCAGAGAAAAAGGGGACTTCTCTTCAACTTTACCAGCTTCCCCATAACCCCTTGAGGATTCAGGTAGTGGGGCATAGCGTCAAACGAGGGTGTCTGATTTCATATTTTCGGAAGGCGCTAGACTGACTGCATGGGACCGTATGCTGAAGGATGGAAGCGGTTTCGCAGAATCAAATGGTCTCTGGCGAGCGTCTTCCTCGGCTTTCCACTTCTCTTTTTCGTGGGGCAAATTGTTCAACTGCGCAGCGTTAATTCCGAAATTTCCGAGATTCTCGTCGGAGCTGTGTTGTCGGCATGGTTCGTCTTTTTCATTGTCTCTGCGATTCGCTACCAGCTTTTCCGCTGTCCGCGATGCGGTGAGTGGTTTTCCGGAACTTGGTGGTACAACCTGAGCTTTTTAGCCCAGAAATGCGTGCATTGCGGTCTGCCGAAGTTCAGTGAAGATGGGAATTAGCTTCCTCCGTCTCCACATAAACTACCAGGGTTCACGGCCCGTCGCTTCGAGTTTGCGCGTGTCGAACCCTTTCGCACGCGAAAAGGCCGCACCCATTTCGGATGCGGCCCTTGTCCTGGTCCTTTTACGCGTTTAGAACGGATTTAGCTTGGCAAGTCCCTTCTTCTTTTTCTTCTTGCTCGAAGATTGCTCGTCCAGGTTTGCCTTCGGCTTCTTCTCGTTGCCATTTGCCGTCTGCTGCGTGCCTGGCCGGATGTCGTTCACCTGGTCTGGCGAGTCGGCGGGTTTGTCCACCGGGGGAAGGGCCGCATTGTCGGGTCCCACCGACTTGACGAGTGGGCTGGCCCCGTTACCTGGAGCAGCGGGTGACGCGGTCTCTGCCGGTGTTCCGGTCGCTGTGCCTCCGCCTGGCGCGGGCGCGCTTTCTCCATTTGGCGCGCTCACAATGGAAACACCCACGCCCGTTCCGCCCGCCGGCGGAGTGAACTGCGGTGCGGTTGAGGGCGAGTCGCTCCGCGGCGGCTCATTCGGGCCGGTCGGTTTAACCGCCTCAGCCGCTGCCGGCCTCCCAGCGTTTAAAGCATCGTTCAAGACCGCGCCGTACTCTTTCGAAACATCGGGTGCCAGAGTCCGTTTCGGATCGTCCAGCGAAGGCTCGCCGACGTGAGATGCTTCGACCACGGTTGGCCCGTGCTTGATGATGTCAAATGCGCGATCGGTGAAACGGATCGGCCTCTGGCTTTTCACTTCCGCATCATTCTCAGCAACTGCCGCATCGGTCGGCTCCGGAACCGGCCGATTCATCGCTACGAGCCGATCGCGCGCATCTTCAACGTGCGGAGCCATCGGATAGCGGGTGATCACTTTTGCGTAGTATGCAGCAGCTTTGTCCTGATACACCGCGCGCAGGCGCTCGCGCACCGCGCCAGGAATATTCGGCGCAATCTGAACAGCATGCGCCACGCCCGCGTAGTCATCGCCGATGGCGATCAGGGCCTGGTCGCTCTTGGAATACAGCGGGTAGGTGTCGACCACCGTCTCGAGGCGGGCAATCGATGCTATGTAGTTCTGCTTGGCCTCGTAGTAGAGCCCGATCTGTGTCTCGCGTTCCGCCAGGACCTCCTGCACATCGCGCAACTTCTGCTTTGCCCGCGGAATCAGCGGCGAATCCGGAAACATATTGATCATGGTCCGGTATTCTTTTTCCGCATTCAATGCGTTGTTGTAGTCGCGATCGGGCTTCTCCATCTGCTGGTAGTAGATGTCGCCCACCTTCATCTGCGCCTCGGCGGCCTCAGGGGCGTCGGGGAAGAAGGTGATGAAGTCCTTGTATTCGCTCTCGGCCTGGGTCAGCGCGGCGGTGCCACCCTCTTTGAACCAGCTATCGCCAACTGCGAGCTTGGCGCGCATGCGGTATTCCGAGTCGGGATAAGTATTGAGCATGGTCTGCAGGTCGAGTCGCGCCACGTCATAGCGGCCCTTCTTCATGGCGATCATCGCTTTGTCGAAGAGCTCCTTGTCGGGCTGCTTCGAATTCACGTTTGCCAGAGGATTCGCGCTCAGATCCTGCTTTTTCTGCTTGGGTTTCTTCTCTTTGGCCTGAGCCACTACCCCCGAAAGCACCAGCGACGCCAGAGCCAACGCAGCAACACTTCTCGACAACCGGTTCATACCACCTCGAATATGCGGCAGGGGGAAACTGCCACGGGTTTACGTAGTTTCCAGAACTTCTTCGCCGGCGGCCTCGCGAGCCGCGGCCAGCAGTGAACGGGCGTCCTGCTCGGCGTGGCCCGCTCCGAAGACGGCATTGCCGGCCACCAAGAGCTCCGCTCCTGCTTGGACGACCCGGGCGACCGTGTCGTGAGCCACCCCGCCGTCAACTTCGATTTTAAATGCCAATCCCAGTTCCTGCCGCAATTGGACGAGCCGCCGGATCTTGTCCAGGGAAAAGGCAATAAAGCTCTGCCCGCCGAATCCAGGGTTCACGCTCATGATCAGCACGTGATGGACCATGGGCAGGATGTCGCGGATCAGTTCCACCCGGGTTGCCGGATTCAGCACCACCCCCGGCTTCATCCCGTGATTGGAGATGTGCATCAGCGACCGGTGCAGGTGCCGGCAGGCCTCATAGTGAACGCTTACCCAGTTCGCGCCCGCCTCGGCAAAGGCGGGGATGAACTCATCTGGATTCTCGATCATCAGGTGGCAGTCGAGCGGTAGCCTGGTGGCCTTGCGCAGGCTGGCTACAACCGGCGGTCCAATGGTGATATTGGGCACAAAATGCCCGTCCATGATGTCTACATGGATCACGGTGCCGCCGCCGCGCTCAGCCGCGGCCACATCGTCCGCCAGCCGGGCAAAGTCAGCAGAAAGAATGGATGGGAGCAGTTCGACCATACGTCTGAGATGCATCCCATTGAAAGCGGATGCGGTTCCCACGCGGTCAGTGTATCAGGCTTGATTCTCTGGGAGCCCCTTCTTCGGGTCGCTCTGGACGGCGGTTGTAGTAAGCGTCATCCTTCACTTTGGCCTGAGCCGGCTGGCGCTCCAGTTTGTGATGCGTCCGAATCCATCGCTGAATCAGTCCACGGGAAACGAATAAGGGGGATCGCCAGGAATGCTGCCGGCTCAGTCAAACATATGAATGGAACTGCGGATTTGCCGCTTCTTCCGGTCGCATTCCAGCGCCTTCAATAGAATGCGGCTGCGCGCTCGCATCGCCGGGGTTCCCGACCGCTCGGCAACCCGGAGCAGATCCAGAACGCCGGGCAGAGATTCCGGGTCTTGGCGGATCAAGTCGGTCATCCCGTGCAGCGCTGATGTCTTCACAATGGAGCTGGGATCGTCGAGGTAGGATTGAAGCGATTCGGATGCTCGCCGGCATTCCGCAACGGTTAAGCGGAGGCGCGGGACGACCAAGGCGAGATTCCAGCGGACTTTTTTGTGGCTGGTTTCTGCCAATAGCCCCAGGAGCGCCTCTTTCCATCGCTGGGCTTGATGCGGGCGGTCGCGCGTCACCCGTTCCAGCACGTCGGCGGCACGGCTGGCTACGCCCGGATCGTCGTCCCAGAGGCACTCCACCAGCTGTCCCAGTCTCTCTGGACGCCCCTCGATAAGCTCAACGACTTCCCACACTCGTCCCACGTCGAGACGCGCGCCCGGCGCGAGCATTTGCCGGATGGTTTCCCTGGTCGGCATGTCGTCGCCGACATTTTCTCATTGCGCCTTGGCCGCTGCCAGACCCTTCGCGGCGATTCTCCCGGCACTTCGCAACAGCGCCTTTGTCGGCCAGTTTCCTTCGGCATCCGGAAAGCAGACTTCGCCCTCCCGCTTGACCTCTGGCCGGTAGTACCAGCGCTTCAGCAGGGCCAGGTGTCCCTGCCTCACTACGGCGCTGGGCGGCTCCATCGGCCTCGTCAGTTCGGCGAGAACCGATTCCATGCGCGCCTCGAGCATTGTGCGGGGAACTCTGGCAGGGACGGGGTTCTCTGCGTCCTGGTCCCTGGTCCCCGGTCCCTGGTCACGGATCTCCGGCGTCGGTTCCAGCGCCATGGGCTGCGCGAATAGCGAACTCGACCCCGATTGCTCATTCTGTATCCGCATGCCGAGCGTGGAGAACGGGACAGGTCCGCGTAATTGGCCATGGCTAAACAGAAAAACCGCAACTTCGTCAGGATCAGACGAAGCCTGTAGGATCGCGGCTTGCAGCGTGCTCATGGGCTGCACCAGT
>Ga0335072_10013211_pt1 | contig 11772 bp, 8 predicted proteins | sample Lox_Sample_21_FD_206725 | JGI IMG/M metagenome (GOLD analysis project Ga0335072, IMG submission 206725) | Soil microbial communities from Loxahatchee National Wildlife Refuge, Florida, United States - Lox_Sample_2.1 | ecosystem: Environmental > Terrestrial > Soil > Wetlands | place: USA: Florida...
ACCTGGAAACGATCTCGACTGCGCTGCACGCGGCTGAAACCGGCCACATGGTGTTCTCGACCTTGCACACACTGGACGCCGTGGAAACCATTAACCGCGTGATTTCAATTTTCCCTCCGCCGGAGCAGAAGCAGATTCGCATGCAGCTGGCGGCGGTGTTACGCGCGATCATCAGCCAGCGGCTGGTGCGCCGCTGCGATACGGACGGCCGCGTGCCTGCGGTGGAAGTGATGATCAATACGGCTTACATCCGCGAATGCGTGCTGGTTCCGGAAAAGACGCGGGCCATCCGAGACGCCATTGCCGCCGGCACGTCGCAATACGGCATGCAGACGTTTGACCAGTCGTTGTGGGATCTGTTTCAAGCGCAACTGGTGAATTACGAAACGGCGCTCGAGAACGCGTCCAATGCGGACGACTTCAAGCTGCGCATGGCAGGAATCGCCTCGACGGCGGACATTTCCCGGCAGTCGATGCAGTCAGCGGGATTTGGAGGACGGTAGTACCCGAGTCCTGAGTCAAAGATTCAAGGTTTCGGTTTCAAGGTTTCCAGCAGAATCAGTTTCTCGATGCGGTTGCCTCCTGAGATTGGGCGCGCTTTCGTGCGTACCCTTTTTTTTGCGCTTCAGCAAGAATACCTTCACCCCAGGGGCACAGAGCAGACGGTCAGGCACGCATTTACGCGGGACTCGCCACCTCGGGACCATTCGCGCTATCGTTAGCGCATGGCGTTTCCGCGTCCCAAGAAGAAATCTTATTCCGAGGACGAATTGTATGAGTACGCGGTGGGCGCGCTGGCGCGGAGCATGCGGACGGTGGCGGAATTAAAGCGCATGATGCGCGCGCGCATCGAAGATGCCGAATCGGAGTATGGGCAAACGCTGATCGAATTGGTGATCCGGCGACTGAAGGATCGCGGATATTTGAATGATTCAAACTATGCGGCATTGTACTCTTCACTGCGGCGCGAGAATCAGAAGTTCGGCCGCATCCGCGTGGTGACCGATCTGAAGGCGAAAGGCGTGCATGGCGATGTGATCAACAAGGCTGTGGACGCGGCATTTGAAGGCGTGAACGAAGAGAAGCAGGCGCGCGAATATCTGCGCAAGAAGCGATTGGAGAAACCAAAGGATCAGAAGCAGGTGGCGCGCATCTTCCGGCAGCTGGCGCGCGCAGGGTTCAGGACCAGGACGATTCTCACGATCCTGAAAAACTGGAGCGTCGACGAGGAGACTTTGACCGCGCTTGAGGGCGAAGGCGAGCTGTGAGGAATCTGACGGGCGCCCACCGCATCGGAGCTCATACATTGTGTCGGGTTGGATCGCATCGTCCTCTTTGTGGAAGGTGTCTGGACGCGACTTCATGGTCCGATGCGCGGGAGATCCCTCCGCCCGCTGGTACAAACGCGGGCGTTGGGAATGACGCGATCCTAAAGACCTTTGAATATTCAAACTGAACAGCGGCCCATCCATCCGGCATTTGCGTTAGGTGAGGGGATGCGGCATACTTCCGGACGAATTTCGATTCCACTCGAGGAGGGAACGATGAAGGCGAAGTGGATTGGATTTGTGTTGACCGCAATGTTGGCCGCGTCTCCGTTTGTGAGCGCGCAAAACTCGACTTCCAGCAACCAGAAATCAACCGGCACGGAAATGAAGGACGCAACCAAAACCGCCGCCAAGGATACGGAAAAGGGCACCAAGACCGCGACGAAGGATACCGAGAAGGGGACAAAAAAGGTGGGGCACGCTACTAAGACTGTAGCGAAAGGCGCGGAGAAGGATACGAAAATCGCCGCCAAGGATACAGAGAAGGGCACTAAGACCGCGACAAAGGACACGGAGAAAGCCGCTAAGAAAACGGGCAGCGGCGTAAAGAAGGGTGTGAAGGACATCAGTCACAAAATGGGGAAGAGCGACGAGAAGACGGCGCAAGACAAACCCGCCGAGACCGCGAAGTAGCAGAAAATCTGCAGCAAAACCACAGGGGAAACCGGGGCGCAGAGGGGAGATTTCTCTGGCCCCCTTTTCTGTTCGCTGGTTTGCTTTTCGCTGGTTCCTGCCTTCGTGCGTTCATCATTTAGAATGAGCTATCCATGTTGACCGGATCCGAAATCCGCAGGAAATTTTTGGATTTCTTTGTGCAGAAGGGGCACAGGGAAGTGCATTCGTCGTCGCTCGTGCCGCAGAACGATCCCACGCTGCTATTCACCAACGCGGGCATGAATCAGTTTAAAGACGTCTTTCTCGGCCTCGAGAAACGCGATTATTCGCGGGCCACGAGTTCGCAGAAGTGCGTGCGGGCCGGCGGCAAGCATAACGATCTCGAAAATGTCGGATTCACCAACAGGCATCACACGTTTTTCGAGATGCTGGGGAATTTTTCGTTCGGCGATTATTTCAAGAAAGATGCGATCGCGTACGCGTGGGAGCTGATCACTTCGAAAGAATGGTTTGCGATTCCGAAAGAGAAGCTGTATGTGACGATCTTCAACGGCGAAGGCGGAGTTCCGCGCGATGCTGAGGCCTATGACTTGTGGCTCGGCCAGGGCGTGGCGAAAGAGCGCATCTTCGAGTCGGGATTGAAAGACAATTTCTGGCAGATGGGCGATACCGGCCCGTGCGGTCCGTGCAGCGAGATTCATTACGACATGGGCGCGATCGCGTCGGATCAGGGGCATACCGATTGCGCGTTCGGATGCGAGTGCGGGCGGTACGTTGAGATCTGGAATCTGGTGTTCATGCAGTTTGATCGGGATGCGTCGGGCAAGCTGAATCCGCTGCCGAAGCCATCGATCGATACGGGCATGGGACTGGAGCGCGTGACGGCGGTACTGCAGGGCGTGATCTCGAATTACGAGACGGATTTGTTTGTGCCGCTGATCAGGCGGGCAGCGGAGCTGACGGGAAGTTCGCTCCAGAGGGAATTGGATAAGGAGTCACGTACCAAGTCGGCAGCGTCGTTGCGCGTGATTGCGGATCACTCCCGCGCCGCTACGTTTTTGATTTCAGATGGCGTGCTGCCATCGAATGAGGGTCGAGGGTATGTTTTACGCAAGATCATCCGGCGAGCAATCACGCATGGACGTCTGTTAGGCCAGACGAAACCGTTCCTGCACGAGATGGTGTTTGCGGTGCGCGATCTGATGAACGACGCCTATCCGGAGCTGAATGAATCGGCGGAGCGCGTGTCGAAGGCTGTATTGGCGGAGGAAGTGCGGTTCGGTCACACGATGGAAGTTGGACTAGAGAAACTCGAGCAGGAACTTCTTGCCTCACGGGTGGACCTCGAATTGGCTTCTTCCGCCCGCAATGACATTACGGCAGGCAATTACGAGCCAACGCCTGAACAGCGGGAGCAGATGCAAGAACTCTTAGGTGTTCCTGTTCTCGCTGGCGAGAAAGCATTCAGGCTCTACGACACCTTCGGCATGCCATTGGACTTTATGCAAGACGCGGCACGCGATCAGGGAATCGAATTCGATCAAGCCGGCTTTGATCGCGCCATGGCGGAGCAGCGCGAGCGGGCTCGCGCATCCTGGAAAGGGGCGGCGAAGCAGACGGCGAATCCGGCGTATCAGCAGCTGCCGAAGTCCGAGTTCGAGGGTTACTGGCAGACGCGGTCGAATGACTGCGAAGTTTTGGCAATTATCAAGAACGGACAGGGCGTGCAGGAGTTGAATCCCGGCGAAGAAGGCGAGGTCATTCTCGACCACACGCCGTTTTACGCTGAGTCTGGCGGACAGGTTGGCGATCGCGGATGGCTCTACTCCGACGACCACAACACCATTATCGCCGACGTGAAAGGATGCTATTACCCCGTTCAAGGCGTGCGCGCACATCAGGTCGTCGCCAAAAAACCGATCCGGATCGGCGACCGCGTCGACGCCGTCGTCAACACCGATATTCGCGAAGCCACGATGCGCAATCATACGGCCACGCATCTGCTGCATGCCGGGTTGCGCGAAGTGCTGGGCAACCATGTGAAGCAGGCTGGATCGCTGGTGGCACCCAATCATTTGCGATTCGATTTTTCGCACTTCACGGCGGTGGAAGACGAAGAGTTGCAGGACATTGAAGACATTATCAACAAGCAAGTGCTGCGCAACCGGAAAGTGGAAGTGATCGAGAATGTGCCCATCGAGGTCGCGGTCAACGAGTATCACGCGATGGCGCTGTTTGGAGAAAAGTATGGAGACAAGGTGCGCGTCATCCGGATCGGCGATTTTTCGACCGAACTTTGCGGAGGCACGCATACCGGCGCGACCGGCGAAATTGGGCTGATCAAGATTTTGAAGGAAGGCAGTGTTTCCTCGGGAGTCAGAAGGGTCGAAGCGATTACGGGTGAGGGATCTCTGCAACATTTCCGCAAGGATCACGAACTGGAAGAGCTCGTGTCTGGATTCGCAGGTTCCCACCCATCGAAAGGCAAAGAGTTAAAATCCCCACCCAACGAAAACCGCGTTGGATGGGGCACCCTCGAGATTTCTCCCGCGGAAGCTCTGAAACTCGAGCTCGAAAAGAAAGATGCCGAGATCAAGCGTCTGCAGCGCGAACTGGATCAGGCGCGGATGAAATCGGCAGCGTCTTCGACCCAGAACATCGGTGAAAAAGTGAAAGACGTGAAGGGCGTGAAAGTGCTGGCGCATCGCGTGGATCATCTGGAGCGGTCGCAGATGCGCACGCTGGTCGACCAACTGCGCGACAAGATGGGTTCGGGCGTGGTCGTGCTTGGTTCGGCATCGAACGGAAACGTTGCGCTGATTGTGGGCGTGACCAAGGATTTGACATCACGAGTGCAGGCAGGAAAAATAATCGGGCCAGTCGCGCAGAAAGTGGGCGGCAAGGGCGGCGGGCGTCCGGACCTGGCCGAAGCTGGAGGGAAAGACGCTTCGGCGCTGGATTCCGCGCTGGACGGCGCTTATGGCGTGGTAGAAGGATTGCTTGCATGAGCGATGACGACACTTCCCCGGGTGCAGATTCGTCGGGCAAGCCGCCTAACGAACGGCTGCGGTTCATCAAGCACAAGGGACATGCGGTCTTTCTGATCGATTTGAGTCACTGCGCCGGGAAAGAGATGATCCTGCTGCTGGATCAGGTTCGGGCGGACGTGGCGCGGCACGCCCCGGGTTCGGTTCTCATCCTTGCTGATTTCAGTGGCGCGGACTTTGACAAGAACGTCGCCACCAAGATGAAGGAAGTGCTGGTTCTTGATCGTCCCTACGTGAAAAGGTCCGCGTGGGTCGGAACAGACAGCCTGCCGCACGTCTTCTACGAGAATTTCAAAAGCTTTTCGCAGCGGGATTTCCCTACCTTCAAGACGCGGGAAGAAGCGCTGGATTGGCTCGTCAGTTGAGGATCTCGCATAGGGATTAGTTTCCTGCGATCCAGAGTGCGGTTTCGCGGCGCGATTTGACTCGACTTGCCGCGGTCGGCTAGCCTCAAGAGTCTCTTCAAGATCAGATTCCAAACGGCATGCGCCTCGTGCACAAATCCGGTTTCTGTCTGCTCGTTGCGGCGGTCCTCACGTGTGCCGCGTCGCAATCTGCAGCCGCTACCCAGCCGGTTCGCGCCGAACATGCGATCGTGGTCAGCGTGCAGGAGCTGGCTTCGCGCGTCGGTGTCGAGGTGATGCAGTCTGGCGGCAATGCGGTCGATGCCGCCGTGGCGACCGGATTTGCCCTGGCCGTCGTGCACCCACCCGCCGGAAACATTGGCGGCGGCGGATTCATGCTCGTTCGCATGGCCGATGGGCAGACGCACTTTCTGGATTACCGCGAGAAAGCTCCAGCCGCCGCGACCCGAGACATGTACCTCGACACGCAAGGCAATGTGATCGCAGGGGCCAGCGAGATCGGCTACAAAGCCATTGGTGTTCCGGGATCGGTCGCCGGTCTTACTTATGCCGAGCAGCACTGGGGCAAGCTTTCGCTCAAGCAGGTCATGGCCCCGGCCATCAAACTCGCGCGCGAAGGATATGCGCTCACCTGGGGCGAGGCGCAAGACTTTCACGACCGTTATCTGACGCAGTTCCCGGAGTCGCGCCGGGTGTTTCAGCGTGATGGCGACTTCTACAAGCCGGGAGAGATTTTTCGGCAGCCCGATCTTGCGCGGACGTTGGAGCGAATCGCCGAAAATCCCGACGATTTTTATCATGGCTCACTCGCCCGCGAACTGGCTGCCGACATGCAGAAGGGCGGAGGTCTGATCACCGTCGACGATCTTGCCCACTATGAAGTGAAAGAGCGTAAGGCGGTGCGTGGGACGTATCGTGGGTACGAAGTGATTAGCTCGCCTCCACCATCTTCGGGCGGAACAGTGCTGATCGAAGCATTGAACATTCTGGAAGGCTACGATCTCGCGCAAATGCAGAATCGCTCGGCACAGTCGATTCATTACACGGTCGAGGCATTTCGGCGGGCGTTCTTCGATCGCGCGGAATTTCTAGGCGATCCGGATTTTTCGAAGATTCCAGTCGCGCAGTTGATCGACAAGCGATATGCCACGGCCTGGCGCGGAAGCATTGATCCCAGTCACGCTAGTGCGAGCAAGGAACTCAAACGGCCGGCAATTTTCAGTGAACTGGAGCAGTTTGCCGAGACGCATGCGCCGGTCGCCGCGCCCCCGGAATCGAATCACACGACGCATTATTCCGTCGTCGACGCGGAAGGGAATGCGGTAGCGGTCACGACCACGATCAACGACTGGTTCGGCTCACGCGTAACCGCCGACGGACTGGGGTTTCTGCTCAACGATGAAATGGACGATTTCTCGGCCAAGCCCGGGGTTCCGAATTCCGACGGACTCATTCAGGGCGCGGCCAATGAGATTGGTCCGGGAAAGCGCCCGCTTTCGTCCATGACGCCGACAATCGTTGTGCACGACGGCAAAACGGTGATGGTGCTGGGTTCGCCGGGGAGTTCGAAGATCATTACGACGGTCGCGAACGTTCTGATGGGCGTGATCGATTACGGCATGAACATCCAAGAGGCCGTGAACGCACCACGCTTTCACAATCAGTGGCTGCCGGATGTGGTGAATGTGGAGAAATGGTTTTCCCCTGACACGGTGAAGCTGTTGCAGCAGATGGGATACAACGTGCAAATCGGATTGCACGAAGGTACGCACGTTCTGCCCTACTGGAGCGATGCCGAGTGTATTGCGATTGACGAGAAAACCGGCATGCGGCTGGGCGCGAGCGACGGCAGGAATCACGGCAAGGCGATAGGATATTGAAACTGATCTTAAACCTAGGATTTTAGATTTCGGAAACGCAGAACCTGGAACCGCTCGCGCTGCGATCTGAAATCGTCAATCCGCAATCTTCTGGAACGCGCATGGTAAAAGCTGTTTCCACTTATTTGTACGTCAAAGAGCGATTGCATCCCGGCATTCTCGATGGCCTGGCTCGCAGCGGCGTGCAGGCGATTGAAATTTTCGCCGCGCGTCAGCATCTCGACTACGCCAACCGCAAGCAGCACGTCAAGGAAATTGCCGAATGGTTCCGGGGCAGCGGCATTCCGCTCAATTCGGTTCACTCGCCGCTATACGCCGATTACGAATGGGGACGCGCCGGAGCGCCCCCGATCAACATCACGTCGACCGATCGGGCACATCGCGTGGAAGCGATGGACGAAATCAAGCGCGCGCTCGAGATTGCCGAGCAGATTCCTTTCCGCTTTCTGGTGCAGCACATGGGCACGCCCAACGAGACGTTCAGCGAGAAGAAATTCGAAGCGGCGATGACTTCGATCGAACACTTGCGGGCGTTTGCCAAGCCGCTCGGAGTGCGGATTTTGCTGGAGAATATCCCCAACGAGCTTTCCACTCCCGACAAACTGGTTGATCTGATTCATCAATCACATTTTGACGATGTGGGCGTCTGCTTCGATTTCGGGCATGCGCACATCATGAGCTCGGTGCCGGAAGCGTTTGAGATCTTGCGCAACTATATAAAATCGTCGCACGTGCACGACAACACAAAAGATAAAGATTCGCACTTATGGCCAGGGCAGGGAACGATCGATTGGAAGCAGGCGATGGAACTGTTGCGGTCGGCTCCACAGACGCCACCGTTACTGCTGGAACTTGAGGGTGAGGACAAAGTCAACCCGCTGGACAAATTATCGGGTACGTTCGATAAGCTGGAGACGGCGTAGACCGCTTCGCCACACGGGACACAGGGTCCAACCGAGCTATAAAGCGTGGCGTGTCATTCACAGGCAGATTGCCCTGGGCGGAGTTGCCGAATGTCCGGCGCCCCTGGCGTGCTCGACAGCAAGAAAAGTTTGCTATGTCATCAGTAACTACAATCGCAGAGATCGGCAAGCATGAGGGCCAGACCGTAACCCTTCGCGGATGGCTCTACAACCTGCGGGAAAGCGGGAAGCTTTTATTTCCGCAGTTTCGCGACGGGTCCGGAATCATTCAGGGAGTGGTTCCGAAGAATGCGGTTACTCCCGAAGTCTTCGACGCGATCAAAACGCTTACTCAGGAATCGAGCGTGATCATCGAGGGCAAGGTTCGGGCCGACAAGCGCGCGCCCGGCGGCTACGAACTCGACGTCTCTAACGTGCAGGTGCTGCAGCGCGTGCCGGAATCCGATCCCTATCCCATCACGCCCAAGGAGCATGGCACCGATTTCCTGATGGAGCATCGCCATCTTTGGGTGCGCTCGCAGCGGCAGGCTGCGATTCTGCGGGTACGCGCCGAGATCATCAAAGCGGCTCGGGATTTCCTTGACGAGCGCGGCTTCACGCTGACCGATCCGCCGATCATTACGCCGGCGGCTTGCGAAGGAACGACGACGCTTTTTCCGGTCGATTACTTCGATGATCAGGCGTATCTCACCCAGTCGGGCCAGCTCTATATCGAAGCCACGGCCCTGGCGCTCGGGAAGGTCTACTCTTTTGGCCCGACATTTCGTGCAGAGAAATCGAAAACGCGGCGGCATCTCACCGAATTCTGGATGGTCGAGCCGGAAATCGCCTACGCGACGCTCGATGACCTGATGGATCTGGCCGAGGGTTTCATCAGCTCCATCGTGAAGCGTTGCCTCGATCGGCGCCGCGCCGACTTGCAGACGATTGGCCGCGATATTTCGAAGCTCGAAAAAATCGAGCCGCCATTTCCGCGCCTCGGCTACGACGAAGCGGTGAAGAATCTACAAGAGGGCTTTGCGAAGGGCGCTCTCGAATCGAAATTCGAGTGGGGTGGAGATCTTGGTTCGCCCGACGAAACCTATCTTTCTTCGCAGTTCGACAACCCGGTGATGGTGCATCGCTATCCGGCGAAGGTGAAAGCGTTTTACATGGAACCCGATCCGCAGCGCCCGGACGTGGCGTTGTGCGTCGACGTGCTCGCGCCCGAGGGATACGGCGAAATCATTGGCGGCTCGCAGCGTACGGCGTCGTATGAGTTGCTGTTGAAGCGCATTCATGAGCACGGGTTACCGGAAGAAGCGTTTAAGTGGTATCTGGACCTGCGCAAGTTCGGCAGCGTGCCCCACAGCGGATTTGGTATGGGAATCGAGCGCGCAGTGGCCTGGATCTGTGGGCTCGAGCATGTGCGCGAAACGATTCCATTCCCGAGAATGCTCTACCGGTTGTACCCTTAAGACCTTGCGGCCGCTGAGGATGTAAGGCTCGATTGCGGTTATCGTCGGGGATTTGCGGACTCGGCGGGCTCAGGGAACTTGCAGTGCGTAGGTGTCTGGAAATCGGCAATGACAACAGCCTCTTCGTCCATTACGCCCCGTAAAATTCGCGTGATTGGCGTCCCCCTCGATCTCGGGCAGTCGCGCCGCGGTGTTGACATGGGACCTTCGGCCGTGCGGGTCGCGGGGCTCGAAGCACGGCTCGAAGCGCTCGGGCACGAAGTCGAAGACGGCGGCAACGTTCCGGTGGCGATTCCCGAGCAGAAAAAAGAAGGCGACGCTCACGCGAAGTATCTCAAAGAGATCACCGCGACCTGCACTAAGCATGCGGACTTGGTACTGAAAACGCTTGAAGCGGGAAAGGTCCCACTCTGCCTTGGCGGAGATCATTCGATGGCCGCGGGCACCGTGTCGGGCGTCGCGGAATACTATCGCCGGCAGGGGCAGCGCGTGGGCCTCATCTGGATCGACGCTCATACCGACATCAATACGCCGGAAAGCTCACCCAGCGGAAACGTGCATGGGATGCCGCTGGCCGCACTCATGGGCCTGTGGCCATCTGATCTCGGCAACATTTATGGCTTTTCTCCCAAGGTGAATCCGGAAAACTGTGTTTTGGTTGGTGTGCGCGACATTGACGCAGTCGAAAAGGAAAACGTTCGCCGCGCCGGCATCGGCGTCTTCACCATGCGCGACATCGACGAACGTGGCATGCGGACCGTTATGGAAGAGGCGCTGCGCATCGCCGGACGCGGCACCGCCGGCTATCACATCTCGCTCGACATGGACTGGGTCGATCCCGAAGACGCGCCTGGCGTGGGAACTCCGGTGCGCGGGGGCGCGACGTATCGCGAGGCGCACCTGGCGATGGAAATCATAGCCGATCACAGCCGTATGCTGAGTATGGAAATTGTGGAAGTGAATCCGGTGATCGATGAGCATAATCGCACGGCGAATCTTGCGGTGGAGTTGGCGTTGTCGGCGTTTGGAAAGAAGATTCTGTGATGTGTTTTCTGTAATCCTCTGTGGCGTCCGTGTTGACGGCTTTTTCACGACAAGGGTTCACGGCGCGCTGAAAGAGGATTCCGCGGCGGCAAACCAGCAAGGACACCGGCCCATCACAACGATGCGGAACCATTCCTGCGATTGACGCCCGTCGCGCTCCCGTCCACACTGAGAGGTCATGAAAAAGGTTCGCGTCGGCATCCTGTTTGGCGGACGCAGCGGAGAGCACGAAGTTTCGCTGCTTTCGGCCGCGTCAGTTCTCAACGCTATCGATAAAGAGAAATACGAAGTCGTTCCCATCGGCATCACGAAAGAAGGCCGCTGGCTGACGGCGGAGCATGCCGAAAATCTGCTCGAAGGCAAGCCTATTCATACTCCTCGTCCGCTTCGTGCGGGCGATCCCGAAGTCACCCCGGGCGCAGCGGTGCTCGCACAAGGCGAATCGGTCGTGGTGCCTCCCGAGCCGGTACATCGCGAAAGCGGTCTCGTACCGTTCCAAAGTGACGCCACGCAGATGCGCCGCGCCTCTGACCGCGCCATCAACGTCGACGTAATTTTTCCCGTACTCCACGGGACATTCGGCGAAGACGGAACCATTCAGGGCCTGCTCGAACTTGCCGACATTGCCTACGTCGGCGCAGGAGTGCTCGGGTCCGCCGCCGGCATGGACAAAGACATCATGAAGTCGTTGTTCATCGCCGCCGGAATTCCGATCGTGAAGCACGTCACATTTCTGCGGAGCGACTGGAAAAAGGATGCGAAAAAAACTCAGAAAATGATTGAGAGTAAGCTGAGATACCCGATGTTCGTGAAGCCCGCAAATCTGGGATCGTCGGTTGGAATCAGCAAAGCGCACAACCGCAAAGAACTCGGGCCGGCGATTGAAGAAGCCGCGAGATTCGATCGTAAAATCGTGATCGAGCAGGGGGTGGGCGGCAAGAAGAAGAAAGCGCGGGAAATCGAATGCTCCGTTCTGGGCAATGATGACGCAGTCGCGTCCGTTCCCGGAGAAATCGTGCCCGGCAAGGAGTTTTACGATTACACCGCGAAGTATTTGGATGAAGGATCACAGCTGATTATCCCGGCGAAACTCTCCAAGGCGGAAACGCAAAA
>Ga0335072_10013213_pt1 | contig 11772 bp, 9 predicted proteins | sample Lox_Sample_21_FD_206725 | JGI IMG/M metagenome (GOLD analysis project Ga0335072, IMG submission 206725) | Soil microbial communities from Loxahatchee National Wildlife Refuge, Florida, United States - Lox_Sample_2.1 | ecosystem: Environmental > Terrestrial > Soil > Wetlands | place: USA: Florida...
ATCGCACAGATCCTGGATGATGCTGAACTTGAAATGCTCTCAACAAATGACGTGTTCTGGGATACTATAGCCTCTATCCAGAGCATCGGGCAGCAGTCAGTTTATGATGCGACAGTCCTCGGAACACACAATTTCATCGCAAATGGCATAAATATACATAATAGCATAGAGCAGGACTCGGACGTCGTTATCCTTTTGCACCGCGAGGACCAGTACGAGAAGGAGTCGGCGCGGGCGGGGGAGGCGGACCTGATCGTGGCCAAGAACCGGAACGGGCCGACCACGACCGTGACCGTGGCGTTCCAGGGCCATTATTCGCGCTTTGTCGACATGGCCGTGGGATAGGGCCCGCGTACGGAGATGCGCGATCTCAACCGCAGGCCTGCCCGCGGCCGGTCCCGGAATCACCCACACCGCGATGTGGGTGACGGAATCCGGTGTGACCGGGGCTTCAGGTCCCGCTGCTCAGCTGGCCTGGTTGCCGCCGCGCCAGGGCAGTCCGGCGAACAGCTCGGCGTAGTCGTAGGCGGCGTCGGGCTTGGCCCGGACCCGCTCGTCGATCATCTTGGCGTCCTGGCCGATCAGGATCCGCCAGGTCCCCGCCCGGATCCCGTCCAGGATGATGGTGGCTGCCTGGGCCGCGCTGACCGGGGCCTTGTCCCGGAAGTCGTCGTTCCCCCGCACCAGGAACCGGCGCAGGTCCTCGGCCGTCGGCCTCTCGGGTAGCAGGCCGGCTTGGCCCAGCCGTTCCCGTATGCCCGCCGGGATCAGCTCCTCCACCTGGGCGTCGCTCATGTGCTCCGGCGCGGACAGGCCCCGGGCGATGAGGCTGTTCGTCACGATGTCGGTGCCCACGTGCCCGGGCAGCACCAGGGCCACCCGGACGCCCGGGGCATTGGTCCGCAGGTCCTCGATCAGCGCCTCGGTGAACCCGCGGACGGCGAACTTGGCCGTGCTGTAGGCGCTCTGCGGCACGCCCGGGCCCAGCGACGCCCACAGCCCGTTGACGCTGCTGGTGTTGACCAGCACCCCGTCGCCGCTGGCGATGAGCAGCGGCAGGAACGCGCGGGCGCAGTAGTACACGCCCCACCAGTCGATGGCGAAGATGCGCTCCCACACCTCGCGCCGGCTGGCCACGAAGCTCTCCCCGCCGCCGGCCCCGGCGTTGCTGAACACCAGGTCGACGTGGTCGCTGGCGTGCTCGGCGAGCAGTTCGTCGCGGAACCGCAGCACCTGCGCCTCGTCCGCGACGTCGCAGGCGTGGCCGGTGACCCGGACGCCGGGCGGGGCCTCGGCCTGGGCCAGGGCCACGGTCTCCGCCATGGCCTCCGGGTTCAGGTCGCAGCCCGCCACCGAGCAGCCCTGGGCCGCCAGCTGGCGGGAAAGCTCGCGGCCCATGCCCGAGCCGCCGCCGGTCACCACCGCGAGCCTTCCCGTGAACGAATCCATGACCATGATCCTGACCTGCGGCCCTACCGCGGGTCAACGGACCAGGGTGCCCGCATCTCGGCCGGCGCGGCCGGCTCCCCGGGAGCGGGCGATCCTCAGCTGCCAGGAGCCCCACGCGAAGTGCCCGGCCGCTATCGCCAGCGGCACCGCCGCCAACTCGTAGGCGCCGCGAGCGAGCAGCACGGCGCCGAGGACGGTCAGGAAGATACCGACGGCGAAGCGCACGCCCGCGACGCTACGAAGGTAGGGAGCGGCGTGGTGAGTTGATGCGATCACTTCCAGGTCCTATCTACTCCGAACGGGCCGGGGTTTCCGGCCTCCGGACACCAGGTTCCGCCGCCCGGCCCGTCCGCGGCAGGGGTCGAACCACCCACACCGGCCGGTGAACCTCAGACCAGGCCGGCGCTGAGGGCCAGCCGGGTGAGGTCGGCGCGGCGGCGGCAGCCGGTCTTGTCCCGGACCCGGTCCAGGTGCGAGCTGACCGTGCGCACGGTGATGTACAGCTGGGTCGCGATCTGCGCGTCGGTGCGGCCCTGCGCGACCAGCGTGACCAGCTCGCGTTCCCGGGGGCTGAGCTTGGCCAGTCCCGCCGCCCCGTCCACCGCCGGTTCGTGCCCGCCCGCGAGATCGGCGGCCGGCGGCTGGGGCTCGGCCGCGAGCATGAGGGCGTACTCGGTGGCCGTGACCAGGCTCATAGCTGTGCCGCGCTCCTCGGCTGCCTGGGCCCGAACCGGGCCGAGCAACTCTTCGGCCTGACGCCGCAGCTCGCCCCGGCGCGCCTGATCCTGTCCCCCGTTCAGGGGCGGCCACGGGCCAGTCAGGGCGGACATCGCCGCCCACGCCGTGACCGCCTCGGCCGGACGGCCGGTGGCCGCGCACAGGTGGCCGCAGCAGTCCAGGGCGGCGTGCACCAGCGTCCGCAGCCCGGCCTGCGTGGCGATCTGGAGCAGCTCCCGCAGGTGCGCCGCCGCCTCATCGGTGCGGCCGGTCTGCAGGTCCAGGATCGCCAGGTGCCATAGCACCGTGCACAGGTTCGCCTGGTCGCCCACCTCCCGGCACGGAGCGAGCGCGGCCGTGCAGGCCTGTTCGGCCGCGGCCAGGTCGCCGGCCTCGGTCAGGACCTCCGCCACGATCTGGCCCAGGGCCCGCTGCAACGCGCCGGAGTAGTCGTCCGCGATCTGCTGCGCCTGGCGCGCGAGCCGCAAAGCGCCGTCCCGGTCGCCCTGGTACCGGGTGGCCAGGCTGAGGAGGGCCAGGGCCATGGCCTCCAGGCCCCCCGAGCCGGTCTGGCGGGCCAGGTCCAGTCCCCGGCGGCCCTCCTGGGCAGCCTCGGCCACCCGGCCCATCCGGAGCAGCGCCCCGGCCCGGGCATCCAGGCACACCGACAGCAGCAGCGGCGTGGAGGGCGCGCCGGAACGACGCGGGTCATCGAGAGCGTCCCGGACCGCCGTGAAATGCTCCAGCATCGCGGGCGGGTCCCCGGCCTCGCCGACCGCCTGGCCCAGGAACAGGCTGGCCGTGCACCACTCGTCGCTGTCGGCCTCGGCGTACTCGGCCGCGGCGGCGAGCAGCGGCGCCTGGCTGGACAGGCGCCCCCGCAGCCGCCACCAGGGCGCCAGGGCGAGCGTGAGCCGCATGGCCGCGGCGGGATCGTGGTCCGAGGCCCAGGCCAGCGCGCGGCGCAAGGTGACCTCCTCGGCGTCCAGGCGCCGCACGCCGGCCACTTCCCGGCTGCCTATGTGCAGCTCGATGGCGGCCTCCCCGGCCACCTCGGCCGCGTATGCGGCCAGGGCGGCACCGATCTGGTCCTCCTCGCCGGCCTCGGCCAGCAGTACGGCGCCATAGGCCCGCAGGGTCTCGAGCATCACGTACCGGGACCGTCCGTCCGGCCCGGTCCGCGGCGGCAGCAGCAGCGAGCAGTCCGCCAGCCGCAGCACGGCCGGCCCGGCCCCGGCTCCCGCTACCGCCTCGGCGCCGTCCAGGGTGAACGGTCCTGGAAATACCGACACGGCACGGAATACCCGCCGCGCGGCGTCATCCAGCAGCTGATAGCTCCACTGCACCGTGGCGGCCAGCGACCGCTGCCGTTCCTCGGCCAGCCGGTCACCGTCGGCCAGCAGCCCGAACCGGTCGTCGATCCGGTCCAGCAGCTGCGCGACGCCGAGCACGTCCACCCGCGCCGCGGCCAGCTCGATGGCGAGCGGCATCCCGTCCAGCCGCGCCACCAGCCGCGCCACCGTGGCCGCGGTCTGCTCATCGAGCGCGAAGCCAGGCTCCACCCGCCGAGCCCGGTTCGCGAACAGGACCACCGCCTCGCAGTCCGCGGCGGCGGCCAGATCACCGGGACCGGGCAGGGTCAGCGGGCCCAGCCGGTACCGCACCTCGCCGGCGATCCGCAGCGGCTCCCGGCTGGTGGCCAGCACCCGCACGTCATCGGCGCCGAGCAGCAGCCTGCCGCACAGCTCCGCCGCCGCGCCGATCACGTGCTCGCAGTTGTCCAGGACCAGCAGCAACTGCCGCCGGGCCAGCGCCTGGGCCAGCACGTCGGCGGCCGCCACCGAGGGCAGGTCCCGGATTCCCAGTGCCATCCCGACCATGGCGGCCACCTGCGCCGGGTCGGTCACCGCCGCCAGCTCGGCCAGCCACACCCCGTCGGCGAACTGGCAGGCCACCTGCCTGGCCACCTCGCCGGCCAGCCGGGTCTTGCCGGCGCCGCCCGGCCCGGTCACGGTCACCAGCCGGCCCTGATCCAGCTGGGCGGCGACTTCGTCCACCGCCTGGACCCGGCCCACGAAACTGGTCAGCGCGGCCGGAAAGCCGTGCAGGCTCCCCGTCGCGTCGGCCACCGCAGACCGCTCCACAGCGGTCACCCTAGCCCCGCTCGGCCCGGCGGTACAGGCCCCGGTCCTACCGGGGTCCGCTGACGGCCTGGCCGCATGGCGGCGCCGCGGCATGCGGCAGCTGGGCCGCGATGGCGGCCAGCACCACCCGCGCGTAGACCTTGGCCCCCGACGGCTGCGGGTGGATGCCGTCCGGCCAGAGCAGGCTGGTATGACCGGCGATCGCCGCGTGCCAGTCGGCCAGGCTCACGCGGGCCGTGTGCTGCGCGGCCGCGTCCAGCACCTTGTTGACCGAGGACTCCCACGGCATCGGCCCGAACGTGTTGACCAGGATCAGGTCCCGGCCCGGCCCGATCAGCCGGCGCAGCTGCCGGATCTGCGCGGCGCTGACCGGGCCGTTGGTGCCCAGACCCACCACCACGTAGCGGCGAAGCTCGCCGTCGGCGGCCAGGGTCTGGATCAGCGCCAGCCCGGCCACCATCGCCCGGCCCACCTGCGCGTTGATGTAGATGCCCGGCAGGGCCGCGTTCAGCGCCGTCGCCGAGGCGACCATGACCGAGTCCCCGATGGCCGTGACCTGCCGTCCGGATACCTTCGGCAGCCGCGCGGCGCCGGTCGGGCACGCCGAGGCCGGCGCGGGCGAGGCCGATGCGGAGGCCGAGGGGGCCACCGGCGGCAGACCAGACGGCTGGCTGACCCCGGATATGGGCACCACCGTGGCCTGCGCCGAGGCCTGGGACGCGGCGCTGATCCGCTGGCCCTCCGCCACCTGCCGCAGCAGCCCGGACGGGGCCGGCCCGGGCGGCCGGGCCACGCCGTAACCGGCCACCGCCACGGCGACCAGCGCAGTCGCGGCCACCACCGCGGGCGCGACGCGCCGGCGCGCGCTCACCGGCCGCAGGGCCTCGTCGATGAGCAGCCGCCACCGGCTGCACGTGGCCCAGAACCCGTCCCGCAGGATCGGGGTCTCCACGAACTGCCACGACACGCAGGCCAGGCCGATCGACACACCGGCTTCGATGAACCACATCCAGGCCGAGTTGGCCCGGAGACCCATGATCGCGCCGGCCAGCGCGATCACCGGCCAGTGCCACAGGTAGATCCCGTAGGACCGGATCCCCACCCAGCGCAGCGGGCGCAAGCCGGTCATGGCGGCGATGACGCCGGTACCCGCGGCGGCCGCGACCAGGCCCGCTGCGCCCACCGCGGCCAGGATGAGGCCGACCGGATAGACGGCCGGGTCGGCACCGGAGAAGTGCCCGGCCGCCCAGGCCAGCAGGACGAGCCCCACCACGCCCGCGGCGTCCAGCCGCCGAACCTGCGCGGCCGGCAGCGACGCCACGGTCGCCAGCGGCAGGGCCAGCGCCAGCGCCGCGCCGATCAGCAGCGCGGACGCGTGCGTGTCGGTGCCGTAATAGACCAGCGACGGGTCACCTGGCGAGTATTCGAGCGCCATGGCCAGCGCCGACATTGAGGCTAGGATCAACGTGGCCGTGACGCGAGCACGCCGTCCGTTCAGCCTGATAATGATCAGCCACAGGATCAGGGGCCAGATCAGGTAGAACTGTTCCTCGATGGCCAGCGACCACAGATGATCCAGCGGCGGCGGTGACGTGAACAGCCCGAGCGAGGCAAAATACGACACGTGATGCAGGATCTGGTACCAGTTGCTGGTGTACGTGAAGGCGGCCAGCAGCGCCAGCCGCAGCGAAGCGCCCTGGTCCGGCTCGATCACGGTGGCCGCCGCGCTGACCACGATCAGCATCAGGGCCAACGCCGGCAGCAGGCGCCGGGCCCGCCGGGACCAGAAGTCCTTCAGGTCCAGCCGGTGGCCCAGCCGGTCGTACTGGGTGACCAGCAGGTCCGTGATCAGGAACCCGCTGAGCACGAAGAACACGTCCACGCCGAGGAAGCCGCCGGACAGCTCCGATACACCTTCGTGGAAGCCCATGACGGCCAGCACGGCCAGCGCCCGTACTCCATCCAGCCCGGGCGCGCGCCTTGGTGAATTCGTGGTCGTGTCCCGTCCCGCCGGATTGCTGTCGATCAGGCTTTACCGGCAGTCATGCTAACCACCGGATACCGCTCCAGCCGGGAGAAACGCCGCGTAACGGGAACAGGACCTTACTGATGGCCGCCGGGATCCGGCTAGACGGCGGCGCGACCCAGCCGGCGCAGGCCGCCGAAGCCGGCTGCGGCCAGCGCCGCCCCGACCGTGATCAGCAGCAGCCACAGCGCGGGACTGGCGGCCGGGCGGGGCGCGGTCCCGCCGAAGCCGGTGCTGGCTCCGCCGGACGGCATGATCTGGCTGCCGGCCGCGTCGGTCAGCTCGTCGACCTTCAGCCCGGTGGGGCCGTCGAGCACCACGAAGGTGTGGACCGTGTCGGCGGCCAGATGAACCGACGTCCCGGCGTCCGCACCTGCCACGGTGAGCCGTACCGTCTGCGTGCCCGGCGAGACGGCCGTGTACGACGTGACCGAGCCGAAGGCTAGCTTGCGCGCCAGCACGTCGGGCCCGTAGCTGACCGTCACCTCGGGGTCCTTGAGCGAGGCCTGGAACACCCGGATCAGCGATCGTCCCGCCGGCGCGGTGGTGTCATCCCGCAGCACCTCGACCCGCAGCCCCGGGTCCGGACCCAGCGCGGCCAGGGTATAGGCCGTGCCCGCGCTCACCATGAAGCTCGTGGTCAGGGCGGGAGCGCTGGAGGCCGCCGCGCCGAAGCCCCGCATCGCGACCGTGTACTCACCGGGGCTCAGGGCCATGTACGCCGAGACGTCACCGTACGCCACGTCCCGCAGGACGGTCGCGTGCTCGGGGTCGCCGAACGGGTACAGGTACATATCCATGGCCGGTGCCTTGGGAGACAGGTGCGCAATCCGGACCCACCCGTCCGGCGAGACCGCGCCGGCCGTGGAACTCGCTGACGCGGCGGGCGACGCGGCCGCGATGCCGGTCGCGATCCCGCCGAGCAGCACCGAGATGGCGGCTAGCCGGGCAAGCTGGCGAGGCAGTCTCATCGGTGGCTCCGGTCGACGTCGAGGACGGCCGTCAGCAACCCTAGCGGGCTCGGCGCGGCGAACTCAACGCTCAGCGAAGCCTGATTCACAATCGTTGCCTGCGCGGGCAGGTACGGCGGGACCTGCGCGTTGACCAGCGTCAGGGCCGCCGCCAGGTGCTTGCCCAGGTCGGCGATGGTCACGTCCCGGTACAGCACCGCGGCGCCCGGGGAGGCGTCGCCGAACGCGGTCACGCTGAACGAGTACTGGGACGACAGCGCCGCGAGCGTGGCCAGCAGGCGGGTGTCCACCTGACCCGCCCGGAGCTGCGCGGCGTCCTGCGCGGTGAAGTGGATCCGGTTGTTCCGGAGCAGTTGCGAGCCCGCGCTCATCCGGGCGGTCAGGTCGGCCCGCAGCGCGGCCTGATAGGCGGCTGCCCCGCCGGGCTCGGTGGCCCGGACGTCGATCTGGGCGCTACCCGAGCCGAAGCTCGCGATCACGGCGGGCGCGTACGCGCCGAGCTGGCTTGCGGCCGATGCGGAGGTCACCACCACGGTGGCCCCATGCGGGTTCGGCGATCCGGGCTGCAGCGGCATCAGCCGGCCCGCGGCGACGCCCCGCGCCTGCAGTGCGGCGCACATGGCCGGATCGCAGGCAATGGTCGCGTCGCTGCTCAGCTGGCCGGCGATCCACGCCGCGGCGGCGGCCTGCGCCCCACTGGGCTGCGGGGCCGCGCGATGCGGGACGGCCTTGGCCGGTGAGGGCGTTCCGGCCGCCCGGGTCCGGGCCGCCGGGGCGGCGGTGCCGGCGAATACCCCGCTGAAGGCCAGGGCCGCCACCGTGACGACCGCGGCAGCCGCGACCGCGGCAGCCGCGCGCCAGCGCCGGGCACGCTGGACCCGCAGCTTGATCGTGGTGGCCAGGACCCGGCCCCATGACGGCTCCGGCGCGGCGGGCCGGGCCGGGACCGGGGCACGTTTCACCGTGTCAGCGGCGGGTTCCCCCACTCGGTCCGGTAGCCGCGTACCTATCTTCACCAGCATGCTTCCGGGCGGCGCAAGACGATTGTCCTCACTCACAGTCGCCACCCCCCTCCGCCGCGCATCTTTGCGGCTCCCGCGCCACAGCAGAGCACAGGGGCCCGCCAAATATCAACGGAAAACATCTATCGGTAAGGAATACATAGCACAATGAGCCTAGGTTTGTGCCGCATTGCGCATTAGTGGGCGTTTTGATCACCTAAAGTAACGGGTCGGTCTCGCGGCCCGGACCGGGGCCGGAATGGAAACCATCGCCGACGCGCTTTGCGCCAACCGGTCCTGCAGAGGCGGGCGTGAGCGACGAATGGCAGCCCGGTGATCCCGAGCGGATCGGGCCGTCCCGCGTGCTCCCCGTCCGGCCCGCCCTGGGCGCCGTGCTCGCCGTCCCGGGCCGCCGGGCCGTCTACGCGGTGACGTTCGGACTGGACGGCGAGGCACTGGCGGCCGCCGACGGTAACGGCTGTACCTACCTGTGGGACGCCGAAGGCGGGCTGGCCGCTACCTTCGCCCCTCCTGGCGGCCGGAGCGTCATGGGGGTCGCCATCAATCCCTGCGGTGACCTGCTGGCCGCCGCCGGCGGCAGCGGACGGGTCTATCTCTGGGACGTGGTCAGCGGGAGGACCGCCGGTACCTACATCATCCCCGGTGACACGACCGTCTACGCGGTGGCTTTCGGCCCGTGCGGCGGCGGCCTGGGCGCTGCCTGTGCCAACGGGTGGGTCTACCCGTGGGACATGGCGAGCCGCGGGCTGATCGGGGCGTTCGGGGGCCCGGGCAGCCGGGGTGTGAATGGTGTGGCGTTCGGTCCGGGTGGTGGCGTGCTGGCGGCGGCTGACGGCAACGGGCAGGTATTTCCTGTGGGATGTGGCCAGCGGCGCTCTGACCGGCGCCCTCGCCGATCCCAGCAGCCGGGGCGTGAACGGCGTCGCGTTCGCTCCGGCCGGGAACCTGCTGGCCGCGGCCGACGGCAACGGCCGCACGTACCTGTGGAAGATGAGGTAACAATTCCGCCCGCCGAGTGTCGTAGACTATCCAGGCACCAGCGCTCGTAGCTCAACGGATAGAGCATCTGACTACGGATCAGAAGGTTGGGGGTTCGAGTCCCTCCGAGCGCGCCACCGAAACCCCAGGTCAGAGCCTGATTCTGGAAGCTGGCCAAGGTCGCGAATCGTTGCCTTTGGGCTTGGCGTCTCACAATTTCGCACAACCCCTAGGCGATCTTGTGAATCCTGGCCAGCGCGGCCTGGCCCCGTTGCAGGTCTTCCTCGCTCGCGTGGACGTAGGTCTTCTGCGTGAACGCCGAGTCGTAGTGACCCGCCCACTTGCTGATGATCGAGATCGGCACGCCCGCGTGCTCCATGAGCGTCAGGGTCGTATGACGCGAGTCGTGCAGAGTGATCCTCCGCAACCCCGCCCGCCGGAGCAGGCGGCGAAACTCGTCGGAATACCACTCGGGGTGAACGGGTGTGCCAGCTTCGTTGATAATCACGTACTCGCCGCCTTGGTACCAGTCCAGCTCGGCGACTGCTGACCCGTACGCCGTGCCCGCCGTGGTGCTTTCCTCTACCTCTCGTTTGCGCAGTGCGGTCAGCGCGGCCACCAGCTCGCCGTCGAGCGGGAGCGTCCGCTTGCCGTTGCGGGACTTGGGCTCTTCGAGGCGAACTCGGTACTCGACCAGGACCCGGGACTGGTTGACGGTGAGCGTCCTGGCCCGTAGGTCGATATCCGACCAGCGAAGACCAAGCACCTCACCGCGGCGCAGGCCGTAAAGTGACAGCCGCCAGGCGACGTACAGCCGGTCAGTTGATGCCTTGGCTAGGAACTTCCTGACCTCGGCTTTGGTCCAGGTGTCACGTTCCCGCGGGGTGTGCTCGGGTGGCTTGACCAGTCGTGCCACGTTGCGGACGAGCTTGCCTTCCAACACGGCCGCCTCGAGCGCGGCGGTGAGTCGTCCCAGCGTCAGCCTGACTGTCCGGCCAGACAAACCCGTGCCTGGCTTTCCCCCGCGCCTGCGGCCTGCCGTCAGCATCCAGTCCACCAGATCCTCGACGTCGGCTTTGCTGATGGACTGGAGCGGACGCGTCCCCAGCCGCTCGCGGACAGGCCGCAAAGCGTCTTCGTAGTTCCGCCTGGTGGAGGCGCGCAGCCCGCGGGTCGCTCCCTGGAGGTAGCCGTCGAGGTAGGAGTTCACTGTTTCCCTGGACGGCTTGACGTATGTTCCCAGGTTGGTTTCATGCCGGATACGTGACAGTTCCTCCCGGGCCTCACGGCGAGTGTCGAATGTGCGCGTGAGCTGCTTCCGGCTGCCATGCTCATCACGTCCTATGTCGACCACGAGACGGTATCTGACCGAACCGTCTTTCAGCGTGATCTTGTTGATTGGCTCCTTCATCCAGGCCCTCTCCTTTCCAGGGACTATGCGGCCGGGAACCTCGGCGATAGGTCATTCAGATCGATGCCGAGGACCCGCAGCAGCTCGGCAGTGGGAACGCGATACGAGCTGCCGACGCGCAACACGCGGCACGGAAACTGGTCATGCCTGGCCAGTTCGTAGCCGGTCGACCGGCTAAGGCCAAGCGCTCGGGCGGCAGTCCCGATGTCCACCATCAGAGGCAGCGCCAGCAGCTCGCCCAAGGTCATGCCCTTGTTCACCCTCACGCCGCCCTCCCAGTTGCCGGAAGATGGTCGCTTCCGTCCTGGGCTCTACGCCTCGCGTCGGCTAGTGCGGCTTGCCACCGGGCGCGGTCAGCGACCGCATGCAGCAGCCGCCGCGCGTGATCCATGTGATCCGGGTCGCCCGGGGCCACGGCTTCCCAGGCGTAGCGGGCCGGGTCGGTTGCCGAAACACCGAGCGTCGATAGGAGCCATTCCTTGCGGTCGGCGCGGTGGTCGGCGAGCGTCTTGCCAGACCATTTGCGGGAGACCAGCACCCGCCGCCCGGCGTGGCCGAGGTGATCGGCGTCGTGTGCCTTGCCCTTGCACCGGCCGGGGACCAGGCCGGGCCGGGCGTTCTTGGGCTGGACTCCGAAGCGAAGCCAGTTCGCGCAGGTCGGCGAGCACGGCTGATAGCGCAGCGCCTCAGCCAGCCGGGCCCCGTGTGCCCGGGCCGGATCGGTGTCCGGGTGGTGGCAGTCGCCGACTTGCTTGGTCAGGTATTTGGTCAGGTAGCCGATGCACCGGGCCGCGTCCTTGGACCCGGCGAGCACGCCCTGGGCGTCGAACCGGACCCCGAACCGGGCCACATGGTAGGGCTGGTCTCCGAGCTCGTCCAGGGCCTGGTCCCAGGTGGGCAGCACTTCCCCGGTGGCGGGGTCGAGATGGTTGCCAGTGTGTTCGTCCCAGACCGGCAGCTGGTCGCCGTCGTATCTGACGGTGCTGGTGTCGGGCCACCACACCTGGTGGTAGGTGGCGGCCAGGACGCGGCGGATCTCGGCCCGGGCGACGGT
>Ga0335072_10013214_pt1 | contig 11772 bp, 9 predicted proteins | sample Lox_Sample_21_FD_206725 | JGI IMG/M metagenome (GOLD analysis project Ga0335072, IMG submission 206725) | Soil microbial communities from Loxahatchee National Wildlife Refuge, Florida, United States - Lox_Sample_2.1 | ecosystem: Environmental > Terrestrial > Soil > Wetlands | place: USA: Florida...
AGATCGCTGTTGCGGGTGATGCGGAAGCCATAAACCTGCTCGACCTTGAGGCCGGGAAACAGATCATGAATATGGTTTTGAATCAGATTTTGAATGAGAATGTAATGCCATTGATGCTCATCGGGATGGGGAATGCGCACCAGCCGCGGCAAGACCCGTGGAATCTGGACGACCGCATGAAGAACCTCTCCGGGCCTCTCCGGACGCTGGAGCCGGAGAAAGAGGTTGTGACTTTTGTTTTGGAGCTGCGGAAAGGGATGGCTGGCGTCGACCGCCAGGGGCGTGAGGACGGGAAAAACTTCGTCCCGGAAGTAGCGCGTCGCCCACTCCTGATCCGGCTTGTTCATATTTTTGAAATCGTGGAGGAAAATGCCATGCCGGCCGAGGGCGGGAAGGAGTTCACGGCTCCAAAGCTCGTACTGGTCCTCGATCAGTTTGAGGACCTCTTTGCGGATGCCGTCAAAAGTCTGGCGCGGGCTCAGGCCGTCCGGACCGGCGTCGTCCGATTCATGTTCGATCTGCTGCTTGATGCCGGCGACGCGGACTTCAAAAAATTCGTCAAGGTTGGAGCTGACAATGGTAAGAAAGCGAACCCGCTCGAGCAGCGGCTGACTCGGATCTTGCGCTTCTTCGAGCACCCGGCGGTTGAAGGCCAGCCAGCTTAATTCGCGGTTGATGAAAAAGCGGGGATCGGTCAGCGTGGGCGTGGTCATACGGGCCGGTAAGAATAACCCGTTACGGGACGGCCGGGCAATGGAGTAATTGTGACGTCGGCGTGACACCTGGGAATATCGCCTCAAATTGATGAGCTGCGGTAGAGACCGGTCCGCCATCTGTTCCTTGGTTGAAATAGAACCGGCTTACAATTTGATTTCGGTTGAAATCTTGACCTTCTTTTCGCCGGTCATCGACCGTTTCAGCCGGTCGAAGAAACCGAGATTCACCGGCGTGTTATCGGCCGTGATGGCCCGGGGCCGTCCATGGGGCAGCGGTTCAATGGGCACGGTGTGATGCTGGCTGATGAGAAGATTTGTTTGCCGGATGCGCCGGCTTAGGCACTGGGCCATGCCCATGAGAAGGGCGCCACCGCCTCCGAGGTGCTCGGAAAGATAAGTCCGCATGTCCTCAAGGTTCATGCTCCAGAGCACGGCATCCTCCTTCACCTGGACGTTGGCCGAAGCGGGGCCCGGCTCGATCACGCTGACTTCGCCGATGCATTCGCCCGGTTCGGCGACGCTCAGCGGCACATGCTTGCCCGCAACGAAAGCCGAGATGGCCAGCTTGCCCGAAACCACGACATAAAAACGATCCTGCGGCTCGCCTTCGGTAATAAGCATCGTGCCGGCGGGCAGTTGCTGATACTTACCGTAGGGCGCCAGCGTCACCAAGGATTGGTCGCTCAGACCGGCGAGAATGCCGAGAGCGGGTAGCGCGGGGGGAATCTCATGCCAATCCGCTCCGGGTAAATCTTTAGAGAGAGAGCCTTCTTCCTGGTATTCGGGCTGGTCTTCCATGGATCTTTTCGTTTGAGTGAAATTAAATTGCTTCCGGCGCGGTACAAGTCCTACCTTAGAAACCGCTTAGAAGCGATAACTTTTCCATGGCCGACTTTATCCTGCCCCGCCTGGGTATTCTCTCTTTTCTCGATGACGAGTTCCGCGAACTATTGGCCGGGTATGGCGCTGTCATGTCGACCAAATCGAGGGATATCGTTATCCAAGAAGGCGCGCCACAGATACATCTCTACGTGGTCATCGACGGCATCTATGCTGTCACCACCAAGGCGGCGGGACGGGATGTTCAACTCGATTCGGTTGAGCCGGGCGATTGTTTCGGCGAGGTTTCCCTTTTCCAGCCGGGCCCCGCTTCGGCGACGGTTACCAGCGTGCAAGATGGCCAGCTTTGGTGCATGGAGTCAGATCATTTGCAACAATTTCTATTTGACGCGCCCCATGCGGGTTGCGCCCTCATCCTCGGAATTAACACCATCTTAAGCCGCCGTCTTAAACGCGCCAACGCGGTCATCCGCGCGAATGAAATTGTGCCCTCCTTTCTCAGTGTCCGTTCCCGCAAACGGGCCGATTCCACGCAGCAATTGTAGAGGCTATCCGAAAAGTAGGCATAGGTCACATGAGGAGTCGAATTTGGGCCGAGTCGAGGCGCGAACGACGAGCATACCCGCAGTGGTCTGTAAGGAGCGAGCAACGCAGAGTTCGGCCCACATTCGCCGTCACCCTTGTGGGCGAAGTCCTTTTCGGTGTGACCTGCGCCTACTTTTCGGATAGCCTTCAGACGAAACAGCCTTCAAGCCCTCTGCAGTAAATTCCAGAGACCGGTCTGAGCGAGAGTCTCCTTTCCGGAGAAACGGATAACTCTTGTGATCCTCATATTTTTCAGGCGTCTTTTAGCGTTAATTTTTCACCACCATAAGTTCATCTGACAACTTGCCCAAAAAACCTTTTGAAAAACTTCACAATTCCGGTTGCCCGCAGCAAAAGGCTTTGGTACGACAAAATGGGAGCGAGAAAATGAGCCGCCAAAATTTTTCACTTTTAGGCACAAAACATGATCGGGGACAGGGCGTTTAGCCTCATACGGAGTTCTCCTCATGGCCAATATTTTTCCCAAAGCCACCAACTTGATCGTGATCAAGGCGATGTTCGCCTCGTCGATCATCGGGGGGTTGGCCACGGTGGCCGTCTGGTATTATTTCACGCCCAAGTATTCCCGGGTTGGCTACCAGCCGGTCCAGCCGGTGGCCTTCGACCATAGCCTGCACGTCGGACAACTCGGCATCGACTGCCGCTTCTGCCACAGTTACGTCGAGGTCAGCGGCCAGTCGAATTACCCGGCAACGCAAGTGTGCATGAGCTGCCATACGCAAATTCAGGCCAACAATCCGAAGCTTCAACCGGTGCGCGACAGTTGGGCCACCGGCCAGCCGATTTCATGGGTGAAAATTCACAACGTGCCCGACTATGCCTACTTCAATCATTCGGCGCATGTGAACCGGGGCATCAGTTGTGTCAGTTGCCACGGGCAGATCAATGAAATGCAAGTGGTCTCCGAGCAAAAACCGCTCAGCATGGGCTGGTGTCTGAGCTGCCATCGCAATCCGGAAAATTATGTCCGGCCCATTGCCGCAGACACGCCCGGCGAGACTTCCCCGGTCTTTAATCTCGACTGGCAACCACCCGCCGGCACCACTCAGGCCGAACTGGGAAGAAAACTGGTCCATGATTGGAAAATCGATCCGCCCACCAATTGCGCAGGATGTCACCGATGAAACGCGTTTTTAATCACCCCCAAACCCTTCCCGCGCGCCGCCGGTACTGGCGCAGTCTCGAAGAATTCGCCGATACGCCGGAATTTCGCGCACGGATGGAGCGTGAATTTCCGCAAGGCGCTGCTGAGTTGCAGGGCGATGAGGTGACCCGGCGCGGTTTCATGCAATTTATGGGCGCGTCGATTGCGCTGGCCGGACTCGGCCTGACCGGTTGCCGCCGTCCCGAAATCCATGCGGTGCCCTACACCAAAGGAGTCGAATGGCAAATTCCCGGCAACGCGCTCCATTATGCCACCTCGATGCCGCGCCGCGGCGGCGCGATTCCGCTTATCGCGACGACCTACAATGGCCGGCCTACCAAGCTCGAAGGCAATCCGAACGTTCCCGGCTTTAATGGCGCGACCGATCTTTTCGGCCAGGCGGCCATCCTCGATCTCTACGATCCCGACCGCTCCAAAACCGTTCTCAAGGTCAAACTCGACAAAACCAATCCCGACACGCCCAAAGAGCTGCGCGGCGAGGACTATGACGAGGCTTCCTGGGAAGATTTCTGGGAAGAATTCGCCATCCTGCGGCGCGATTATATGCGAAATGGCGGCGACGGGCTCGCCATCCTGGCCGAACCGAGCACATCTCCCACCCGCGAAGCGATTCGCGCCAAACTCGTCAAACTCTATCCGAAGCATATCTGGGCCGAATTTGATCCGTGGCAGAGCCAGTCGCCCAGCGGCCACGCTGTATATCATATCGAAAAGGCCGATGTGATCCTCTCCCTGGATGCTGATTTCCTCGGCGCGTCCGAGGGCACCGTTCAGACCATCGCCGGATTTGCCGCCGGCCGCCGCCGCCTCGGCAAAACGCAGGAGACAATGTCGCGGCTCTACGCCGTCGAAGCCCGTTTTTCGCTCACCGGCGGAATGGCCGATCACCGGCTGCGGCTTCCTTCGAGCCAAATTCAAGCTTTCGCGACGCTCCTCGCCTCGAAACTCGGCGTCGCTGCGGGCAACAGCGCGAGCGCTTTCACCGATCCGAATATCGATGCGTGGGCGACCGAAGCAGCCAAGGATTTGAGCGCCGCCAAGGGCCGCTCGCTCATTATTTGCGGCAGCCAGCAGCCCGCCGCAGTCCATATGCTCGTTGGACGGCTCAATGATGCGCTTGGCAACAGTGATGCGCTTGGCAACAGCAACCCGACCGTCTCTTACCGGATTCCCTACACTCTTACTCCCAATTTGCCCAAGGTGGCCACGCTGAGCGATCTCGCCGAGCAAATCAGCCAGGGCGCGGTTAAGACTCTGTTTATCCTCGGCGGCAACCCGGCCTTCAATGCTCCCGTCGATCTCGGCTTCGACGGGATCATCGACCAAGTCGAACAGGTCATCCGCCATGGGCTGCACGTCGATGAAACGAGCGCCGCTTGCACCACGCATGTTCCGGCGGCCCATTTCCTCGAATCGTGGGGCGATTCGCGCGCCTACGATGGCACCTATCTTTCCCAGCAGCCGCTGATCCTGCCGCTTTACAACGGTATTTCCGAACTCGAACTCCTCGCGGAACTCGCGGGCATGCCCAAGCCGAAGGGAGCTGATCTGATCATCGACACGTTTTCACAGATTGCCGGGCTGGACAAGGATGGCAGCCAGGCGTTTGAAAATGCGTGGCGCCAATTCGTCCATGATGGCTTCCTTTCTCCCGATGCTGATAAAATTTACAATTCCCCGTTGTCTGTTTCGATTACGAATAGTGAATTGCCGCCGCCGCCGCAGCCCATCGCCGCCGGCAAATACGAATTGAATTTCATCCTCGGCAACATCGACGACGGACGTTACGCCAACAATGGCTGGCTTCAGGAATTGCCCGATCCGATGACCAAGCTCACGTGGGACAATGCTCTCCTGATCAGTCCCAAAACCGCCGACGCGCTCGGCGTCAACATCAAGCCGGTCAATGACAATCTGGCCGACATGCCCAATACCGATTTCAGCCCGCGCACCTCCAGTAATTATTTCGCCGTCGATCCGATGACCGCCTACCCGATGGTCAAAGTCACCACGCCGGACGGCCACAGTCTCGAGCTACCCATTGTTATTGCGCCGGGCCAAGCCGATCAATCGCTCACCATCGCGCTCGGCTGGGGCCGCACCGCGCCGCGCCTGACGGACGCCGACCGGGCTTCCGTCACGCCGCCGTTGCGCGTCGCCGAGGGCGCCGGGTTCAACGTCTATCAATTACGCACTTCGGCCACGCCCGGATTCGTCATCAATGTGACCGCCGAGAAAATCGATAAAACCTATCCCCTGGCCGTCACTCAGGAACACAACTCGATGGAAGGCCGCGGCATTGTTCGCGAAGCCCCGCTCGATTATTATCATCAGCATCCCGACTTCGTGCAGGAGATCGGCATCGACAAGGACACCCCGCAGGGCGAGCTGACCGGCTACCAAAACTACGAACCGGCCTATATTCCGCCAAAGCTCAACTCCAAGGATTACCAACCCGACCGTCCCGCCTGGGGCATGGTCATCGACCTTAATACCTGCGTTGGCTGCAATGCCTGCATGGTCGCCTGCCAGGCGGAAAACAATGTTCCCATCGTCGGCAAATTCCAGGTTCTACGCGGACGCGAAATGCATTGGATTCGGATCGATCGCTACTTTGCCAGCGACAATCCGCCCAATTCCAAGGATCCGGCTTATCTCGACGATCCCCAAATGCTTATTCAGCCGATGGCCTGCCAGCAATGCGAGAACGCGCCTTGCGAGCCGGTCTGTCCGGTCAACGCCACCGTTCATAACGAGGAGGGCCTCAACGTCATGGCCTACAATCGCTGCATCGGCACGCGCTATTGCGCGAACAACTGCCCCTACAAGGTGCGGCGCTTCAATTTCTTCAATTACAACGACCGCCCGATCCAGAACGTGAAATTGCCCGTCCTGGGTCTCACCAACGAGCTTTACCTCGGCCCGTTCGCGGGCAAGGATGGCCCGCTGACCTATAAAGGTTCGCCCGACAGCATCGCGCTGCAGAAGAATCCGAATGTCTCCGTCCGCATCCGTGGCGTGATGGAGAAATGCACCTACTGCGTCCAGCGCATCGAGGAGGCGAAGATCGGCCAACTCCGCAAATCGAACAACAACGGCGCGGGTTCGGGCAACATCACCCTCGCCACCGATTCCTTCCAGGCCGCCTGCCAGCAGGCCTGTCCGGCCCAGGCCATCGCTTTCGGCAATCTCAATGATCCGGCCAGCAAGGTCTCCATTCTGAAGCAGGATGAACGCAACTATGGCGTGCTGGCTTACCTCGGCACCCGCCCGCGCACAACCTATCTCGGGCGCGTGCGCAATCCCAATCCCGCCATGCCGGACGGGGCCAACGTCGGCCACACCAGCGAATTTGAAACCAGCAACGATAAAGACAACAATGGCGCGAACAAAACCACCTCCGATTCCGCGCCATCGGAACCGAACGTGCTTAACCAGGAGAGGCCGGCCGGCTAAAACGGACTCGAACCGCCATGTCTTATTTCACCCCAACCACCGTTCCCGCGGATCCGCTCAACCGGCATGAGTCGGCCGAGATCAATCAGGCGCGCAAAGAGCTTGTCCGCGAGCCTTATGTGGCGAACGAACGGAGCGCCACCTGGGTGGGCGATCAAATCGCCGCCGTGGTCGAGAACCCGGCGCCGCTCTGGTGGTGGATCGCCACCGGCATCGCCGCCACCGTCGCCTCCTTCGCCGGTCTTGGCATTCTTTACCTCATTTCCACCGGCGTCGGTGTCTGGGGCGAAAACAAAGCGGCCAATTGGGCTTGGGATATCACGAACTTCGTTTTCTGGATCGGCATCGGCCACGCCGGCACGATGATCGCCGCCATTCTCTATCTCACGCGCCAGAAATGGGCTTCCGGCATCAACCGGGCCGCCGAGGCGATGACCATTTTCGCCGTTTCCTGCGCCGGTGTCTATCCCGCCGTCCACGTCGGACGCGCCTGGTTCGCCTGGTATCTGGCGCCGATTCCCAACGGCAACGCCATCTGGCCCAATTTCCGCAGTCCGCTTCTCTGGGACGTTTTCGCCGTCTCCACCTATCTTTCCGTCTCGATTATGTTCTGGTATGTGGGGCTCATTCCCGATGCCGCCACCATGCGCGACCGGATCAAGAATAAGATCCTCCAATACTTCTACGCGGTAATCTGCCTGGGCTGGCGGGGCAGCGTCCGGCATTGGGCCAACTACGAGTTTTGCTACATGATGCTGGCGGGCATTGCCACGCTTCTCGTCATCACCACGTGCACGGTCGTCTCGAGCGACTTTTCCACCTCGGTCATTCCGGGCTGGCACGGCACCATCTTTATTCCCTACTTCGGTGTCGGCGCGATCTATGGCGGATTTTGCATGCTTGTCATCCTCCTCGTGCCGATCCGGCAACTCTATAAGCTTCAGGATGTCGTCACCCTGCGCCACATCGACATGTGCTGCCGCTTCACCCTGCTGATGGGCCTCTTTGTCACCTACATCTACGGGATGGAATTTTTCATCGCCTACTACAGCGGCAACCCGAACGAATCCTATCACTTCTTTCAAAACCGCATGTGGGGTCCCTACTGGCACACCTGGCAGCTCATGATGCTCTTCAACTGCGTCATCCCCCAGCTTTTCTGGAGCAGGAGAATTCGCCGGTCGCCCTGGATGGCCTTTACCGTGGTACTGTTTCCGAGCATCGGCATGTGGCTGGAGCGGTTTATCATCATCGTCAGCTCCGTTCATCGCGATTTTCTTCCGTCTTCGTGGGGCATGTTTTATCCAACCTGTGTCGATGTCTTCACCTTCATCGGCACCCTCGGCCTTTTCTTCCTGCTCTATCTCATTTTCATCCGCTTCCTGCCCGTCATTGCCATCGCCGAAGTGCGGTCCGTCATGCCGGAAGCGAATCCCCACGATCTACCGATTGTGGAAGACACCCGTCCGGGAGCGGCCCATGACTAGCGAAGACCTCATTTGCCCCGCCGGTTGCGGACGGATGCCGAAGAAACTTTACGCTATCGGAGCCGAATTCGCCGGCCCGAAGCAGCTCTATGCCGCCGCCGAAACGGTGCGCGACAGAGGCTTCCAATGGTGGGACTGCTACACTCCCTATTATATTCATGGCCTCGACAAGGCGATGGGGTTGCGCAAATCGTTCGTCGGCCTCTTCACCCTCGGCGGCGGACTCGCCGGGCTTATCGGCGGTTTTTTGCTCATCACCATCACCTCGGTTTACGTTTACCCGATCGACACACAGGGCAAGCCTTACTTCAGCCTGCCCGCTTTCGTGCCCATTCTCGACTTGCTCACCATCATCCTCTCGGCCGCCATGAGCATCGTGGGCATGGCCGCCCTCAACTTTTTCCCCCGGCTCCATCATCCGCTCTGGGAATGGGATCTCTTTAATCGCGCCACGCATGACAAGTTCTTCATTGTCATCGAGGCCAACGATCCCCGTTTTGCCTCGGAAAAGGCGGTCATCGATCTCCTCGCGGAAATCGGCGGCTCCAACATCACCCTCATCGGGGAGGAGGAGGACGAGGCATGAAACTCCGTTACTTTTTTCTCGCCGTGACGCTGGCGGTTATCGGGGTGATTTCCATCGCCGGATACCGCGGCCACCATTTCTCCAAGCCTCCCTTCGAAATTTTTCCGGACATGAATTACCAGGATAAGGTTAAAGACCAGGTCCCCAGCGCTTTCTTCCCCGACGGCAACAGCGCCCGTCCGCCCATTGAAGGAACGGTCGCCGTCGAAATGCCCGCGCGCAACGATTATTGGTCGACCGGCAAATGGGACGACACTCATTGGGGCGACGGCATTCCGGTCCACGACGCCGTCGATGGCGGACGCCCGCTGGCCATCGATGCCGCCAATATGGCCCGGGGCCGCGAGCGCTACACCATCACCTGTTCCGTTTGCCACGGCGCGGCCGGGGACGGCAAGGGAATTACCTCCAAATATGGAATGAACACCGTCGCCAATTATCAGACCGACCGCATCCGCAATATGAGCGACGGCGAGATTTTTAACACCATGACCAACGGCAAGGGCCAGATGCTCGGTTTTGGCTACAACATCGCCATCGACGACCGGTGGCGGATCATCATGTATCTCCGCGCCCTCCAGCACAGCCAGAATGCTTCTTTCAGCGATGCTTCACCCGCGGAACAAAAGCAGCTCCAACCCAAAGCAGGCGGCAGCCCGGGCGGATCCGCTTTGAATGGATCTTCCACACCCAAGACAAAGGTTGTTTATTTGACCCCAAAAATCATGAAGGGTTGGGTCGATAATATTATTATCCAATGAGCGCCCATTCCCAGACCATCCATATTCCGCCACCCGAGCGCCTCGTGCCGGGGAGATATGCTCTTACCCCGATTTTTCTCGCGCTTGCGATCATCGGAATCATCGTTTCCTGTTTCGACGCCGCGGCTAATCGCGTCCAATTCGCCTACTCGTGGTTCTTTGCCTTTTACTATTTCTTTACCATCGCCCTCGGTTCGTTCTTCTGGGTCGTGCTGCATTACGCCTGCGATTCGAATTGGACCGTCCTCGTCCGGCGCGTCTGGGAAAATATCATCGGCCTTTTTCTGCTTTTTGCCGTGCTGTTCCTGCCGCTTTTGTGGCCCGGCACGCCGGACATTCTCTGGAAGTACATGTCGCCGCAGGTGCAGATCAGCCTCAACCATGCCAAAGACTGGCTCAACTCGACCGCGTTCTATAGCCGCGCCTTCTTTTATTTCATCTACTTCATTCTCGCCGGCCATTACTACCGCCGCAGCTCGGTCGAGCAGGATATCGACGGCAATCCGGTGCTCTCCCGCCGGATGCACGACTGGAGTTATCCCGCGCTGGTTATTTTCGGTGTATTCGTCACCGGCATCGGCTGCGATTGGCTGATGGGCCTCGACTGGCGCTGGTATTCGAGTCTTTTCGGCGTCTATAACTTCGCGGTCTGCGCCCAGGCGGGCATGGCCGCCGGCATTGTCCTGGTCGCCATCTTCCGCTCGGCCGGATTCCTCAACGGCGTCAACCACGAACATTACTACCTCATGGGCAAACTCCTCTTTGCCTTCACGATTTTCTGGGCCTATATCGCCTTCGGTCAATTCCTGCTCATCTGGTACGGCAACATTCCCGAAGAAGCCATTTTCTATAACGACCACAATCGCGGCCACTGGGTTTTCCTCAGCTATCTCCTTATTGCCGGCAAATTCATGTTCCCGGCCATCTATCTCCTTGCCCAGGACACCAAGAAAAGCCTGCGCGCGCTCACCCGCATCGCGGTTTGGATACTCGTCATGCATGGAGTCGAACTTTACTGGTTCATCATGCCCTATGCTCATCCCAACATCGGCCCGAAGTGGCAGGATCTCGTCTCCTTTGTGACGGTCGGCTCCATTCTTGGCTACGCTTACATCCGCCTGACGGCCTCCGCTTCGCTTATTCCCACCCGCGATCCGCGCATCGTCGATTGCCTCACGATCACCAACTGATTTATGTCCGATATCATTTCCAACCCGATCAAGCCGAGCTGGTACGCCTGGACGGTGCTGGGCCTGTTCTTGTTTGTGATCATCGGTTTTTATTCGGTGCGGATGAGTAACAATTACACCAGTTTTGAGGAGAAGCGGACCGCCGCGCGTTATGAAACGCTGCGCAAGCTCCGCGCCGACGAGCAGGCGATTCTCACCACCGCCGCCTGGGTCGATCAAAGCAAACAAATTGTGCGCATCCCGATCGACGAAGCCATGGCCGAGGAGATCGACATCCTCAAGGCCAAGCCTGTCGCCATGGGATCCGAAATCCCCGTTATCAATCCCGCTCCCACCGCCGCGCCCGCTAACACTCCACCGGCAACGAACGCGGCGCCATCCACTCCCGCTCAACCGAACCAGTAAATCCATGGCCACTTCACCCACCATCGCGACTCAAGGCTACTCCTCGACCGATCCGGAACTGGCGGCCATCGATGCCTCGGTACGCTGGCCCGTTCTTGGATGCTTTCTCACCGCGATCCATTGGATGGTCGTGGGCACTTTTCTGCTCGTTTATGCCTCTTCTCTGGCCCATCCGCAGGATACTTTTCCGGTTCTCGGCCTTTTTGTCACCCTCTCCGATAACTTCAGCATGTTCACCTATGGCCGCCTCTGGCCCGCCGCCATCGATACGCTCGTCTATGGGTGGGCCACGACCGCCGGCATGGGGATCGCCATCTGGATTCTCGCCCGCACCAGCCGCACGGTTGTCCGTTCGCCGGCCGCGCTGATGACCGCCGTCGTTTTCTGGAATCTGGGGATCGCCGCGGGCCTCATCGGTATCTTCCTGGGCGATGGCAACAGCGTCGAATTGCTTGAATTTCCCGCCTACGCGGCGTGGACCCTCTGGCTCTCTTATGCTCTTTTTGCTTTCTGGGCGGTCATCACATGGCTCGGCCGCCGTGCCGGCCACGACCACATCG
>Ga0335072_10013215_pt1 | contig 11771 bp, 10 predicted proteins | sample Lox_Sample_21_FD_206725 | JGI IMG/M metagenome (GOLD analysis project Ga0335072, IMG submission 206725) | Soil microbial communities from Loxahatchee National Wildlife Refuge, Florida, United States - Lox_Sample_2.1 | ecosystem: Environmental > Terrestrial > Soil > Wetlands | place: USA...
AGCCCCCTCGGGCTGCCATACGCTCATCGTGGATACGTTCGTCGCCAACTGGCTGGCGGACGGCCGCTCGTGGGAGGAGATCAAGGAATCCTATGCGCGCGAGGTCCTACTGCCGAAGCTGCGGCAATACGCCCCGAACATGACCGGCGAGACCATCCTCGGTTGCTATGTCGACGCACGCGAGAGTCTCGAGGCCGCCAATCCCTCCTTCGTCGACGGCACCACCAACGGCGGCGAGCGGGTGCAGTCGCAGCTCGGCTATTTCCGCCCGTTTCCCGGATACGCGCACTATCGCTCGCCGATCCGCAATCTCTACATGACCGGCCCGCATTGCCATCCGGGAGCGGGCATCTCCGCGGCCGGAACCATTGCGGCGAAGGTCATCCTCGAGGATCTGTCGGGCAAGCCTGCCCGCCGTTGAAGGGGCTCCGGAGTCATACCATGCAAAAGCGAATCGAGAAATACACGGCGCTGGTCATACAACCCCACGTGAAGGTCGCGCAGGACCGCGCCGAGATCGAGCAGAACCTGGAGCGGGTCTGCAACATGATCGACTTCGGGGTCGGCTACTTCTGGGAGCTGCCGGTGCGGCTGGTGGTGCTGCCCGAGTATTTCCTGCAGGGTGTCACGACCCCGGGCAAGGGCGAGCACGGCATCGACTCCTTCATGAAGAAGGCGATCACTCTCGACGGGCCGGAGATGCGGGCGCTCGGCGCCAAGGCGCGCGAGTACAACCTCTACATCGCCGGCGGCGGCATCATCGAGCGCGTGCCTCAGTTTCCCGACCGCTGGTTCAATACGGCATTCATTCTGGGCCCCTCGGGGGAGCCCGTCGTCCGTTATCACAAGTGGCACATTCCCGCCTCGATCGGGCTCGGCACGAGCCCGCACGACATACTGGACGAGTACCGCCAGGTGTTCGGCGACGACATCCGGACATTGTTCCCGGTCGTGGATACGGAGATCGGCAAGTTGGGAACGATGACCTGCCATGACGGCTGCACGCCCGAAGTATCCCGCGCTCTCGGCTACAACGGTTGCGAGGTCATCTGTCATCCGTCGGCGCTGCAGGAGATCGAGGGCGTCAGCGAGCCGTGGGATTTCTGGCGATTCACGCGCCGGACACGAGCTCACGACAACATGTGCTATCTGCTGGGATCGAACTGGGGAAGCGTGGACTATGCCTATTATCCGCGGGCATTCTGCCCGGGCGGCGGCCTGATCATCGACTATACCGGCATGATGCTGCGCGAGGCCCCCTACCCCTCGGAGCAGGTCATCGGCGCCACGATCGACATCGAGTCCCTGCGGGAGCACCGCTCGCGCTGCAATCACAACACGTGGGTGGACGTGCGCACCGAAGGGTTCCGGCAGATTTACGAGAAGCCGATCTACCCGCCCAATCAGTTTCCATCCGGCAAGCCGCCGCGAACGCTCGCGGACAAGATGGGACCCCTCGAGCAGGTCTTCCGCGACCTGTATGGACGCGGGCAGTTCACTCCACCCGCCGGTCTCAGCGTCGAGGAGATGCCCGCTCAGCACGCTCGCCGCGTGCGACGCGCACAGGATATCGGCGCCTTGCGCAAGAGCTGAGCCCGGCGGAGGCGCTGTGCGCGTGACGAGTCAGCTGGCGGACATGGATATCGAGGTGGGGAGTATCGCCTGGGAGGGAGATTACATCGTCGTGCAGACAGCTCCCGGCGCCGGCATCGACACGCGTATCGAGATCGGCCCGCGCGATGTCCTGCGGATTCTCGGCAGGATCCTGCGCCGGCCGGCCGTTCTGGGTTACGTATTCGCCCTCCCCTTCCTTTATCGGCGCGCGCGGGGGCGCAAGCCGGTCGATCCGGCGGATCCCTGGAGCCAGAGCTGACGCCATGAGCGCTACGCAAACCGCCACCCGTGATTCGAGCAACGGCCGGGTGGCGCTCGTCACGGGCGGTGCGACCGGAATAGGCCGGGCATGCGTCGAACGCTTTCTGCAGGATGGCATGTCGGTCGTATTCACCGACATCTCTTCTCAGGATGGCGAGCGGACGCTGAGTGATCTCAGAGACGCGGACAGCCGGCTCGCGTTCGTCGCCGGCGACGTGCGTGACGCTGCATGCAACGCACGCGCAATAGAGCGGGCTAGGGGATCCTGGGGACGGCTCGACGTCCTGGTCGCCAACGCAGGGGTCCAAACGCCCGGCCGCCTCGTGGACGCGCAGGACAACGACATCAAGGCGGTGCTCGATGTGAACTTCCTCGGCGCCGCGCGCATTTGCCGGGAAGCGCTGCCGCACATGATCGCTGCCGGCAAGGGAGCCATCGTCGCCATTTCCTCCGTCAACGCTCTGCTGGCGTTCCCCGGCATGCTCGCCTATGACGCATCCAAGGCAGCCCTGATCTCCCTGGTCCGCCACATCGCCGTCGAGCACGGCCGCGACGGGATTCGCGCCAACGCCGTCTGTCCCGGCGCCACGCTCACTGATTTTCACTTCCGCAAGGCAGCCGCCCGCGGGATCGAGCCGGAGCAACTGCGAGCGAGCACGCGCGGCTACGGCATCGTCGGCCGCGCCGCCGAGCCGATGGAGATTGCCGAAGTCGTTGCCTTTCTCGCCGGCGATCGAGCCTCGTTCGTCACCGGGCAGGCGATCGTCGCCGACGGCGGCTATTCCATACTCGGCGGCCGCGGCTGAGGGAGTCGTTCATGCCGCCCATCCGTTGGGGCATTTTCGGTACCGGCCGAATGGCTGCCGTGATGGCGGAGGAGCTGCGCCGGCTCGAGCCGCAGGGTGCCAGACTCGTCGCCGTGGCGTCGCGGGACCGCGCGCGGGCGACTGGATTTGCGGCACGGCTTGGCATCGGGGCAGCCCATGCCAGCTACGCGGAGCTGGCGCACGACCGCTCCATCGACGTCATCTACATTGCGACACCGCCGTCGGAGCATCATGCGCACATGATTCTGTGCCTCGAGAGCGGCAGATCGGTGGTCTGCGAAAAGCCGTTCACGACGGATGCGGCACAGGCTCTTGAAGTCATTCAGCTCGCCCGGCGGCGCGGACTCTTCCTGATGGAGGCCCTATGGACCCGGTTCCTGCCGGCCGCCGCCGCCCTGCGCCGGCTGCTGACCGAGGACGCGATCGGGCGCCCGCAGCTGTTGATCGGCGGCGGCGCCTTCATTCCAGCCCCCGATCCCGGGCATTACCTCTTCTCCCCCCATCTGGGCGGGGGTGTCCTGCTGGATGCCGGCGTCTACCTCGTTTCCCTGGCTTCCATGCTGCTCGGCAGGCCACGCCGTGTTCACGCCAGCGGCGATGTAGGCGCACATGGCGTGGACGATCACGACTGCTTCATTCTCGACCAGGACGGCGGCGCGAGAGCGCTTCTCTACGTTTCGCTGCGGGCGAGACGCGCCCCGGATCTCGAGCTGCTGGGAGATGCCGGCCGCATCCTCGTCGGAGCACCCGTCTTTCGACCCACGAAGCTCGTGGTCAGCCGGCCGTCCCGCGACGAGGAGGTCCTGGAGCTGCCCATCGAAGGCAGCGGATACGGTTACCAATTGCTGGCGGCCATGGCGGCGTTGCGTGCGGGGCGCCGCGAGACCGCCGAGATGCCGCTCGACGACACGCACTCGATCATGACGACCCTGGATGAAATCCGCCGGCAGATTGCCGCGCCCGATCCGCCATCCGGCTGAGTCGCATCATGACGGCACGTTCCTGATGTGTCCGGACAGCTCAGGGGTCGGTTACGGTTGCCGCCAGGATCCGGTCCAGCTGCCCTTGACTCCCTGCGCCCTGGAGCATGACCCAGTCGCAAAAGGCGCGCACGATCGGGATCTTCGCGGTGCGGGGTGCGGTCACCACGTAATACCCGAACGGCGCGGGAAGCGTCAGCGCGAACGGGCGCACGAGGGCGCCGCTCTCGAGAGCATCGAGGACCAGCGCACCTCTCCCCAGCGCAACACCTTCTCCCATCTCGGCCGCCTGAATCACCAGGTGCGAGTGATTGAATCCGGGTCCGCGCTCCGGGTCGACGCCTTCGGCACCCGCCGCGGCAAGCCAGTCGCGCCATCCCGTATTCATGACATCGTGCAACAGCGTGTGATGCCGCAAATCCTCCGGCCGGCGCAGCGGGTGCGGACCCTGGAGCAGCTTCGGGCTGCATACCGGAAAGATGCTCTCGCTCATGAAGCGCACGGCATCGAGCTCCGGCCATTCTCCCGTGCCGTACCGCAGCTCGATCTCGGCGACCGCGTGCTGCAGAGCCTCCTCTTCGGGCGCCGCGGCGGTGATACGCACGTCCACCGACGGATGCTCCCGCATGAATTGACTCAGACGAGGCAACAGCCAGCGCGATCCGATGGAGTCCAGGGTCGCGATATTGAGCAGGCGCTTGGGTTTTTCCCGCCGCGCCAGATCGGTGCTGACGCGGATGGCTTCGAGCGCGGACGCAATGGCGGGAAGATACTCCCGGCCCGCGTCGGTCAGTACGAGTCCCTGTCCGCGCCCGAGGCGGTGGAAGAGCGCGATGCCCAGATGGTCCTCGAGCGACTTGATCTGATGACTGACCGCGGCCTGCGTGACATGGAGCTCCTCCGAAGCACGGGTGAAGCTCAGGTGCCGTGCGGCGGCTTCGAAGACGACCAGGGCGTTGAGCGGCGGTAGGCGGCGGGCCATTAGGGACAAGCAAGTCTGCGGCAAAAAAAGTATATCACGGGGCTCCGGACCCGAATTTTGGAGGCACCATGCGACGCGATGAGGTGATTTGCATCTCGGGCTGCTCCAGCGGCATCGGACGGTCCCTGGCCGAGCGGCTCGCGGCGCAGGGCGCGAAGGTCTACGCCGGCATGCACGACCTGAAGAGCGCCCCGCGGCTGACGGGAGTCGAGCCCCTGCAGCTCGACGTCACGCGCCCGCAGCAGATCCGGGCGGCGCTCGCGATGATAGAGCGGCAATCCGGCCGCCTCGACACCCTGATCAACAACGCCGGGATCAACGCCATCGGACCCTGGGAGATCGTTCCCGCGGAAGTCGTGCGGCGCGTGTTCGAGGTCAACTTCTTCGGCGCCGTGGAGCTGACGCGGGCCGCACTACCGCTGATGCGCCGGCAACTCGCCGGCACCATCGCAATGATATCGTCGTTGTCCGCGCATGTTGCCCTGCCTACGGGTGGCGCGTACGCCGCCAGCAAATTTGCCGTCGATGCGTTCGCGGAGAGTCTCTCTTACGAGGTCAGGCGCTGGAACATCCGTGTGATGAGCATCAGCCCGGGAGGCTATGCGACGGGACTGGACAGCCGCGCATGGCGTCCTACGGCTGATTCATGCGGTCCGTACGCACCTCTGTTGGAGACGCTGCATGCCCCGCCGGGTGCCGGCGCCGGCACGGCGCAGGATGCGGCCGAGGGCATCATTGCCGCCCTGGACGATCGCAGCGGTCGCTTACGGTACCCGTTGGACGAGACAGGCGGTGAGGTGTTTCGGACCCTGGGGCTGGAGCAGGAATTCCCTCGTCAGGCCCTCATCCGCAGGGTCTCCGGGCTCGCCTGGTGGTTCGACCCGCGCGAAGGTCAGAGCGACGCATAAACCGCGTCGATGAGCGTGCGGGCACGGTCGCCGAGGGCAAGCGCCGGCCAATAGCGATTGAGTGAATAGCCGACCGCGAGCCGGTTGTCGCGATCGGCCATCGCGAAGCTGCCGCCGGCGCCCGCCGTACCGAACGCCTTCGGGTTCGGTCCGATGTAAAAGAAGTCCGGATCGTTCACCAGTATCCCGAGCGCCGTGCGCATGGGCGTGCCCCAGACCGCGCACTTCTCGTACCACTGGACTTCGGTCATCAGCTCGATCGTGCGTGGGGAAAGGACGCGGATGCCGTCGAGCTCTCCGTCCATGGATGCAAACGCGAATAGCCGTGCAGCCCCGCGCGCCGTTCCGCCGGAGAGTTTGTAAGGCATCTCGCGCTGTTCCTCCACCGTCAGCACGCGCGTGTAATCTCCCATGCCGGCCAGGAACCGCGGCAGGATGTCGGGCGCGATCTTCGCATCGCGGACGAAATGCTCCGTATCGTAGTTCTGGCAGAAACGGCGCCGCTCCGCCTCGGTGAGCCGGATGTGGTAATCCACCCCGAGCCGCCCGGTCACCTCGCGCCGGAAGAAATCCCACGGGTGCTCGCCGCTCGCGCACTGAATCAGCTTGCCGAGAATGAATACGGACGACACCGTGTGATATACGCCGCGGGTACCGGCGGCCCATTGCGGCCGCTGGCGCGCGATCGCGGCAACCATCCGGTCCCAACGGAAATAGTCTCCCGGCTCCGCGGCATCGACCAGGTGGACTGCCGCGTGGTGGCTGATGGCCTGGCGGACCGTGATCCGCTCCTTGCCCTCGGCTGCGAACTCCGGCCAGTAGCGCGCCACCGGCTCGTCGTAGCTCAGCGCGCCGCGGTCGGCCAGCATGTGCAACGCGAAAGCCAGCATGCCCTTGACCACGGAGGCCATGCTGACCATCGTGCCGGCCTCCCAGGGCTGGCGGCGGGCAGGATCCGTGTGGCCGCCCCAAAGATCCACCACCTTGCGTCCTTCCTGATACACGCACAGCGACGCGCCCAGCTCACCCCGCTGCCGGAAGTTGGCCGCGAAGGCGTCCAGCGCCGGCTCGAAGCCGGCCGCGCATTCGCCCGCGATGCTCACCTGCCGGCCGTCGACCGCCAGCTCCACGTGTACGGGAGTATCCGCCATCTGCGTATCAGAACGTCGTTCTAACCGTCAGTGTCAGAGTTCGCGGCCGCCACATCTGCCAGTCATCGAGGTTGCCGCCCGGCGGCACTTTCAGGCCGTATGAGGTAAAGAGCGCCTGCACGGGGGAGAGCGACACGACCACGCGGCGATCGAATGCGTTCGCGATGCCCAGGTCCACCGACCAGCGATCGTCGCGCACTCCCAGCTTGAAATTCGCGATGGCGTAGTTCCCCAACATGGGATTTTCCGCGCTGCCGTCCGGCGCCTCGATGTAGGTCGTGTAGTCTCCGGTATAGCTGGCCGTGCCGTTCACGAACCCCGTCCAATCCGCCATGGGCAGCGCATGCTCGAATTCGGCGCCGCCGGAAATGGTGAAGTTGGGAACGAACGGCAACCGTTGCCCGGGCTTCGTCGTGACGGGCGACACCAGATCCGGAAAGATCGAATCGATCACGGAATGGATACGCGTGCCGCCCAGGAATACCGTCAAGCCGGGGGCGACGCGCGCCCGAACGTCGCCCTCGATGCCGGCACTATGCCCGTCCCCGATATTCTCGATGACGCCGACCGTCGCACCATCGAATGACGCCGTGCCGTAGCCCTGCACGGACTTGATCCAATTGTAGTACGGCGATACCTCCCACAGCACGCGGTGGTCGAGTGCTGAGCCCTTGATGCCGAGCTCGGCGGACTTCTCGAATTCCGGACCGAACGTCTCGATCTGGTTGGCATGCGTCGGATTCTCCTGCGCGATCAGGGCAACCTTGCCGGCCGCGTTGAGATTGCCGTCACGGACTCCCTCGGTATAGGTCGCGTACAGCAGGATATCCTGGGTCGGATTGAATTCCAGCGAGAACTTCGGCAACCAGGCGTCCGCTGACGTCGAAGCCAGGAAATTCCTCGGCGGCGCGAGCGTGGAGAAGTAGTCCAGGCCGCCGCCCAGCGAGGTCGCCTCGATGGACTCATGGTGCCGGCGCACGCCGGCGATCAGGCGCAGGTTGTCGCGGACGCGCACGGTCCCCTCGATGAAGCCGGACAGCTGCCGCCCGCTGTTGGCGAGCATGTCGGTCGGCGGGGAATTGTACTGCGAATCGATGCCGAGCTGGTTCGACAGCTCGCTCGCGAACGACGACGGCGCCGCCGGCGCGGGCACGCCCAGCACGGCCGCATAGAGCGGCGCGAACGCGACGAAGTCCTGCGACTGGTAGTCGATGTTCTCCGTGAGATCGAACGTGCGGTAGAAGGCGCCGGCGACGAAGCTCAGGACTTTGGTCGGATCCGACAATACCCGGAACTCCTGCGACACCTGGTCGTAGCGTGTCTGATCCAGGGTGTTGACCTGGTAGATGCCGGGCGCGCCGATCGCCTGCCCGATGAGCCCGAACTCGCCCGTATACACCGGCTCGAAGACGTTCCGGTCGCGGAAGCGCGCGTAGTAGCTCGAGATCGACTCGAATGTCAGCAGCCCGGCCTTGTAGTGCAGATCGCCGCTTATGATCCTGGCCGCATCGTTGACGTAGTTTCCGGCAGTGGAGAACGTCGCCAGGCTCGCCGTCGTCGGATCAGACACATACCCCAACGCGTTCTGGTGGGCATACTGGTAATCGACGAGCAAGCGCGCACTGAATGCGTCCTCGGGCTGCCAGAGCACGACCGCGCGCGCCGTCGTGGTCCGGTATCCGTTCGAGTGCTTGTCGCCGTCAGCGAGGTTTGCAATATAGCCCTGATCGCTGGTCTGGGCCGCGACGAGCCGGACGGCCAGCGAGTTCGCGATCAGCGGGATGCCCACCGCCGCCCGCGCGGCATAACCGAGATCGCCCCCCTCCGTCGAGGTGAGCGCCGCCTCGGCCGTACCGTCCACGCGGCCAAGGCTCGGGTTCTGGGAGACGTAGCGCACCGCACCGGCTTCGGCGCCGGCGCCGAAGAGAACGCCCTGAGGACCGCGCAGCACCTCGATCCGCTGCAGGTCGAAGGGAGAGACGTCGAGCTGGGCGCCCACCGGGATGTCGATCGGCACGTCGTCCAGGTACAGTCCGACGTTCGCCATCGAGAGCGTGCGATCCTGTTGGAACACCGACCGCCCGACGCCGTCGATCGAAACCTCGTTCCGGTTCGGTCCCCGGTCTTGGATGTCGAGTCCCGGCGTCAGCGCCGCCAGGGTCTCGAGCGAATGGATGCCGAGATCCTGGATCTGCTGGTTGTCGAAGGCCTGGATGGACTCGCCGACCTTCTGGGTGGATTGCTGCCGGAAGGTCGCGGTGACCACGACCTCGTGCAGCTGCAGCGACGGCGTCTGGGGGTCGGCCGCCTGCAGGCTGCTTTCATGCGCCAGGAGTAGGAGAACCCCGGCCAGTACTGTAGATCTTGGACGCATGCTCGACCTTCTGTAGTGAGTTACTTTCTGATGGCTTGATGACCGGGCCCCCTCCCCGCCCTGGCGACAGCGGATCTCTACGAGGCTGTACTCCCGCCCCAGAGCATGCGGCTCGCGAGCGCCGCACCGCGCGACAGAGTCTTGAGCTTCTCCCACACCACGTCGCCGGCCACCATGGTGTACCCCGCGAAGGTGGAGAAGCCGCAGTCGGTGCCGGCGATGACCCGCTCCCGGTCCCCGAGGAGACCGACGAGCTCCACGATTCTGTTGGCGACGAGCTGCGGATGCTCCACCATGTTGGTGGTCACATCGATCACGCCCGGAAACAGGATCATGTCGCGGGGGGGCGGGTACTTGCGCAACAGGTGTATCTCGTGGGCATGGCGCGGGTTGGCACAGGCCAGGGAGAGTCCGCCGACCTTGGCGCGATAGATGAGCGGCAGCAGCGGCTCGAGATCGACATCGTCGCAATGCGGGCCGTCCCAGTTGCCCCAGCACATGTGCAGGCGGACGCGGTCGCGCGGGATGCCGCTGATGGCACGGTTGATGGCCTCGATGTGCAGCTCGACGCGCGCCAGGAATTCCTTGAGCGGACGATCCGCGTACATGATCTGCCGCTCGAGCGCGAGATCCGGGGCGTCCAGCTGAAGAACGTGTCCGCGGCTGACGATGAGCTCATATTCCTTGCGCATCTCGTCGGCGAGCGCGAGCACGTAGTCCGCATCGGACCCATAGTGCGGGTGGACCGCACTGCGCAACAGGGTCGTGGAGATGATGCCGGGGCTTGCTGCGGTGACGAACGTGTCGGCGAATTTGGCGGCGGAGCCCGGATCCGCCCGCAGGGCCTGCTCGAACAGCTCCAGCTCTTCCGTCGCCCGCGTCAGGGTCGGGTCATACGCGACCCGATCGATGCACTCGGGGGTCGGCACGACCGACGCCGATTCGGAAGCGCTGATGTTCATGCGCCGCGACATCAGCGCCGCGTAGTCCGGAAACTTGGCGAAGTCGGTGACCGTGCCGCGCTTGGCGACGCCGCCGAAGCCGCTCATCCGGTCTTTCACGTACATGGAGAAGCCGATCCGCGGCAGCTCTCCGTCGCTTGCGATATCGATTCCGGACGCCGCCTGGCTTCGGATGATGGCGGCCAGCGAAGCGCCGACTTCGCGGCGAAACTCGGCTTTATCGACCTGCTGCCGCTTCTCCAGCGCGTCGAGCAGGCTCAGCACGGGCCCCGAACGCGGCAGGCTGCCGACGTGGGTGGTCAGGATGCGATCGACGCTTTTTTTCATGTCGTGGCCCGTTTGTCGTCGTACGATGATAATAGATAATATTATCGATAGCGTCAACGGACGACGACAGTGCAACAGTCGCAGGCACAGGGAGGTGCCCCGCCGCCGCAGGTGGCGGAGGCGGCTAGCGCCGGTTTCGCCCGATCCAGGACCGCAGGCCCGCCGGACTGCGGAAGTCATCGAGACTTCGGGCGGGGATGTCCGGATAGGCGCCGTGGGCCATCTCCGCGAGCGCCCGACCCGGACCCAGTTCCAGGAAAAGGCCGGCACCGCCCTCCACGGCCGCATCCAGGCACGCGCTCCAGTGAATTCGCCCGCCGATCTGACGGGCGAGACCGTCGGCACCCGCTTTGACGTCCGCGACGGCGGAGCCATCGAGTGCGCTCAGCAGGAGTACGCCGGGGCGCGAAACTGCCGGGCAATGCGCTGCGATCGCCTCACGGAAAGGAGCGACGGCCGCTGTCAGCCGTGAAGTATGCGAAGCGACACCCACGCGCAGCGGCGCCGCCCGCTGTGCGCCGGCCGCCAGGGCGGCCTCGCAGAAATGATGGACCGCGGCAGCGCTTCCCCCCACCACGAAGCTGTCGTTCGGGTTCACGATCGCGATCTCGGTCCCCGCTTCGCGGGCAAGCCGCTCCACGGTCCCGCACGGGAGTCCGCGCACCGAGCCGAGACCGTCACCCGCGCCGGCCGCGCGGCTCATGATCTCGGCGCGGGCGCTCGCGAGACTGATCGTCTGTTCCGCACCGAGCAGCCCGGCGACACCCCAGGCAGCCACTTCTCCGACGCTGTAACCCGCCACGATGTGGCGATCGGGAATGCTGTCCGCGAGCAGGGCTCGTGCAGCGAGGGCTTGTGTCACGCACAAGACCTGCGCCGCCCGATTGGCGTACAACGCGGCGTCGGCCGCCACGCGCACGAAGTCACGTGGATCCGCCCCCAGCGCGCGCGCCGCGGCGGCAAATATCATGGGCGCATCCGCCGCCTCGCCCGACAGGCGGAACATTTCCCGATGCTGCGTCCCTTGTCCCGAACACAGCAGCGCAATCATCGCGCCGGGCCGCTCCCCAGAGCGCGCGCGAAAAGCGCCATCGCGAGCAGGTCGGCACAGCCGCCCGGACTGAGGTTGCGCGCCACGAACGCTGCATGGATCCGCAGCGCCTGGCCGCGCCATCCCGGCTGGCCCACACCGCCCGCTGCGAGAAACGCCCCGGCGATGCTCTGCGCGAACGCGAGTCCTTCGAGGCCCCCTCTATGAAGCAGGTTCGTATCGTCCACCGCGGCGATCAGAGCGAGACAGCCGTGCACGCGGGCGGCTTCCGCATCCCCTCTCGCGAGCTTGCGCCCGGCCTCGAGTGCGGGAAGGGCGACACCATAGACCGACG
>Ga0335072_10013217_pt1 | contig 11771 bp, 12 predicted proteins | sample Lox_Sample_21_FD_206725 | JGI IMG/M metagenome (GOLD analysis project Ga0335072, IMG submission 206725) | Soil microbial communities from Loxahatchee National Wildlife Refuge, Florida, United States - Lox_Sample_2.1 | ecosystem: Environmental > Terrestrial > Soil > Wetlands | place: USA...
CAAACGGTTGAAATGAATGACGAATGGCCTACCAAAATACCTGACGGATGGGATAGGAATTTTAATGCAAACTCATTTGAAATTGTTGATGAAAGAAAGCTCCCTGTTTTTCAAGTCCGGTATGATACCCCAAACACGATAGAAATTTACGGGATTTTTGTGGCTACTAACGGCGCTATAACAATTGCCTTTGGAGACAGCACTATAGGACAAGCACCAGGTTTGCCGGTGCCAGAAATTCCCGAAAGAAAGGCATGGTTCAAGTATCCATCCAAAGACCATTTGGGAGATTTGGATAGCCAATGAAATTTTATTCCAAACAAAGTTTAGTTGTAGAGCTGTAATGCCGTCTGCATACCTGACGACACGTTTAATGAATTTACGCCCACCAGCAAATCGCAAAACAAAAAAACCCGCGCAGCCTTGCCACGCGGGTTGAATTGTTCCCTGCCCTGCCCTACGGCACCGTCACGGTGACGGCGGCGCTGGGCTGGCTTTCGCCCGTTGCATTGCGCGCGCTCACCGTCACTTTCACCTGCGCGCCGGACGGCAACTGGCTCAAGGTGTCCTCGGCATCCTGCGTCAAGTCCTGCGCGAGTTGCGAATTGTCGGCGGCATTGCTCACCGTGAAGCGATAACCGTCTGCGCGCCGCGCATCGTCGCAATGCGCAAACAGCGTGTGCGAACCCGCCGCGCCCGGCATCACCGTCAAGTTCTGCGGCACATCCGGCGAACCCGGATGCCCCGGCATTTCAAACCCAAACGCCAGCCAGCGCGGGTCGTTGTCATCCAGCAATTGGGTCAATTCTGCCAGCAAGCCGGAACCCCGCGCCCGCGCGGCGTCAATGCCGTTCTGCAAATTTGCCTGCGCCGTGCCCGCGTTCGTGTTGCTCTCATTGCTCGCCTTCACCGCCGCTTCAATGGCATCGGCGGCGGACTGGCAGGCGGCGCCGGTGCAGTCAATGCCGTTGACCGCCTTCACCTCGCGCGCCGGATTGGACGTGTAATACGCGCGCAACTTGAGCAGCAATCCCTGCGGATGCGCCGGCACCGCGAGCGAACCGCTGGAAAATCCGGCGGCATCCCACTGGCTGTTCCATTTCTGGCCCAGCACCGGCTTGAGCGTGCCGATGCACGCCATCGCCAGCGCGCGGCCGTTGCTTTCGGCGGTGCGGACGGCGGCGATGGCGGTGGTCTTGTTGGTTTTGGCCGTGTTCCACAGCGCCTTCAAGCCCGGCACGGCGGGCGGATTATCGTTCGGCCCGGCCGGCGTGCCGATGAGCGATTGCAAATCGGCGCGGATGTCCGGTTCGGTGTTTTGTTTGAGACCCACGGCGGTGCCGTGTTGTTTGGCCCCGTCGGCGGCGTCTTGGAGGAGCTGCACGAGAGGATCGTAATATTCGGGAACTTGGTTGTTCATGGCAATAATGGTGATAATTTTTTTGGCTGCAATTTGATGAATCACGGATACGTCTGATTGCTGATTCGTTTTGATTATCCATCCGCCGCTCAAATTGACAAGCGAAATTTTAAGGGAGCTTATGCGGTCCGATTCCGACTAATGAATAAACGCGAATCCGCCGAAGCCGGGAGTTTGAGAATTGACGCCGGCCGCTGCATCCTAAAAAATTGGCGGACGCCAGGGAGATTCCGAAAATGAAACGCGCCATCATGTTTGCCGCTATCCTGGCGGGTGTGTTGCTTGCCGACTTTGTCCTGTTCCGCGCCGGCAGCGCGAACGCGCAGGACGGACGCACCATTTACGATCCGGACCCAAACCAGCTTTGGAACCGGCTGAACGTCGCCCTGTTTCAGCGCACCGCGCCGGATGGCAAACAGTATGGCCTGAATGAATTGGATATTCTGTATTGGACGGGGACGACCAATTTGCTGGCCGGGCCGTCGCATCAACAGGCGCTGTCGGTTCTGAATGAATTCATCAATGCTCACGGCGAACGATTGATCCACGACCCGCTCAAAAAGGCCTTGTTGCAACGCGACCTGTGGGCGCTGTTCGACTGGGTGGCGCGGCCAATTTCCCGCGACCACGCGCAAGAGCGGCGTGAACTTGAATCGCGCCTCGCCGTGGTGATTCGCCGGCTGGAGTTGACGACGAATGAAATCGCGTCGCTGCCGGACAATTACGCGCTGGCGGAAACGGATGACCTGCCGGATTTGCCGCACGGTTTGTTCCAGACGAACGGGGATTGGATAAACATCCGTGCCGACCTTGCCGAATTAACCGTTCCGATGCACGTTCGCTTTTTTGGCGGCCGGTCAGTATTCACGGTCTGGTTTCGCGATGCTGACGGGCGGCGGGCGGGAATGGATTATCTGAAGCAGTTGCAGGCGTTCAAACCGATGTTCGTGAGGACAACCAACAGCGAAAGCCAGGAGGAAATCGAGTTGAACCCGGCCTTGCCGCAATTCCCCGCCCACAGCCAATGGGCGCTGGCGCGGCGCATGTGCGTGATTGACACCGATGGGGAAATCAAGCCGACCCATCTCGTGGAGAGCATCCAGTTGCGGACCTATCTGGCAATTGCCGATGCCGCCGTGGAAATGGTGACCAACCGCAATGGTTTTGTGGTGCCAAAACCGTTTCCACCCCAGCGGTTCAATGAATTTCGGATGACGCGGGACTCCCGGGCCAGTTTGATTTCCCTTGCCCAAAATGCGAAAGATTTTGACTTCGTTCATTTCTTTTCCATGGGCCGGGATCTCTTCGAGCTGCGCTCCGAAACAAATTATGATTCAACCGCATATCAGTTTAAAATTCTTGGAACCTGTTACGAATGCCACACTGCCCCCGGAATATATTCGGTGAACAGCTTCACGCGCCGGTTATCCGGCAGTCCTCTCGTCCCGCCGCAAATCTCCGGGTCGGAACCTGAACGCGAACAGGAAGCAACTTTGGATTGGAAAGAGGAGCAATTTGATTGGGGCCTGCTGCAAGGACTGTGGCAAGGGAAAAATTGAATCTGGCAATCGCCCAAGCCTCAAAACCCGCTCAAAATCGCCATTTTCTTCAAAAAACGGTCGAAAATGACATTTTCATTGCCGACGAGGCGTTCGACCTCTTCTAAAATGACATTTACAATGGCGCCGAACGATTCGTCCCTTTCCGAAATGGCATTTTAAACCCGGCTGAACGGTTCGGGCAGATCCAAAATGGAATTTTCAATGCCCAAGAACCATCCGTCCCCTTCTGAAATGCCATTTTCAATCCGGGCGAACGGCTCCGGTGGTTGCGAACTGCCATTTTAGATGCCCACGAACGGTTCGTGCCCGCCTAAAATGGCATTTTCAACCAGAAGGAACAGTTTCGGTGGTTCCAAAATGCCGTTTCCAATGCCGTCGAACTGTTCGTCCCCGTCCATAATGGTATTTTCAGGGAGCATGAACGGTTTGTGGTTTCCTAAAATCGCATTGGAACGTGAAGGGGAAAATTAAAACGCTGGCTGACGCCTAAAAGCATCAGCCAGCGTTAATGGCGGCCATGAACAATACGCCGGCCGCCGCGGCGCTCAGAAGGGGACAACGGGCAACTTGGGGGTCGCTGGCGACCCGTCGTCCGAGCGTGTCCACTGCGCCAACCCTAAACGCCAGCGATGCGCATAGCATATCCACATCCGCGGCCAACGCAAGCGACTTTTTTTTGAAAAAAATTACTTTTCGGTAATTATTTCGCAGTCAGAGACTTCAAAATGAAAAAAAAGAGCCGGACTCGCGTCCGGCCCCATTTTGGTGATGAGGTTTATAACGTCTTCACCCAGACGTTCAGATGTGCGGCGCGACCGATTTGGGGGGTGCTGTCCAGGCCGCACCGCAGGCAAAACCCCTTTGCCAACCCTAAACGGACAGCAAAATCCAAAGTTTCCCCGCTAATAGTAAATACGCGGAAAAAATCCCAATCTTTCAAAATATTTTCATTTTTTTGAAATTATTTTTCGGACGGGTGAATAGTTCCCAAAAAACGGGCTTTTTTGCCCAATTTTCATGCTTTTACTGCAAGAATTTATTTGCCCGGCGGAACGGCGGGGGCATAATTCAATCGCCAAATATGAAACAATCACGCCGCGATTTCGTTCGCACCCTTTTTGTGGCCACGCAGGCCGCGGTTGCCAGCCGCTTTTTGCCCGGAACTTTGCAGGCCGCACCCACCAATGAACCGCCGGTGCAGCCGGGCGGGCTGAATTTTCTCGTCTTAGGCGATTGGGGTCGCCACGGCGAGCCGGACCAGGTGATGGTGGCGACGCAAATGGGCATCACGGCGGAACGGCTCAAGGCGAACTTTGTCATTTCCGTCGGCGATAATTTTTACGAGGACGGCGTGACTTCGACGGATGACCCGCAGTGGCTGGATTCGTTTGAGAACGTTTATGCCGCACAATCGTTGCAGGTGCCGTGGCAGGTGATTTTGGGCAACCACGATTACCACGGCAATTGCGATGCGCAGGTTGCCTACAGCAAAATCAGCCCGCGTTGGCGGATGCCGTGGCGTTATTATTCGCGCACGGAGAAGGTGGACAACACCACGACGGCGGATTTCTTTTACGTGGACACGACGCCGCTGATTCAGAGTTACTACAAGGAGGGGGAAAAGACGCGCGCCAATGTCATCTCGCAGGACGCACCGCTGCAATTGTTGTGGCTCAAGGACGCACTGTCAAAATCCCCGGCGCAATGGAAAATCGTCATCGGCCATCACCCGATTTATTCCGGCGGCGAACACGGCAACACGCCGGAGTTGATCGAAAAAGTCCTGCCGCTGCTTCACGATTACGGTGTGCACGCCTATTTCAACGGCCATGACCATGACCTGCAGCATTTGCAGGCGGGCACGGTGAACTTTTTTGATTCCGGCGCCGGATCGAGCGTCCGCCCCACTTCAAAAACCCAATACACGAAGTTTGCGGAAGGCTGTTCCGGCTTCACAGCGGTGGCCTTGTCGGCAAACCAGATGCAGGTGCAGATGATTGACAGCCACGGGACGCTGCTTTACACGGCGTCGGTGCCGCGGGTTTCCTGACCGGAAAATTGCGGGATTCGATTTGACTTGCGGCGGAGTGATGGCAATTTACGGCACGCATTAAACGGAGTGGAATGCACCCTTCGGTCGTTTTCCCCATCCAAGCCATGAAAAGGATAATAAATATCACGCTCGGGCTCGCGGCGCTGGCATTGTCGGCGCAGCGCAGCTTTGCCGCCGATGCCACGGTGGAATTACACGCTTTGCTCGAACAGGTCCAGCAGGACATTGACTCCGGCAAGACCAATGAAACCGAGCTGTCGGGCGATTTGAAGCAATTCGACACGCTGCTGGCGGAACACAAGGGGGAAAAGACGGAGGCCGTGGCGGAGATTTTATTCATGAAGGCCCAGTTGTATGACGAAGTGCTGGACGAGGATGGCAAAGCAGTGGATGTCATCAAACAGCTCAAAGCGGATTTCCCGGACACGGAATTGGGCACCAATGCCGATGACATTTTGGCCGAACTGACCCGAAAAGCGGAGGCGGAGAAAATCCAGGCGGCGCTGGCGGTCGGCACGGAGTTTCCGAATTTCAGCGAAAAGGATGTGACGGGACAGCCGCTATCCGTCGCCAATGACAAGGGCAAGGTGGTGCTGATTGATTTTTGGGCGACGTGGTGTCCGCCGTGCCGCGCGGAGGTTCCCAACATCGTGGACACCTATCAGAAATATCACACGAATGGCTTTGACATCATCGGCATCAGCCTGGACCAAGACCAGACCAATCTGCTGACTTTCACCAAGGAAAACGACATGCCTTGGCCGCAATACTTTGATGGCCAGGGTTGGGACAACAAACTGGCGATAAAATACGGCATCTTGAGCATCCCGGCGGATTATTTGCTGGATGGCAGCGGCAAAATCATCGGGAAGAATTTATTTGGGCCGGATTTGCAGCAAGCCGTCGCCACCGCAGTCAAAAAGAAATAATCCCCTGCTCCGCCGGCGAAAATTTGCAGATTCTTTTTGACGAGAACCCGCAAGCTTCGTCTATGCTTGCGCGGAGTGAAAATTCCCTGGCAAACCTATCTGTCTGAATTCATCGGCACGGCGCTGCTCCTCGGCGTCGGGCTGTCGTTTGTAATTCTGGATTTCGGCACCGGCAGCCCGGTGGCATCTGCCCTGCCCGACGCCGGCTTGCGCCGGCTGCTCACGGGCTTTCTCTTTGGCGCGACAGGCGCGAGCATCGCGATTTCACGCGTCGGCAAGGTGAGCGGCGCACATATCAATCCCGTCGTCACGCTGGCATTTTATCTCAAGGGCAAGTTCGCCGCGCGCGACACGACTGGCTACATCGTGGCGCAATTTGCGGGTGCCATCGCCGGTTGTGTGCCGCTTTTGTTGTGGGGAAAAGTCGGCGGCAGTATTGAATTTGGCGCCACCATTCCGGGTGCCGGCTGGACAATTTGGGAGGCGCTCGGCGGCGAGGTCATCACGACCATTGGCTTGATCGTCGGGCTGTTCACCTTTCTCGGCCATCGGAGGCTGCGCGATTACACGCCGCTGCTGTTTCCATTTCTTTACGCGTTCATGGTCTGGCTGGAAGCGCCGCTCTCCGGCACGAGCACAAACCCGGCGCGCAGTGTCGGTCCGTCAGTCATTACCGGCATTTGGACGGGCTGGTGGATTTATTTTGTCGGGCCGCTCGCGGGAATGTTCATCAGCCTGGCGGTCCTGCGATTCAGTTGGCTGAAGAAATTTGAAGTCGAGGTCGCAAAGATTTACCATTTTCAACACGACTGGCATGGCATCTTCCGAAAAAATAGACACTGACAGCGCACGCAAACTGGCGCGCCGGTTGCGAATCGCCGGCGCCAGCATCCTCACGCTGGGAATCATCATTGCCGGGTTGATTTATTGGATTGGCACGCGCAACGCGGATCTGAGCAACGATCCGTCCATGCAAGGCTTCAACCGCTCTGAACAACGGCAAATGGGCGAGCTTTACGGCAAATCGGGGGAAATGGTCGAGAACTGGTCCGAAGACCTGCAAAAGCCCGGCACGCAGGCAATCATCGCCATTCTGGTCTCGGGACTGGTCGCCGCCGGCTGCTTTTATTTCGCGCGGCTGGCAAAATATGGCGGCCAGCCGGATTGAACGGCCGGCTTACTTCAGCATTTCATCCAAGGTCGGCTCCATCGCGTCCGCCCAAATCTGGTAGCCCTTCTCGGTCGGATACAGAAGATCGGACATGACGTCGGTGTGAAGCTTGCCGTCTTCGCCGAGAAATTTCGCGCCGATGTCCAGATATTTCACCGTCTTGCCACCGTCATCGTAATGGGAAATGATTTGGTTGACCGCGTGAATTGTCGCCATTCGCTTTGTGCCGTCATCAGTCGCGCCGGCAGGATTGGCATGCGGGCCGCGCGGGAAAATGGCCAGCAGTAGAATTTTTGTTTTAGGAATTTTCTCGTCAATGACGTCAATAATCATTTTTATCGCCGCGGCGATGTCTTGCGGTGAATCGTCGTTGCTGTTGTTGGTGCCAATCATCAGGACAACAACTTTCGGATGGATGCCGTCCAGTTCACCGTGCTCGATGCGCCAAAGGACGTGCTGCGTGCGGTCGCCGCCGATGCCGAAGTTCGCGGCATGACGCGGCGCGTAGTATTTGTCCCAGACGTTTGAGCCGCGGCTGCGCCAGTTGTCCGTGATGGAATCGCCCAGAAACAGGATGTCCACCCCGCCCTTTTTTGCCTGCGCGACAAATCCTTCGTGGCGGGAAAGCCAGTTGGTTGGCGTCGCGCGCATCGCGGGAACGAGTGCGGGCCCGGGTTTGGCAACGGGCGGCGGATTGGTTTGCGCAAATAAATTCACCGCGCCAAACAGCAGCGCGGCGAAAATCAATGTTCTTGTCCGAAACCTCATTCTTTAATATCCAAAATTATTTTTTATCGGCCATCAAAATTTCCGTGCCGGCAAGCATCACCGGGCCGTGGCCATGCGGGTCGTCGCCGTCATGCGGACGGTCCATGTAAAATTTCAGCGTGGTGCCGATGTTCGTGCCATGGCAGGTGTTGAGGACCTGGCCGTCCGGCGTGACATTTTTTGCAAGCCCGGCAAAGGCGTGTCGCGCCACATCCAGGTTTGCTGGATCAATCCAGCCGCGATTTACGGCCCGTGCGATGCCATAGGCGAACATCGCCGTGCACGAACTTTCTTCCCACGATTCCGGCTTGTCCAAGACCTGACGCCACATGCCGTCGGGCGCCTGCACCTTTTTCAAACCGTCAATCTGCTTGCGCAAAATGTCGAGCAGCTGCGGGCGCAGCGGGTCGTTTTCCGGCATCGCCGAAAGTGTTTCAACGAGCGTGACCGTCACCCAGCCGTTGCCACGGCCCCATTTGAACGGTGCATGCATGTGGTTGGTTTCAAACCAACCGTGAAACCACAACCCGTCGCTGTCCTGCTCCAATGCGGCCTGATGAATGATGTTGCTCGCCGCGTCATCAACGTATTTCTGGTCGTGCATGTAAATGCCGTAACGGACGAGAAATACTCCGCCCATGTAAAGATCGTCCGGCCAGACCGTGCCGCCGTATTCCTTTGCCCGCCAAAGCGTGCCGTCGGGCATGCGGTCCTGTTTATGGACAACCCAATCAGCGATGCGCGCGACCATTTCCTTTTCGTCCGGCGTCACCTGGTCTGGATGACGAATCATGCTCTCAAGAATTTCATTTCCCATCGCGCCGCAGCTATCGAGGTTACCGAGGCTAATCAGCCCTTTGATTTTGCTCGTTCGGGCAAAGTCTGTGCCTTCCCGGCCAAACTGGTTTTCCAACCCGGCGAGCCAGTGGTAATACCGTCCACAAATCAAGTTGTGCTGGACAACAAAATCGTCCACGGCCTTGTCGTCCGTCGCGTCAACGGAACGTTCCATGCCGAAAAGGTCCACGCCCCAGGGATAATTCCAATCCAACCCCACGGGAGCTTTGGCTGCCCTGGCTTGGTCCAGATTTGTAACGTCCGGATAGTCGCCGTCGGCAAGCGGATGAATCTGATGCTTGGCCACGCGTTCGACGATGTCCTGAATTTGAGCGTCAGTGATGCCGCCATCATCCGGCGGCACGGAAACCGGCGCGAGGGATGGATTGTTTTTGTCCTGCGCGTGCGTCGCGCAGCCCGCGCCAACGGCGAGCAACATCGAAAGCGCCGCAAAAAGAGTTTTGGATTTCATCATTTGGATTGTTTCGACGAGTTGGTTCATGTTCATTTCGATTTATTATTGGCCGAAAACAGTGATTGGGACCGGCGATTGGGTCTTGCACGACAAGGTGGCAACAAGAATCCTTTTCATGGAAAATGTGAGTGATGATTTTGCGGCCGCCTGCCAAAAGGTCAAGCCTGTTCATTTATTTTCATGTGCTCGCGCTCGTGTAACGGTTCAGCGAAAAGCGCCAGAACAGTTCCGAAATCGCCGCCCAGATGGCGCCCAGACCAAGCAACAACAGCCACCAAAACGGCGAGGCCAATTTGTCCGCCAGCACGCGCGTGGGCACGTTTGAGACGAGCAGAATCGGCAGCGCGAACATGAACATCGCCTTGAATACACCATGGAAAATTTCATCCGGCATCCGCGCGATATTGAACAGGTTGTAGTAGCCGTAGACGATTCCCTGCGCCCGCACTGTCCAGAAGGAAATCGAAGCGAGAATGAACATCAGCGAGTAGTGAATCAGGATTCCCACACCGCAGAGTGCGATGAACCCGAAAAGCTGGCCGAACGTCGGGTGCAATTGCAGTTTCACCGCCGCGAAAACCATCACGCACACGGCGAACAGGGCGTTGATGAACGCGCCCAAATCGACCTGTCGCGTCGAGACAATGAAGCGCGTGTTGACCGGCAGCGCCAGCAGGAAATCCATCTTGCCCGTGCGGACGAGTTCCGAAAGATTCGTGCAGTTCACCAGGAAAAATGCCTGGTAAACCTGCTGGATGAAATTGCTCGCGCCGACGAGCAAAACCATCTGCCATTTTGTCCATGTGCCGATGGAAGTTGTCTGCGAATAAATGACCGTGACGAAAGCCAGTTGCAGCCCGAACCAAAGCAGTTCAACGATGATCCACAAAATGAAATTGCCCTTGAACGACATCTCGCGCGTGACGGAAGTTCTCCATAGCGCCGCGTAAATCGAGAGGTAACGTTTCAGGTTCATCTATGCTTTATGCCACAGCTTGACGTTCTTGATATATACCTGCATTTCTGTGCTTCCACCGCGACACATATAGACGCCGCACTTGAAATAATAGTCCGGCGCGCCGGGATCCCTGAATTTGCCGGCCAGCTTGTCGTTGATATAAACCGAAATCGTCCGCGCCGCTACGTCGTGAATGACATTCAAATGAAACCATTTGCCGTAAATATCGGGAAACACCAGCGAATTCCTGCCTTGGTAAAGATTGCCGTGGTTGTGAACCTGCAACATGAGCGCGACCGGGCCGAATTTTCCCGAATCGGCGTTGCCGGTGTGGATTTGCATGATGGTCACATCATCCGTGTTGGTCGGAATCATCATGTCCGCCTCAAATTGATGCAGGCCGCTGGTGTAATCCGGATTGAACCGCATTTCCGTGCGCGGCAAAGTCTTGTTGCCGGCGGCAAATGGCTTGTCGGTGTTGAAGACCCACAAATGATGCACCTCGTTTGAGGACGAGTAACGGTTGCCCTCCGTTTGGTTGTAAGGAAACTGGATTTTGTAATCCAATTTGTCCGGCGTCCAGCCATCCGTCGGCAATGGCGCGGAATTGGTGTCGGCTAAGGCGGAAACGGAAGTGCCCGTTGCCAGCAAGGTGGCTAAAATCAATTTATGCATAATGTCAAATGGCGACAATTAGAATTAAACAAATCCGCGAATCCGTCTCAAGTTTAATTGACCGCTTGCCGAAAATAAAAACGGCGCGGATAAATTTCCGTGCCGTTCCTCGGTTGAAATTTCAACTACGTCAAAATGATCTTGTCACCTTCCTTCAAGGTGACAATCGCCTTCTTCCAGTCCGGCGCTTTGCCGGCCTGTGTCGTGCGCTGGCGGCGCGATTTGCCGCGAACGTTCAGCGTGTTGACCTTGGTGACCTTGACCTTGAAAAGTTCCTGCACGGCCTGCCGGATTTCCGGCTTGGTCGCGTGCCGGTCGGCCACGACGGTGTATTGGTTGTATTTTTCACCCTGCCGCGTGCCCTTTTCCGTCAGGCGCACTGTTTTTACTATTTCAAAAGCATTCATGTTATTCCTTGGTCAATCGGTCTGAAACTTTTTCAAACGCGCTCTTCGTGAACACCAGTTTATCCGGACGCAACACGTCGTAGGTGTTCAACGAATCGCTCGTCGTCAACGCGACCTTTTCCAGATTACGCGAAGCCAGCGCCAGATTTTTATCAACACCGGCGGAAACGATCAGCATTGTTCCCTTTAATGCCAATTTGGAAATCGCGCTGATGAATTCCTTTGTCTTCGGCGACTCCAACTTCAATTCATCCACCACCAGCACGTCGCCGGCCTTGAGCCGCTCGCTCAGCGCCTTGCGCAGCGCCAGCTGCTTGGTCTTCTTGGAAACTTTTTTGCTGAAATCGCGCGGTTTCGGTCCGAAGACCACGCCACCGCCGACCCACAACGGCGATTGGAACGAACCGGCGCGCGCGCGGCCCGTGCCCTTTTGCCGCCACGGCTTCTTGTTTGTCCCGGCGACTTCGCCGACGTTCTTTGTGCAGGCGGTTCCGCTGCGCTGCGCGGCATTGTAGG
>Ga0335072_10013218_pt1 | contig 11770 bp, 10 predicted proteins | sample Lox_Sample_21_FD_206725 | JGI IMG/M metagenome (GOLD analysis project Ga0335072, IMG submission 206725) | Soil microbial communities from Loxahatchee National Wildlife Refuge, Florida, United States - Lox_Sample_2.1 | ecosystem: Environmental > Terrestrial > Soil > Wetlands | place: USA...
CGCCAATCAATTCACCGAGGCCAGCAGCGATTTGTGTTACAGCTCGCTGTTTGAACTGGGGCTGGTCCTGCTCGGCGTTACCGTGCTGGTGAATATTCTGGCGCAACTGCTCTTGAAAACCTTCGCCGGCCCGGGCGTGAAACCGCAACATTGAAATGACCGCACCAAACCACAGTTGGCGCCAGTTCAAAGACGTGCTGATGCAGGCCGTCACGCTGGCGTGTGCCATTCTGGTGGTGACGCCGTTGGTGCTGGTCTTCTATCACATCATCAGGGAAGGCTTCGGCGCCATCAACTGGGCGTTCTTCACCCAATTGCCGCCCGGCCCCGGCGAAAGCGGCGGCGGCATGGCCAACGCCATCGTCGGAACATTGATTCTGATGGTGCTGGCTCCAATCGTCGGCGTGCCGGTGGGCGTGCTGGGCGGCGTTTTCCTTTCCGAGTATGGCGGTTCGCGGTTGAACTGGTGTATCCGTTTTGCCGCGGATGTTCTCAACGGCGTGCCATCCATCGTCTGGGGTCTCGTCGTTTATGGTTTGATGGTCCTGGCCTTGGCCGCGCCGTTCCACGGCACGGTTCAATCCGTGGACACAACCAAACAACTGGTCACCGTGCAGGATCAGGCAGGCACCAGCCACACTTTTGAAGTGAACGCAAACACCCGGTTAAATGCAGGCGGAAAAAACCAACTGGATGCGTTGACGACAGGAAGCGATGTCTTGATTTGGTATCACGGAACTCCAGACGGGCCGGTGGCCGACCGCGTTTCGCCCGTCGGCTTGTGGGGCCTATTTCTGACGGTGCTCATCCATCTGCATAATTCTGTTTCCGGATTTTCAGTGCTGGCGGGCGGTGTGGTGTTGGGATTCATGATGATTCCGCTGGTGATGCGCACGACCGACGAGGTTTTGCAGTTGGTTCCGGCCGGTTATCGCGAAGCGTCCCTGGCTCTGGGCATTTCCAAATGGCGGACCATCATGCAAATCGTCATCCGCACCGCTCTAAAGGGCATCGTCACCGGCGCCTTGCTTGCCCTAGCGCGCATCGCCGGCGAAACCGCGCCGTTAATCTTTACAGCGTATGGCAACAACGGCTGGACGCACAAGCTGACCGAACCCATTGAAGCCCTGCCCTTGCAAATTTATATCTTCGCCACCGGGCCTTACGAAAACTGGCACCGCCTGGCTTGGGCCGGCGCGTTGATTTTGCTTTTGATGGTTCTGTTCGTTAACATCGGCGCGCGTTTCCTGACGCGCGACCGTTTCAAAAACAAAATTTAACTCATGGCCGGGAACACCAACAATTCCGTCGCGCTGAACGTAAAGAACCTTTCGGTTTTTTTCGGTAAAAATCACGCGGTCAAAAATGTTACGCTCGACATCGCCGCTTGCGCCGTCACCGCCATCATCGGACCGAGCGGCTGCGGCAAGTCCACTTTTCTTCGCGCCCTCAACCGGATGCACGAATTGAATCCTGAAGCGCGGATGGAAGGCGAAATCAAATTGTTCGGCGACGACATTTATTCCCGCGGCGTCCAGCCGGTCGTCGTCCGCCGCCGTGTCGGGATGGTATTCCAAAAATCAAATCCGTTCCCGACCATGTCCATCGTGGACAATGTTACCGTCGGCCTGCGTTTGAACGGCCTGCGCGACCGGAAAATTCTCGCCGAGCGCACCGAGCAATCGCTCCGCATGGCGGCGCTGTGGGACGAGGTGAAGGACCGCCTGCACGCGCCAGCCATCAGTTTGTCCGGCGGCCAGCAGCAACGCCTTTGCATCGCGCGCGCGCTGGCAGTGCAGCCGGAAGTTTTGTTGATGGACGAGCCGGCCTCCGCGCTCGATCCGCTGGCGACGGCAAAAATTGAAGACTTGATTATTGACCTGAAAAGGAATTACACCATCGTCATCGTCACACACAACATGCAGCAGGCCGCGCGCGCATCCGATTTCACCGCGTTTTTTTATCTCGGCGAACTGGTCGAGTTCGGTCCGACCACAAAAATTTTCACCAGTCCGTCGGAAAAACGGACGGAAGATTACGTGACCGGCCGGTTCGGTTAAACCCACAATCTTTGTCCCAATTTGCTTATGGTTAGAATCAAGATTAAGATTTAAAAAATGGAAAATCACTTTGAGACCGGGCTGGATGAATTGCGGCAAAAATTGCTGATGATGGCAGCCCGCGCCGAGACAGCGGTAAATGAAGCCGTCCAGTCGTTGATGCAACGCGATCACGATCTCGCCGTGCGCGTGCGGGCGGCGGACGACGTGATTGACCAGTTTGAAATCGAGATTGACGAGATGGCCATCCAGCTTTTGACGAAAGCGCCGCTCGCCAGCAATCTGCGCCTTGTCACCGTGGCGATGAAAATTTCCCAGAACCTCGAACGCATCGGCGACGAGGCAACCAAGATTGCCAAGCGCGCCCGCGACCTGGCGCAGGAGCCGCCGGTGAAAATTCATCTCGACCTGCCGCGCATGGCCGGCATGGCGCTCGCCATGGTCAAGGACGCGCTCGATTCCTTCGTCAACCGCGATCCCGTTGCCGCTCGCTCCGTCATTCCGCGCGATAAGGAAGTGGATGCACTTAACAAGCAGATTCACAATCTGCTCGCGCAGCACATGGTGGAAAATCCGGACACGATTGCGCGCTGCCTGCACTGGATTGTCGCCGCCAAAAGTCTGGAGCGCATCGCTGATCACGCCAAGAACATCGCCGAGGAAGTCGTCTATCTTTGCGAAGCGCAGGATATCCGGCATGCACAGAAAAATTGATTTTGCTCGCCGCGTTGGAGTTTGTCTGGTAATACTCTGCGCGTATGTTCTCCCTCCAACAATTGTTCAGCAAGGGCGAACGCTTTCAGGAACTTTTGGAATCCGTAGCGCAGGAATCCCATGAGAGCGTCCGGCTCGTCATTGAACTGATTAAATCGCCGCGCCAGACCCAGAATTTTGACGACGTCATCCTTGCGCGCCGCAAGGAAAAGAAAATTTCCGGACAAATCAGCAGCGAGTTGGTGAAAACCTTTGTCACCGGCCTCGAACGCGAAGACATCGAGGCGTTGGCGCGCGGGTTGTCCCGCATTCCCAAGACCGCCGAGAAACTTGCTGAACGACTCATGCTGGCGGGGCATCATCTGGATGGCGTTGATTTCTCCAAGCCGGCGGAAATGATGACCAAGGCCACCGATGCCATTCTGGGAATGGTTCGGCAGCTTCGCGACATGAAGGACCTAGAAAAAATCCAAAAGTTCAACGACCGCCTGCAACTTGTCGAACTCGAGGCCGACAAACACATGAACGACTTCCTGCGCGATTTTTACTGCGGCAAATACGAGCCGCTGCGCGCGGTTGCCATTCGCGACGTTTATGAGCTGATGGAAAAAGTGGTTGATCGCTGCCACGACGCCGGCAACGTGGTGATGCAAATTGTTCTCAAGAACTCCTGATTCACGGTAATGCTCCTGATTTTCACCGTCATTTTCGTGGCGTTGGTGTTCACTTTCATCAACGGTTTTCACGACACGGCCAACTCCATCGCCACCGTCGTGGCTACCAAGGTCCTTTCGCCGCGACAGGCCGTTCTACTCGCGGCGGTCACCAATCTTATTGGCGGTTTCTTTGGACTGAATGTTGCAAAAACGATTTCCTCCGGCATCGTTGACGCAAAAGTTGCCACATCGCAGGTTCTGTTGTGCGCCCTGTTTGCGGCGATTCTTTGGAATTTATTGACTTGGTGGTTCGGTATGCCGTCCAGTTCCTCGCATGCGTTGATCGGTTCGTTGTGTGGCGCCAGCGTCGCCGCCGCCCAAAATAACTGGCACGTTCTCATCTGGTCGGTGCCCGCCGGCGGTCATTGGTGGAAATACGGCGGCATTTTCTGGAAAGTCATCGTGCCAATGATTTCGTCGCCGGTTTGCGGATTTTTCCTGGGCTTTCTGGTGATGGCCATCCTCTATTTTCTTTTGAGAAACTGGCGGCCGGTCAGGGTCAACAAAACTTTTGGCGTCCTGCAACTTTTCAGTTCCGGCTATATGGGCTTTGCCCACGGGACCAATGACGCGACCAAAACCATGGGCATCATCGCTCTTGCGCTGTTCACCGGCACAACCAGCGGCGCCTTCGCTCATCTGCCGGCGTGGCTGAATTTTCTTCAGACGCCGCCGCCCGAGGCCGGACAACAATTATACATCGCCAAATGGATTATCGTCGTTTGCTCGCTGACAATGTGTCTGGGCACGGCGGTTGGTGGCTGGCGCATCATCAAAACCCTCGGCCATAAAATGGTGAAGATTCATCCGGTTCATGGCTTCGCGGCGGAAACCACCAGCGCCACAATTCTTTTCACCACCGCGCTTTTGGGAATGCCCGTTTCCACCACGCATGCCGTGACCGCTTCCATCATGGGCGTTGGCTGCGCGAAAAGTCCCAATGCGCTCAGGCTTATCGTGGTCGAACGGATTCTGTGGGCGTGGATCATGACGCTGCCCATCAGCGGCGGCGTTGCCTACGCGTTTGTGAAGATTGCGCAAACCGCAGGCTGGATGTAGTTCAGTCGAATTTTTCGCCGGATTTCAGCACGTGCCCGGCTAGAAATTCCTGCGCATTCAATCGTCGCCCACCTTCGCGCTGCAATTCCAAAATCCGCAGCGCATCTTTTCCGCACGCGACGACGATTCCATTTTTGTCGGCGGATAAAATTTTTCCGGCTTCGCCGGTTTGTTGAACAATTTCCGCGCGCCAGATTTTCAGCAATTTGCCGTTCAAAAATGTGAATGCGCCCGGCCACGGCGTGAACGCGCGCAGCCGGTTGAAAATTTTTCCTGCCGGCTCGTGCCAGTCAATTTTGCCGTCTTCCTTTTTGATCTTTGCCGCCGTTGTCGCTTCCGAATTATTTTGCGGCTGCGGCGAAATTTTTCCGGCGGCGTAGGCCGGAATCGTTTCCACCAGCAAATCCGCGCCAAGTTGCGCCAGTTTATCGTGCAGCGTCTGAGAATTGTCTTCCGGCAAAATCGGCGTCCGCGTTTGCGCAATGATTGCGCCGGTGTCCAGCCCCGCGTCCATTTTCATGATGGTGACTCCGGTTTCGGTTTCGCCGTTGAGGATGGCCGATTGAATCGGCGCCGCGCCGCGGTATTTCGGCAGCAGCGACGTGTGGACGTTCACGCAGCCAAACCGGGGCAAATCCAGAATCGCCGGCGGCAGGATTTGTCCGTAGGCGGCGACGACAATCAAATCCGGTTTTAATTCGCGTAATTCAGCAATGAATTTTTCATCGTGCGCTCTGGCTGGCTGCAAAACCGGCAGGTTGAATTTCTGCGCGAGAATTTTCACGGGCGAAGATTGCAATTTCAAATCGCGGCCTTTGGGTTTGTCCGGCTGCGTAACGACGGCGGCAATCTGGAAATTTTTGTCGCGCGCCAATTTTTCCAGACTGGCGCAGGACAATTCCGCCGTGCCCATGAAAACGATTTTCATTTGCGATTTACGATTTACGATTTGCGCGCCGACCGCAAACCGTAAATTCAGCCGAGCCTGACGACCTGGCGGAGGACTTTCAGGAAGGTTTGCGGCGGCGTGCCGTCGGTGTTGATTTTGTGGACGGTTTTTTTGCCGTAAAAATTCAGCACGGGCTTGGATTCCCTTTCGTAGGTTTTGAGGCGCGCGCGGATGACCTCGAGGTTGGCGTCGTCGAGGCGGTTGTCCTTGAGCGCGCGGCGTTGCAGGCGTCTGACGAGATTCTCCACATTCGCGCTGCACATGTAAAATACGGCGATGACGTTCAGAAATTTGTCCAGCATTTCAGCCTGATGAACGTTGCGCGGGATGCCGTCGAGCACGAGCGTGTCGGTCTTGGGATGAAAGCGACCGCTGGCCGTCAGCCCGTGCGCGTAAGTTTGCCACAACTCAATGGTTTGCTCGTCGGGCACGAGCCGGCCGCGGCTGGAATATTCGACGAAAACTTTTCCGAGCGGCGTTTCGGGACTCAGGCTGCGGAAAACCTCGCCGCAACTGCAATGAAAGAAACCCGGAATGCTCCCGAGGATTTTTCCGTGCGTGCCCTTGCCGGACCCGGGCGCGCCAAACATGAGGACAGTGCGATACTTCACTTGGATTTGAGTTGGACCTGCTGGATGTCGGCGTAAGCCACCATGATTTCCCGGCGCTCGCCGCCCTGCACAACTTCAACATGCATGTCGTTGGCGGTAATCCGTGAAATGCGCTCGACCGTCAGCAATTGCCCGGGAGTCTTGACCAAAAGTGTTTTGCCGCGGTCGGCTTCCGTGCGGACGATGCCAAAAAACCCCGAGAATTTCGTCTCGAAAAACCGGCGGTTGAAAGTGTATTGGCCGCGTTGAAAAATCTCGATGTTGGAACCGGGTGGTGGCGGCGGCGGTTCACCGGTGAATCCACCGGCCACGATGTGGATTTGCTCCGGCGGTTGCTGTCCCTGCTTCGCCTGCATTCCCGGCACGACGAACCGGTGAGGTTGCTGCGCCGGCGGCGCATCTTGTTGTCCGGCTTCCGGCGTCTCAACCGGCTCTACGGCGAATTCTTCGGTTGATTGCGCTTCCGCGACAGCGTGTATGGGAACCGCCAAAAAAATCACCGGACCCAAAATTGGCAGAACGGCCGCCACGCCCATGACCAGCGCTTTGGGCCGCGAGCGGGCCAAAGCCACTTGAAAACCGGCGTAGAGATTTGCCGCATATATCAGCAGCAGGGCAATCAGTCCGATGGGCGATGAAAATAACGCACCAAAAATCGATTGTCTGGGCGGAAAATCGAGACGCGTTACCTCCAGGTTGTATTTGGGCTGGAGTTGCGGGATTTCGATGAACGGCGCGACGAACGGCGCAACTTTGGAATCTTGCGCCAGTTGTTTCAGGCTGTCCTGCGAAAACAGCGTCCATGGCAGATTGGTATAAGTGTCGTCGGCTTGACGCAGCGTCAGGCCGATATCCTTGGCCGCCACAACATCGCCGGAAATCGAAGTGCCATCAGCCAATGAAAATGTATCAGCGCGGGCAGCGAGCAATCCGCACAGGCAAAGACCGAAAACAATCCAGCAGAGTTTGCGCACAAAAACTTTGTAACAAAAAAAATCTGGCCGGGGAAGGAAAATCCCATGCTTCCCGTTGCAAAGCATCTCACTTGATTCTCTCCACCTGGATTTTTGCCGGGTCGTTCACGCCAAGCTGGAGCAGAGCGGCATTGGCGTAAAGCGCGAGGTCGGGCTTGACTTCCGGCGCATCGTAGGCGCGTCGTTCGTGCTCCAATTCCTTGACGGCAAGCGTGTCCAGCGCAACCGGATCTTGGCTGAACCAAAGCTGGTTCAACACGGCGGAGTATTGCAGAAGTCCGTGCGAACCACCTTCGTATTGGCCGAGAAGCGCGTCGGTGATGTTGAGCGCGACGCGGTCGCTGAACACGGGCATCGCGTAGATTTCCGGCACGGCGACCGCCAGGCGGCTGCCGTCGCCTTCGAAGCGAATGGTGTTGTCCACGCCGCCAAGCGCGAGGCTGTAGAGCTGCCCGTAAACGCCGGTTTCATTTTCATTGAGCAGCGGCGCGATGGAGATGATTTTGGTGATTTGCCGGCTGACGAGTTTTGAGACGAAGGATTTTCGTCCGACGCCCGGGCCGGTTTTTCCGAATTCCAAATCGCCATAAATCAACTGGCCGATGATCGGGGTTTCGGGCAGATAAAAATTGGTCGGGTCGTAACCGGCTTCCATCGCACCAGCCGCGCGGACGTGGAGTTGCGCGGCGAGGTCGAAAAATCCGGCGGCGCGCAGTTCGTCCGCGCGCTTGTCCCAGATGATGATGTTTGTTCCCGGCAATCCGGCGTCGAGCAATCCGTGGATGACTGCCGCGACGACCGCCGGCCGCGTGCCACTCAATTCACCGGCGGCGGAAAAAACTTTTATGCCGACGACATCCTGCGTCGAGACCAAGCTGCGCCAGGCCGCGCTCACCGTCGGTTTGCCGGTGAACGCGATGATGCCGTGGTTGACCATGGACTGGACGACCGCCGCTTCCGCTCTGAAGTCAAAAATGGCATTGGTATTTTCGATGACGATGACGCGCGCCGTGGTATTGGTGGACGGAAACGAGAACAAGCTGGCGGCGTGAACCGGGGAAACCACCAGCCACGCCGCCAGAAAGAAAAATTGCATCCGTGCGTTTCTTGACACTTTGGCGCGTGAATGTTACCACCAAAGCCGATGCTGGTCACAAAAAATCGGATTTGGCGTGGCGCGCTCATTTTTCTGCCGGTGATTTTCCTCGCGGGATGCTCGCCGCCGGGAACGCGCGCGCTGCTTTCGGGAAAAAAATTTCTCGACCGCGGTGATTATGCGTCGGCGGTGGTGGAATTCAAGACGGCGACATCACTTTTGCCCACGAACGCGGCGGCATGGAATTATTACGGCGTCGCGTTGCAGGACGCCGGACAACTTGATGACGCGGCGACGGCTTATCAACGCGCGCTGGTGCTGGACCGCGACCTGGTCGAAGCGCATTACAACCTTGGCTGCCTGTGGCTGGAGCAGAACAAAATTGACGAGGCAAAAACGGAGTTCATCGCCTACACCCTTCGCCGCAGCAACACGCCGGAAGGCTGGCTGAAGCTGGGCGAGGCGCAATTGCGCGCCAATGAAATTGTTTCGGCGGAAAAAAGTTTCAGCACGGCGTATTATTGGAATTCCAACAGCGCCGAGGCGTTGAACGGCCTGGGCCTGGCGCAAATCCAGCGTGAGCGTCCGGAGGACGCTGCGAAATTTTTCGCGGCCGCCGTCCGGGCGCAACCAGATTATGCACCGGCGATTTTGAACCTCGCGGTCGCGGAGCAGCAATATTTGCACGACGACAAATCGGCGCTCGACAATTACCGCGCGTATCTGGCACTCACACCGCGTCCGGCGAATTGGAACGAGGTGACGGCCATCGTGAGCGGCTTGGAACATTCGCCAGCTGTTGCCGTCGTGGCTCCGCCGCCAGCCACCAGAACTCCCCCGCCAGTTGCACCCACGCCACCAACGGCCAATGAGACAAGAACTCCAACAATCATTCGTCCGGCAGTTTCGCCGCGCGCGTCGGTGCCCACCCGCTATACTCCGACTCCGCCGCCGGCAACTCGTCCGACCGAAGTTGTTCAGGTTCCTCCGGAACCGGTCATAGTCACCCAATCCACACGGCCATTGGTGACCACTTCAGTCGTTGAAGTGCCGACCCCGCCGACCCAACCCAAACCAAGCATTTGGAATAGATTGAATCCGGCTCATTGGTTTGGTTCTTCCGCATCGGAAAGCAATAATAATGGCGACGACGTGACGCGATTGCCGCAATTGAATCCTGCCGCAACACATCAAACACCCTTGCGCCCCGTCGCTTCCCACCCAGCAATTCCGCCTCCGCCGACGTTTCCGCGTTACGCCTACCTTTCACCCGCCAAACCAGCGGCGGGCGACCGCGCGGCGGCATTTGGCTGGTTCACACACGCGCGTGAGATGGAACAGGCTTCGCACTGGACGGATGCGATGGAAGCCTATCGGCAGGCAACAAAACTCGACCCAAGTTGGTTCGAGGCGCAATATAATTTTGGCGTGCTGTCGTATCGCTTGGGAGACTATCGGCAGGCGTTGGCCGCCTACGAAACGGCGCTGGCCATCCAGCCCGATTCGGCGGACGCGCGCTATAATTTTGCGTTGACGCTCACGTCGGCAGGCTACGCAGTTGATGCGGAACATGAATTGGAAAAAATCCTGTCGGCGAATCCCAACGAAGTCCGCGCGCAACTGGCGCTGGCCAATCTTTGCGCCCAGCAGTTGCGCGATCCGGCGCGGGCGCGGCCGCATTATTTGAAAGTGCTGGAACTGGACCCGCACAATCCGAAGGCGTCGGAAATCCAGTTCTGGCTCGCGCAAAATCCGCCGTGACCACGTCCAGCGCGGTTCCATCTTTTCTCCCGGTTTTAGTTTTGCTTTCCATTTTTATTGGCAAACTAATGCATAATTCTTTGGACTCGGAGCGGTTATTCAGGTAAATTGGTATGAATTTTCCATTTGACTGCGACGTCTCATCTAAACATGAAAGCCGTTTACCCCGACACATTCTACCGTCGTCTATCAGCCTTGGCATTTCTTGCAATTTTGCTTCCTGCGACCAGCCACGCGCTGACCAACAACGTGGCGCTTACGCCGCCAATGGGATGGAACGACTGGAATGCTTATGGCTGCAAAATCAGCGAAAACGCAGTCACGAACAACGCCGCCCTGATTGTCGCCGACGGCCTCAAGGCCGCCGGCTATCAATTTGTGGACATTGATGACGGCTGGGCGAGTTCACGCAATTCTTACGGCGTAATTCAGGCTTACACAAATTTCCCCGACGGTATTCCGTTCGTCGCCAATTATGTCCATTCACTCGGGCTTAAGCTGGGCGTCTACACAGACGATGGCACGAACACTTGCTCCACTTGTATCAATACAATCTATAACCCAGTCGGCAAAGATCCGGGCAGTTATAATTTCGAATACATTGACGCCTTTACCTACGCGGAATTTGGCGCGGATTATCTCAAGGATGACAACTGCAACGCCAATGGCGAAGACGGTCATCTGGTCTATGGTCGCATGAGCGATGGCCTGATGAAAAGTGGACGGGCGATTGTCTTTTGTCTTTGCGGCGGCGAGAATGGCAACGCCAAAGGTTACCAATCCTGGTCGCCGGACGTGGGTAATTATTGGCGGACGACGGGCGACATCGGCAGCACGTTCGCCAGCATGATTTCGCACATTGACACGGACAGCACCTCTGCATTCGTCGCCGGGCCGGGTCGCTGGAACGATCCCGACATGATGGAAATCGGAAACGGTGAATTCGCAACCAATTACGTCGCGGCGCAGTCGCATTTTACGATGTGGTGCGAAATGGCCGCGCCATTGATCATGGGCAATAAATTAAACACGTTGACGCCGCAATCACTCGCGATCCTGACCAATGCCGAAGCAATCGCCGTGGACCAGGACCCGGCGGGCGAGCAGGGCACCTTGGTCGGCGGCATCAAAGACAGCGCAGAAGTCTGGAGCAAGCCGCTCGGCTACGATTTCACGACGCACGCCGTGGCATTGTTCAACCGCAGCACCAGCAGTTCAGCCACCATCACTTGTTACTTCACCAATTTGGCGTTTCAACCGAACACACCGGTGACCGTGCGTGATTTGTGGGCGCATCAGGATTTGGGGACGTTCACAAACAGTTTCACCACGAACGTTCCCGCCTACGGTTCGATTCTGCTCAAAATGGTGGGCACGCCTGTCGCAGCGCCTTCGTCTGGCACCAATTATTTGAGCGATATGCAGCCGATTTACGCCTACACCGGCTCGGGAACCATCGTGCCGGATGAAAGCATCGGCGGGCATACCATCACACTTGACGGCGTGCCCTATGCCCACGGCATTGGTGTCAATTCACGTTCCGGCGTGGAATATAATCTTGGCGGCGTTTGTTCGCAGTTTCAAGCCACAATTGGCATAGACGATGAAGTCGGCAGCGGCGGCTCAGTGATTTTTGAAGTATTCGCCGATGGAACCCGGATCTACGAAAGCAGCCCCATGACCGGCAGTTCGACGGCTCAAACGATTAATTTGGACGTGACCGGCGTGCGACGATTAACTCTGGGCGTGGATGACGACAATGACGGCACCAGTAACGACCACGCCGACTGGGCCAACGCGCTGGTCATCGCCACCAACACTCCGCAAATG
>Ga0335072_10013219_pt1 | contig 11768 bp, 8 predicted proteins | sample Lox_Sample_21_FD_206725 | JGI IMG/M metagenome (GOLD analysis project Ga0335072, IMG submission 206725) | Soil microbial communities from Loxahatchee National Wildlife Refuge, Florida, United States - Lox_Sample_2.1 | ecosystem: Environmental > Terrestrial > Soil > Wetlands | place: USA: Florida...
GGTGCTGACCGACGCAGTGGTGCTCGGGCGTTACGACGATAACTGGATCGCCGTGCTCGAGCGCAGCGGCGGCGGCGCGGAAGGTGAGCGGCTGATCAAGGCGCGGGCCAAGACGCTCATCGCGGCGCCCGGCCTGATCGAGCGCCCCTACGTGGTCCAGGGCAATGACCTGCCAGGCGTCATGGTCTCGACGGCCGTTCGCCGGCTCATCAACCTGTACGCCGTGCGGCCAGGGGAGCGCGCCGTGGTACTGACCGCCAACGCCGCTGGCGATGCGGCGGTCGCCGACCTGAAGCGGGCGGGCGTCGAGGTGGCACGGGTCGAGGATGCCCGCCTCGGTGGCGACATCACTGCGATCACGGGCCGCGGCGGCGTGCGGGCGGTGGAGGTCGCTGACGGCACGAAGATCAATTGCGACCTCGTCGTCACGGCAGTCGGCTGGACGGCGCCGACCTCGTTGCTCAACATGTCCGGGGACCGGCCGGTCTACAGCCCGCAGGCGGCCAGGTTCTTCCCGGACCGCGCGCGGCTGCCGCAGGACGTGCTTGTCACTGGCGGCATTGCGGGCGACGGCGGGCTGGACGAGCTGACCGAGCACGCGACCGCCACCGGCGCGGAGGCGGCACGGCGCGCGGCGATCATCGGTCGCGCACGGTCGCTGACTGTACCCACCCGCCAGAACGGGCCGATGCGCGAGCATGAGCCGCCGCAGCCTAGCCCTGGCGCGCAGACCGAGGCCATTCCCATTCCTAGCCTGCCGGTTTACTCGCATCCTGAGCTGTTCATCGGTCGCACGCACGGGATCGTTGACTTCAGCGAGGATGTGTCGTCCAAGGACCTGCTGGCCGCGGTTGCCGAGGGTTACGACAACGCTGAGCTGGCGAAGCGGTTCACCACCGCGACGATGGGGCCGGTGCAGGGCAAGCTGGAGACCGTTAACACGGTCGCAGTGGTGGCGCGGGCCACCGGCCGCTCGATCGCGCAGACCGGCACGACCACCTGGCGGCCGCCGTATGCGCCAGTGACGCTTGGCGCTCTGGCCGGGCAGCCATCCGAGCCGGTGCGCTACTCGCCGATGCAGTCCTGGCATGAGGCGCACGGCGCGGAACCGCTGATAGCGGGCGCCTGGATCCGGCCGGACCGGTATGGCGATGCCGCCAGCGAGGCGCGGAACGTCCGAGCGAACGTCGGCATCATCGACGTCACGCCGATCGGCAAGCTCGATCTGCGCGGGCCCGATGTGCCAAGGCTGCTCAACCTGCTGTACGTGAACAAGTGGTCCAAGCTCGAGATTGGCCGGGTCCGTTACGGCGTGATGTGCGCTGAGGACGGTGTCGTGCTCGATGACGGCGTCACCGGGCGCCTGGGTGCCGAGCACTACCTGATGAGCACGACGTCTTCGGGCGCTGCGACTGTCTGGGAATGGGTCGAGAACTGGCTGCAGACCGAGCGCCCGGACTGGCGGGTGCACGTCACGCCGGTGACCACCGCTTACGCGAGCATTAACGTGGCCGGGCCGAAGTCGCGGCAGCTCATCGAGCGGATCACCGACGGTGTGGAGCTTTCCAACGAGGCGTTCCCCTACATGAACGTCCGGACCGGCACGATTGCTGGGGTGGCCGACAGCGTGCTCTGGCGGATCGGCTTCACCGGCGAGCTCAGCTACGAGCTGCACGTCCCGGCCGCTTACGGGCTGCACGTCTGGGAATCGCTGTTGGCGCACGGCTCTGACCTGGGTGTGGCGGCGTTCGGCGTCGAGGCGCAGCGCATTCTGCGGCTGGAGAAGGGGCACTTCATCGTCGGCCAGGACACCGATGGCCTGACCAGGGGTTTCAGCGCCGGTCTTGACTGGGCGATCAAGCTAGACAAGGACGACTTTGCAGGCAAGCCGGAGCTCGCCTGGCAGCTCGCGGACGGGGCTGGCCCGCGCCTGGTAGGTCTGCAGCCAGTGGACGGATCGGTGGTGCCTGACGAGGCCAGCCTGATCGTGGCCGGTGACCAGATCATGGGCCGCATCACCTCCAGCCGGATGTCGCCAACACTTGGCAGATCCATCTGCCTGGCCCAGGTGGAACGGCACCTGGCCGAGCCCGGCACCGTCGTCACGGTGCGGCTGCCCAGCGGCCGGCTGATTGAGGCGCGCGTCATGCCGCAGCACGCTCACGTCGACCCCGAGGGAGGGCGGATGCGTGTCTGATGGACAGCTTGCCCAGCCAATCGCGCGCAGCCCCATCGCGCCCGCGCCGCCTGTGACCGTGCTGGCGGGCTGGGAAGTCAGCGGCCGCCGGGCCAGTGCCATTACGGAAGCCGCAGGCGCGGCAGACGGACCGGGTTTGACGATCACCGACTACACCCCAATGGCCAAGGTGCAGCTGCGGGCTCCAGTCAGCGGCCAGGCGGCCACCGCGGTAGGCGTGCGATTCGGCCGGGCAGCGCGGGATCCGGCAGGCACGCTCGTGGTCGGCTCCGGACCGGGAGAATGGCTGCTGCTCGCCGCACCAGGTCAGGCACCGGAATTGCTGTCCCGGCTGGCCAGCATCGCTGCGCAAGCCCCCGGCGAGCACGCGACCTGGGTAGATCTCACCCACGGCCGGGCATTGATCCGGCTAACCGGATCCAGCGCGGTGAAGGTTCTGGCCAGGATCTGCGGCGTCGACCTGTCGGATGAGATAACGCCCGATGGCGCGGCGTTCCGCACCTCGGTCGCGTCCGTTGCTACCGACATCATCCGCGACGACTTGAACGGGACGCTGTCTTATCTGCTGCACTGCGAACGGTCCTCTGGCGACTACCTGTTCAGCTCGCTGCTTCGCGCAGGCGCTGACTACGGCATCGAGATAGACGGGTTCCGGCTGCCGCCTGCCCACGCCCCCTTGTAAATCTGAGGAGCCCTGCCATGCCATTCCCGAGTGACCTGGAGATCGCCCGCGGCGCGTCGCTCAAGCCGCTTGACGACATTGCCGCCGAGATGGGCCTGAGCCCCGGCATGCTCGAGCCCTACGGCGACTACGTCAAGAAAATCAAGCTGGCCGCCATTGAGGAACTGGCCGACCGTCCAAAGGCGAAGTACGTGGTGGTGACGGCGATCACCCCCACTCCGCTCGGCGAAGGCAAGACCACGACGACGGTCGGTCTCGGCCAGGGTCTCAAGCACATCGGTAAACGGGCGACGGTGGCGATCAGACAGCCGTCCATGGGCCCGACGTTCGGCATCAAGGGCGGTGCCGCCGGCGGCGGTTACAGCCAGGTGGTCCCGATGGAGATACTCAATCTCCACCTGACCGGGGATATGCACGCTGTGACCGCCGCGCATAACCTGCTGGCCGCGATGATGGACAACCACCTCTTCCAGGGGAACGCGCTCGGCCTTGACGTGAACAACATCACGTGGCGGCGGGTGCTTGATGTCAATGACAGGGCGCTGCGCAATATCGTGATCGGGCTCGGCCCGCGCGCCGACGGCGTGACCCGGCAGACCGGCTTCGATATCACCGCTGCCTCCGAGGTCATGGCGACGCTCGCACTGACGACCTCGCTGGCCGACCTGCGAGAGCGGCTTGGCCGGATCGTCGTTGGCTACACCTCCGGCGGCGTCCCGGTGACGGCCGAGGAACTGGACGCGGCCGGGTCCATGGCAGTAATCCTGCGCGATGCCATCAAGCCCAACCTGCTGCAGACCCTGGAAAACACACCGGTGCTCGTGCACACCGGGCCATTCGGCAACATCGCGACCGGCAATTCATCAGTCGTGGCTGACCTGATTGGCATCCATGCAGGTGATCTGCTGGTCACCGAGGCTGGGTTCGGCGCCGACATGGGCGCCGAGCGGTTCTTCAACATCAAGTGTCGCAATTCCGGGCTGCGGCCGGACGCAGCCGTCGTGGTCGCGACCGTGCGCGCGCTGAAGTCGCACTCAGGAAAATACAAGATCATCGCTGGACGCCCGCTGCCCGAGGAGTTGCTCGCGGAAAACCCGGATGACGTGCTGGCGGGTGCGGCAAACCTGCGCAAGCAGATCGAGAACGTCCGGTTGCACGGTGTGCCAGCTGTCGTCGCCATCAACTCGTTCCCGACCGATCATCCCTCCGAGCATGAGGCCATCCGGAAGGTCGCCGACGAGATGGGCGCCAGGTCGGCCGTCTGCACCCACTTCGCCGAAGGAGGCCGCGGCGCGGCCGAGCTTGCCGAAGCGGTCGTTGAGGCCACCAGCGAGCCCAACGACTTCGATTTCCTGTACCCGGACGAGGCGAGTCTGCGGGAGAAGATCGAAATCGTTGCCACCAAGGTGTACGGCGCCGCTAGCGTTGAGTACCTTCCGGCAGCGGCCACCCAGCTGGACACCTACGAGAAGGCCGGGTTCGGCCGGCTTCCGGTCTGCATCGCCAAGACGAACCTGTCGATCTCCTCCGATCCGGCACTTAAAGGCGCGCCGACCGGGTGGCAGCTTCCGGTCCGAGAAGTGCGCGCCTCCGTGGGCGCTGGCTTCATTTACCCCATCTGTGGCGAGATCCGGACCATGCCCGGCCTGTCGAAGAACCCCGCGGCGGCACGCATCGACATCGATGAGGACGGCGAGATCGTGGGGTTGTCGTGACTGTTCAGCAAACCTTGCCTTCGGCCTGGCCTAGCGCGGCCTCGCCTGAGGGGCGGATGATGATTTCGGCCATCGAGTGATGTAAGGGGTCCATCTTGAGCCAGGAAAAGATGTGGGGTTCCGAGCCGTTCTGGGGACTTGGCTATGACTGGGACCCGGACTGGGTGCTGACCGACCGGCACAAGGAACTGCGCGCGCAGCTGATCGACCTGTGCCAGCAGGAGATGCGGGACAACGCCAAGCGCTCTGACGACGAGCTGAAGTTCCCGCGCAGGAACCTTGAGCTGCTCGGCGAGCACGGCTTCCTCGCCCTGACCGTGCCCGAGGAGTACGGCGGCCTGGGCGAGAATCACGTCGCCTTTTCAATGGTGTGCGAGACGATTGCCAGGTACGGCTGCGCCTCGACCGCGATGTGCTACGTCATGCACATGGGCGCGGTCAACGCCATCATGCTGCGTTCCACGCCTGCGCTCATCGACAAGTACATCCGCCCGCTGAACTCAGGCAAGATCGGAACGTTGTCCTATTCCGACCCCGAGACCGGGAGCCACTTCTGGTACCCAATCTCATCAGGCGCAGAGCGCGTAAACGGTGGCTTCAAGGTGCGCAAGAAGGCGTCGTGGACCACCTCCGCGGGCTTCGCCGACTTCTACGTGGTGCAGACCACCAGCCCGGACTTCAAGGGCTACGACGACCTCTCGGTGTTCGTGGTCGACGCCGAGGACGCGCATGCCCAGCCGGCCTTGTGGGATGCGCTCGGCCTGCGCGGCAACCAGTCCGGCGGCCTCGACGTACAAGGCGAGATCCCCGCTGACCAGATCGTCGGGCCCGTTGGCGACGGAGCAGAGTCCAATGACGAGTCCGTGGACCCGTGGTTCCTGCTTGGTTCCTCGTCGGTCTGGAACGGCATCTCCATGGGCGCGATCGACATCGCCAAGCGGCACACCACCCGCAAGCGTCACGTCGACGTCGGGCTCCGGGTCTGCGACTACCCGACGATCCAGGACTACGTCGGCGAGGCGATCATCGACACCAACGCCTGCCGGACGTTCGTGCTCTCGATAGCCGAGGCATTCGACCGGGTGACCGACTCCAATACCCGCGTTTTGCAGCCCGGTACCACCGCCCGGGCCGCGTTCCTGCACTGGGCGTGGCAGATGAAGTTCTCCGCCGCGAAAAACGTGGCGCACGTCGTGGACAAGATGCTGCACGCCTGTGGTGGCTCGGGCTACAAGCGGGACATGGAGCTTGAGCGCTACCTGCGGGATGCCAAGGCCGGCTGGGTGATGGGCCCGACCAACGAGGTGCTGCGCCAGTTTGTCGGCAAGTCGGCGCTGCTCGGCTTTGAGGTACTCGACTACTGGAACCAGACAGTCAACGAGCGCGCCATCGCCAACGAGACCAAGAAGCTGGACGCCAAGGGGAAGCGAGCGCTGGCCGAGAAGCTGCTCGCCCAGGCCGCCGAGGACGAGGCCAAGGAGCCGATCGGAAGGTGATCAGGCGGTGACGGTGTCCGCGGAGCGCCAGCAGGGAGCTGGATCCGGGCCGGCGACTGCGGGCCGTCCCCGCCTCATCTTGCCGGGCTTGATTCCGGCTGACCCACGGCTGGAGCGCTACCGGGTCCACCCTGGTGCGGTCACTGCGCTTGAACTGGACGCCGGTGACGAGCTGACGGTTATCGACGCTTCCGGACGACAGCGCGGCGAGCTGACCGTCCTCGGCCGCGGCGGTGAGGAGTTCGGCGCGCTGGGGACGTCGGCTGACACCGCGGCGACCGTGGTGCGTGCCCTGGCCGGCGGCGTTGCCGCCGCCGGAGGGGCCGAGGCCGGCAGTGTCGTTACCGGCAGTGTCGTTTCAAGCAGGGCTGATGTGGTCCGAGCGCTGTCGGAGCGCGGCCTCGACCTAGCTACCGCGCGGGCGGTGGGCTTGTTCGGTGAGTGGTCGCCCGCTGGCGCAGCCGCTGCGTTCACCGCCCAGCAGCCAGTGACCTGCATCCTGGCTGCTCCCGATGGCCTGATGTCGGTTGACGCCGACAACCCGCCATCGGACCTTGCGGTAGAGGTACGGCGAGCCCAGCCCCGGAAGCCGCGCGAGCCGCGCCTGCCGCCGCCGCTCGCCGATCCGCTGCTCGACTTGCACGTGGACAAGGCGACCGCAATCGCCTACCAGGTCGAGGCGGGCCAGTACATCCAGGTCATCGACGTCGACGGCCGGCAGTGCTCCGACTTCCTGGCTTTCGACTCCCGGCAGCTATCCGACGGAGTCGAGCGCGGCCTTGATGCGACCACCACGCGCAACCTGACGGGCAACGCCTATCCGCAGCCAGGCCTGTTCGGCAAGTTCTTCGATCAGGACATGCAGCCGCTGGTCGAGGTGGTCCGGGACACGGTGGGCAGGCACGACACCTTCGCCCTGGCCTGCAACGCCAAGTACTACGAAGACATGGGCTACCCAGGGCACGTGAACTGCACCGACAACTTCAACGGGCAGCTGGGGTCGTACGGCATCGCGCCGAGGCGTGGCTGGCCTGCGCTGAACTTCTTCTATAACACGTCGTTCAGCGAGTCCAACCAGATGCTGTTCGATGAGCCGTGGTCGCGGCCAGGCGACTACGTGCTGCTGCGCGCGATGACCGATCTGGTCTGCGCGTCGTCGGCCTGCCCCGACGACATCGACCCGGCTAACGCCTGGAATCCGACCGACATCCACGTCCGCGTTTACCCGGCCGAGCGGAGGTTCTCGATGGCGATCGCCCACCGTGTTACTGCGGACGCCGAGCCGAAGCTCACCGAACAGACGGCCTTCCAGCCGCGCTGGTCGAGGCTGACCAGGCGGACAACCGAGTACCGCGGTTACTGGCTGCCCACCAGCTTCGACAACTACGGTGCGATCGACGAGTTCTGGGCCTGCCGCGAGGCTGCAGCGGTGATGGACCTGTCCCCGTTGCGCAAGTTCGAGGTTGTGGGCCCCGACGCGGAGGCGCTGCTGCAGGCGGCGGTCACTCGCAACATCCGTAAGCTGGCCGAGGGGCAGGTGGTGTATACCGCCGTCTGCAACGAGACCGGCGGCATGCTGGATGACGCGACCGTGTTCCGGCTGGGCGCGGACAGATTCAGGTTCGTCGGTGGTGACGAGCACGACGGGATCTGGCTGCGCCAGCTGGCCGAGCGCCTCGGACTCGATCAGGTATGGGTGAAGCACTCCACCGATCATCTGCATAACATCGCAGTGCAGGGGCCGAACTCGCGTGACCTGCTGCGTGAGCTGATATGGACGCCGCCGACCCAGCCGGCCTTCCCTAACCTCGGCTGGTTCCGGTTCGCGATCGGCCGGATCGGCGGGCCGACCGGCTTGCCGATCATCGTCTCCCGGACTGGCTACAGCGGAGAGCTCGGTTATGAACTGTGGTGTCACCCACAGGATGCCGTTGCGGTGTGGGACGCCGTGTGGGAGGCCGGCGCGAGTCACGGCCTCAGCCCGCTGGGCCTTGATGCGCTAGACATGCTTCGGATCGAGTCCGGCCTCATCTTCGCCGGGTATGAGTTCGACGACCAGATCGATCCGTTCGAAGCCGGCATCGGCTTCACCGTCGCGCTGAAGACGAAGGAAGATGACTTCGTCGGACGCGCCGCGCTAGAGCGCCGCAAGGCCGCACCGCAGCGCGTGCTGGTAGGTCTTGAGCTCGACGGCAACGAGGTCGCCGCGCATGGGGATTGCGTGCACGCGGGACGATCTCAGATCGGGGTCATCACCAGCGGGACCAGGTCACCGATCCTGCGGACGAACATCGCCCTGTGCCGGATGGCCGTGGAGTACGCCGAGATAGGGACTACCGTCGACGTCGCCAAGCTGGACGGGCATCGCAAGCGCATTCCGGCGCAGGTGGTCCGGTTCCCGTTCTACGACCCGGACAAGACACGGCCTCGCTCCTGACGCTTAGCGGCTGCCGACCGCTAACGGCGTCGCTACTTGTCGCCGGGGGCGGCGACCTGAGTCACCTGGGTGATGGCGGTGGACACGATGAGGGCGCCTTCAGGCGCCGACTGGGTCCCCGGCCGCATGCGGGGGTGCCCGTTCCGGCCCCTGGGAACAATGCCGTCGCTCAACCAGCGCCAGCCGGACACCTGGTAGGTGACGGGGCTGCGGAGGAGGGCGGGATAGCGCGGGCTGGGTCATTCGGCCGAAGCATGACGGAACAAGCCGCGTTCGCCGGCTGGAATGCTGGGCACAATCAGGACCGTGAGTGTGCAGCTGAACCACACCATCGTCTCGTGCCGTGATCAGCAACGATCGGCGGCCTTCCTGACTGGGATCCTCGGCTTGCCGGCGGCAACCAGGTTTGCGCATTTTCTCGTTGTCGAAGCTGACAACGGCGTCTCGCTGGACTTCGCCGAGACCGCCGGGACGATCACGCCCCAGCACTACGCCTTCCTCGTAGGCGAGGAAGAGTTCGACGCAGCCTTCGCCCGCATCCAGGATCAGGGCCTGCAGTACTGGGCAGATCCCGGCCGGACCCGGGAGGGCGTGATCAACCACCGTGACGGCGGACGCGGTGTGTACTTCGAAGATCCTGATGGTCACGTACTTGAGCTCATCACCCGGCCGTACGGTAGCGGAAGCTGAACCATCAGCGTGCCAGCTGCTGACCTGGCTCGCAGAGTCTCAGCCGCAGGCGACCGACCAGCTCGTCAGCACGCCTACTACGGAGCCGAGCTGGTGGGCAACGCCACCATCCGTCCTCCCGTGCGGCAGACGATGACGGCGACGGTGATCGTCCGCATTCTGCCCGAGCACCGCCGCCGGGGCCTGGGATCCGAATATCTCGCCGAAATGCTGGCTCAGTCTCGCGGCATGGGTGCGGCGCGGATCGAAATCGTCGTCCTAGCGTCCAACGAAGACGGCCTTGCGTTTGCAGCCAGGCATGGCTTCGTGGAGTTCGATCGCCACGTTCTCGAGGGTGACACCGCCGAGTATGTCCACCTGTTCCTGGCGGCCTAAGCACAGGCCACGCGCGGAAGACCTGCGGCCAGGTCTGCTCGCTAGCTCTGGGGCTGTGCGGCGTCTCCCGCCGTTGCTCTCAGGATGGTTTCAAGCAGTTCGCGGGTGTGCGGTTCGTCGAGGATCTCGCCGATCCATGCGGCGGAGTTGGCTCGTTCGGGCGAGCGGGCGTTGGGGTGGAGCCAGTCGCTGGCTGCGAGCTCGGTGATGTGACCGAGCTGCGCGACGAGCATTGAGAAGTGTCCGCGCCGGTTCACTTCCGCCGGTCCGCCGGCTTGCCGGTAGGCCTCGGTCAGCGCGCGTACCCGGCCCGTATCGGCGCCGGCGAACTCGAACAGCACGCATCCGAGCTCGTGGCTGGGATCAGCGGGACCGCTGTTCTCCCAGTCGATGACGCACACCCCGCCGTCGGCGATTGGTAGCACGTTGTCGGCCCAGGTCGCGGTGACAGGTCCGCAGCATCTGCGGCGGCTCGATCCAGGACTCGAGCGCGACCAGTTCATCGCGCAGGCCGGCCAGCCGGCCAGCGAACGGCACTCCCGCCTCGAAAAGCTGCCTGATCAGCTGATCCCAGCGATCGGCGCCGACCGGTTCGTGATACCACGAGTCCACTGGGCCGAGGCCACTGGCTGCTGCGCGATGAATGGCAGCCACAACAGCGCCAACCTGCACCGGGTTGATGGGGGGGTCGGGCGGACACAGGTCGACCCACCCGTACACCCGAACCTGCCTGCCTGCGATGTCCGCGATTACTTGTCCCTCGGTTGTCCGGCGCACCTGCGGCGTAGGGACGCCGCAGGCGTAGGCCGCCTCCTGGAACTCGGCCGCCACACGTACCTCGTCCTCGCTAGTCCGGCCGAAAGGCACCTTCACCGCCCAGCTGCCGTCTGCGGTGTCCAGCCGCCAGACAAGTCCCTGCTTGCCACGGGCGACCGGCCCGTCCGATAGCCTCGCGTGCCGCCCCAGAGCAAAGCGTTCGGCGACGTCCGTGGCGTTCACTAGGCCACTCCAGCGCAGATGTGCACGCCCCAGCAGCACAGACGTGCTGGGTGGGGCAACGAGAAGGTGCACATAGCGCTCGCGCCCCGCCGGGCGAGCAAAGATGATCCGGCAGCATGGCCTGGGCCGTCCTCACCGATTTCCGTCCGACTCCTAACCGCCGGCCCCATGACTTCCTCGGCGCCAAAGTCGTGGTCGGCGAGCGGGCGCGCCTTCGTGGCGCCCCCTGGTCGGTGTGTCCTGCGCGCTATCGCGGCTGCTGCGGCCAGCGGTCGCGGATGCGATCATCATGAAGGCTCGGCTGCGTCTTTCGGCGTGCTGGATTTCCCGGTGTCGTGGCCGGTAATCGCCGTCGGCCATGCTGCGATAATCTTGCTGATCTTTGGCTTCCCTCAATGGCGGGTATGACATCATGACGCTTCTCCCTCCCCGGAGCGTCGGCGGTTCTTCGTGCGGCTCCCCCGGTGCTACGGTCTCACTGTCGGTGCCGTATAACGCTCGGTAAACCGTTAGCTCATTTTATGAGCCGATGCCAGGATTGCTTGTGTATTCTTTCGCGATTTTTCCCATGCTCCGCTGTGGATCGCGTTCGCGCTGGTAGAGGGCATCGAGAATGCATAATCGCCCGAGGATCTCTGCCCTTATCCCCAGGCCATCCACAGATTGGCCGGCGTTTTTCACACGTCGTCCACATGTTTGGCACAGGTGAATTGGCCCGGCGCGAGGCACCGTTCGCGAATCGGACTATAACAAGGCGCATGCGCAACGGCTAAATGCGGCTCTGCGAGGTTGAGGCAGGGGCACGGCAAAGTCGTGATGTAGGGCTGTGACCTGCGCTGTCGTAATTGGGGATGATATGCCCGGCGTGTCTGCGGGAGGCGGGCTGGGCCTGGGCGGAGCGATGGAAGTTCTCACGCTAACCATTGCCTGCCGCGAGGACGCCCGCCCGCTCACATGCCGGCGATCAGCTTTTCCACGCGCTCGTCGACCGAGCGGAACGGGTCCTTGCACAGCACCGTCCGCTGCGCCTGGTCGTTGAGCTTCAGGTGGACCCAGTCGACCGTGAAGTCGCGGCGCTTCTCCTGGGCACGGCGGATGAACTCGCCGCGCAGCTTGGCGCGGGTGGTCTGCGGCGGGATGGACTTGGCCTCGAAGATCTTCAGGTCCGTCGTCACCC
>Ga0335072_10013221_pt1 | contig 11767 bp, 11 predicted proteins | sample Lox_Sample_21_FD_206725 | JGI IMG/M metagenome (GOLD analysis project Ga0335072, IMG submission 206725) | Soil microbial communities from Loxahatchee National Wildlife Refuge, Florida, United States - Lox_Sample_2.1 | ecosystem: Environmental > Terrestrial > Soil > Wetlands | place: USA...
AGCCCCGCAAAGACAGCGGCCGGCACGCCCTCTCAAACATGGCGCTTTTGTGCCGGTTTCACCACCTTGTGGCCATCCACCGGTGGGGCTGGCAATTCACCCTCCACCCCGACGGAACAACCACCGCGGTCAGCCCCGACGGCACCAAGACACTGCACTCCCATCCGCCGCCCGTCCAGGCCGCATGAAGGCGGCCCGCAGCAAGAGCCTCATCTGTCCTCGATCGTGCCTAGCCGGTCATTGAGCAATTGGCATTCGAGGCTCAGCGCATCTCGCACAGTCAACCGATTCGCATTAGCTAGCCGGCTGCTGCTCGACGTTGCGACGGGCGAGTTCCCGGGCGGCTTCCAAGTAGGCCAGCGCACCAGTGGAACCGGGGTCGTAGGTCATCACCGACTGGCCGTAGCTCGGAGCCTCTGAGACCCGGACGCTGCGCGGGATAACCGAGCCCAGCACCACCGCTCCGAAGTGCTCCCTGACTTCGTCCGCTACTTGGGATGCCAGCCGCGTACGGCCGTCATACATCGTCAGCAGGATCGTGCTCACCGACAACGACGGGTTGAGATGACTGCGCACCAGATCGACTGTGCGCAGCAACTGCTCCAGGCCCTCGAGCGCGTAGTACTCACACTGGATCGGAATCAGCACCTCGGGTGCCGCTACCAGAGCATTCACCGTCAGCAGGCCCAGCGACGGCGGGCAGTCGATGAAGATGTAGTCCAGGCTCGCCGCGTCATAAGCACCGAGTGCCCTGGCCAGCCTGGACTCTCTTGCCACAAGCGGAACCAGCTCGATCTCGGCACCCGCCAAGTCGATCGCCGCCGGCGCGCAGTACAGATGGGGATAGCCGGCCACCGGGCGGACGACCGAGGTCAGGGACTGCCCGTCGACCAGGACGTTGTAGACGGACGGAACGCCCGAGTGGTGGTCGACGTCAAGCGCGGTCGACGCATTCCCCTGCGGGTCAAGGTCGATCACCAGAACGCGCGCCCCGTGCATCGCCAGGCTCGCCGCCAGGTTCACAGCGGTCGTGGTCTTGCCGACGCCACCCTTCTGATTCGCAATCGTGATCACGCGGCACGCACGAGGCCGCGGCCAGACGTCGCCGCCCGAGCGCGCCACGACCGCCGCCTGAGCTGCCCGAGCGATCGGCGTATCGGCCGACGCCTCATGGATCGACACCTGGTCCTCACTCTCGCCTGTCCGCCCGCCCGTTGCCAGCGAACGATCGGGATAGGCACCTTTTGGTGCCGCGGCGCTCGCAGTCTCGGTTTCACGTGAAACCCTTGCCAGCGCTTTGCGCACCCGAGCCGGAGGCGGTTCGACTGCGCCGCCGCTCGACGGCGCCGCGGACCCTGAGCCTAGGCCAATTTCGCGCCTCAGGTCGGCAGCATGCGCAGTATCCCCAGGCGACTCTCCGGGGCCGCCTGGCCACCCCACGCCAACCCGCGCTGCCCGCCGGGCATATCGGCCCGGCAATACGCCCGAGACACGACTAAAGTCTACTTTTCCGGCAAATGCCTGCAATACAGGTTCCGCACCACTTGCTGGCGCAAGCGGCTCGCGTGGTGTGCCCGAAGCTTGCCCGCCCGCACCTTCCGCCGGCCTGCCGTCCTGCGGCAGAGGACCGTTATCCGGCAACTCAGTGCTCTCCCGCAGTTCGGGTCCACCGGACGGCTCTTCAGGCCAGCCCAGTCCCGGCACCGAGTTTGTCATCGCGCAGCTTCTCCCATTCAGCCATGTCTCCGCAGGGCTACTCCGCCACGCCAGCGCCCCGCGGACGTCGTCGCCACAAGCGCATCACGAATGAACGCTTGCTGGCTATCCGCCGCCACGCCGACTGTTTGGCCGCCCCCTGCGAAGCGCTGCCGAGGATCCCGGCCGACCGGGCCGACCGCCGCGTGGACCCAGCCCGCGACTCGGGGCATGACCAGCAGCCTGATTGCCTGGCAGACCAGAACCGCGATGGTCAGGCGCCGTGAATGTCACGACCGTCGCGGTTGCGCCGCCTCCGGGGCCCGATGCCCGCACGACTTTCGCATCAGTAACACCCAGCCGGCCGAGGACGGGCCGCGCCTTCGCTAGCTCGGCTTCGGCCCCTGAGCCCTTGATTGCTAGTACTCGGCCGCCTGGCCGGACCACTCCAAGGGTCAGGCCTGCGAGCTTGTCCAGAGGCGCAACTGCACGCGCGGTCACCACGTCGGCCGCGACCTGTCCAGCGAGGTCCTCGGCACGTGCCCGAACTACCTCCGCATTGGCAAGCCCGAGTTCCGCAACTGTCTCCGTGAGAAAGTCCACCCGCCGCGCGAGCGGCTCCAGCAGTGTCACGCGAGCTTGGGGCATTAGCATGGCGATCACAATGCCCGGCAACCCGGCGCCAGAGCCCACATCCACTACTGAGCACCGAGCCGGCAGCAGGTGCACTACAGCCGCGCAGTTCAGCAGGTGCCGCTCCCAGAGCCGGTCAGCCTCAGCCGGGCCGATAAGACCGCGCTCGACGCCGCTGCCCGCGAGAAGCTCGGCATATTTCTCCGCCTGTGGAAGGGTGTCTGCGAAAACCGCCTCAGCAGTGACCGCCACAGTGGACTCTGGTACCGCAGGATTCACTCCGTCGTGCATCCGCGCGCCCTCCGCCACTCATTAACGCTGCCCGCCACTAGCCGACCGGCAGCACTACCACGCGCCGGTCCGGCTCCTCGCCCTCTGACTCGCTCCGCAGCCCCGCTGCCGCGACCGCGTCGTGCACGATCTTGCGCTCGAACGGGTTCATCGGCCACAGCTTTTTCGGCTGACCGGTGCGCCGGACCTCTTCGGCAGCGTCCAGCCCTGCCTCCGCGAGCTCAGTGCGCCGCCGCTGCCGGTAGCCCCCGACGTCCAGCATCATGCGGGTCCGGTAGCCAGTCTGCTGGTGCACCGCTAGCCGGGTCAGCTCCTGCAGTGCCTCCAGAACCTCGCCGCGCCTGCCAACGAGCTCATCGAGCGTGGCACCGACGACGGAAACGACCGCCCGGTCGCCTTCCACGTCCATGTCGATATCGCCGTCGAGATCCGCGACGTCGAGCAGGCCCTCGATATAGTCGGCCGCTATCTCGCCCTCGGCCTCGAGGTCGGCAACCGACGGGCCGCGGGACTTGGCGTGCTCATCCGGCTCGGCTCCGTCGTCCGGGGTTTCCTCGTCGTCCGGTCTCTGGTCGTCGTCGATCTCAGTCTCGTCGACGTCGTCCAGCGCCATATCATCCGAGGCGTAGCCGTCTTCGACGCCACCATCCCTGCTGGCGTCGTCCGCCCCGGAATTTACCGTTTGCACCGAGCTCGCATGGTTATGCTCGTCTTCCTGGCGATCGCGGTTCTGCTGACCAGCATCCTGCGCCGCGATATCGTCCTGCTGGCTCATGCCAGGCTCCTCCTCGATCCCCATCCCTGATCGCATCGATGCGCCAGGCAGCATGAGCGCTTCCGCCGGGCCTGAAACCCAATCAGCGTTTGCCCGACCGTTTGCTGCGTGACTGCCGCTGCGTCTGGTGCCTCACGAGCTTAACGTCGGGCAGCTCAGCCTCTGGCTCGGGCTCCGAACGCCTGCCCAGACGCTTGAGCATGCTCCCCGCCGTCGCGCCGCTCTGGGCGCTGCCATTCGCACTTGCGCCGTTTGCAACTGTCTTGGTATCCCGGTTGCCACCCGGCTGTGATCCGCTTTGCCGACTCCGCGCAGCGGCAGCCTTGCCCTGACTGGGCCGCGCCGCAGAAGGCTTTGCCTGCTGAGTCCGCGCCGTACCGGACTTGTTTGCGCCGCTGGTCAGCGACCTGGCGGCCGCCGCGCTCGGCGCCGCCGCGCCATCGGCCGCCGTAGCCGGCGGGGTGTAGGGGAAGCGCCTGCCAAGGATCCACTGCTGGCCGAGCGTCCAGACGTTCGTCGTGACCCAGTACAAGACCAGGCCGAACGGCCAGTACAGGCCGGTCAACGCGAAGAAGGGCATGATGTAGGTCATGTACTTCTGCGACGAAGCCATCGGGTTGTCCGGCGTGGCCGCCGGCATCATGCCGCGCTTCTGACTCTGCCGGATGGTGAGGAACGTCGTCACCATGCTGATCAGGACCGCAGCGACAATGACCAGCTTGGAGTGGAACGGCACGTGCGAAGTGCCGGTGAACAGCACCTTGTCGGCGATCGAGGCGCCCAGGATCTTCGCATGCGTCCCGGCCGTCACCATCGAGATCGGCAGGCCGTACTTCGGCGTCCCGCCCGTGTACTCGGCGATCGCGCGCAGCACACTGAACAGGCCAAAGAACAACGGAAGCTGCGCCACGACCGGCAGACAGCCCATCAGCGGGTTGACGCCCGCCTCCTGGTACAGCTTCATCGTCTCTTGATTGAGCGTCTGCCTGTCGTTTTTGTACTTCTTGCGCAAGGCCGCCATTTGCGGCTGCAGCGACGACATGGCCCTGGTCGTGTGCATCTGCTTGATGAACAGCGGCACCATGATCAGCCGCATCAGCACGACCAGGATCACGATGGAAAGAGCCCAGGTCCAACCGCTAGTGGCGCCGAAGGGGACCTTCAGCACGTCGTAAATGTGCGTGAAGACCCAGCCGACTGCCTCGTAGAGGTAATCCAGTGGATTCGACACCTGCTAGCTCCCTTGTGCTCTGCTCATCACGTCCGAGCCCTGACCGCTCAGCTCATAACCTTCCGGACCCGCTCCACCGGAGTCCCGATTCCCGTCCGACCCGGGGACGGGATCCACTCCGCCGGCATGGAACGGGTGGCACCGGCTCAGCCGGCGCACTGCCAGCCATGAGCCCCGCAGCGCTCCGTGCAGTTGCACGGCCTCAAGCGCGTAGGCACTACACGACGGATAGAACCTGCACCGCGGTCCCAGCAGCGGACTGACGAACCGCCGGTAGACGGTCAGCAGCCCAACGAGCAGCCAGCCGACGGGCGACAGGTCCCGGGCATCCGGCCCAGATCTGCGGCTCACTGGCTCACCACCCCACCTTGCCGCCGAAGCAACGCTCCGATTACCAGGTCGAGGTCGGCGGCGAGATCCGCCTGGCACGCCGTGGCCGCGCGCGGCGCAGCGCGCACTATAAGCAGGCTACCTCCCGGCAGCGACCCCAGGTACCCACGGGCGAGGTGCCGCAACCGCCGCCGCACCTTATTCCGCACCACAGCCGAGCCGACCGCCTTGCTTACCACGAAGCCGATGCGCGCCGCCTCCTCGCTCCCGCGCTGGACCAGCAAGTGCCCGGAGACCAACGGCCGCCCGGCCCTGCTGCCGCGCTTGACCGCGGAGGCAAAGTCAGAACTCTGCCGCATCCGCGCGGTCGCCGGAAGCATGGCGCCATCACCGCAGAGCCGCCAGCGTCAGACGCTGACGCGCGCGCGGCCCTTCCGGCGCCTGGCCGCGAGGATCGCCCGCCCGGCCCTAGTGCGCATGCGCAGGCGAAAACCGTGAGTCTTCGCCCGATGGCGGTTGTTCGGCTGAAACGTACGCTTGCTCACTGGAACTCCAGGTGCGGCAAATTTTGGCTACGGAGGTTACAAATCGCTACAGGTACAGGCGGCAGCTCTGAGCGCTGGCAACGGACCTCTCACTGTCAACATCCGTCGGCGGTGAACTCATCCACGAAACAGGCCTTACCTGTATCAGGCCGTGACTCAGCTGCACCGGGGTAAGCCGGACCTGTACAAGTTACGCGCCGGCCCGAAGGCAGGTCAAACTAGGCTCCTACAGCCCGCCGCCCGGCCGACTGTCGAGTTTCCCGAACGGACTGTGGACCACAGCCCTAGGCTGTGGATAGCGCAGGCCGCGCGGAAGGCGCTTCGTGCCAGCAGCCGCAATCAGGCCCCGCCGGCAGCCGGAGACGCTGCCGCAACCGCTGGTATTGCAACGTGCACATGCTGTGGAAAAACCTGTTGATCACATGTGGGGGGCTCGGGTGACCGGCCGATGAGCGATGACGACCTCGGGGAGGTGTGGGCCCGCTCGCTGGCCGACCTGGCCGACATGCATATAGAGCCACACCAGCGCGCCTGGCTGCAGCTAACCAGACCACTTGGGCTAGTCGAGAACACCGCGCTGATCGCGGCGCCGAACGAGTTCGTCAAGGAACAGCTCGAAACGCGGCTTCGCGCTCTCATCACCAACGCCCTCTCCAGGGAGCTGGCCCGCAGCATCCAGCTTGCGGTCACGGTCGACCCGGCGGCCACAGCGGACCTCGGCCATCCTGGTGCTGATCCTGCTGCCCGGACCCTGTCCGCAGACGCAGGCTCGACCAGCGCCGGGCTGTCCGCCCTCGACCACGCCGACGAGCCAGATCCCGGTTATCAGCGCCGGTCAGACGAAGCTGTCCCGGCCGGCCCCGGTTCCGCCTCGGACCGCGGCTTGCTAGCCGACAGCCACTACGGCAACGGCATCTCTGGCCAGCTTGATCTTGACCCGCCTGACGGAGGGCTGCGAGGCGGACTTAGCGCGTTCCCGGCGCAGATCCGGCCGGTAGCCGGCGATAGGCCGGCCAGACACGACCTCGCCGGCCACGAGCTCGGCCACTCTTCGCTGGCACCTCGGCATGACGGCACGCCGGGCAACGGCAGCTTGCCGCCGGGGCAGCCGCCACTGCCGCTGCACCGCACCCAGGGACTGCCCCGCCCGGCGGGACAGCCGCCCGCGCCCGGCCAGGCCAGGCTCAACCCGAAGTACACATTCGAGACATTCGTTATCGGTTCCAGCAACCGGTTCGCGCACGCGGCGGCCGTCGCCGTAGCTGAGGCGCCGGCGAAGGCGTATAACCCGTTGTTCGTCTACGGCGACTCAGGCCTGGGCAAGACGCATTTGCTCCATGCGATCGGCCACTATGCGCAGAACCTCTACCAGGGACTCAAGGTCAGGTACGTGAGCTCGGAAGAGTTCACCAATGACTTCATCAACATGATCAGGGACGGTAAGCAGGACGGCTTCCGCCGCCGGTACCGGGACGTCGACGTACTGCTCGTGGACGACATCCAGTTCCTGGAAAACAAGGAAGGAACCCAGGAGGAGTTCTTCCACACCTTTAACACTCTGCACAATGCCAGCAAGCAGATCGTCATCTCGTCAGACCGGGCGCCGAAGCGCCTCGTCACGCTGGAAGACCGGCTCCGGAGCCGGTTCGAGTGGGGGCTGCAGACCGACGTGCAGCCGCCAGAGCTGGAAACCCGCATCGCGATCTTGCGCAAGAAGGCCGTTCAGGACCGCCTGAATGCGCCCTCTGAGGCGCTGGAGTACATCGCCTCACGGATCTCGACCAACATCCGGGAGCTCGAAGGCGCGCTGATCCGGGTCACGGCCTTCGCCAGCCTCAACCGCCAGTCGGTCGATCTGCAACTCGCCGAGTTCGTGCTCAAGGACCTGATCGTCGAGACGCACGGGCCCGACATCACCGCGGCCACCATCATGGGCCAGACAGCATCCTATTTCGGGCTATCGATCGACGACCTGTGCGGCACCTCACGATCGCGGGTCCTCGTCACCGCCAGGCAGATCGCCATGTACCTGTGTCGTGAGCTCACTGACATGTCACTGCCGAAGATCGGCCAGCAATTCGGCGGCCGTGACCACACCACGGTGATGCACGCCGAGCGGAAGATCCGCTCGCTCATGGCCGAGCGCCGCGCGATCTACAACCAGGTGACTGAGCTCACGAACCGGATCAAGCAGCAAGCGCTGTCCGGGTGACCATGGCGGCAGGAAGCAGCATGCAGGCGATCCGCAGCCGGGCCAGGCCGGCGCCGGTTGTCGCAAGCGTCCCTGCGATTTATCGCAGGTCAACGTCGCTGCCTGCGCCTCTCCACCCGGCGTGTCCGGCCCCCTGCGCAAAATTCGCGCTGCGCACAATGCACGCACACAGGCTGTGGACAAAGCTGTGGATGACCTTGGGACATCCGGAGGAAAACTCCAATCGTCCGGAGGGTAACGCGGGGGTTACGTCACACGGCTCTACGACCGCCCACAGCTATCCAGACCGGTTCACTCCGGCCAACCACAGCCCGTGTGCACAGCCGCAGCGCACTCTAGCTGCACAGACCGTGGTTATCCCCGGGATCCACCGTCCCTATGACGACTACCAGTTTTGTAATGACAGACAGATCCAGATCAAAGCAGGCAGCCATCCGTGCCGCGCGTGGCCCGCAGCGGTGCCACCGCACGGCCCGGGTCACTCCGACGTGATTCCGTGCAGGGCCTGTAATGAGATGACCGATCAGAGAAGGAGGGGCGACAGGTGAAGATCGTCCTTGAGCGCGATGTGTTCGCCGAGGCAGTCGCCTGGACGGCCCGTGCCCTGCCCGCCCGGCCCACCGTCCCGGTGCTGGCGGGCATCCGCATGCAGGCCGGCGAGGAGCTCGTGCTTTCCAGCTTCGACTACGACGTGTCCGCGCAGGCGAGCGTCGCCGTCAGCACCGAGGAGGCAGGCAGCGCACTTGTGTCTGGCCGGCTGCTAGCCGAGATCAGCCGCAGCCTGCCTGCCAAGCCGGTGCACATCACCGTCGAGGACGGGCGTGCGGTCCTCACCTGTGGCAGTGCGACGTTCACCTTGCTGACCATGCCCGAGGAGGAGTATCCGGCGCTGCCCGAGATGCCCCCTGCCGCGGGAACGATCGGCAGCGACGCGTTCGCCACCGCGGTCAGCCAGTCCGCCACGGCAGCAGGCCGGGATGACACATTGCCGGCGCTCACCGGAGTCCGGATCGATATCGAGGGCGAGACGCTGACGCTGGTGTCCACCGACCGGTACCGGCTCGCGGTCCGTGAACTGCGCTGGAACCCGGCCCGGCCGGATCTGACCGCCGCAATGCTCGTGCCGGCGAAGGCGCTCACCGAGACCGCGCGGTCGCTGACGGGCAGCGCTCAGGTTTCGATCGCGCTGGCGTTGCCCGGCAGCGAAACTGGCCAGGGCGACGGCATGATCGGTTTCGAAGGCGCAGGGCGGCGGACAACGACCCGGCTGCTCAGCGGCGAGTTCCCGCGCTATCAATCACTCCTGCCGAAAACGGTGAACTCGGTAGCCGAGCTACCGGTCGGCTTGCTGTCCGAGTCAGTCAAGCGTGTCGCCCTGGTGGCCGAGCGCAACACGCCGGTCCGGCTGTCGTTCAGCTCCGGTCAGCTTGTGCTCGAGGCCGGCACCGGCGACGAGGCTCAGGCCGAGGAGGTCATCGAGGCCGACTTCTCCGGTGATGACCTGTCGATCGCCTTCAACCCCCAATACCTGCTCGACGGGCTGACAGCGATCGACTCCGACACCGTGCGGATCTCGTTCACCGAGGCGGGAAAGCCTGCGCTGCTTACCGGAAAGCCCGGCCCCGACGGCGATCCCGAGTTCCGGTACCTGCTGATGCCGATCCGGCTCGGCGGCTGAGCCGCGCCAGATCCGACGCTTCCTTGATCGTGGAGACTTGTGCACGCCATAGCATGCATAGGTCTCCACGATCATGATGAACTGAGGCGCTCGTGCACTTGCGCCGGCTGTCGCTGACCGACTTCCGCAGTTACGCCGAAGCGGATCTGCCGCTGGAGCCCGGTATTACTACGTTCGTGGGCTCGAACGGCCAGGGCAAGACGAATCTGGTCGAGGCCGCTGGCTACCTGGCGACGTTCGGCAGTCACCGGGTGGCGACAGACGCTCCGATGATCCGGCAAGGAGCTGACCGGGCCATCCTGCGCGGAGTGATCTCGGCAGCGGGCCGCGACAGCCTGCTGGAGATCGAGATCAACCCTGGCCGGGCGAACCGGATCCGGCTGAACAAGGCCCCGGCGCGCCCGCGCGAAGCGGTCGGCCTGCTCCGGTGCGTGCTGTTCGCGCCCGAGGACATCGCCGTCGTCAAGGGCGACCCCGATCAGCGCCGGCGTTACCTGGATGACTTGCTGGTCGCGCTACGGCCGCGGTATGCCGCGGTCCGGTCGGAGTACGAGCGAGTACTGCGACAGCGGACCGCCCTGCTGAAATCAGCCAGGGCGAGCGGCGCAGTGCCGCGGGGCACGCTCGAGGTCTGGGACGATCACCTGGTGACCGCTGGGGCGCAGCTGACAGCCGGCCGGTTGCGGCTGGTCGAGGAACTCAGAGCCGCGGTGGCAAGTAGCTACAGCGCCGTGTCCGGGACCGCGCGCGACACTGGCCTGCAGTACCGGATGTCCGCGCAACCGGCCGTGGAGGGTGGCGCGGACAGGACGGGTGGCGAGGGCGGGAGGGGTGGCGAGGGTGGGATCGGTGGCGAGGGTGGGGATGAATCAGCGCCGGACACCGAGAAGCTGGCCGGAATACTGCGAGAAGCGCTAGCTCTGCGACGGCGGGCAGAACTGGACCGGGGCGTGTGCCTGGTCGGCCCGCACCGGGACGAGCTGGAGATCAGCATCGGCGGGTTGCCGGCCCGCGGCTACGCCAGCCACGGTGAGTCCTGGTCGATGGCACTCGCCCTGCGGCTTGCCGCTTACCAGCTGCTCCGCGCCACCGGCGAAGACCCGGTGCTGATGCTCGACGACGTCTTCGCCGAGCTGGATACCGGGCGCCGGGAGCGGCTCGCGGAGCTTGTCGCTGACGCCGAGCAGGTGCTGGTCACGGTCGCCGTCCTCCAGGACGTGCCAGCCGGGCTGACCGGCGCGAGGTTCCGGGTAGCGGAAGGAACGGTCACCAGTGCCTGAGCACGGCACCGCAGGAGATCCTGTCAGCCTGGCCAGGGCAGCTCTGGCCGCTGCACGCGCAGCCGCCAGGAGGGCACCCGGTGCTAACAGTGGCCCAGCTCCGACTGCTGGCGCCCGGTCTGCCGCTGGCACTGCTCCCCTGGCCGACTCAGGCCCCGCACCGGGTTCAGCTCACTCGCGGGCCGGCTCTGCCGCCCGCCCGCGTCGCCGGACGGCCAGGCCAGGGTTTCCTGCCCAGCCGACTGGGGAGGACCCGCAGCCGCTGGCATCCGCCATCGGCGGCCTGCTGGCGGACGAAGGCTGGACGCTGGCAGCAGCGACGGGCTCAGTCTTCGGCCGCTGGGCACAGATAGTCGGCAGTGATCTGGCGGCGCATACGACACCGGAGAAGCTCACTGATGGCGAGCTGACCGTCGCCGCGGACTCGACCGCATGGGCGACGCAGCTCCGGCTGCTGTCCGGCCAGCTCGTCAAGCGGCTGAACGCCGAGATGGGCGACGGAACCGTGCTCCGGGTGCGGGTCACCGGACCGGTCACGAGCGCCAGGCAGCCTGGTCAGTGGCGGGTACGCGGGGCCCGCGGGCCGCGTGACACGTACGGCTGAGGCGGGCTCTCTGTCCAGGTAAAATGAACAAGCGCACTAGGGACTGACGCCTGGTGGGGGTTACCGCGTCGGCGCTACGTGTTTGCCTGTTCTAGAGGAGCTTCAGCTTTGTCCTACGACGCTAGTTCGATCACTGTCCTGGAGGGCCTGGAAGCCGTCCGTAAGCGGCCGGGAATGTACATCGGATCGACCGGCGAGCGCGGTTTGCACCACTTGGTGCAAGAGGTCGTGGACAACGCTGTGGACGAGGCGCTGGCAGGCTTCGCCAGCACGATCGTTGTCACGCTACTGCCTGACGGCGGCGTCCGGTGCGCTGACGACGGCCGCGGTATCCCGGTCGACATCCATCCGGTTGAGCAGCGCCCGGCGCTCGAAGTCGTGCTCACAACGCTGCATGCGGGCGGGAAGTTCGACAGCCAGGCGTACGCGGTCTCCGGCGGCCTGCACGGTGTCGGCGTCTCGGTCGTCAACGCTCTGTCGACGCGGCTCGAGG
>Ga0335072_10013222_pt1 | contig 11767 bp, 7 predicted proteins | sample Lox_Sample_21_FD_206725 | JGI IMG/M metagenome (GOLD analysis project Ga0335072, IMG submission 206725) | Soil microbial communities from Loxahatchee National Wildlife Refuge, Florida, United States - Lox_Sample_2.1 | ecosystem: Environmental > Terrestrial > Soil > Wetlands | place: USA: Florida...
ATACTGCTCGCCGCCATCGTGTCGGTGCCGCTGGAGAAAGCCATCCAGGCTCTGATGACGTGGCTGGGCGGCTACCAGATGATCCCGCCGAAGACCCAGATCGCGTCGCCCGTCAAGTGGCCAGGGCACGTGGGGGTCGTGTGGCTTGACATTCGCTACCTCTACGGGGCTGTCGCCCAGCCGGGCACCCGGCTGGGCGTGGCCGGGGCCGCGCTTGGACTCATCTGCCTGGTCGCTGCCATCGCCGGACTGGTCAAGGTGGCCTGGACCTGGCGCCGCGCGACCCGCGCGGAGCATGTGCTTGCCATTGCGATCATCTTCAATCTCGGTCTCTACCTCGTGTCACAGACGCCGCAGGCTGACGGGGCGCGGGAGATTGCCGCGGTGCTGCCCTGCGGGGCCGTGCTCGCGGCCCGCGTCCTGATCCCCGGCGAACTGGCCAGGAGAGCGCTCGCCCTCCCAGCCGTCCTGGTATCCGTGCTGATCGCGCTGCTCCCGCTGACTGCGGCGGCCAGTCGGCCGCATCTCGGCCCGGCAACCGGGCCGGCACCCGGCGACGGCGGGAGCGCGCAAACCGCGCCGCTCACCGCGTGGCTTGAGGGGCACGGCGTCACCTACGCGGTAAGCAGTTACTGGGATGCCTCCATCGTCACCCTCCAGTCCGGCGGCCGGGTCGCGATACGTACGTTCGACATAAAGCAGAAGCCGCACGGGACCGGCTTGCTCGCTTGGGTGCACCCTTGGGAAACGAACTCGCTGTGGTACGAGCCCTCGCTACACGACGCCAGATGGGCGATCGCTGACACCCATGGCAGCCGGTACACGGTGGATAACTACGAGAGGCTCTTCGGCCCGCCGGAGGCCACGTACCGGGTCGGCAGCAGTTGGGTAGTGCTTGAGTACCGGGCCGACCTGCTCACCGAGATCCGGCCGCCGGTGGGACCCTGAGCCAGGAACACTCGAGGACTTCAGGACTGCTGTGACAGCACCACGATGATCAGCCCCGAGACGACCAGCATCGAGCCGCCCCAGGTCAGCAGGTTGGTGCGCTCGTGCAGCAGGACCACGCTAGCGGTCAAGATGATGAGGTAGCCGAGCGCGTTGAACGGGTAGGCGATGCTGAGCGGAACCTTCGACAGGACCGCCAGCCAGGCCACCGCGGAGATCGCGAAGACCGCGAGGCCGCCAAGCACCATCGGCGAGGTGGCGGCCGCCACCACAAGCGAGCCGCCGTTAGCGTGCGCGCGGGCCGTCGCGACCTGCATGCCGTGCTTGAGCAGGAGCTGGCCGGTGGCCGCCAGCAGGATGGCGAAGAGCAGCAGTCCCATACTCACGAGAGACATGGGCCGCCTCCTCTCCGCCCGCGGCTGCTCAGGTGCACGCTCGGCGGGCGGTAGCTCCTCTGACTTCGCCATCCGTCAACCTCTATCCGGATCGGCAGCCAAGCCGGTCCGATCCGGCTCTCATCGGAGGCTACTTCGTGGCGTCGGTCGGCACCGGAGATTCCACGGGAACAGATGCTGACGCCTGGCCGTCCGCCGCGATCCCAGCGGAGGCCGCCTGGATCTCTTCCCGCTGGCGGGCTGACACATCCTGCGGGTCGAAGTCCAGGTACTCAGCGCGCCGCAGGCCGCGCTTGTGGAGCCAGTAGTCCGAGCTGGTCCGGAGCACGCCAAGGCCGTACGTGATGCTGCGCCGCAGGTTGATCGACGACGCTTCGTCCATGTACCGGGTCGGGCAGGACAGCTCACCGATCCGGGCGCCGGCGGTGACGGCCTGGGCGATGATCTGGTTGTCGAAAACGAAGTCGTCTGAGTTGCGGTCGAAGGGCAGCTTGGCCAGGAGGTCGCTGCTAAAGGCCCGCAGGCCGGTGTGGTACTCCGACAGCTTCTGGCTGAGCAGGATGTTCTCGGCGAAGGTAAGGAACCTGTTCGAAACGTACTTGTACCGCGGCATGCCCCGGGAGACCGAGTTCTGCGCCAGGATCCGGGAGCCGAGGACCATGTCGTACTCGCCGTAGGCGATCATCGCGGCCATCGCGGGCACCAGCAGCGGGGAGTACTGGTAGTCAGGGTGCACCATGACGATGATGTCAGCGCCCAGCCCGAGTGCCTGGCGATAGCAGGTCTTCTGGTTGCCGCCGTAGCCCCGGTTCACGTCGTGCCGGATCGGGTCGAGGCCGAGCTCGCGGGCTAGCGGAACGGTCCGGTCGGTACTGGCGTCATCGACGAGCACCAAGTCGTCAATGACCTTCAGGTCAAGCTCAGCCACCGTGCGGGTCAAGGTCGCTTCAGCGTTGTACGCGGGCATGATGACTGCGATGCGTCGAGAGTTGATCACGCAGGCATTATACGGATCCACCCAATTCTCAGGCCGGCCAGTCTGGGGATGTTAACCATATATTGATGAAGTACGCGGCCTTCCTGCCCAGGCGGTGTGATGAGGCGTGAGTTGCGTTGCGTGACGCAACAGTAACAATTAGAAAGCGGATAATCGGCGGGGCCTACCCCGGCCCGGGTCGCGTAAACCACGCCGCGTAGCGGGCGACGATAGACTCCTGCCATGCGCTGGTCCACCATGCACATCCCCACGCTGCGCGATGACCCCGCCGACGCGGGCGCGCCCAGCCATCGGCTCCTGCTGCGGGCCGGGTACATCCGGCAGCTCATGGCGGGGCACTACTCACTGCTGCCGCTGGCCGTCCGGGTGCGGCTGAAGGTGATCCAGGTCATCCGCGAGGAGATGAACCGGATCGGCGCGCAGGAGGTTCTCATGCCCACCCTGCACCCGGCCGAGCCATGGCAGCGCAGCGGCCGCTGGGAGCTGATGGGCGAGGAGATGTTCCGGCTGCGCGACCGCAAGGGCGCCGACCTGGGGCTGGGCATGACGGCCGAGGAGATCATCGCGACCCTCGGCACCGAGCTGACCTCGTATCGCGAGTTGCCGCAGATGTGGTACCAGATCCACACGAAGTACCGCGACGAGCCGCGCCCGAAGGCCGGCCTGATGCGGGTCCGGGAGTTCACGATGAAGGACTCCTACAGCTTCGACCTGGACTCGGCCGGCCTGGACACGTCGTTCGACAAGCACTTCCGCGCCTACGTCCGGATCTTCGAGCGGCTGGGCATCCCCGCCATCCCCGTGCAGGCGTCTAACGGCACGATGGGCGGGTCGGACTCCGTGGAGTTCGTCTGCCCATCGGATGTCGGCGAGGACGACATCGTGCACTGCCCCGCCTGCAACTACGCGGCCAACAGGGAAAAGGCCAGCACGCGGCGGCCGGAGGCTGACCTGGCCGCCGATGCGGCGCGGGCGCTCGCCGCCCCTGAGCGATTCGACACGCCGGGCGTGCGGACCATCGAGGACCTGGCGCAGCGGCACGACGCGCCGGCCAGCCAGCAGATCAAGACGCTCGTCTACGTGCTCGACAACCAGCTCACCCTGGTCCTGATGCGCGGTGACCACGCCCTGGAGGAGCAGAAGCTCATCGACGCCACCGGGGCGACCGCCGTCCGGCCGGCCCAGGCCGAGGAGATCATCGAGGCACTCGGCGCGGCCCCCGGCTCGCTGGGCGCGGTCGGCGTGGGAGACCTGCCGGTCATCGCCGACGAGGCGCTGCACGGTCGCACGGGCATGGTCACCGGCGCGAACACCGACGAGGTGCACTTCCGCGGGGTGGATGTCTCTCGCGATATCAGCGTCAGCAAGTGGGCCGACCTGCGCACGGTCACCGCGGGCGAACCGTGCGCTCAGTGCGGCGGCCCGGTCGAGGTATTCAAGGGCATCGAGGTTGGCCACGTCTTCAAGCTCGGCTACAAGTTCACCACCGCGATGGACGTGTCGGTCTCCGGCCCGGACGGCAAGCCCGTCAAGCCGATCATGGGCTCCTACGGCATCGGCGTAGAGCGCGCGATGGCGGCCATCATCGAGGTGCACCACGACGCCAAGGGCATCATCTGGCCAGCCGCGGTCGCCCCGTTCGACGTGGTCGTGACCGTCGCCCAGCAAAACGACGAGGCCGTCGCGGAAGCCGGGGAGCAGGTCTACCGGCGGCTCCTCGACGCGGGCGTTGACGCGATCATCGACGACCGCCCGGCCCGGGCAGGCGAGAAGTTCAGCGACGCCGAACTAGTCGGCATCCCGCTGCGCGTCACGATCGGCAAGCGCGGCCTGGCCTCCGGCACCGCCGAAGTCACCGAGCGCGCGACGGGCGAGACGATCGCGGTCCCGCTCGACGAGATTCCCGAGCACATCCGCAAGGCAGTGGCGAGCTCCCTGGGGGGATAACCACTAACCCCCCGGCCTCGCGGCCGGCTCGCCAGCCGCCCGTTCCCGATCGCGAGCCACCCGAGAAGCCGTGATCCCGCTCACCTTACGGGCACGCGTGCGGAGACATCTCAATCATTGCTCCCCGCCACTACTAGTCGACGGCACTCGACAGGCCTAACTGATTCAGGAAGTGGGGGTAATCACCCCCACTTCGTCAATCATTTAGGCCCGGTGACGATGGACGACAGCGAGCGACAAGCTAACTTTTCGCGCATCCTGCTGGCGCTCGCCACGCGCCATCGCCCCCGTTACGCCACCTGCCCCAGCGTTGCCGGAACTGGTGGGGTCAACGTCGTGCGCCCGTTGCCGGTGACGCGCGCTCCACAGCCCGGCGCTGCCGGCAGCGGGCGCAGATTTCTGCCCTAGCGCTGCCGGCAACGGTGGGTTCCCCTACGCCTCCCGGTCGCGGGCCTGGCAGCGCAGGTTCCGCAGCACCTCGTCGCGGCCCTCGATGAGGAGGCGGTGCAGCGCCGCCGGAGGGTCGTTGGCCGCGATGTAGCTGTCGGTCGCCGCCACTGTCTCCTGCGAGACCGGGCCGATGGAGTAAGCGCCGGACACGAAGTCCTGCGCCATCGCCGAGCTCCAGTCTCGCCATACGCTGCTGATCACCTCGAAGTAGGCGGGGGCGAAGGGCAGGAGCAAGTCCTCGGCGTCCGGGTCGGCGAAGCCGAGCAGCACCGCGCGGAACATCGCGATCGTCAGCTTCCCGCTGGTCAGCTCTTCCCACGTGTCCCGCTTGGCCTCGGCCGTCGGGATCGCGGCGCGACAGGTCGCGGCGTGCCGCTCCCCGGCGTCGGTCGAGTCGGACGCGAACTCCGCGTCGATCGCGGGGTCACCGGCGACGCCCTGGCTGACTAGGCGGCGCAGCAGGATCCAGCGCAGGTCGGTGTCGACGGTCAGCCCCTCGATCACCGTCGAGCCGTCGAGCAGGCCCGACAGCAGTGCGAGGTCTTCCGAGGAGGAGGCCACTCCGGCGAACGCGCGGGCATAGGCCAGCTGATGGTCCGACCCAGGTGCGGCCGACCCCATCAGGGACCGCAGGGAAGAGGCCATGAGCGCCAGGCCCTCCGGGCGCCACTCGGGGTCGGCCAGCCGGCGGGCAGCCAGGGTCGCCTGCCGAAGGAGGGTCTGCACGACGCTGATGTCCCGGACCGAGTCCACGCCGCCCAGGACAAGGCGCACGTAGTCACGGGCTGGCATCTCGGCGTCCCGGCACATGTCGTACGCCGCCGCCCAGCACAAGGCGGCGGGCAGCGAGTCGCTGAAGGAACCGATCGACTCAACCAAGGTGGCCAGCGAGTGGTCATCGAGCCGGATCTTCGCGTAGGTCAGGTCTTCGTCGTTGATGAGCACGAGGTCCGGCCGGGCCTCGCCGACCAGCGCCGGGACCTCGGTGCGTGCTCCCGCCACGTCAATCTCGATGCTTGACCGGCGAGTCAGGACGCCTTCCCCCAGGTCGTACAGGCCAATGGCCACGCGGTGCGAGCGCAGAGTCGGATGAGAGGCGGCAGCCTCCTGGAGAACGGCGAAAGACGTGAACCTGCCGTCAGCGTCAATCTCGTAAGCAGGCCGCAGCGTGTTCACGCCAGCGGTCTCCAGCCACTCCCGCGACCAGGCCGTCAGGTCCCGTCCCGACGTTTCCTCCAGCGCCGACAGCAGGTCCGCCAGCGTCGCATTGCCCCATGAGTGCGCGCCGAAGTACCGGCGCACGCCGGCCAGGAAGTTCTCCCGGCCCACGTAGGCCACGAGCTGCTTCAGCACGGATGCGCCCTTGGCGTAGGTGATGCCGTCGAAGTTCACCTCGACCGCGTGGATGTCCGGGATGTCGGCGGCGATCGGGTGGGTGGACGGAAGCTGATCCTGCCGGTACGCCCACGCCTTGTAGACCTGCGCGAACGTGGTCCAGGAATGATGCCATCGGGTGGCCTCGGCCTGCGCGATGGTGCCCGCCCAGGTGGCGAACGACTCATTGAGCCACAGGTCATCCCACCAGCGCATCGTCACGAGGTCGCCGAACCACATGTGCGCCATCTCGTGCAGGATCGTCTCGCCGCGCGCTTCCCGGGAGAAATCGGTCACCCGGGACCTGAATACATAGTCCTCAAGGAAGGTGACCGCGCCGGCGTTCTCCATCGCGCCCTCCTTGAACTCGGGCACGAAGAGCTGGTCGTACTTCCCGAAGGGGTACTTGATCCCGAACGCCGCGTGGTAGAAGTCGAAGCCCTGCCGGGTGACCTCAAAGATCTCGTCCGGATCCAGGTACGAGGCCAGCGACTGGCGGCAGGCGATGCCGAGCGGTATGCCGTCGTGCTCGTCCCGGACAACGTGGTACGGGCCGGCCGACACGTGCGTGATGTAGGTCGACATAACGGGCGTCGGCGGGAAATGCCACAGGCGCGCGCCCGGATTGCCCGGCACTTCGCTCCCGCCCTCGGTGACCGGCGCCATGTTGGAGATCACCAGCCAGCCCTCGGGGGCGAACGCGGTCAGCTCATACGTGGCCTTGAGGTCGGGCTGGTCAAAGCAGGCGTAGATGCGGTGCGCGTCGAACGTCTCCAGGTCGGAGTACATGTACACGTTGCCGTCAGCCGGGTCGGTGAACCGGTGCAGTCCCTCACCACTGCGGGAGTACGCGCACTCGGCCACGATGATCAGCTCATTGGTCTCCGCGAGGCCGTCGATGGCGACTCGCTCGCCGCCGAAAGCGTCCCGCGGGCTGATCGCCACGCCGTTGAGCGTGATCTCGCTGACCTCGGCGGCGGCCAGGTTGAGGAACGTGCTAGCACCAGGGCGGGCGGACGCGAACCGAACCCGAGATACCGACCGGAACGTGGTGTCCCCGCCAGTGAGGTCCAGCTCCACCTGGTAGGAGACGCCCGATATCAGCGCCGCCCGATCTTGTGCTTCGTCACGGGTGAGGTTTGCTGCCACCAGGTGGTCCCTTCGTGATCGTTTGGTCTTCCAGAGATCTTCTGGTCTTCCAGAGATCTTCGCACGGACGCCGCCGCGGGTTTGAGGGTGCCGGTCGCCTCCGGGCTTTTCCGTTCATATTACAACGAGTGTCCATTCCGTCATCAGGTGTGACAGCGGATTTTTCGGGCGTTGTGCGGTTACATTCCCCACCGGCACCCCCGGCCACCACCCCGCCCACCGGCATCCCCGGCCACCACCTCTGCCCCACCCCGCCGGCATCCCCGGCCACCACCCCTGGCAGACTGGCCGCGTGCGCGTATACCTGGGATCTGACCACGCGGGCTTCGAGCTCAAGGCGACGCTGGTCGCCGCGCTCGAGAAGGCGGGCCATGAGCCCGTCGACTGTGGCCCGCACGGCTACGACGCCGATGACGACTACCCCGTGTACGTACTGCGCGCGGCGCAGGGCGTTATCGGCGACCCCGGCAGCCTCGGCATCGTGATCGGCGGCTCCGGTAACGGCGAGCAGATCGCCGCCAACAAGGTCACCGGCATCCGGGCCGCCCTGGCCTGGACGACGCAGACGGCGATGCTCGCCCGTCAGCACAACGATGCCAACGTCCTCAGCCTCGGTGCCCGCGAGTACAGCATTGACGACGCCGTCAGCTTCGCGCTGACCTTCATCGAGACCCCGTTCTCTGAGGAAGCCCGGCACGTGCGGCGGCTGGCCATGGTCGCGGAATACGAGAAGTCAGGGACCCTCCCGCCCTTGCCGTAGTTGCCGGCCTCGCTGGCGGGCGGGCATTTCGGCCAGACCGCTACCGCCAGCGGGCTACTCATTGCGCGGCCGTCTCCGTTTCCTCGCCGGGGCCTCCGTCTGCGCCTGCCGGCTTCCGTTTGTCCCGGTCCGGTCGTCCCGGCCCGCCGGTGCTGCCTCACCCTCCTCGCTATCTTTGTCCAGAACGGCCTGCGGGCTCTCGTCTTGCTCGCGAGGGCGCGAGACGTCGCGAGCCCGCATCGCCGCGCTCAGCGTGATCTTCATCCCGGTCATACCGGCACTACTACCCGCGAATGACTCAGAAGATCGCCGGGCACCAGGGAGCCGGGTCCCACGTCATGGCGGTCGACAGCGGACCGAGGGCTCCCGGGCGCAGTTCCGTGACGAGTCCGGCCGCCGCGAGCGAGCCGAGCCGGGTTCCGCCTAGGTAGGCGGCGCCGAGCTCGCGCACGTCGAGTGAGATGTCGGCCGGGTCCGGCGTTCGCTCGCAGGACGCCTCCCCGGCCAGGCCACCGGCGGCGCGCAGCCGCCACCGCCCCGCATTCGCCGGCAGCAGGGAATCGCTCACCTCCAGCACGACGTCCACCGGGGCCGAGTACGCCCGGGACGAGAGGGCGCGCGGCAGGTCAACCAGCCGCACCCACACGCCGTCGGACACCAGCGGTCGCGCCCGGCGGGGGTCGGCCAGCTGGAAAAGCAGCGGGTCGTCGGCCGGCCGGCCAGCCGCCAGGACCTCCGACACCAGGTCACGGCTGAGCAGGTCCCGCCACAGGGCCGCCCCGGCCGAGGGATCAACGGCGATGTGCTCCGTGATGACGATCTTGCCGGCGGGCAGGTACTCGCCGTCGTCCCAGCCGCTCTGCGCGCGGTAGAGCGCGTACCCGCGCGGCCCGCCCGGACCGCTGGCGAGGACGCAGCGCAGCGGCCCGAAGCCGCCCCGCGCGGCCTCGTGGTCAAAGGTGACTATGTCCCACCACACGTCTGAACGCTCAAAGAAGCCGGGCCGCGACGGCCGCGCGGCCTCGTAGACCGTGGCGAGCTCGGCGATCGCCGCGGTCGGCTCGACGAGGCGCAGCGTCAGGGCGGGGTCAACGGGCACGTTCATGGTTCCCTCGCCTCGCCCGAACCGGAACACCGCGACCGGCGCGGCCGCGCCGTACCCGTACTTCCCGTACAGCGGGGCCTCCGAGGCCCATAGCGCCGCGACTGGTTCGGTGCCCCGGGCCGCGATGTCGGTGAGTTGCCGTCGCATGAGCGACCGCTGGATGCCTCGCCGCCGGTACGTCGGCAGCACTGAGACGTAGGAGACCCCGGCCACCGGGAGGACCGCGCCCGGCACGGTCATCTGGAAGCTGAACGCTCCCGCGGTGCCGACGATGTCGCCCTCGCGGGCGCCGGAGCCGGCGGCGAACGACTCGGCCGCCGGGTCGAACGCGGCGAGTGAGCGTTCCGGCTCGAACAGGCGCAGGGAGATCGCCGCGCGCTCCGGGAGGCGCCCGGTCACGTGGAACGCGTGATCATCCACATACCGGAAAGCCGGGAACTCTTCACGACTAACTGGGCGTATAGGGTAGGAATCTGCCATGATTATCTTCTTATCCTGCTCAGTTACCTGGAAGCGAACAGTTTTCGCAAAGTATGGTCGGCCTGGCCTGGCAGGACGGCTGAAGGAGGAGCGGACGCCGCGTGCTTTGGCCCCCTTGTGCGGATAGCCTGCCTGCGACATGACGCCTGCCCCGCCCCGCATCCGGGTCCGCCGCCTGCGCGGCCGTATCCGGGGCGTCGTGGCGCAGTGGGCCAGCCTAGCGGTCCAGCAGTTCATCACCAGGAACCGCAGGGTTGGCTTCCTGCTCTCGCTCGCGACGATCTTCATCGCGGTGGCGTCGGTCGCGTGGCCCATGTGGTGGTTCTCGCCGGGCGTCATGATCTTGCCGATCCTCGGCGGCGGGCTGCTGATGTGGCCGCGTGCGCTGCGCGTCCTCTTCGCCATCGTGGCAGCGGGCCTCATTTACGACGCGGTCGAGGACCGGGCGAGCGTCGGGATCGCGCTCACGATCATTGTTACCGCGATCTACGCCGACGTGCTAGCCAACACCCGCGGCAAGTTGGGCACCCGGGGGCGCCGCGCGGACCGGATGATGATCGAGTTGCGGGACCGCATCCGTGCGCAGGGCACACTGCCCGACCTGGGCGGCGGCTGGGGCTCAACCGTGATCCTGCGGCCGGCCGGGGGGTCGAGTTTCGGTGGCGACTTCGTGGTTTCCAACAGCGATGGCAAGACCCTGGAGGTCGCGCTGATCGACGTGGCGGGCAAGGGAATGGATGCCGCGACGCGCGCACTGCTGCTGTCCGGCGCCTTCGGCGGAGTCCTTGGGTCCGTCCCGAGAGACCAGTTCCTGTCAGCTTGTAACGCCTACCTGCGCCGCAGCCAGGCCGACGAGGGATTCGTTACCGCCATCCACCTGTCGGTAGACCTGGCCAGCGGGGAGTACGTGCTCTCCTCGGCGGGTCACCCGCCTGCCATCCAGTTCGATGCCAACACGGGGCTGTGGCGGGTGAGCCAGGCCCGCGGCATCGTCCTTGGCGTCATGCCTGACCTGTCTATCGTGCCCGCCGTGCCCGAGGTGGGGACACTGCGCCGCGGCGACGCGATCGCGATGTACACCGACGGGCTTGTCGAGGCGCCTGGCCAGGACATTGACGAAGGGATCGGCCGGCTGCTGAATGAGGCCGAGCGGATGGTGGTCAGCGGCTTCAAGACCGGCGCGCCGGTGCTGGTCACCGCGATGCAGCATGCCCTCGGCGGCGCCAACGACGACTGTGCGCTGGTGCTCATCTGGCGAACCTGACGGGGCTCCGTCCGGCAAATCACCGAAATGCCGCCGAATATCGGGGTCCCCGCTTCCTCGCCTGGCTGCATCGTCTACTGGCGATTTCAGCAAAGGGGGACCCGCAATTTCAAGGCGCCGATACCGCCATTGTGGCGGATATCTTCATCCCTTGCGGAACGCGCGGTCTTAGCTGTCCCGGGTCGCCAGTTCGCAGGAACAGGTGCAAGCGGGGACCACCGCTGCCGGCATCGCTGAGCCGGCCGCTGGCACGCGCTGCCGGCACCGCATGCCGCCTACGCCACCAGGACCGGCAGCGCACGCATGATCCCACCCCGGCGGTGACGGCAACGCAGGCACAGGACGCTCGCGGGACGTCGACGCCAAGGGCCCGGGGGGCGCCTTCCGGCGGAGCGTTACCGGGTGTCGCCGAACGTGTTCGGTGACGCGCCGCTGTCGTGCGGCGCCGGTCGGCCACTGCCCCGGGCGGGTTACAGGCGCGAATCGATGTGGGATTTGTCCCAGCGTGGCGCACGCACAAGGCGCGCACGAGTCAGCACGAGGGGTTAACTTGTAACCGGAGTGTATCTCCGTGACGATTTCCGGTAACGGCGTTTAATGCCCGCAGCCTGTTACTCAAGGGTAGGTTGCCGGGGTTCAGCCAGTTAGCGCCACTCTCGTCACCAGCGCCGCAACGGCGCTCGCAGCGCAACATCGGGGCTGGTCAGCACCTGTCCATGGGGGCTATTGTGCATTGCCTAGCATATCGTCATTGCCAACGCAAACCGATATCCCCGTCCTCTCGGTATACCCAAGGGCCGCGAGCCTAAGATCCCCGACGCCTGTGTCATGTGACGTGGGCGTCATTGTTTGCATTTGAATGTCAGTTGTGCCCAAATAGACAGGTGACTGGAGAAGG
>Ga0335072_10013223_pt1 | contig 11765 bp, 7 predicted proteins | sample Lox_Sample_21_FD_206725 | JGI IMG/M metagenome (GOLD analysis project Ga0335072, IMG submission 206725) | Soil microbial communities from Loxahatchee National Wildlife Refuge, Florida, United States - Lox_Sample_2.1 | ecosystem: Environmental > Terrestrial > Soil > Wetlands | place: USA: Florida...
GCATCCAAGCCCGCCGCGATGAAGGTGACGCGCACCTCGTCGCCCAGCGAGTCGTCGTTGACCGTGCAGAAGATGATGTTGGCGTCCTGATGGGCGGCATCCTGCACCAGCGACGCCGCCTCGTTGATCTCGAACAGACCCAGGTCGCTGCCGCCGGCTATCGACATCAGCACGCCCTGGGCCCCTTCCATCGACTGTTCCAGCAGCGGTGAGTTGATGGCGATCTCGGCCGCCTTGAGCGCCCGGCCGTCGCCCCGGGCCGAACCGATGCCCATCAGCGCGGTGCCGGCACCGGACATGATGCCCTTGACGTCGGCGAAGTCCACGTTGATCAGCCCCGGTGTGGTGATCAGGTCGGTGATGCCCTGCACACCGTTGAGCAGCACCTCGTCGGCACTGCGGAACGCATCCATCAGGGATACCGCGGCATCCCCCATCTGCAGCAGCCGGTCGTTGGGGATCACGATGAGGGTGTCGCAGCTCTCCCGCAGCGTGGCAATGCCGGTCTCGGCCTGAAGACCGCGCCGCTTGCCCTCGAACGAGAACGGCCGGGTCACGACGCCGACGGTCAACGCACCCAGCTTGCGGGCGATGCTGGCCACGATGGGCGCTCCACCGGTGCCGGTGCCGCCGCCCTCGCCGGCGGTGACGAACACCATGTCCGCCCCGCGTAGCAGCTCCTCGATCTCGTCCTTGGCGTCGTCGGCGGCCCTGCGCCCTACCTCGGGATCCGCACCGGCGCCCAATCCGCGGGTGGAGTCGCGGCCCACGTCGAGCTTGACGTCGGCATCGCTCATCAACAGCGCCTGCGCGTCGGTGTTGATCGCGATGAACTCCACGCCCTTGAGGCCCTGCTCGATCATCCGGTTGACGGCGTTGACGCCGCCGCCACCGATGCCCACGACCTTGATGACGGCCAGGTAGTTGTGCGGGGGGGTCATCATTCGTCTTCCTCCCTGGTCAGTTCTCCCGGTGGTGGGGTTCCTCCGGACGGGGGCGGTCCTTTCTGGCAAACCCTCAACCTCAACCATAGAGTTAGAGTTATGTCAGGTAGTTCCGCGCAACCAGAACGGTATGGGTATGACGCCCGCTAATCCTGCAGGCGCGCCGACAGGCTGTTCTTTTTCTTGGCGACGGTGCGCAGCCCAAAAGCTATTTGACGGTCGGCAGATCGGGGCTGGAAACGTCGTAAACCTTACCGGGCTGCGTCAACAACGCGGCCAGCTTTTCGGCCTTCTCGTCGGTGCGGTCGGTGGTCCCCCAGATCACCACGCGCCCGTCGCCCAGGGTGAGGGTGATCGAGGCCACCGAGGGTGCCGCTATCCGGCCGACCTGACCTGCGACCTCGGGCCGCAGCGCCATCAACACTTGTAGGGCGGCCTTGGTCGCCGGATCGGTGGGCCCCGGATCGGCGACATCGATGTAGGGCAGCGCCGGTGGCGGCGGAGCGGTGGCGAAGTCCACGCCGTCGCGGTCAAACAGATGCGGGCCGTCCGGAAAGTCCTTCACTACCGCCGGGACTCGCTCGACGATGGTGATCCGCAGCGCCGACGGGTACTGACGCTGCACCCGCGCGCTGGCCACCCGACGGATCGTCGCCACCCGGTCGGCGACCTGGTTGGTGTTGATCTGCAACAGCGGTGTCCCGGGCCGCACCTGGGCCGCGTCGAGGACCTCCTCGCGGGTCACCACCGAAAGCCCGGTGACCACGATGTTGCGTGCCGACATCGCGGGCGTGAAATACAGGATCAGCCCGAGTCCGACCCCAACGATGGCTACCACCACCGTCGCCAACAACATCTTCAAGCCTCGGACAACGCCGCGCGCAACGGGTTTGGGCTCGTTGACGAGGCGCCCACTGGCCCGGCGTTTGGCCTCACGCCGGGCTTCCTCAATCGCGCGGGCGCGAGTCTGCGCGGCCCGCCGCTCGGCCCGTTCCCGACGGGCCCGACGCCGCGGCCCCTCGAATTCGGGTTCATCCGCCGGGGTTTGACCGTCTTGTGCTTCCAGCGGCTCGGTGATCGCGCCATCGGCGGCTACATCGGCTACATCGGCTGCATCGGCTGCATTGCCCGCATCGGCTGCATTGCCCGCATCGGCTGCACCGCCCGAGTCGTCCGAGTCGGCAGCGAGGTCGGCCGGTGGGGCGTCCTGGGGTTCGTTCATCGCAACACCCCCGGGTGCCCGGGCGCGGTGCGGTTGGCCCGCACCCGCAGCGCGGTCACGATCTCCGGCCCCAGCAGGGTCACGTCGCCGGCGCCCATCGTGACAATGACGTCGCCCGGCCCGGCGGCCGCGGCGACCTCCTGGGCAACCGCCGAGAAGTCCGGCAAGTAGCGCACCGGCACGCTGACATGCTCGGCGACGCTGGCTCCGCTGACACCGGCGAGCGGTTGTTCGCGCGCCCCGTAGACGTCGAGGACGAACACCTCGTCGGCGGCATCCAATGCACGGCCGAACTCCGCAGCGAAAGCCTTTGTCCGCGAATATAAATGGGGCTGAAACACCACAAGTGAGCGACCTTCACCGCTCTGCTCCAGGACGGTGCGGACCGCCGCCAGCGTCGCGCTGATCTCGGTCGGATGGTGGGCGTAGTCGTCGAATACCCGCACCGACCCCGCACCGACTCCAGAGGTTCCGACCAGTTCGAATCGGCGACGCACGCCTTCGAATCCGGCCAGCCCGTCGAGCACGTCGTCGGCGGGGGCGCCGATCTCGATCGCCGCCAGCAGTGCGCCCAGCGCATTGAGCGCCATATGCCGTCCGGGCACCGACAGCCGCATCACGCGCGGGTGCGGTTCACCGGCCAACTGGATGTGCGCGACGGCTCCGGTATCCTGCTGCTCCCACGACAGCAGCGTGCCGGCCAAGCCTTGATCCGACTCCCTTTGCGGCCCAGACCCGTAGCGCAGCACCCGAAATCCCAACTCGGCGGTGCGTTGGGCCAGCGCTGCCGCTCCGGGGTCGTCGGTGCACACCACCAACGCTCCCCCGGGAGAAAGCCGCTCCACGAAAGAGTCGAACACCTCGACGTAGGCATCGGCACTGCCGTAGAAGTCCAGGTGATCGATCTCGATGTTGGTGACCACCGCGACGTTGGGCGTGTACTCCAGCAGCGAGCCGTCGCTTTCGTCGGCCTCGGCGACGAAGGAGTCGCCGCTGCCGTGGTGGGCGTTGGTACCGGCCTCGCCGAGCTCACCGCCGACCGCGAACGACGGGTCAAGCCCGCAGTGCTGCAGGACCACGATCAACATCGATGTCGTCGTGGTCTTGCCATGCGTGCCCGTGACCATCAGCGTGGTGCGCCCGTCCATCAGCTTGGCCAGCACCGCCGGTCGCAGCACCACCGGAATGCCTCGGCGCCGGGCTTCGACGAGCTCGGGGTTGGTCTTCGGGATGGCGGCGTGGGTGGTGATGACCGCGGTGGCACCGCCGGGCAGCAGATCCAGCGACGATGCGTCGTGTCCGATCCGGATCAGCGCACCCCTGGCCCGCAGCGCATGGATGCCGCGCGATTCCTTGGCGTCTGAACCGGATACCAGCCCGCCCCGGTCCAGCAGGATGCGGGCGATGCCCGACATACCGGCACCCCCGATGCCCACCATGTGCACCCTCAGCAGCTCGGGGGGCAGCTCGGGCGGCAACTGTTGGGCGCTCACCGCAGGCCTCCGGGCGCCGTTCCCTGGTCGCGCGCGCTCCGGGCTTGGCGGGCGATGTCCAGCGCCGCCTGGGCGACCTGCCGTGCCGCATCCGGATGTCCCACCCGGGCGGCGGCCGCGGTCATCGCCGCCAGCCGCGGCGGGTCGGTGAGCAGGCCGATCACCTGCCGGGCGACCAGGCCCGGCGTCAGATCCGCGTCGGCGACCACCACACCGCCGCCGGCGTTGACCACCGGCAGCGCGTTGAGCCGCTGCTCGCCGTTGCCGATCGGCAGTGGTACGTAGATGGCCGGCAGGCCGACGGCCGACACTTCGGCGACCGTCATCGCCCCGGACCGGCAGATCACCAGATCGGCGGCCGAGTAGGCCAGGTCCATCCGGTCCAGATACGGCACCGGCACATACGGCGCATCGCCCGGCTCGGGTGTGCGCAGTTCGAGGGTGTTCTTGGGGCCATGCGCGTGCAGCACCGACACGCCCGCGCCGGCCAGCTCGGCGGCGGCCCCGGAGACCGCCCGGTTCAGCGAGACCGCGCCCTGGGAGCCGCCGAAAACCAGCAAAACCCGCGCGTCGTCGGCGAAGCCGAAATGCGTGCGCGCCTCGGCCCGCAATGCCGCACGATCCAACGCGGTGATGGCAGCCCGGACCGGAACCCCGACCACCTCGGCGCACCGCAACCCGGAATCCGGCACCGCCGACATCACCCGGTCCGCGCCGCGCACGCCGACTCGGTTGGCCAGCCCGGCGCGGGCGTTGGCCTCATGGACCACCACCGGGATGCGGCGTCGCAGCCCAGGGATGCCGCGGGCGGCGAGGTAGGCCGGCAGGGCCACGTAGCCGCCGAACCCGATCACCACGTCGGCGCCGACGGCGTCGAGCACCGCGCGGGTCTCTCGGGCGGCGCGCCACACCCGCGTCGGCAGCCGGGCCAGGTCGCTCGTGGGCTTACGCGGCAACGGCACCGGCGTGATCAGCTCGAGGTGGTAGCCACGCTGGGGCACCAGCCTGGTCTCCAGCCCGCGCGCGGTGCCCAGCGCGGTTATCCGGACCTGCGGATCCAGCGCGGACAGCGCGTCGGCGACGGCCATCGCAGGCTCGACATGCCCGGCGGTACCCCCGCCGGCCAGAACGACCGACAAAGCGGCACCGGCGGGCGAGGGATTTTTCCCCCGCCCGCCGGTCGCCTTCCTGACCGTGTTGTTCACCCGTAACGCTGACCTTCCAATGCTCGGGCGCGCCGTGGTTGACGCTGGCCGGCATGACGCTGGCCTGATCCATGATGCCCTGACCCGCGGGCCGGGCGAGCGGCTGTGCGGGGGAAAGCCGGCCGCAGCGGCGGGTCGGCGTTCCGGGAAGCCTTCCGAGCGGGCCCCTTGGCGGCCTTTCGGCCCCCGGGAGCCGGCTGCGGGCGAGTCCGCTTGCGATCGCGGAATGCCTCGAGACGGGTCGGCACATACGGCTGGGGCAGCGGCAGCCGCAGCAGACGGTTCATCTTGTCGTCGCGGCCGGCCCGCAGCGCGGCCACCGCCTCCGGTTCATGGCGTGCCGCATTGACCATAATGCCGACCATGAAAAGTGTTGCGGCCGTTGATGTTCCACCCGCGGATATAAGTGGCAGCTGGATACCCGTGACCGGCAACACCCCGATCACGTAACCGATGTTGATGAACGCCTGGCCGATGATCCACATCGTCGTCGCGGCGGTCAGCAGCCGCAGGAACGGGTCGGCCGACCGGCGTGCGATCCGCATCCCCGTGTAGGCGAACAACCCGAACAGCGCCAGCAGTGCGAACGCCCCGACGAAGCCAAGCTCCTCACCGATGATCGCGAAGATGAAGTCGTTGTGCGCGTTGGGCAGATAGTTCCACTTCGCGACGCCCTGGCCCAGACCATCGCCGAAGATACCGCCGTGGGCCAGCGCGAATTTCGCCTGGCGCGCCTGATAGCCGCTGTCCTGCGGGTCGGTTTCGGGATTTATCCAGGACCGCACCCGCTCGGATCGATAGCCCGCGGACATCGCCAAGACCGCGCCCGCAACGAAGACCGCGAACAGCGACGTGACGAAAACCCGAAGCGGCAGCCCGGCATACCACAGCAGGGCCAACAGGATGATGCCCAGCGACACCGTCTGCCCAAGGTCAGGCTGGGCCACGATAAGCGCCAGCGCGATGACCGCCGCGGGCACCAACGGGATCAGCATGTCGCGCAGGGAGGCCCGCTCCATGCGGCGGGCGGCCAGCAGATGCGCACCCCAGATGGCGAACGCGATTTTGGCCAACTCGGACGGCTGCATGGAAAAGCCCGCGATCACGAACCACTTCCGGGAGCCGTTGGCGAGGTTGCCGATTCCGGGAACCAGCACCAGCACCAGCAAGATGATGGTGACCACGTATCCGGGGAACGCGACGCGCCGGATGAACCGCACCGACATGCGCATCGAGCAATATGCCCCGATGAGCCCGACGACCGTCCACATAACTTGCTTGCCGAAAATTACCCAGGCCGAGCCGTCGGCGCCATAGGACCGCACACCGGACGCCGACAGCACCATGATCAAACCGAGCGTCGTCAGCAACCCGGCGACGGCGATGATCAGGTGGAATGAGGTCATCGGACGGCCCAGCCAGGCACCGAACCGCTTGCGCGGACCGTCGTCGTGGGCCGCGGGCTTGACCCCCACCGCATTGACCCCCACCGCATTGACCCCCACCGCATTGACCCCGGACGCGGCGGGGCTCTCGGGAGCGGTGGGCATCTCGGAGGTGGCGGCGTCGTCGGTGGCCGATGCATCTTCGGCGGCAGCCTGTTGTTCGGCCTCGCCCGGCTCGGCCGAGGTTTCGTTCTTTGCCTTGCCCCCGCCCCAGTCCCGACGCTTGTCCTGACCCTTGTCCCGGCGTAGCAGCCGGGTCAGCGCGTTACCCATACCCGCCTACCGGATAGCCGCGCGCACGGCGGCCGCGAATGCGTCGCCACGGTCGGCGTAACCGGTGAACTGGTCGAAGGACGCGCCGGCCGGTGCCAGCAGCACGGTGTCGCCGGGCTTTGCCATGTCGCGGGCCGCCGCCACCACTGCGGTCATCACGCGAATGCCGAGAGTCTCGCTCGAATGTTTCACTTCTGTCACATCAGTACCAGAAACCACAGCAGTCGCATTCATATCAGCATCCTCGCCTGTCACAACCTGGACGACGGGGACATCCGGCGCGTGTCGCGATAACGCCTCTGCAACCTCTTGACGATCTCGGCCGACGAGCACCGCGCCGACCAGCCGGGATGCGATTCTGGCGACTTCGGCGTCGATGGACGCGCCCTTCAGCAAACCACCAGCCACCCAGACCACCCGCGGGTAGGCCAACACTGACGCTTGGGCGGCATGCGGATTGGTGGCCTTGGAGTCGTCGACGTAGGTGATCCCGTCGGCGACCGCCACCACTTCGGCCCGATGCCGGCCCACCTGAAACGAGGCGATCGCGGCCGCAATCGCCTCGGCGGGCACGCCCACGCTGCGGGCGAGCGCCGCGGCGGCCAGGGCGTCGAGAACTCCGACCGGGCCCGGTACCGGTATCGACGCGGCCGGCAACAGCGCCAGGTCGTCGGCAAAGGCGCGATCAACCAGCCCGCCGTCGCGCACGCCGAGTTCGCCGGCGGCCGGTTCACCGAGCCGAAAGCCGACCCGCACCGTCGCTGCCGCGGTGCCCAGCAACGCCGCGGCCCGGCGGTCGTCCAGCCCGACCACCGCCACCCGGCCATCCAGCACCCGGGCCTTTGCCGCGGTGTAGTGAGCAATCGAGGAGTGCCAATCCAGGTGGTCTTCGGCGATGTTGAGCACCACACCCGCCTCGGGCCGCAGGGACGGCGCCCAGTGCAGCTGGAAGCTGGACAGCTCGACGGCCAGCAGGTCTGCGGGTTCGCCGAGCAGGTCCAGCACCGGGCTGCCGATGTTGCCGCACAGCAGGCTGCGCAGCCCCGCTGCCGTCAGCATGGCGTGCAGCATCGACGTCGTCGTGGTCTTGCCGTTGGTGCCGGTCACGACCAGCCAGCGGCGCGGCGGGCCGTAGTAGCCCGCGACGTCCAGCCGCCAGGCCAGCTCCACGTCGCCCCAGATAGGCACATCGGCCGCCGCGGCGGCCGCCAGCAGCGGCGTCGTCGGTGCGAAGCCGGGGCTGGTGACGACCAACGCGAAGCCGGAGATCTGCTGTGTGGCCGTCGATGTGGGCATGGTGGCCACCCCGGTCTCGGCGTACCCGCGCAGCGTGGCGGGGTCGTCGTCACACAGGGTGGCCGCGGCACCAAAACGGCTCAGGGCCGCCAGCACGGCCTTGCCGGTGACACCGCCACCGGCCACCAGCACCGGCGCGCCCGGCACCAAGGGATCCATCCCGGACACGTCAGGCACCGATCGCGGCTAGCCACTCACCGTAGAAAAGGGCCACGCCCAGACCGCAGGTGATCGCGGTGAGCAGCCAGAAGCGGATGATCACCGTGGTTTCGGCCCACCCACTCAACTCGAAATGGTGATGGAAGGGCGCCATCCGGAACACCCGCCGTCCGGTGGTGCGGAAGGCCAGGATCTGCAGCACCACCGAGGTAACCTCGGCGACGAACAGCGAACCCAGCACGACCGCGAGGATCTCGGTGCGGCTGGTGACCGACAACCCGGCGGTGATGCCGCCCAGCGCCAGCGACCCGGTGTCACCCATGAAGATCTTGGCCGGCGCGGCATTCCACCACAAAAAGCCGATGCAGGCGCCGGCGGTGGCGGCCGCAACGATCGCCAGGTCCAGCGGATCGCGCACGTTATAGCAACCCAGGCCAGGTGCGGTCGCGCACGCGTTGCGGTACTGCCAGAAGGTGATCAGCACATACGCCGCGGTGACCATCGCCATGCTGCCGGCGGCCAGGCCGTCCAGGCCGTCGGTGAAATTGACCGCGTTCGACCAGGCGCTGACGATGACCACGCAGAACAGCACGAACAGGCCCGGAGCCAGTGTGACGGTGGCGATTTCGCGCACGTAGGACAGATCCGCGCTGGCCGGTGTCAAGCCGTTGGCATTGCGGAACTGCAGCACCAGCACGCCGAACAACACCGCGGCAGTGATCTGCCCGACCGTTTTGGTCGTCTTGTTCAAGCCGAGGTTGCGCGACCTGCGGATCTTGATCAGGTCGTCGGCGAATCCGACGCCGCCCAGCACGGTGGCCAGACCCAGCACCAGCAGACCCGACGCGGAGATGCCTTCGCCGTCGAACGCCAGCCCGGCGAGATGCGTTCCCAGGTAGCCGGCCCAGATGCCGGCCAGAATCGCCACGCCACCCATCGACGGTGTGCCCCGTTTCGTGTGGTGGCTGGGCGGGCCGTCCTCGCGGGTGTGGTGGCCGAATCCCTGCTTGGTGAACAGCCGGATCAGCGCCGGAGTCAACAGGATTGACACGGTCACCGCAATGGCGACGGCGATGAGGATCTGCCTCATGGGTTAGCCCCACCGGCGGTGTCCTCGGCGGTCAGAGCATCGGCCAGCGCACCCAGTCCGGCCGCGTTCGACGCCTTGACCAGCACCACATCGCCGGGTTGCACTTCGGCCCGCAACAACGCCAGGGCGGCGTCGGCGTCGGCCACGTTCACGGCCCCTCTATCGGCGCCTTGACCGACCTCGGCGCCCCACGAGCCCTCCATGACCGCTCCGTGGTGCATGGCGCTCATCGACCTCCCACTTCCCACCACAACGAGTCGAGACACATCTAAGCGCACCGCCAGCCGGCCGATGCGATCGTGCTCGGCTACCGCGTCGTCACCAAGCTCGGCCATTTCGCCCAGCACCGCCCAGCTGCGCCGGGGGCTGGACGTCTGCTTTTCCCCGTCGTGGGCGATCCAGGCCAGTGCCTGCAGCCCGGCCCGCATCGAGTCGGGGTTGGCGTTGTACGCGTCGTCGATCACCGTCACCCCGTCGGGACGGGTGGTCACCTGCATCCGGTGCCGAGAGACTGGACCGGCTTCGGCGAGCGCGGTCGCGACCTGCTCGATGCTGGCGCCGCATTGCAGCGCGACCGCGCCGGCACACAGCGCGTTGGTGACCTGATGTTCGCCATACACACCGAGCTGCACCTCGACTTCGACAGCGCCTTGTGCGTTCATCGCGTGCAGGGTAAAACGCGGCCTGGCCAATTCGTCCAGCGACACGTTTTCGGCCCACAGATCGCTGGGCCCGGAGTCGGTCTGGCTGGCCCGGCTTACCCGAACCACCCAGGCCGCGGTGACATGGGCCATCGCCGCCACCGCCGGGTCGTCGACGTTGAGGACGACCACCCCCGATTCTGGAACAGCTTGTGGCAGTTCGGCTTTGGTGCGTGCGATGGCGTCGCGCGAGCCGAACTCACCCAGGTGCGCGGTGCCGACGTTGAGGACCACTCCGATCGCGGGCCGGGCGATCTGCGCCAGTTCGGCGATATTTCCGGGATGGCGCGCCGACATCTCCAGAATCAAGAAGTCGGTGCGCCGCGTCGCGCGCAACACCGTCCAGGGATGACCCAGCTCGTTGTTGAACGACCCCGGTGGGGCCACCACCTCGCCCAGCGGCTGCAGAACCGCGGCCACCAGGTCTTTCGTGGAGGTTTTTCCCGACGAGCCGGTGATCCCGATGATGGTCAGCCCGCCCGCGGCGAGCTCGGCGGCCACCGCCTCGGCCAGCTTGGCCAACGCGGCCAAGACCGCGGCGCCCGACCCGTCGGTGTCATGCTCGAGCACCCCCGAGATGTCGGTTCCGGCTGCGCGCGGCTGGGGAGTGACCACGATTGCCGGAACCCCGACGGGCCGGGCGGCCAACACCGCAACCGCGCCGGCCGCGACTGCCGCGGCAGCGTGGTCATGGCCGTCCGAGCGCGCCCCGGGCAGCGCCAGGAACAACGCGCCCGCGCCGACGGCCCGCGAGTCGAATTCGACGGTTCCGGTGACGCGCAGCTCCGCGGCGTCTTCTGGTGAGATGTCGGCCAGCGTCCCGCCGACGATCTCGGCGATCTGGGCAACGGTCAGGTCGATCATCCGCACGCCCCTCGATCCGGTAGGGCCTCCAGGGCCTGGGCGAGCTCCACCCGATCGTCGAACGGGCGGGTCTGGCCTGCGCTGCGCTGCCCGGTTTCGTGACCCTTGCCGGCGATCACCACCACGTCGCCGCTGTCCGCCCAGGCGACCGCGTGCCTGATCGCCGCCCGCCGGTCGGCGATCTCGACCACCTGCGCCGCACCGCCGCCCTCTGCGGCGCCGGCCATGATCTCGCGGCGGATTGCCACGGGGTCTTCACCACGCGGGTTGTCGTCGGTGACGACGACCAAATCGGCCAGCTCGGCGGCGATTTCACCCATCGGTCGCCGCTTGCCCGGGTCGCGCTCGCCACCGGCGCCGAACACCACCGCCAGCCGGCGATTCGGCCGCAGCAACGTGGTCAGCACTGCCCGCAGCGCGCCCGGCTTATGGGCGTAGTCGACCAGCGCGAGAAAATCCTGGCCGCAGTCGATTTCTTCCAATCGCCCGGGGACCCGGGTTTCGAGCAGTCCCCGCGCCGCCTGTCGCACAGAGACCCCGACCGTGTCGAGAATGGCCAGCGCGACAAGACAATTGGCGACGTTATAGCGGCCGGGTAGCCGGATGCCGACCCGGTGGTGCACACCGGCGGGGTCTACGACGGTGAACTCCTGCCCGCCGGCGCCCATCGGCGCGACATCCATGACTCGCCAATCGGCGGGCTGGTCCGTCGCGCTGACGGTGATCGCAGCACCGGCGCGGTCGGCCATCGCGCGCCCGGCGTCGTCGTCGATGCACACCACGGCGGTGCGAGCCCGCAGCGCCGAATCCGGATCGAAGAGCAATGCCTTGGCCTCGAAGTAGTCGGCCATGCTGGGGTGAAAGTCGAGGTGGTCTCGCGACAGGTTGGTGAAACCGCCGACCGCGAATCCGGTGCCGTCCACCCGGCCCAGCGTCAGCGCGTGGCTCGACACCTCCATGACCACGGTGTCGACCCCGCGTTCTGCCATCGCGGCCAGCATTGCCTGCAGCGCCGGCGCCTCCGGGGTGGTCAGTGCGCTGGGGATATCAGCGCCGTCGATGCGGATGCCGAT
>Ga0335072_10013225_pt1 | contig 11764 bp, 8 predicted proteins | sample Lox_Sample_21_FD_206725 | JGI IMG/M metagenome (GOLD analysis project Ga0335072, IMG submission 206725) | Soil microbial communities from Loxahatchee National Wildlife Refuge, Florida, United States - Lox_Sample_2.1 | ecosystem: Environmental > Terrestrial > Soil > Wetlands | place: USA: Florida...
CTTTTTCGCGCATGCTAACCTTCCAATCTGATCCGCTCTGACCCCACGACCCTCCTCAAGGGCAGACGCGGGTGGGGCATGCGGAACCGTTCATGGCGTTCAACAAAAGCAAAGCGCTTGAAAGCGCGCTGAAGTTCCTCAACCAGGGCAAGGTCGCTCAGGCGATCGGCGAATATCAGCAGATCCTCCGGCACGACGCGAAGGATCAGGCGACGCTGATGACCGTTGGCGATCTTTTCGCGCGCCAGGGCGATATGCCGCAGGCCATCGAATATTTCGAAAGGCTCGCGCAGGTCTATCTGAGCGATGGTTTCAACAGCAAGGCCATCGCGATCTACAAGAAGATTGCCAAGCTCGCGCCCAATGAACTCCAGCCCCTCGAACGCCTGGCCGACCTCTACGTGCAGCAGGGCGTATTGAGCGAGGCGCGGCCGCTGTTTCTGCAGATCGCAGAAGCTCACTTAAAGGCAAATCAGGCGCCGAAAGCCGTGGAGGTGCTGCACCGCCTGCTCGACGTGGAGCCGGAAAATCCCCGGGTGCAGATGCGCCTGGCCGAACTCTACAACGTGATGGGCCAGAAGAAAGAGGCGGCCCAGACCTACTTTAATTACGCGCAGCGGCTTTTCGAGCACGGGGATACGGAGGAAGCGCCGAAACTGATCGACCGGGCGCTCGACGTCGATCCGGGCAACGTGGCGGCTCAGCTGCTGAAAGCCAAAATTCTGATTGCCGCGCAGAAGCATGCCGAGGCCATCGCCATCCTCGAGAAGCATCCCGAGGCCGATGCGGGCGGCGACGTAACGAACATGATTCTCGACCTGGAGCTCAAGTCTGGCCAGGCGGACAAAGCCGCCGACCGGGCCCGCAATCAGCTGGTGCGCGGGAACTCGCACTTCGGGCTTCTGGCGAAGGTGGTCGATAGCCTGACAGAGTCGGGGAAGGCGAAGGAAGCGCTCCCCCTGCTGCGCGAACTCCGCGAACCGATGACGGAAGCGAACGAGCAGGATAAGTTCCTGCAGGCGCTTCTGAAAATCGTCGAAAAACAGCCGGGCGATATCGAGTCGCAAGAGTTGCTGGCCGATTTCTCGCGGCACTCGAGCGATCCCTTCCATCTGGAATCCGCACTCAACGCGCTGATCGACGCCTACGCCGATGCCGGCGACTTTGCGAAGGCCGAAGAGCGGATGCAGGAACTGATCGACAAGAACCGGGGCGACGAGCGCCTTCTGATACGGCTCGATGAACTGCGCCAGCGTGCCCGGGGAGAAGCGCCCGCTGGGGCAGCGTCCACCACAAGGCAGGCTGCCGCGCCACCCAAACCGGCCGTCGAGGAAAAAGCTGCCGAAGCGGAAAACGAACCCGAGGAGCCGCGCAGGCTATCGTCGACTCCCGCCGCTCAGCCGGTGATCGCCGAGGAGCCGCTCGACGAAGAGACGCAGCGGTACGTATCGCAGGCCCTTACTGACGTTGACCTTTTCTCGAGCTACGGCCTGACGCATAAGGCGACGCATTTGCTTGAAAACGTGTTGCAGCGCGCGCCGCGACACACGCCCACGCTCGAACGGTTGCTCGATTTCTACCTGGGCGCGGGCGACGAACGCCGCACAGCCGAGCTCGCAGCGCAGCTCGAACAAATTCACCGCCAGCGAAATGATACGGTCAATGCCGAGCGCTTTGCCGAGCTTCGCGGCCGATTCGAGAAGGTAGCGGGCGAGAGCCAGGAAGAAAAGGCCACGCCGGCCACGGCGACCGAGCAAGACGCCGCTCCCATTTCTGCAAGCGCAGCGCCGGTTGCGAGCGAACCCGAGCCTGAGATCGAGATTGCGCCCGTCGAAGCCAGCGCGCCCGAAGAGAGCCCTGCGTCGTCCGGGCCGGCGGAATTCGAAATCGCGATCATGCCGATCGAGACGGAAGAACAAGCCCCTGAGCCGATCGCGGCCACTCCGGCCGCAGCCCGCGTGTCGTCCGGCGAGGAAGTGGACCTCTCGGATGAGTGGGAAGCGATGGCTCAAGAAGTGATGGAGCCCGCAAGTGCGGCGTCAGAAGACACGCCTCAAGCGCCAGCCGCCAAAGAGCCGGCGCCTGCAGAGGCAGAAGCGGAGACCGAGCGAATCGAGATCGAGGAACCCACCGAGCCCGAAGTGGCCGAGATTCCGATCGAGATTCAGGAAGTGACCCCCGAGCCGGAATCTGCCGCGGAGGAAACGGTTCTGGAAATTATCGAAGAGCCCGCACTGGAAGCGAGCCCGGCGGAAACGACGGCCGATAGCGGAGGCGAGTTCGAACTCGAATTGACCGCCGATCCCGCGGAAACGGCCGAAAAGCAGGGCGCGGCGACGACGGAGGATTTTCTCAGCGAGCTGGCGGCTGAAGTGGACGACATGGAAGCGCCACCCGCAAAACCGTTGCAACTGGCGAAAACTCCTGCGCCGGTGAACGGCGGCCATCCGCCTGTGCCGGCGGCGCCAGTGGCGAAAACTCCAATTGCACAGCCTCCGCCGCCAGTGCCGGTAGCTGCCGAGGCCGACCCTGTTCCCGTGGCGACGGTCGAGAGCCTCAACGAACTCGCCGAAGTCTTCCAGGAATTCCGCTCCGAACTGGGCGAGATGGCCGAAGAGGACGAAGATCTCGAGACGCACTACAACCTCGGCATCGCCTATCGCGAAATGGGTTTGCTCGACGAGGCCATCGGCGAATTCCAGAAGGTTGCGAAGGCCGTGCAAAAGGGCAAGCCGTTCCCCTACGCGATGAACTGCGCGACGCTGCTCGCGCTCACTTTCGTCGATAAAGGCGAGCCGAAAATTGCGTCGCTGTGGTACCAGCGCGCGCTTGAAACACCGCGGCTCGATCAGGAAACCGTGATGGCGCTGCGGTACGATCTCGGAGTGGCGCTCGATCTGGCGGGCGAATCCTCGGCCGCGCTCGACAGCTTCCGCCAGGTCTACGCGATGAATATCGATTACCGAGACGTGGCCGACCGCATCGCAACGTTGCAAAAAGCCTGATCTCCGGTTGCAGCACCCGCGAGAATCTCCCATAATCTTAGTTCCGCAATGAGCCGAATTGTGCGCGTCCCCGTACTGCTGATCTGGTTCGTGCTCGGGTTGATCCTGATACTCGTGCCGTGGCTGGATTCGTGGGAAACCAACTATCTCTTCTACCAGTATCCGGCGCTGGGGCTGCTGCTGAAGAATCCGTTTGTGCGCGGCGCCATTTCCGGGCTGGGATTCATGAATATTCTGCTGTCGCTCGAATCATTTCGCAAACGAGTTGTCACTGTTGCCAGCCGATCCTGAACGCGTCGTCTGCTACGTCACAAACCGGAAGTTGCTCGGCGCGGGCGATCCGGCCAAAAATATCGTTGCAAGAATCGATGCGGCGATTGCGGCCGGGGCAAACTGGGTGCAGATCCGCGAGAAGAATTTGGCCGGGCGCGAATTGCTCGAGATCGCGCGCGCGGCCGTGCATGCGGCGGCGACGCAGGCTCTTGTTTTTGTGAACGACCGCCTGGATGTGGCGCTGGCGGCTGGCGCGGCGGGCGTGCATTTGGGAGGCGAGTCCTTGCGCGCGCGGGAAGTGGTTCGCTGGTGCCGCGATGGAAACGCGCCGGCCGGATTTCGCGTCGGTGTGTCGTGCCACAGTATCGAAGACGCTCGCGAGGCGGAAGCCGCGGGCGCAGCCTACGCCTTTTTCGGGCCGATCTTCGACACGCCGGCAAAAAGAAAATTTGGGGCGCCGCAAGGGATTGCGAAGTTAGCCGAGGCTTGCTCGGCGGTTCGGATTCCCGTGGTAGCGATCGGCGGAGTGGATGCGTCCAATGGCGCGGAGTGCATTCGCGCGGGCGCCGCGGGAATTGCGGCAATCCGGATGTTTCAGGAAGCGGCTGACGGGACTGAATTGCGAGAGGCAGTCGCGCGATTGCGCCGCACAAGCGGCGGTTCTAGGCGCTGAGCCAGCGGCCGATCGGCTCCCAGCCCGGAACATGATCGCAAATCACTTTAACCACCGCCGTGATCGGAATCGCGAGGATCAGTCCCATCGCGCCCCAGAGCCATCCCCAGAAGAGAAGCGAAACCGTGAGGGCGACGGCGTTCAATCGCATGCGCCAGCCGACCAGAGCCGGCACCAGCAAATTCGCTGCAACGATGTGAAAGAACGTAAGCATCGCGACGATGCCGACGAAGGGGCCGATCTTGTGAAACTGCGCGGCGCCAATCAGCAGAGGGGGCACCCACGAGACCACCAGGCCGATATAGGGCACGAGGTTGCAGATTCCGGAAACCAGCCCGGTGAGAAACGGAAATTCGAGTCCGATCGCCCAGAAAAAAAGCCAGCTTGCGAGAATGAGTATCAATCCCACCAGCGCGGTCCCCATCAGGTAGGTGCGTAAGACGCGCGTGACATCCTCGAGCGCCTCCTTCACCTGCGTGCGATCGCTCGAGCGGAATAGCTGCATCGTCGCATGCACCACCTGGCGTTTCGCGGTGAGCATAAAGAACACGAGGAAGGGAACGAAACTCGCCGCCAGGATGAAGCCATAGAGCGAGCTGAGGCGGCCGATCAGCGCGTCGCGTACGGGATGCGATTCGGCGATGGTGACGATACGCTCGCCGGCGTGCGGGGCCGGCGTGATTTCAGACACGTGCGCCTCAAAGTTCGCGAGCTTCGTATCCACGGCCTGCAAGACTTCGCGGAGCGGCGCGCGATACTTGGGCCAGTCGGTGCCGAACTGATCGAAACGCTCGACGAGCGTCCAGCCGAGCGTGGCCAGCAGCGCGAGCGTCACGAGAACCACGATCAGCGAGCCAAGAGCGCGCGGCACGCGAACCATCTCGAACCAGCTGACGATGGGATCGAGAAAATAGGCGGTGAGGACGGCGACCAGCAGCGTGACGAGCACCGTCGACGCCCAATAGCAAAAAGCGATGAGGATCCCCGCCGCGATGATCTTTCCGCTGACGGTACCCGCGCTAACCTTCGTCTCTGTGGGGGACATTGCCACAACGATATCACAGCGCTCGCTGCCGCAGATAAATGCGTGCGTGTTCCGTTAACGTCGTGCCGGCCGGCGCGGCAGCGCACGTAACGGTTGCGCCGCGGCTGCACGGTGACGCGCCAGAACCGCCGCGCGGTAGTGCTAAGATTGGGATTCGCGTGTTTTCGCGCGAGGAGAAGTTTTATCGAATGGTGAAGCAGCTTTTTGGTACGGATGGCATTCGCGGCATCCCCGGAGAATATCCGCTGGATGACGCGACGATCGAGCGTGTGGGCTTCGCGCTCGGCGAGCATCTCGTATCACGGAAAACGGCGAAGGGCGCGCGGCCGCGCGTCTTGATCGGGCGCGATACCCGCGAATCCGGCCCGCACATCGCGGAGCAGATCGCGCGCGGCCTGGCCGCTTCGGGCGCGGAGGCTGTTTCCGCCGGCGTGCTGACGACCCCGGGCGTCGCGTGGCTCGTGAGCCGCGAAGGATTCGGCGCCGGCGTGGTGATCTCCGCTTCGCACAACCCCTATCACGATAACGGCGTGAAGCTGATTTCGTCGCTGGGAATGAAATTTCCGGACGCCGAGGAAGCCGCTATCGAAGAGCTGATCTTCTCGGGAGACGGCGCCTCAGCCCGAAATGCGAGCGTGGCTGCCGGCAAAATGGGCGCGGCGGGAGCGAACGGCAACCAGCAGCTGCACGAAGACTACCTGGCCGGGCTGCGCGAGGCGCTCCTGCCCGGCGCGAAACTCGCGGGAATGAAGATCGTGCTCGACTGCGCCAATGGCGCGGCCAGCAAGCTCGGCCCGCAGCTCTTTCGTTCGCTCGGCGCCAACGTGATCGCCCTCAACGATTCGCCCGACGGCCGCAATATCAACGCCGGCGGCGGATCGCTCCACCCCGAGGGAATGCAAAAACGCGTAGTCGAAACAGGGGCCGCGCTGGGCGTAGCGTTCGATGGCGACGCCGACCGCGCCATCTTTTCGAGCGCGACGGGCCGGCTCGTGGATGGCGACGGCGTGCTGCTGGCCGCGGGGCGCTTCCTGAAATCAACGGGCCAGCTGAAGGGCGGCGCGATCGTCGGCACGACGATGGCAAATCTTGGGCTTGAGCGGGCGCTCGAGAAGTCGGGGCTGACGCTGGTGCGCACGGCGGTGGGCGACCGCTACGTGCTCGAAGAGATGCAGCGGATCGGGGCCAATCTCGGCGGCGAGCAGTCGGGCCACATCCTCTTCCTCGACGATGCCACGACCGGCGACGGCATGCTGACGGCGGTCAAGATCGCTTCGCTTGTCGCGATCGCCGGACCGCTCGATGCGCTGGTCGCCGACCTCAAGATCTTTCCGCAGAAAATCGTCAACGTGAAGGTGAAGTCGAAGCCGCCGCTCGAGTCGCTGCCCGAGGTGTCGCGGACGCTGAAGCAGGCGGAGGATGCGCTGGGCAAATCGGGGCGCGTGGTGTTGCGCTATTCGGGCACCGAGCCGCTCGCGCGGGTAATGGTCGAGGCCGAACGCGTCGAAGATGTACAACGGTGGACCGAAGCACTCGCGTCGGCCTTGCGAAGCGCGATCGGTGTTTAGGCGCTCGATCACAAAGAATTATCAAAACGATAGCTAAGATTGATTCTTCCAAAGAATGTAGAAACCAGAGCCAAAAGCTTTCATAAAGTGGATTCGCCCCTATTCAGGCTAGCTGAAACTCCCGGTCGATGTTACGTAAGTATAATTATTTCAATCACATATACATGCTCGGAGAAATGAGCAGGCGTGGCACGGCGCGTGCAATTTAACCGCCCGGCTGTCTCTTATCCCGGGGTGGGCCGGTTTCGTCGCGCCGAAACCGGAACTTGGGGGTAGAGCAAGAACAAGGGGGTCCGGGTGGGCCCCCTTTTTATTTTGCCCGGCCGGTTCGGGCTGAAATGCGAAGGGCTCCCGTGGGGACGGGAGCCCTTTTTGTTTTCAGATGACGCGGCTCGGCCTAGCTGCAGCCGGATGTGGAACCGCAATTCGAGCACTTGTAGCAGCTACCGTTTCGAGCCACGCTTCCGCCGACGCTTCTCAGCTTGCCTGAGAACCTCACCGGATAAGCTGCGGGTCACTTTGCTTCTTGAGTGCATTCCGCGTCCCGCCTCACTCTTCACCCGTCTGCTCTCTCTTGTCATAACTGTCCTCCCGTACCCAACTGAGTCAGCTTACAAATCCGACTAGGCCGAGAACGCGACCGGTATTGCCGAGACGGAGAAGATCAAGCCACACGGGTTCACGTTGCGGACCGCGCTGCCACAATTCCTTGGATTGCACTCCAGTTTCGGAGGCGAGCGCCAGGTCGAGCGAATGCTCGTCTGGCTCAACTCTGTCCCAACGACGGCTATAGCCCACGAACCAGTCGGTTTTGATCTCGGGATGTCGCTGCCAGCAACCGATGAAGCATTTCCACAGGCGTAGGTCTCGATGTACTCGAAACGCGGCAGCTTGCAGTGAGACCTGGAAGCGTGACGCGACGGCGGTGAGTTTTTCCGGCGACGGCCTTCCTAGCTGCTTCACAAACGGAACGGCTTCGTCGGTTGGCATCAGCAATTCGGACGCGATCGTGTCGCACGCTCTCTCGAGGTCTCGATCCTCTCCACAGGAACTTCTAAGCCCCGGCCTCCCGAGTAGCAGATGACCGATTTCGTGCGCCAAGGTAAACCGTTTGCGGGAAAAAGTGCTGTTCGCTTTCAGCTTGATCACCCGCTCCCCATTCGGAAGCTCGAACACACCGCCCTCATAACGCAGCGGTTCCTCGATAATCCGGCTGACACCCAGCCTGCGTGCTAGGGCGTCCAGAGATTCGTGCGATACGTGGTTAGAACGCACGAACGCGGCGGTTGCGACCGTAGGATCCTTGTGGCCGGTCGAAGAACATAGCTGAGCCAAATAGCGATTGGTGTTAATCTTCTCCACGTCCCCGCCTCGCCCTCTCCAACCGATCCCGGAAATCCTCGGTTGAGCCTACGACGCGGGCGGCAAGGCACCCGCTCGTGCGGTTGAGGTCGGCTATGAAACCGAACAAAGCATCGCGTCGATCCTGCCAGGAGTAGCTTCCCCCGTGCGAAACACTTTTGAAGTTTCTAAGATACGACTTCATTTTCGCATCTCCGGTCAGTTCGGCCTCGACCTCCTTGATGCAGACCTCGAGGCGGGCGGCATCTTCATCGAAACCGTGGTCCTGGGCAATTTGCCCGGCTTTGACCAAGCGCTCTCTCGCTGATCGGAAGTCTCCATGGCGTCTTAAGTACGACGCAAATAACTCGCGCACCTGCACCTGCTGCTGGGCATCGGCAGCTCGGTCCGATGCCCGCTCAGCGTCTTCGAATGCGTCCTGCGTTAGCGGGTCGTTAATGCGAGCGAGTTGCTGCGCGGCTTCCAGTGCGCGCGCTGCCTCGTTCCTAAGGTCGCGGATGGCTGCTTCGAAATCTAACGTACCCTGCATCGGGATTTGGTCTGCCATGGCATGCCTCCTTGGTCAGGCGCGTGGCTCAGCTGCAGCCGGAGGTCGACCCGCAGTTCGAGCACTTGTAGCAGCTGCCGTTGGGCGTCATGAGCATGCCGCACTCGGAGCAATACGGCGCGTCTTCTGCCCTCCAAGTGACGGTGCGACCATCCTTCAGAATGGCCTTGTCATCGTCCAGGATCATTTCGACTGGCGTTTTCGCGTTGTCCACCAGCTTTGGATCGACAGCCCTTGGGCTGGACACCAGATCTACTCCTGGCGCGATTTCGTGATCGAGGTAATTCGGCGAGATGAATTTGCCGCCGAGCCACCGCCCGATATAGTCGACCACCGACTTCGCATAACGAATTTCCGGATTGCCCGTATAGCCCGAAGGCTCGAAGCGCGAATTGCAGAACTTGTCGACGAGAGCGCGGAGCGGCACGCCATATTGCAGCGCGATTGAAACCGACAATGCGAAGGCGTCCATGATGCCCGAAAGCGTGGAGCCTTCTTTGGCCATCTTGATGAAGATTTCGCCGGGCTCGCCCGGCGTACTGTCGTCATACTTGCCTACAGTGAGATAGCCTTCGTGGCCGCCGACCGAAAATTTGTGGGTTATTGACGGACGTTCGTTTGGTAGCTTCCTTCGCCGAGCGGACGCCCGGAAGAGCTCCTGCTGTTCGGGTGGAGCGGGGACAACCTCTACTGTAGCCGAGGCGACCATAGGGGCCGGGGCGGGAACGACCTTCGCGGTGGCGGCGGGCGCCTTTTCGTCTTCCTTCTTGCCCGCGGCCGAGAGCGGCTGCGAGCGCTTCGAATTGTCGCGATAGATGGCCACGGCCTTCAACCCCAGTTTCCACGACTCCGTATAGGCTTCGGCGATGTCTTCGACCGTCGATTCCTCGGGCATGTTGATCGTCTTGCTGATGGCGCCCGAAAGGAACGGCTGAGCCGCCGCCATCATGCGCAGGTGGCCGCGCCAGGCAATCGAGCGGCCGCCGCCCATGGGCGTGAGCGAGCAATCGAAAACGGGGAGGTGCTCGGGTTTCAGTCCCGGCGCGCCCTCGATTTTGCCTTCGGCGTCGATGTAATCGACGATTTTGGCGACATCCTCGGGCGCGTAGCCGAGCTTCATGAGCGCCTGGGGCACGGTGTTGTTGACGATCTTGATCACGCCGCCGCCCACCAGCCGCTTCTGCTTCACCAGCGCGAGATCGGGCTCGATGCCGGTGGTGTCGCAATCCATCATGAAGCCGATCGTGCCCGTGGGAGCGAGCACGGAGACCTGCGAGTTCTTGTAGCCGTATTTTTCGCCGAGATCGAGCGCCGCATCCCACGATTCCTGGGCCGCGCGGAGCAGCGATGGCTGCACGTTTTCCTCCTTGATTGGGCGGAGGGAATCGCGGTGCATGCGGATCACGTCGAGCATCGGCTCGCGGTTGGCCGCATAGCCGGCGAACGGCCCCATGCGCTCGGCGATGCGCGCCGATTGCGCGTAAGCCTCACCGGTCATCAAGCCGGTAATGGCGCCGCAGAAGTCGCGGCCGCCGTCGGAATCGTAGGGCAGCGCGAGCGACATCAGCAGCGCGCCGAGATTGGCGTAGCCGAGGCCCAGCGGACGATATTCGTGGGAGTTCTTCTCGATCCTGGGCGTCGGGTAGCTGGCGTTGTCGACGAGGATTTCCTGCGCCGTGATCGTCACGTCGACGGCGTGCTTGAAGCCTTCCGTATCGAACTGGCCATTCGACCCGAGAAACTTCATCAGGTTGAGCGACGCCAAATTGCAGGCGGTGTCGTCGAGGAACATGTACTCGGAGCAGGGATTCGACGCGTAGATGCGATCCGTGCCCTTGCACGTGTGCCAGCGATTGATCGTGGTGTCGTACTGCATGCCCGGATCGCCGCACTGCCAGGCGGATTCGGCCATCTTGTTCATCAGGTCGCGCGCGCGGAATTTCTCGAGCGGCTTGCCGTCGGTGATCTGGTGGGTCCACCAGTCGCGGTCTTCCTCGAAGGCGCGCATGAAATCATCGGTCACGCGCACGGAGTGATTCGCATTCTGGAAGAAGACCGAGGAATAGGCCTCGCCGTCGATCGCCGGATCGTAACCCTGCTCGATCAGGACCTGCGCCTTGCGCTCTTCCTTGGTTTTGCTCTCGATGAACTCGAGAATGTCCGGGTGATCGACGTTGAGGATCACCATCTTGGCCGCGCGGCGCGTCTTGCCGCCGCTCTTGATCACGCCGGCGAAGGCGTCGAAGCCCTTCATGAAGCTGACGGGGCCGGAGGCGATGCCGCCGCCGGAAAGCGTTTCGCGGCTGCCGCGCAGGGCCGAGAAATTCGTGCCCGTGCCGGAGCCCCACTTGAAGAGCATGCCCTCGGTCTTGGCAAGGTCCATGATCGAGCCCATGTTGTCCTGCACCGAGTTGATGAAGCAGGCGGAGCACTGCGGCTTGGGCTGCACCCCGACGTTGAACCAGACCGGAGAGTTGAAAGCCACTTTTTGCTCGACGAGCAGATGCGTGAGCTCGTCGCGGAACGCGTCTTTGGATTCGGGAGTGGCGAAGTAGCCGCCCTGATCGCCCCAGCGAACGATTGAATCGACCACGCGGCCGATCAGGTGGCGCACCGAGGTTTCGCGCTCGGGCGTATTGGGCTTGCCGTGAAAATATTTCGACGCGACGATGTTCGTCGCCGTCATCGACCAGGACTTCGGGACCTCGACATTCTCCTGCCGGAAGATCACCTGCCCTTTATCATTGCCTATGAGTGCGGTGCGGCGTTCCCATTCCACTTTGTCGAAGGGAGATGCCGATCCATCCGTAAAGCGGCGCTTGAAATCCAGGCCGGTCGCGCGCCTCGCCGTCTGCTCCATCTGTGTATTGAAAGCCATTCTCGTTTCCGCCATCTCTGCCTCCGCGCCGGCAGTCGTGCCTGCCTTCCACAGGCAGGCCGCCGAATAGTTGGCCGGGGTGCCGGGCAGGGAGGAATTGCAATTCCAATTATACTCCCCGAACGGAACCCGGAATATTGTTGCGTGCATCGAGGGATGCACGACGTGAGAGGATTTCAGCAATCGCGGCAGGCACTCGACCCCCAAAAAAGTGCCTGTCGAAACCGAAAAAGAGAAAAAGCGCTGCTAAGCCGCGTCTAACACCAAGCGCGGACTGAGTAGCGCACGCCTTAGCGATTCGGTTGAACCCGGTCGGAATCTCGCGTGTGCGGCCGTGGCGCTGGGCAAGACGACCGTGCACGTAATGCCGAGTCTGGATGCGGAGTATCGTGGGTTGCGGAAAAGTTGTCAAG
>Ga0335072_10013226_pt1 | contig 11764 bp, 10 predicted proteins | sample Lox_Sample_21_FD_206725 | JGI IMG/M metagenome (GOLD analysis project Ga0335072, IMG submission 206725) | Soil microbial communities from Loxahatchee National Wildlife Refuge, Florida, United States - Lox_Sample_2.1 | ecosystem: Environmental > Terrestrial > Soil > Wetlands | place: USA...
TAGTAGTTCGGGTCGTTGATCACGTTGATCTTGACGCCCGCACCCTGAGCCTGGTTCGCGAAGACGGTCGCCGTCTCCACCATGCCCGCCGCGCCGTTGGTGGTGTGCAGGTCCACGCTGAAGTTCGCGTGGCCCGCCGCCTTGAGCAGTGCCTTGGCCTCGCTGAAGTCCTGCGTCCGCTGTGGCAGCGAGTGATCGTAGCCGGGGTCGAAGGGGGCGTAGAGGTCGTTGCCGACGAACCCGTAGCCGGAGGCGACCTGCTCGAGCATCCCTGGCCGGTCGACGAGCAGGCGCATCGCCTGGCGGACCCGTACGTCGTCGAAGGGAGGCAGGTCGATCGCCATGCAGATCGGCAGCCAGCCGCCAGTCTTGGAGACCAGCGCTCCCATGCCGCGCGCCTGCACCACCTTTACCTGCGAGGGCGGCAGGTCAGTCATCGCGTCGATCTGGCCGCCCAGTAGCGCGTCCACCTGCGCGGTCGAGTCGTCGAAGTCGATGATCGTCACCGTGTCGAAGTACGGCTCGCCGCTGCGCCAGTAGTTCGGGTTGCGCTCGTGGACGCTCTGCTGACCGGGCGTGAACGACTTGAGCTTGTACGCGCCGGTGCCGATCTGCGGGTGCGGGTAGCCCTGGTACCCGACCGGCACCATGGTGAACGTATAGCTGCCGAGGGTCTGCGGGATGGTCGAGTCCGCGGATAGCAGCGGGAGCCCCACGGTGTACTGGTCCAGCTTCTTCATTCCCGCGATGTCCATGGTGGCGGTGGCGGCATACCCGGTGAGGCCGTACTTCTTCGTCCCGATGCGCTGGAAGGAGTAGATGACGTCATCGGCCGTCAGCGTCTTGCCGTTCTGGAACTCGATGCCCTTGCGCAGCCTGATGGTGTAGTGCGTCGGAGTGTCCTGGGTGACGCTCTCAGCGAGGCCCTGGGTCGTGAGCTGGTAGTTCTCGTTGAAGAGCAGCAGCGTCTCAAAGGCGGTCACCAGCCGTGCCTGGTCGGGCTTGGTGATGATGTTCTGGCCGTCCATGATGTCCTTGGCACCGCCGCCGGTGACCCCCAGGCGGAAGTTGCCGCCCCGCTTGGGCGTACCGGGCGCACCGCCGCCAGTGGATGTCGAGGTGGAGGGCGAGTTGCTGCCGCAGGCAGCAGCGAGGCCGCCAGCGACCGCGAGACCTGCGGCTCCGGCAAAGAGCTGGCGCCGGGATACATCACTCATGTCATGACCCTTCTGTTCGCCGACCGCCGGCGTATCGCCTTGGGCCGGTGGGTACGTGCCGATGAAGTGGGCCGGCAGCGATCGAAGGGCCACGGGCACTGATCACGCCGAGTGATGGGGCGGCAAGCGATCCGAGAGGTACCGCCTCTGCGATTACCCTTCGCCTGGCATCCATTTCCGTCCCGACTGTGCGCGCTGAACAGTAGCGCCGGTAGTGCGGACCGGAAAGGGTTCGCCGGCTGACTCCTGTTCACGATGTGAACGAAAGGTGCATTATGTGCTGGCCTGGAGTGTAGGGAGGGTGTCCAGCAGGTGTCAATAGATACGGCTGAGGCGCCATCAATAGGCCGCCAATTCGTGACCTTTACCAGCGGAAATGCCGGCCGTACCGGTGCTGCCAGGAGGCGGCGAAACCGCGCCGTTCCCGACCGAGTCGATTGGGTTGAGCGAATAGCGCTCCAGCAGCGTGAGCAGCTCAGCAAGAAAGTTATCTCGGAACCGCTCCAGCTCAGCGACGGACCGGCCGGCTGCCTCCTGCGCGCAGCCGTCAATCATCCGCTGCCGCAGCTGCGGGGTCAGCGGCGGCGCTGTCAGCCGCGTCCAGGGTTCCAGCAATGCGGCACCGAAATGATCGAGCATGTGGGCCATGCCGTCGGGTCCGCCAGCTAGATGAAACGTCATGCACGGGCCCATCTGAGCCCAGCGCAAGCCCGGGCCAAAGGCGATCGCCTCATCAATTTCTTCGACTGTCGCCTCGCCCGCCGCGATCATGTGCAGGGCCTCGCGCCACATGGCTTCCTGCAGCCGGTTCCCGACAAACCCCGGCAGCTCCCTGCTTAGCTTCAGCGGACGTTTACCGACTGCTGCATAGAACGCGGCCAGCCAGTCCACGCAGGCCGGGTCAGTCTGCTCACCGCCCACGACCTCGACGAGCGGGATGAGGTAGGGCGGGTTGAACGGATGACCCACCGCACAGCGCTCCGGGCGGTCGCAGTCGGCCTGCAGCAGCGTCATGCCAAATCCGGATGTGCTCGACGCGATCACGACATCCGGCCGCGCGTGCCGGTCGATGTCGGCGAGCACAGCCCGCTTGATAGTGCTGTCCTCGGGCGCGTTCTCCTGCACCATGTCAGCGCCGGATACCGCACTTGCAAGGTCGGCGTGCAGGACCAGGCGGTCCGGGCTGGCGCCCGGACGCAGCCCGATCTGCTCGAGCAGCGGCCAGGTGCTGGCGCACATCCGCAGCAGCTCGCTGCCTGCTGCAGGCGACGGGTCATAGACATCGACATCCAGGCCCATCCGCAGGTAATGCAGGGCCCAGCCGCCGCCGATCACGCCCGCCCCGACAATCCCAACTCTCTGGACCTGATCCGCGCGCACTGCAGTCACTACGGTCCTCCTCAAGCTGCCCGGTGCGATCCTCTCGTCCTCGCGCGCGGTCACCGGCGCACGTCGCCAGTCAGTATCCGACGTTGCTCAGGCCCTTGAGGCCGAGCAGCTCGCGCGCCTCAGCAGGTGTTGCGACCTCCAGCGACAGCGCAGCCAGAATGTCGCGGATCTTGGCGACCTGGTCCGCGTTCGACTCGGCGAGCTGGCCTTTGCCAAGGTACAGGCTGTCCTCGAGGCCGACCCGGACGTGCGAGCCCATGATGGCCGCTGCCGTGACGATGCCCATCTGGAACCGCCCGGCGCCAAGCGTCGACCACTGATACGCGTCGCCGAGCAGCCGGTCAGCTGTCCGCTTCATATGCACGATGTGATCGACGTCGGGACCTATGCCGCCCATCGTGCCGAAGATGGTCTGGACAAAGACGGGCGGCTCGACTAGTCCCTTGTCCAGGTAATACGCGAGCGTGTAGAGATGCGCGACGTCATAGGCCTCGGCTTCGAACCTGGTGCCGGTCTGCGGCCCCACTACCTTGAGCATGTGCTCGATGTCTGCGTAGGTGCTCACGAACGGCTCGGCTCGCGTGCTCTCCAGGTACGGCTCTTCCCAGTCGTAGCGGAAATGGCCGGAGTACCTGTCGATCATCGGGAAGCTGCCGTAGTTCATGGTGCCGAGATTGAGTGTGCACAACTCCGGCTTGAGCTTCAGCACGCCTTCCAGCCGCTCCTGCACCGTCATGCCCGTCCCGCCGCCGGTCGAGATGCTGATGACGACATCGCAGCGGTCGTTGATGCCCCTCGCGTACTCGGCGAAAACTGCGGGATCAGCGGTGGGCCTGCCATCCCTGGGATCCCGCGCATGCAGGTGCAGCACCGCGGCGCCGGCTTCGGCCGCGGCCACGCCCTGCTCGACCACCTGCTCCACCGTGTACGGCAGGTACGGCGACATCGATGGCGTATGGCCGGAGCCGGTAATAGCGCAGGTAATGATGACCTTCTGGGAGACCGGCATCGCGTCCTCCTGGCGCGCTAGTCTCGTTCACATTGCACGTTCACCATGCGAACGGAATGTTCTCATCGTGGATGCTAAGCTAACAGCCGTTTTTAGGAACGGTCAAGGTAATGGCGGCGGCGTTGAGCACCTTCCCGGCAGCTGTGCTTCGCCGGGTCAGTCGAGCAGTTCTCGGACGGCCTGCGCGGCCTGCGCGGCCGCGCGGCCAATCTCGTGCAGCTTCCGGGCCGGAATGCGTGGCGCCGGCCCCCACACATTGATTACCGCGATCGGATAGTGCCGGGAGCTTAGGACGGCCGCGGACGCACCGGACGAGAACTCCTCGTACTCCCGGACGCAGGTGGCGTATCCGGTCTGCCGGACCGTGTCCAGCTCGCGGTTCAGTTCGTGGGGGTCCGTAATCGTCCGATCGGTATACCGCTGCAATTTTTTCGGAAGTATTGCCGCCCGCTCATCCGGGGGGAGCCAGGCGAGGAAGACCTTGCCGCCGGAGGTCGCGTGCAGCGGCAGTGCCTTGCCGAGCCAGCTGGGCATCATCACGTTGGGCGGATCTACCTGGTCGACGTAGACGAGGTTGAAACGCTTGGCCACGGCCAGCGTCACCGACTCTCCCGTGGCGCTAGCCAGCTTCTCGATCAGCGGCCGGACGCGCCGGACCAGCGTGTCGTCAGCCACGGCCGCCGCGATCGAGATGGCTCCGTAGCCGACGGTGTACCGCTGTGTGATCGCGTCGCGATCGACCAGGCCGTGATACTCCAGCGTCCGCAGGATCCGCCAGGCGGTACTCCGGTTGATCCCGCACGCGTGCGCGAGCTCGAGCACGTTCGGCGGGGTGGTGCTGTCGGCGACGGCCTTCAGCAGCGCGACAGCGCGGTCAACCGCCTGGATCCGCTGATATCCGCTAGCCGCATCAGCCAGTCCCGGCTGTCCGGCACTAGCGCCCTCAGCAGCGTGGATGTGACTCCCCCTGCGGGGCGCACCGGCGGCGCTGGCGTTCAAAGGCGACACAGTCCGCAGCATATCCGCGCCTGGAGAGGACCGACCGTCTCCGGCCAGGTGCTAGCTCTGCTCGTCGGTAGCTGGCGCAACGATGCGGACTGTCGGGAAGTATGTCCGGTACCGGGCGGCGTCGCGGGTCAGCAACCGGTAGCCCTTTACTGCGGCGTGCGCTCCGATGTAGAAGCCGGGCAGCGGCGATCGCTTGTCGCCGCCGCTCCGGCGGTACCGCACGAACGCCTTCCCCGCGGCGAATCCCGCCACGTATGGCAACGGCTCGCGCTCGTAGTCGCTGGCCGGGAGCAGGTCTTCCAACTCCTCGAGGGTCTCATAGCCGACTGAGATCTCGGCATACACGATCGGGTTGATGACGACCCGGCCACCGTCCATGGCAGCCGCGATCTGCTCGGCTGACCAATCGGCCCACCGCTCGTCGGCAGTGATGACGTCGAGGAGGACGCAGGAATCGATCAGCGTTACCGGCCGGATCGGGAGAGTCTCACTCGCCACGCAGCAGCGCCATGATCTCGTCCGTGCTCAGGCCGACCACTTCCTGGGCCGTAGCGGTACTACGCAGCCGCCGAACCAGCCGCCTACCCCTGCTCTCCGAGCCTTCGGTGCGCACTATGTGCAGCGCGCCACCTACCTCTACGACCTCGACCTCATCACCCGCATGCAGTCCGAACTTGGCCCGCAGGTATGCCGGGATGGTCACCTGGCCCTTGCTATTGAGAACCACCGATCGGCCACCACCCTTGTATCGAGTATTACGCCTACTACGTAATACTAGCGACCTCTGGGCGACAACGTGCGTCTGTCGCCTGATTGCGGGATCGCCTTCGGGCTCGCCTCGATGGCTGACGGCTGCAATGATCGCCTGTTATTCGGACGAGCCGGGACTGAGCGGAGGACAGCGGTGACGGATCCGGTGTCCGCGTGGTCACCATTCCGGCATCGCCTGTTCGCGGCGATGTGGGGTGCCCAGTTCGTCAGCAACGTCGGCAGCTGGATGCAGACGGTTGCCGCGCAGTGGCTGATGCTGAGCCTGACCGGTTCGGCGGCCTACGTCGCCCTGGTCCAGACAGCGGCGGGCCTGCCCGTGCTGCTGTTCGCGATCCTGGCCGGGACGATCGGCGATCTGGTAGACCGCCGGCGCTTCCTGCTCATTACCCAGACGCTCATGCTGATCGCCGCGACGGCTCTCGGCGTGCTCGCGATTCGCGGGCTCGTCACCCCCTGGGTACTGCTGGCGCTGATCTTCGCAGTCGGCACCGGTCAGGCACTGACCAGCCCGACCTGGCAGACGCTGCAGCCCGAACTGGTCGGCACGGACGAGCGGCCGCAGGCCATCTCGCTGGGCGCGGTGAACCAGAACCTCGCTCGCGCCGTGGGCCCTGCCATCGGCGGCATTCTCCTGGCGGCGACCAGCGCGGGCACGGTCTTCCTGATTAACGCAGCCAGCTTCGCGGCCGTGATCGCCGTGATTGCGGCATGGCACTCCGCTCGAGCACCAGATGCGCTGCCGCGCGAGCACGTAGGCGAGGCAGTCCGGGCCGGCGGCCGCTACGTGGCTGCGAGCCCGGCGCTGCGCGTCATCCTGGCCCGCGCGGGGTTGTTCATCTTCTTCGCCAGTGCCGTGTGGGCGCTGCTGCCGCTGACCGCTCGGTCGGCGCTGCACCTGGGCTCGGGCGGCTACGGCCTGCTGCTCGGCAGCGTCGGGATCGGCGCCGTGGCCGGCGCAGCCATGCTGCCGCGGCTGCGAGCGCGCCTGTCGCCCGATGTGATGCTGGCATCGGGCTCAGTCGGGCTGACCGCCGTGACGCTGATCCTGGCGTATGCCCACGTGACCGTTGTGGCCGCTGTCGCGCTCATTGCGGGCGGCGCCTGCTGGGTCACTGTGCTCTCCACGCTGAACTCGCTGTATCAGCTGTCCCTGCCGCGCTGGGTCAAGGCCCGCGGCATGTCGTTCTACCTGATGGTGTTCCAGGGCGGCAATGCGATCGGGAGCGCGGTCATGGGCGTCGCGGCCGAGCACGCTGGGTTGTCGCCCACCCTGACGATCGCGGCCGCCGGACTGGCACTTGGTCCGCTCGCAGCTCTCGCCTGGCCGTTCCGGCCGATCGCGCCCGAAGGCCTGCTGCCGGCCGGCGAGTGGCCGGCGCCGCATCTCACGTCAGACGAAGCGCCCGGCGGCCCGGTCCTGGTCAGTGTCGAGTACACCGCCCGCCCGGGCCGCGCGGACGAGCTGATGGCTGAGCTGCACCACGCCAGGTTCAGCCGCCGCCGCACCGGCGCGACGTCCTGGCGAGCCTGGCGGGACGCGAGCGACAGCGAGCGGGTACTCGAGCAGTTCGTCGTCGCCTCCTGGGACGAGCACCTCCGCCAGCACGAGCGCGTCACCAAGCGCGACCAGGATCGCCTCACCCGCATCAGGGAGATGACCGACCCGGCACGGCCGGTCACCGTCACGCACTGGCTAGCTGTCACTCCGCGAAAGCCAGCCTCCTGACACCGGGCGCGTGCTGTGCAGCCCAGGTCGCCCGCGCACACGACGCCGATGGCGATCTCGGCCAGCTCTCGCCCACTCGTCCCGCTTGCCTGGCGAAGCAGGCGGGCGGCCTGCTCCCGCGAGAGCTGATGCTGAGCCATGAGGATGCCAGTCGCCTCACCTTCGACGCGGCTGGCGATCACGTCGATCGCCAGCTTCGCTGCGCGGCTGTCCGCGCAAGCTGCGGCTTGAGCTAAGCGCTCGTGCTGCACGACCGCCAGGGCGCGGTCGACCAGCAGCCTGGCGATGATCGCGTCGTCGTCGGTCGGGTCGTGCTCGGTCCAGAAGTGAGCGACGACTCCGGCGAACGACGGGTACCCATGACAAGACCCGGCCGCAAACCTGGTGATGATGCTCTTCATGCCGGCTGGCGGGATGTGGCCACCGGCCTGAGCGGCTGCGGCGCTGGCCCGGAATTCGGCGTCGTGAGAAAAACAGACTCGGAAGGGCGTCCCCGTTCCCTCGCTCAGCTCGATAATGCAGGCGTCGCTAAAGGCCGGGTTGCTGAGCCTAGCCAGGCTAGACAGCACGACGGCGGGCTCATCCGATGGGGCAATGTCACCGATCGCGGCCTGGATTGCCTGCACAGAACGGCCCCGGCCAGCGCCTGGTGCGGAACCTGGCTGACGTGGTGCCGCCATCCGGCTCATCACGGACGCACCAGTGCTTTGCCGAGCTTCGCGCCATTGAGCAGCGAGAGCAATGCACGTGGCGCATTCTCCAGGTCATCGAACATCGTCACATTGGCATGCAGAGTGCCGTCCTCGACGAGGGGGCCGACCTCCGACTCGAACGCTGATCTCCGCTGCAGGTGATCGAGGACCAGGAAGCCCTCGAGGCGAAGGCGCTTGACAATCAGCTGGGTAAGGTTGCCCGGGCCGCGTGCGCGCGGCTTTCCGTAGCCAGAGATCATCCCGCAGATGGCGGCGCAGCCACCCGTGCGCAGCAGATCGATGGCCGCCTCGAGGTGGGCGCCGCCGACGTTGTCGAAATAGAGATCGATGCCCTCGGGCGCGACATTGCGGAGCTGCCCGGCGAGATCGCCGGCCTGGTAGTCGACTGCAGCGTCCAGCCCGAGTGTGCCGGTGAGGTAGCGTGCCTTGTCGGCGCCCCCGGCGGACCCGATCACCAGCGAGGCGCCACGGGCCTTCGCTAGCTGGGCTGCCATCGAGCCGACGGCGCCCGCGGCGGCTGATACCCACACCCGGTCGCCCGGGCGCAGCCGCGCAACGTCGACGAGGCCGACGTACGCGGTCAGTCCTGGCACTCCGAGGGCGTGCAGCCACGTGTGCGGCGGCAGGCCGTTGCGCGGTTCGATGCGGATTGCTGCACTCGCGTCGACCACGGCGTAGTCACGCCACCCGCCCCAGCAGACCGCCCAGTCGCCTTCCGACCAGCCATCCGCCGTCGATTGCACGACTTGCCCGACGGCCCGCGCCTCGACGCTAACTCCCAGCTCGAAGGCAGGTGCGTAGGTGTCCGCGGAGAGCCGGGGGATCATCGACGGGTCCACGCTGAAGCAGTCGGCCCGGACGAGCAACTGGCCCGGCGAGAGAACCGGCAGCTCGCGCTCGACCAGCGTGAAACACTCCGGGTCTATGCGTCCCTGCGGCCTGCGCGAGAGCACGAGCTCACGAACGGTCACCACGTTCATGCCTTGGCAGGCTAGGCTGGCCGGCCTGCGCGAGCTTGACCTGACGCGCAGAGCTCATTCGCTGCGCGCGGCAACGCTCGCGGGTATCGATAGGTCGTTCCCCGAAACGCTGGCGATAGGCGTTACTGAACGTGCTCGGGTTGCTGAACCCCGACGAGCGCGCGATGTTTGCCACTGTACGGTGGCCCCAGCCGGCGTTCTGCAGCCTGAGCCGAGCGAGCTCGAGCCGTTCTTCCCTGATGAGCGCTGACGGAGTCGTCCCCGAGCGCTGCAGCCGCGCCTGGATCTGGCGCAGCGACCAGCCCAGCTCTGCCGCGACCGCGGCGCCGGTCAGCGCGGCGTCATGGGCATTTGCGCGCACGAAGCATCGGATGGTGGCGACGAGGTCGTCCTGGGTTTCGTACACCGGTGGCAGCAGCGCCCCTGTGTAGGCAAGGCAGAGCAGGTCAACGGCCCGGTCGACGGTCGCATCGAAATCCAGTCCGGTGATCGTGTGCGCCTGGCTGCGCAAGCTCCGCAGCAGGTCGACGACGATGCGGCCCATGCCGTGATCGGCATTCAGGCCGACGGTGCGGGTCAGCCGCCCGATGCGGGCGTCAAGGCGGGCCGTTGGAATTACCAGCGCGAGACATGAGCAGTTGTCGCTATGCCACATGTCCATCGGCGCATCCAGGGTGGCCAGTGCCACGGCGCCCGGCTTGAGGCTGAGGGTGGTGTCCGCCTGGCGGATCATCATCGAGCCCGCCACCGGGACCAGCAGCTCGTAAGCCCCGTGCGGGTGTCGCCGGACGTCAGTGCCCGAGCGCTTAATGAACTCCTCGTCTCCCCACCAGCGCACCAGCTGGTAGGCCTCGGTGTGCTGGTGCTCGATGCGCCCGCGGTAGTCCTCCCGCATCCGGAACGCCATCCGGGAATGGATCGTGGAGACGAGCTCGCTCCACCACTCAGCGCGATCCGCTGTCGCTATGTCGCGACAGCGGTGTGAGTCAAGTGCGTACACGGCGGACCTCGTCGACCACGGACCTTATGCGCAGGATAGCGCCGGGTGCCGCTAACAACCACGGTCGCCGGACTCACTTCGGAGCGCCTCACCAGGTCCAGTCGTACGTCGCGCCGGCGCGTTGTGCGAGCGGCTTGAGCATCCCTTCCTCGAAGACTCCGACAGTGTCATAGCCCTCAACTGGCGCAGCAGTGATGACCTGGCCGAAGAGCGCCGGGTCAAGATGCGGCTCCGGGACGCCGGCGGCGATCGCGTAACGCTGAAGATGGTTACGGAGGAACTCGGAGTTGCACGGCGGCATGCCGAAGTGGACCGGGTGAGACATCGCCTCGCGTAGCTCGATGAACTCGACGCCTCGCTCGGCGAATGTGTCCAGGATCGTGCCCAGCGTGTCGGTCGCGATTGTCGTGCCGTGGATAAGCCAGATCAGAGGGACATCCTGGCCGAACAGCGTGCGCGCGAGCTGTGCGTGTGCTGCCAGCTGCCCGACAGCAGAGGAGACATAGGTTTCCCGCAGCATCTGCTGGGCGGCCTCGTCGCCAGATACAACCGCCCGGTAGTAGGGCACGATCCATGCGAAGTCACCGAACCAGGCGGTGATCGGTGCGTTCCGGTAGCCGCACTCCCGAAGATGGTCCTCGACCTGGCCGCGCTTGACTTCGGTCTCGCCGGCCATATCCATCGCGTACCTGAAGTAGCGTTCCGGGGCCTTCTCGATGAGGTTGCCGATGAGCTTCTCGGCCTTGTCGATGTCTGCACAGTACTGGTCGGCCGACATCCACCGGAGCGGAGCGTGCAGGTGCGTGTGGTTACCCAGATGGTGTCCGGCTTCGACCCAGGCTTCCCACGCGGCCATCAGGCCAGGGTCCAGATCCAGGCGATGGGTGTGGGAGAACCCGTAGACCCCGGTGAGGCCGTGTTCGGTAAGCGTGGTGGCCATCGACTTGGTGATGCCCAGCGGCGTGATGCCGGGCGGCATCGGGAGGCCGTCCCAGAGCACGAAGTCGTCGACCGTCACCGCAACCTTGACCGCACCGTCTGGTGAGATCTTCGCCATCGGAAACTCCCTTCGCCCGCGAGCCGCCCGTGACGGCTGACACGAGGCTAGGAATCCAGGCGAATGGCGCCTTGCCGGAACACGCTGCGCACTTTTCGCCAGCGCACGGTCTCAGGCATAGCCATCGATTCGGCAGTGCGGCCGCACGCTCGGCCGGACGGGGGTGCTAGCCGTGGATCGCCGCACCGGTGGCGGGATCAAAGAAATGCAGCTTGGTGGTCTCGACGTAGACGCGGGCGTCCTGGCCTTCGGCCAGGGTGGTCTGCGGATCCATCCGCGCGACCAGCGTGGCGAGCGAGGTGACGTCCTGCGCAGCTCCGTCCGCGTGGTGCGCGACCGCACCGATCCCGCAGTGAATCTGCACGTCAGAGCCGAGCTCTTCACGAAGCCGGACGGGCAGCTCGATGACTGAAGCGGAGTCGGCATCGCGCATCAGCGCCGCATCCGACAGGTGCTCTGGCCGGACGCCGAGAACGACGTCCTGGCCGAGATACTGCTCGAGCGCAGGTCGATCTGCCATCACCTGGGCCGGGATGACCAGGCGGTGAGGACCGAAGACGACCTGCGGGCCGACCGCGCCATCCGGGCCTCGCTCCAGCCTCGCGTCAATCAGGTTCATCGGCGGCGATCCGATGAACCCGGCGACGAACAAGTTGGCAGGGCTCCGGTACATCTCCTGCGGCGAGGCGACCTGCTGCAGGACACCCTGGCTGAGGACCGCCACCCGGCTGCCGAGCGTCATCGCCTCGGTCTGGTCGTGGGTGACATAGATGGTCGTGGTACCGAGCGAGCGCTGCAGCTGGGCAATCTCGGCCCGCATCTGTACCCGGAGCTTGGCGTCAAGGTTCGACAGCGGCTCATCCATCAGGAACGCCCGTGGCTGGCGCACGATCG
>Ga0335072_10013227_pt1 | contig 11764 bp, 6 predicted proteins | sample Lox_Sample_21_FD_206725 | JGI IMG/M metagenome (GOLD analysis project Ga0335072, IMG submission 206725) | Soil microbial communities from Loxahatchee National Wildlife Refuge, Florida, United States - Lox_Sample_2.1 | ecosystem: Environmental > Terrestrial > Soil > Wetlands | place: USA: Florida...
AGCCGCCAGATTATGCATGACATCCAAGGTTTTGGCGTGCTCCTCGCCCAAGACGCGCCGCCGGATCTCTAAAGCCCGATTGTAAAGGTCCTCGGCATCGTGGTATTTACCTTGGTTGCCGTAAGCCAACGCGAGATTGTTCATCACCGAGAGAGTATTGGGATGCTCGTCGCCTGAAACACGACGGCGAATGGCGAGTGCCTTGACTAGAAGCGACTCGGCCTGAGCGTATTTGCCCTCGTCCATATAGCAGCCTGCCAAGTTGTTCATCACAATCAAGGTATCGGGATCGCTCTCGCCCACCAAGTGTCGCCGGGTTTCAAGCACCTCGGCGAGGAGCGGCTCAGCCAGCGCACTCTTGCCCTCGTCGCTATAAAGGACCCCCAAGTTATCCATAACCGTTACGGTCTCCGGATCCTGTTTGCCTGCAACACGGCGTAGAACCTCCAACGATTTAGTGAACATTGCCTCCGCGGGTGCATACTTGCCTTCGGCATCATAAACCTGCGCCAGATTGTTCATTGCATCCAGGGTCTCTCTGCTGTCCTCCCCGAGAAACCGGCGCCGCAGTTCCAGGGCCCGCTCCATATGCCGTTGCGCTTCTGGCAACAAGCCCAGATCCAGGTAGGCCCTGCCGATCGTCTGACGGATGGAAGCTTCCACCAACGGCTGGTTGGAGAACTTCCCCTCGATCCTGGCCGCTGCCCGGTCCAACGCGGTCCGAACCTTGAGTTCGGGATCAGGTTTCGTGGCGGGTGCAGCCTGAGTGTTCGGGCTCGCCTGAGCCAGCAAGTCTTTTTGCAAAAAGTCACTGATCGCCTTTGAGGTTGCCGATTCCTTATCCGCCCTCTGTGTCTCAGCGACGGCGCGATTCCGTTCCTCGACAGCCTTGGCCCCCGCTGCGGTGGCTGCCCGTTGCGACTGTAATGCCCGATCGCGCTGCTCCGTCGCCAGTCGCTCTGCGGTAGCAGCCCGGTCCCGCTGCGCCAGCGCCGCTTCCGAAGCTCGGTTCGCCCGAATCGCTTCCCATGTGCTAACCCAGATCCCCGCCGACAGCACCAGAAACACTGCCGCCGCTCCGCCCACCAGCGCCCGGTGCCGCCGCGCGAATTTTTGCAATTGATACACGGTGCTGGGCGGCCGCGCCGTAATCGGTTCGTCGTTCAGGTAGCGTTGAATGTCGGCGCCAAAATCCGCTGCCGATTCATAACGGCGCGATTTGTCCTTCTCCAGCGCCTTCTTGGCGATCGTCTCGACATCGCCTCGGTAGTTTCGATCAATCCTGCTTAGACTTGCCGGCTCTTCGTTCCGGATGGTCTCGACTGCGTCCGGCAACTGCCGATGATTCACTTCGTAGGGCGGCCGTCCGCACAAAAGTTCATAGAGGATCACTCCTAGCGCATAGACATCGCTGCGAGTGTCCACTTCGAGTGGATCGCCCAGCACCTGCTCAGGACTCATGTAGGCCAGCGTCCCCACTATCTGTCCCAAACCAGTCTGCATCGTCGGGGGTGCATCTGCCTGTTGTGCGTCTGCCTGTGTCAGGCGCGCCACGCCGAAATCCAGAATCTTGGGCTGCCCCAACTCATCCACCAGAACGTTGCCCGGTTTCAGATCCCTGTGAATCAATCCCCTCTGATGCGCGTGATGCACTGCCTCACACACCTTCACCATTAGGGCCAGGCGTTTGGGCGTGTTGAGATGTTGAGCTTCCGCGTATTCGTTCAGGGGAAAGCCGCGGATGAACTCCATGGCGAAATATGGCTGCGGCCCGAAGCCGGTATCCGCTGTATTGGATTCGTAGATTTGGGCGATGCCCGGGTGTTGTAAACGAGCAAGAGCTTGCGATTCCTGGCGGAAGCGCCGCAATTGATCCGGCGCCGCCAGCCCGAGCTTGATCATCTTCACAGCCACGATCCGCCGCGGCTCTTCCTGCTCAGCCTCGTACACCGTGCCCATACCGCCTTCACCGATAACTCGAAGAATTCGATAGCGGCCGATCATTGCCGGGTGTATTCTTGCCTCTTGCACGTTGGTAGAGCCAGCCAGCTCCCTGGCTGCGACCACGAGCGCCGGCGCTTCGAGGAAAACATCCGTCTGCCGCGCCTGCGCGAGCAGCGATTCCACTTCTTCCCGAAGCCATTTGTCGCCGCTGCACTCTGCTTCAAGGAAAGCTGACCGCCGGCTCTCTTCCTGCTCCAGTGCCGAATGGTATAGCTGCTCGATTTTCCGCCAGCGCTCAATTTCCAAGTGGGTGCCCCCGGCTCAGCTCGCGACGCAGCCAGCTCTTTGTAATGTTCCAGTCTTTTCGAATCGTTTCTTCCGATACCCTGAGCACTTCGGCCGTCTCTTTCAACGTCAGGCCGCCGAAAAAGCGCAGTTCAACGATCTCGCTCTTACGCGCATCCAGTTCCGCTAAAGTCTTCAAAGCGTCGTCAATCGCGACCACATCGTCGGTCGACGTTCCCCAAGGCTTGCCGTCCTGGTCGAGCGCCAGGTTCTGAGGAAGCTCCAACACCGGCGCATCGCCGCCACGCTTCTGCGCGTTCTGCACACGTGCCCAATCCACCAAAATACGGCGCATCACGCGGGCAGAAATGGCGAAGAAATGGGCCCTTCCCTGAAAATCCGCCGGTCCGGCGTTCGCCAGCCGCAGGTACGCCTCATTCACCAGGGCAGTCGCTTGCAGTGTGTGCCCAGGGCGTTCCTGGGCCATATAGTGCCGCGCGAGCCGGTGCAACTCGTCATACACCAGCGGTATTAGCTTGTCCAGCGCGCTCTCATCGCCCTCGCTCCAGGCGTGCAAAAGCTGGGTGACCTCTTTACCTGACGAGGCCATCTTCTGTCCTTTCCACAAGTCGGTATCAAGCATCGTATCATCCCGTGTCTGGCTTTGCGGGCACTATCTAAAAACCAACCGGGCGGGGTTGGGTTTTTGAACAACTTTTACGCCTTAGCAATAGAACGCGGGAAAACGAACACCCGCCCCGAGAGTTTCTTGGAGACGAACTGAGGACGAAGGACATGACAAAGAATAAATGTTTCAGCTTAAAGCGATGTTTACCTTCCAATATCGGATTGACAGGCGCGGCTCTCTGTGTCGTTACCATGTTGGGCAGTACGCCGGCCTTTGCGCAGACGCCTTTCACTACCGGAATCCGCCTCGCAGATCACACGCCGCCCCAGGTCCTCAATAGGACGGCGACCTTCGTCGAGCACTACGACCCCACTCGGAAACTGCGGCTGTCGTTTGCCATTGAGCCGCCGCACCTCCAGGAAGAAGAGCAGTTTATCACCGAGTTGCAAACCAAAGGCTCACCGAGTTTCCACCAGTTCCTGACACCGGAGGAATGGAACGCACGCTTCGCCCCAACGCCGGAAACCGAGCAGGCCGTTGTCGACTGGGTTACGAGCCAGGGCTTCACCATCACCCATCGTTTCAACCACCGCCTCGTCGTTTCGGTCGAAGCTCCGGTGGGAGTGATTGAGAACGCCCTGAATATCACAATCAACCGCTATCAGCTTCAAAACAAGATTTATTACTCGAACGACCGCGATCCGCTGGTTCCCTCGCAACTTTCGGGTGTCCTCACCTTCATCGAAGGCCTGAACAACATCCAGGGGATGCGAAGAGCGGGCAAAGGCCCGGACCCGGACCCGGACCCTGGGCCGGACTACTCGGAGGGTCCGGCCCTTTCGCACGGCGCGACTTTTCAAGCCGACGGCGACCCGTCCAAATTGCCTTCACGGAAACCTGCCGCAAACCTGATCGGCCCTGCCCCTGCACTCGACTCTCCTCAGCAAAACTGGTTTACAGGGCCGCTCTTCACCGACTATACAAACGGCGGAACAAGCATGAACCCCCTGGCAATGCTGAGCGAGCAAGCCTACAACTACGAAGGCTTGTATAATCTCGGCCATTGCTGCAACCCGTCGAACCAAAATCCCAAGCCGGTGGCGACCTCCATTGCTGTCTTCGAGACCAACGCAGACTTCCTGGATTCGGACATAAAGGGATTTCAAAAGGTCTTCCCGTACCTCGCCTATGACTATGACCGTTGGACCGTCGATGGGCCGGTCACCTGCGGCAAGGGGGTGACTGCACCTTGCCCCAGCAGTGAGGCCACGCTCGACGTAGAGTGGGCGATCGCCACTTCCAACAACTTCGGTCCTGTGAGCGGAACCGCGAAGATCCGTGTATACGAAGGCGGCCCCGGCGCAACATGGTCGGACTTGTTCTCGTCGGTTCTGGAGAACAATGACACGCGCGTGCTGACTGCAAGTTATTCGTGCACCGAGCTGGGTCTCTATGTCGGCGTGTCCTGCTCGGCGACCAGCCTGCAGGCGTTCCATACGTTTTTTGACCACATGGTCGCCCAAGGTTGGACCCTGATTGCCGCTTCCGGCGATCGCGGCGCTACCGATAACTGCAGCAGCACCACTGTCTCCTATCCGTCCTCGGATCCCGATTTTGTGAGCGCCGGCGGAAGTGTCCTTAGCCTCGACTCGAACGGGGTGTGGCAGGGCGAGGTCGCCTGGACGGGCGGCACGAAGACCGGCTCTTGCAGTAAAAACGGCGGCGGCAGCGGCGGCGGTTTTAGCGTAGTTTTTCAAACTCCGTCCTGGCAGAGCGCCCTCGACGTTCCTATGCGCGCGGTGCCCGACCTTGCGCTGAATATGAACAACGAGAGCGTTTTCTTTCAGGGATCACTCGACGGGAGGGGCGGCACCAGCATCGTAGCGCCGGCACTCGCAGGTTTCTTCGCGCAAGAGAATGCTTATCTTTTGGCGATCGGCAACATTTGCGGCGGTGGTGGCAATGCCCCGTGCGCGCCGGTCGGGAATCCAAATCCACTCCTCTATGAAGAGGGCACCGTAGGCGGCGCCAGCCATTATCCGTATTACGACATCACCTATGGCTGCAACTCCAATGACGTGACTCAAGCCAACCCAGCCCTGACGTTCTTTTGTGCGGTTGCCGGCTACGACGAAGTAACGGGTTGGGGCTCCGCAAACATGATGCAGCTCGCCTGGGCTCTGAACTGGTTCATCATTCCGGCAAATGGATTTCCCACAGTCGACTTTCAAGGGCCGGAAACCCATAAGTGGTACAACTCTGAGCAAAAGGTCTCCTGGAAAATTGTTGATAGCGGTGGCGATCATCCCGGAACGGGCATCGCCGGCTTTACACAGGGCTGGGATTCGATTCCGGATGACTCCGCGACCCAACCAACGGGCGGCTCCGGCGACTCCTTCTGGGACGGACCTCAGTTCACGAACATACATCAAGGATGCATTTCCTTGCTCGGCAAGGAGTGCCAGGGCGGCGTCTCCCAGGGTTGCCACGTCGCTCATGTCCGCGGCTGGAACAACCAAGGAGGCACAACCGGGGACTCAACTTACGGTCCGATCTGCCTGGACACAACTCCTCCGGAGACACAAGCCATTGCCTCCGGCCTTCAGAGTGATGCTAGCTATACGTCTCCAGTGACCATAACGCTCGTCGCCAACGACAATGTAAACGGAAGCGGCGTTGCCTCGACGACTTATTCAATTGACGGCGGGCCGAAACAGAACTATACCGCGCCGTTTACGATTTCGACGCCAGGATTTAATTCCGTTACTTACTTCAGCACGGATGTGGCGGGCAATGTCGAAGCAAGTCAAACTTTTTCATTCACCAGCATCGCTCCGACGACGACTACGCTGACGTCGTCTACCCTTACCTCGGTTTTCGGCAAGACGGTCACATTTACGGCTACCGTAACTGGCGCCTTCGGATCGGCGCCTTCCGGCACAGTAACTTTCTTAGACGGGGCCAAGAAACTGAACGCCAGCACGATGAAGGCAGGCACAATCACGTATTCCACCGCCTCGCTTCTTCCAGGCACACACAATGTGACCGCCGTCTATGCAGGCGATGCACTCAATCTGACCAGTACCTTCAGCTCTGTTGCCGTAGTCGTCGAGGATTCGACAACCACCAAGCTCTCCTCTGGGTTGAATCCTTCGATCTACGGAGAGAACATCACCCTGACGGCAACCGTAGCGGCGACCCATGGCGGAAGCGTGGCCGGAACGATGACCTTCTATGATGGCGCCACTACGCTCGGAACACAGACGCTCAATTCCTCGAACCAGGCCACCTTCTCTACCGCCGCGTTGGCCGGAGGCAACCACAGCCTGAAGGCCGTGTACGCCGGCAATACATCCGCTGCGGGAAGCACCTCGCCCGTGCTGACGCAGGTGGTGAAACCCGCTACGACAACGACAGGCCTCGCTTCGTCTCTCAACCCGTCCGTGTACGGCCAGGCTGTCCAGCTGACGGCAACGATCACGCCCGTTGACGGCGGAACGGTGACCGGTACGGTGACATTCAAAGACGGAAGCGTGACGTTGGGCAACGCTTCGGTGGGAGCAAACAACACTGCGGCTTTCTCCACAACGCGGCTTGCCAAAGGGTTCCATAGCCTGACTGCGGTTTATGGCGGCAGCCCCAACACCTTGGCCAGCACCTCACCGTCTGTCTCGCAGCAAGTCACCATCGCCTCCACTACGGCGGCGTTAAGCTCCGATGGGAGTCCTTCGGGTTGGGGCTCGGCGGTCACAATCACGGCAACCATCACCTCAGCCTATGGCGGCGCCGTCACTGGCACCGTGACGTTCAAAGAGGGAACGACAACGGCCGGAACAGGAAAGGTCAATCCAGCGACCGGTACCGCGACTTACTCGACCGCAGTACTGTCACTCGGAACGCACACTTTTACCGCGGTGTATTCGGGTGACGCGAATAACCAGGGTTCGGCGGCCGCGGCGTTCAACCAGACCGTGGTGAAGGCTACGACCAGCACAATTGTGAAATCCTCGCTAGATCCTTCGAGTTGGGGCCAGAGCATAACTTTGACCGCTACCGTTGTACCCGTGAATGGGACCGGCGAAGTCACCGGGACGGTCACCTTCAACGACGGCCTCGAACCACTAGGCACCGCAACGTTGAGCCACAACCAGGCCAGTTTCACCACGAGCTCACTTGCGGTCGGGACACACACAATGTGGGCGTCCTACGGAGGGGACGCGGACAACAACGCGTCCGATTCGGTGACTTTCACGCAAGGGGTCAAGCAGGCGGCGACTTCAACTACGCTTGCATCGTCGCTCAACCCGGCGAAAGCAGGTCAGCCGATCACGTTTACCGCAACCGTGAAGCCGAAGTTCGGCGGAACCGTGACGGGCACGGTCACCTTCATGAATGGCATCGCCGGTCTTGGGACGGCCACGACTCTCGGGACAGGCACGATCGACGCCACTACAGGCACCGCCACATTTGCAACCGGAAATCTGCCGGTGGGGACGCAGGCGATCACAGCGGTCTATAACGGAAACGCCAATCTGTTGTCAAGCACTTCCGTGATTCTGAAGCAAACGGTAAATCATAACTAGGAACTTGTAGGGGCTGTCAGGCCCCGTTTCTCAACAAGCCGCTTGTGCCGGGCGCGGGGAGAAGGTCGAACTCGATTCGAGCTCCCCGTTCCCGGCCAATATGTTCCGCGTCGATGGTCCCCAGCGATTCGCAGAAATAGCGGCCCATCGTTGCCGGGTCGCCGAATGGAAGATGCTTTCGATTCTCAACCAGCGCTCGTCCGGCATCACGGTGCCCCCCGGGTGAGTTCGCGGCGAAGCCAACTCCTGGCTAATCTCCAGTCGCGATGCACGGTCTCGACAGATACTCTGAGGACATCTGCGGTTTCTTTGACGCTCAACCCGCCAAAAAACCGCAACTCCACCACCTGGCTTTTGCGTGAATCGATATCCGCCAGAGCGCGCAGTGCGTCGTCGACCGCGACCAGGTCTGTTCCCGGCTGTGCGGCGGCCATCAATGCATCACCGAGTTCCAGCTTAGGCACATCCTTTCCGCGTTTCTCTGCCTGACGGGAACGAGCCCAATCCACGAGAATGCGCCGCATCATTTGGGCGCACACGGCGAAGAAATGTGTGCGACCCTCCCAGTTGGGGTGCGCGAACTCCACCAGCCTCAGATACGCCTCATTCACCAGGGCGGTGGTTTGCAGAGTATGGCCTGGACGCTCGCCCGAAAGGTAGCGCCGGGCCAAGCCGTGCAACTCGCTGTATACCAGCGGCATCAGTTTTTCGAGCGCCTGCTCGTCGCCTCGGCTCCACTGCTCCAGCAGTTGCGTGATGTTGCCTGCCTTTGGCTCCATCGTGTCTCTCGGCGGATCGGGCGCTTTAGAAGATAGACTAGCATTTTGCGTGGCGTTTCTCTCACGCTCAGTCGCGAATTGACAGGCTGAACTAGGTTCCAGTACCCACGAAAAAAGAGCGGCCATTGCAGTTTTCGCCGGGTTTTCCGCCCTAGAGAATATGGACGCGGATTTGCTGGCTGCGGTCCTCTTTCTTCTGGGCGGTGGAATGCTTTCCGCGCGCGCCGATACGTTCGATCTGACCTGGACGGGAGCTTTCGGCCCGGTAGTGCGACTCTCACTGCGACACTGGTGAGCACCGGCGAATACCTGGTCACAAGTTTGACCGGTACGCGGGACGGTAACTCTTCCGCTGCTCGGTGGCGCCTTGATCGCGATCGGGGCCGTGCGCCGTCGTTTCGCGTGATTTCATCGCCCGAGGCTTCGTGGGGTAACTCGCTAACGTGCGCAGATCTATTTGCCCAGGTCACGTTCCGGTGCTCACAAAAGAGTGCCGGAGATTGCAGTTTTCGCCAACATTTTCCGCTCTAGAGAGTATAGGCGCGAACTTCTTTGCTTCGCGTCAGGAACAAGACTCGGAGGTGTTCCGCTCCGACAGGCCGCGGCCCTCGGGGTTTTGTGTCTGGATTGTCCGAGTTAGGAGGTCATATGATCAAAGAGAAAACCAGCTTGAGGAAGTCACTTAGACTCGCACTCAGCGTCGCCATCGTAGCATCGGCGCTATTCGTTGCGTTGAAAGACACTATTCGCGCAGCCCCGCCGCCAGTCGTGTGCAGGCCGGTGCACGGCACGATCCACAGCTTGTTCACTACGCAGAACTGCACCAGCCCCGTGGGGCTCTGCACCACTGGCACCATAACGGATGCAGGTTTTCTGGACGGAACGACTACTTTCAGCGCGCTTTATGTCGCTCCGTATGCCGGACTCCCATCAGTGGAACCAGCCGCCAACCTTGTATACTCCGGTCAGCTCACTATCACGGCAAAACACGGCACTTTCGTCATTAACGACCTAGGGGTTCTGGACGCAAACCACCTGGCATTTTCCGAGATGGAGCGGCCCGCATCCGGGACTGGTATATTCGCCAATCCTGGAAACAGCGTCTTCTTCATATCGGGATCCCTTGTCGACAATGGACAAGGATTCCTGGGGGAGTTGACCGGCACTGTCTGTTCTAGTGGCGATTAATGTTTAAATGTCGCCATTCATGGGGTGTGTGTCCTCTAAGGCATAAATCACGCGCGGGCAGCGTGACTTTCAAACTGTAGATGGGTACGGATCGACGTCCCCGCTCGCTGTGGACAAGAGCCAGCAGTTATTCGAGCGCCTGCTCGTCGCCTTAGCCCCACTCGACCAGCAGTTCGGGGTTGGCTCCCCCGTGTCTCGCGCGAGAGCGGGCACCTCAAAGACAGACTAACAACTTTGCGCAGATCTACGAACCGAATCAGGTTCCAGTACTCACAAAAAACGGCTGAGATTACAGTTTTCACAAGGATTTTCCGCCCTAGATAGAAGTGAGGACTATATGAAGAAAACCCCCATCGTGCCAACGCGCAGACGATGCTCATGGCTTACGCTTGCCGCAGACTTCCGCGTCATCGCCGGGCAAAGTTTGGCCGTGGTGTGCTTATTGGCTGCAGGTGCCTGCAGCCTTTCGGCGGACAGTTTATCGTTCACCGGCACCCTTGCCAATCCTGACGGTGTCTTCGAGACCACCTTTACACTCACGGGCTCCGACACCGTCACCTTCCAGACGTGGGGCTTCGGCGGCGGAACGAACGCCACAGGGCAGGTAATCCCGGCAGGCGGCTTTGACCCTCTGATCGCGCTGTTCACGGGCTCCGGGCCGACCGCCGCAATCGTGACGGACGGCTCCGGGAACCCTTTGGCGGATGCGGATAATCTGCTCAATCCCCCCTGGTCCTTCGTCGGCAACTGCCCGCCCGCCGGGACGGTGGCCATCGGGACGGACAACGATTGCGGCGACGATTTTATGCAAGCTGCGCTGGGTGCGGGAACCTATACCCTGGTACTCACCGACGCCAACTACGTACCGAACGCGGTCTACGACAACGGCGCGCTGTCGGAAGGATTCACCGATTTCACGGGCGGAGTCTTTCAGACCTGCGATCCGGTGTCCAACGCCTGCATCACCCCTGACGGCAACTACGCGGTGGACATTGTGTCTACACAAGCGGACCTGACTGCCACCCCTGAACCATCGGCTCTGCCACTATTGGCAATCGGTTTAATGGCGCTGGGTAGCTGGAAGCAATTTCGAAAACGGCGCATGCCGCCGAATACAAAAGGAGCAGCACAATGAAATTTTTGAAGTCGACACTAATAGGAACCAGCAGCTTCGTGCTGGCGGGCTTGATCCTCTTTATGTTTGCCCCCAAAGCTGCTCACGCCCTCGTCGCAACACTCGTGCTAGTTGCAAATACGACGGCGAATCCGGCGATCACGAGCAACATGGACAATCTCGGGCGGGTGGCCTATCAATCGACCCAGCTCGGATCTCAGGTCTTAGCGTCCAATCTTGGATTCGGCGTTAACTTTCCGGCGGTTCCAGCGAACCATCGCCTGGTAGTGCAGCATGTGAGCATGCAAGGGTTCTTTACAGGCAGTGTGCCACCAAGTGCGCAAACACTGGTGGCGTTGCAATGCAGTAACTGCGCCGGCGGCAATGCCCCCTTCTCGGCTTTTTTCGCTCCAAGCGCACAGGTTGGTGACAACGTGGTGGCGGTTGACTCGCCGGTTCTCGTCTATTTCGACCAAGGTCAAATACCGATGGTGCAGGTGGACAGCAGCGCCGCGATCGTGACGACACAGGAGCTCCCTCCGACTTTGACGCTAACCGGATACATGCTTGACTGCTCGGCCGCGCCTTGTTCAGCCATCGCCAATTAGTACCTCTTTGTGGACTCCGTCCACCCAGTCGCGCTGGCGTACGGGGGGCCCATTTTGATGTGACATGGACCGGAGCTTACGGGCCCGGTGGCGCGACTCTCACCGCGATGCTTGAGTTAATAAGAACCCAGAGAACACAGTCGGCTTTCCATCATCTAATCTATTGAAACTAAACAATATAAATGGCGGAGGAAGAGGGATTCGAACCCCCGAGCGAGTCACCCCGCTAACGGTTTTCAAGACCGCCGCCTTCAACCACTCGGCCATTCCTCCAACTCCACGCTAGCGGATTTCCCGAATGGCCGCAACGTTTCAGCGGTGGCTTTGCGCGACCACAGTGCCGGGTTGCGGCCCGTTGACCAGCCCATCCAGATAGCTGACCAACGCGTCGACCTCCTGCCGGGTTCCGACGAGCGGCGGCATGAAATTACGGTAGGGCGAGGTAGGCGGGACATCATGCAGCATGGTCACGATATTCGCGATCGCTTTCCGGTCGCGGCCGTGCATTAGCCTGCGCATGGCGCGATAGCCATCCACGGTGTGGCAGTTCATGCACTGGCCGCGGAACATCAGTTCGCCGGTGCTCATATGGCCGTGGTTCCAGGGGCTGGAGGCCGTATAGCCGGCCTGATTAA
>Ga0335072_10013228_pt1 | contig 11763 bp, 8 predicted proteins | sample Lox_Sample_21_FD_206725 | JGI IMG/M metagenome (GOLD analysis project Ga0335072, IMG submission 206725) | Soil microbial communities from Loxahatchee National Wildlife Refuge, Florida, United States - Lox_Sample_2.1 | ecosystem: Environmental > Terrestrial > Soil > Wetlands | place: USA: Florida...
AGGTACGACGACTTCGACAAGTCCGGTTGCGACGTCGTAAACAAGGCCGGAGATGAGCCACTCTCCCGGCAATGCGGGAATCGCCCTGAGTGCAGCGACATCCACAGCTACTGACTTGCGTGGATCCGGGACGGACTTGCCCGCAACCTCGCTTTCCGGTATCTGAAAATAGTGCGCCAGCAGGGCCGGGTCTTCGACCAGACGCGTGCTGCCGCAATCCGTATGGTGCAGCACGATGAGATGAAACTCTCCGCCGCCTCCCGGAATGGTTTCGGCAACCTCTCCGATTCGACCGAGCAAGCCAAACTCCTCCAACAGGGCCGGCGTCACTCGACCGCCGATGTTTCTCAGGACGACGGCCTCACCGGGTTCGATTCCAAGCACATGCGCGGGATCCACGCGCATATCCGCGCAACCGACGATGACTGCCTTCAAAGTCTGCAGCGATTGTGGAAGCGATGGCACAGGGGAAGCGCTCTTTTTGTTGCGTTTCAACATGAGGTCAAGGGTATTCATCAATGATTCTCCTGAACGAATGTTATTGGCGATTTCGCCGGCACGATTCCGTACAGGCTTTCGATGCAGACACCGCGCCGGCAAGAGCGAGCGATTCAGGACAAAAGAGCCACGATTTCCGCCAAAGATGGGCCTTGCAGCTACAGTACTCGAGGTGGCCCGAATGATGCTCGATAGCGGCCAGGCGTGACCCGCAGGCGCCGCTGGAACATGCGGCGAAGGACTTCGGCGCTGCCCAAACCGCACGCATCGGCGATCTCAGCCGTGCTCCGTGCAGTTGATTCCAACTGGCGTCGCGCTGCTTCCAGGCGCAGATCCTCGACATGTTGCGCGGGAGTCTTTCCAAGCTCCTGCCTGAACAGGCGAGCGAAGTTGCGAGTGCTCATCGCAGCGCGGCGAGCAAGCGAGTCGACCGAAAGATCGTGGCGAAGATGGTCGGGAAGCCATGCGAGCAAGTCACCCAGTGGAGGGCTCTCGCGGGTTTGGGCTTCGAGGGTTGCGCTGAATTGCGATTGTCCCCCCGGACGGCGCAGAAACACGACCATCATCTGCGCTATGCGAAGCGCAAGAAGCCTGCCCAGGTCTTCTTCGACCAGCGCGAGGCAAAGATCGATGCCGGCCGTTACTCCCGCCGAAGTGAAGCAGCTGCCATCGCGGATATAGATGGGGTCGGGATCAACAGCAACGCGCGGGTAGTCCTGCGCAAGTTCGCGCGCCCAGTTCCAGTGAGTGGTTGCGCGCCGTCCGTCGAGAAGGCCGGCCTTTGCCAGGACAAAGGCGCCGGTACAGATCGAACCGAACCGTCGACTTCTGGCGCTCTGCAATCTGAGCCAGTCCAGAAATCCCGATTCATAGTGCAGTTCGCGGGGGCCCATGCATCCGGCAACGAGAAGTGTATCGATCGGCCCCTGATACTCCTGGAACGTGCGATCGGTATGTACCGGCGTGCCGAGATGATTCGAAACCACGCGGTCGGCGCAGGCCGAAATGATGCTGACTCTATAGGCCGGATCTCCGCCATGCAGCCAATTCGCATCGCCGAAGACCTCTGCGGGACCGAACACATCGAGGGTCCTCATGGGCGGAACGGCCACAATCAGGATATGACGCGCATTGCGCGGCAATGAACGATCTCCTGGCTGTTTGCGCCTTTGGTGTGGCCGGGCTGTCTGGCGTTTGGGCATAACTGGGAGCCCTACCGATTGATTTTAGACGTGGTGGTTCCCACAGGTTAGACTGTGGCGCACAATCGCGCGTAGTCGCCTTCTCTGTCATCGCTGGTCAGGGGACCCGTTATAATTTGCCCGTCATGCTGCGGGGTGTCGTTGATTCTCACAGGCGGATCAGAAGCACCGGCTTGACCAAGTGGGCTCCAGGTCGCATCGCTCTCAGGCTCGATGTGCGAATGCCGCAGTCGGACCACCGGCAGAGCCGGACTCATCCCCGACGTGCATGGCGGCGATGAGACCGTTCTTCATCGTGAATACGTGGAGAACTTCGCTGTCGGACAGAATATCCCCGTGAAGGTTCCTGACGACCTGGTGCACCCTGACGCGAACCTTGCCTCCGTCTTCCTCGGCGATGGCCAGCGGTTCGACATGGCCATCGAACTCGCCCCATTGCCGGGTCCAATAGGCGCGGATCTCTTCCTTTCCAACAGCTCTGCCGCCTTCCGAAGCCCTGGGCCAGTTCACGTCTTCGGTCATCAGTGCCAACACGCCGTCGATGTCACGCTTGTTGAATGCGGAGTACGCCTGCTCGATCAGGGTCCTGGTGTCTGCCATACAACCTCCTTCGTTTTTTTCGTCAGTTCTCCGTCCGGCTCAGGCTTGAGCGTAGTCCATGCCGTCCAGGTCGGCGATCAGTCCCGGTCCTGTCGGCTTCCAGTTCAGCTTCTGTTGCGTCAACGCGCCGGAGGACGGCATATCGACGCCGGCAAAGCGGGCAAGCCAGCCGAAGTGGGCCTCAGCCTCCTCGGGCTTGATGCTGACCACCGGCACATTCAGCCCGCGGCCATGGGCTTCGACGATTGCCTTCAGCGTTACGCCTTCCTCATCGACCGCGTGGTAAATCGCGCCCGGCTCTGCCCTTTCGAACGCCAGCCGGTAGAGCCGCGCCACGTCGGAAACGTGCGCCGCCGGCCAGCGGTTGCCGCCATCGCCGACGTAAGCCGATACCCGCTTCTCGCGCGCCACGGCGAGAAGGTGGGGGACCAGGCCTTGCTTGCGGGTGTCGTGAACCTGGGGCAAGCGCACCACGGAGATGTTCGCACCGCGCGCTATCAACTGCTGCACCGCCGCTTCCGAAGCCGCGCGGGGGTTCCACGAAGCGGAAGGGCTCTTCTCGGTGGATGGCTTGCCGTCGACGTTGGCTGCCATCGCCGTACCTGAAGTGACGATGAACGGCCGGCTCGATCCCAGCAACACTTCGCCCATGGCCTCGATCGCCTTGCAGTCGTTTTCACAGTTCTTCTGGAACTGCGAGAAGTCATGGTTGAAGGCCAGATGAATCACGCCGTCGGACTTCGCCACTTCTTCGCGCAGGCTGTCGAGGTTCTCGATGTTGCCGGAATGCACCTCGGCGCCCGCTTTGCGCAGCGCCTCGGCTCCGGCGTCAGAGCGTGACAGCCCCAGCACCTGATGCCCAGCCTGGATCAGTTCCGGAACGAGCGCGGAACCGATGAATCCTGTTGCCCCGGTAACAAAAACACGCATATGAGTTCTCCATTTCTCCGATATGAATCGTGTAGCGAAATGATCGCTGTTCACGCCGCGCCAGTCGAGACGCGGCATTCTGTTTGGAAGCGAGCGCCGTGGCGCACGGGCAAGCCGGCACGAATTCGCAGGAATGCAGCCTTATTTCCGATCCGGAGTCCCAGCCAATTCCTCGATCCACGCCGCCGTCGTTTTCTTCGGCTCACCCATGGCCGCATTCGACACATCCTCCCACGCTTCCCACGTCGCCAGGCGCGCCGCATAGGCTTCCCTTGCCCTGGGTAGAATCGACGTGCCCAGGCCGAGCCGCAGGGGTGGATCGTTCGTGTCGACCAGCTTCAGAACGGCCTCTGCAGTCGCCTCCGGGTCGCCCCGTTCCAGGCCGGCAAGGCGGGTAAGAAACTGCTTGCGGAACTCCGCATACGGCTGCAGAGCGTCTGCGATCTCTGCGGATTTGCCGAAATCGGTTGCGTAAGCTCCAGGCTCAACCAGCGTCACCTTGATGCCGAAAGGCCTGGTCTCCTGCGCAAGGGATTCGTGCAGAGCTTCCACCGCCCATTTCGTGGCACAGTAGAAGCCGATGAGGGGCAGCGCGGTGATCCCAAGACCGCTCGAAACGCCGAGGATGTGTCCGCTCCCCTGTTTCCGCAACAGGGGCAGGACTGCCCGCAGCACCCGGACCATGCCGAGGTAGTTCGCGTCGAACAGGTTGCGAATCTGCTCGTCGCTCGCTTCCTCTGTGGCCGCAAACAGGCTGGTGCCGGCATTGTTCACCAGAACGTCCAGCCTGCCGAAGTGCGCATACGCCTGCTGCACGACCTGCTGCACCTGGTCTGGATTCGTTACGTCGAGAGCGAGCGGAAGAACTGCCTCTCCAAACTGCTTCTTCAGGTCGGCGACATCAGCCAGTTTGCGGGCGGTAGCCGTAACGCGATCACCGCGTTTGAGAGCGGCTTCGGCCCAGATGCGTCCAAAGCCACGAGAAGCGCCGGTGATAAACCATATCTTCATATGAATTCTCCATGTAGTTAGCAGTGGTTGAATGCTTCAATCGTGCGCGTAGCGCGAATCTCGTCCAATCGTCACAGGAACGCTGACAGCGCTGAAAAGCTGTATGAATAACGGCATCGGATGCGGCCACTCCGCTGCGCAGGCTTTCCAGATCTTCCAGATCGCCTCGCAGTACCTGCATTCGAAACTCCCTGACATTTTTGCAACCAGCGTTGACCAGCCAGTGTCTTTGCGAGTAAAACGGAGATGTTCTCCGAATTAGTAGATAATTGGAGGGCGTCTCCGGTTGCAGGAAATTTCGCAAATGCCTTCGAAGCGACCCCAACCCGTCCAGCGAAAGCCGCGAACCGATGCTCTGCGCAACCGCGGGCGCATTCTCGCAGTGGCGAAGGGGGCTTTTACGCGTCACGGCGCGGAGGCCAGCCTGGACGACATCGCGAAGCAGGCGGGCGTCGGACCCGGTACGTTGTACCGCCATTTCCCTACACGGGATGCACTGATCGAAGCGGTCTACCACAGCGAGGTGGAAAAGCTGGCCGCGGCAGCCCGCGGGTTCGTCGCCGAGATGGCCCCGATCGAGGCCCTGCGCGCCTGGTTGCTGCTGTTTGTCGACTACATGGCGGCCAAGCACATCATTGCTCCCGCGCTCAACAGCGTCGCCGGAGGCGCTTCCAGGCTGTATGAAGGTTCCCGCAGCCTGGTCCAGGGAGCAATCGAGGACCTCGTGAAGCGCGCGAAAAAGAGCGGCGAAGTGCGAAAAGATGTTGACGCCTCCGATCTGCTTCGCGCGGTGATCGGCGTCTCCTATGTGAGTGCGGGCGGTGATTGGCAGCAAAGCGCCAGGAGACTGGTAGACATCCTCGTCGCCGGCTCTCGCCCAGTTAGTTAGGCCGGGCAGGTGGGCGGTTTGTCACGGTGCGATGTCTGTCTCTAGCTTTGCTTCAGCGGTTGGCAAGAGAAATGGTCGGCGCGTGACTCGCAATCTCCCATTCAAACCACGCAGCGAAAACTCATATTCGAGGCTGAACTGTCGGGAGTATTCGACGTGCGAGCTGCCACGCGATAGCGATTGCAGTACGACTTGTGGCAAAGAAAGGATCCGCCTTTTATCACGCGCGCACTGCCTTCCGGCGGCCCTGCCGGGTTGTCGCGGGGGCCGTCCTTATGGAAATCCGCGCTGAACCAGTCGGCGCACCACTCCCAGGTGTTCCCGGTAATGGAGCAGAGGCCATAGCCGTTCGGCGGGAAGGCGTCGACGGGACAGGTGCCCGCGTAGCCATCATCCGCGGTATCGTGGTTGGGGAAATCTCCCTGCCAGATGTTGCAGCGGTGCTCCCCGCCGGGCCGCAGCTTGTCGCCCCACGAGTAGAGCTTTTGCTCCAGGCCACCGCGCGCAGCATACTCCCATTCGGCCTCGGTGGGCAGGCGCAGTCCCGACCAGCGGGCAAAGGCAGCCGCGTCGTTCCACGACACATGCACCACTGGATGGTCGTCGCGCCGTTCCACGCTGGAACCGGGGCCCTCCGGCTGGTTCCATCGGGCACCGCGCACCTTGCACCACCACGGAGCGGCCGCGACGGTGTCTTCCACAAGCTGCCGAAAGCGATCGCGCGGAACATGCAGCCAGAAGACGAACGACCAGCCGAAGCGCTCTGCATCGGTGCAGTAACCGGTTTCCTCGACGAACTGCCGGAACAGCGCATTGGTGACCGGATAGCGATCGATGGAAAAGGGCCGTAACGTCACGGCGCGCACGGGGCCTTCCCCGTCAGCCGGAAACCCCTCGGGATAATCGGTGCCCATCAGAAAGCTTCCTCCGGGCAGGGCCACCATACGCGCACGCGCCGGCTCCGATATCGCTCCCTTCGCGAACGATCCGTCGTTGCCAGGAAGCATTTCGGATGGACGCTTCGCCGCCGGCGTACAGCATGCCGGCTTTTGCCCGGGAGTATTCATCGCACCATCCTCTCTTCAGTGTGGCAGAATCCGGATCCGCCAGGCGCGGTCAGGCATTGAGAACCAGCGGACCTCCCAGCTCACGCTGCATGCGGAGAAGCCGCGCCTTCAGCTCGCTGCGGAGGCTTGCAGAGGCGGGATCGGCGGACAGATCGTGCATCTCCCAGGGATCGTGCTCATCAGCGAAGCGGACATCCGGCGCAGGAGAACATTCGTATCGAGTCCGAGATGCTCCTGTGCCGTCCTCGCTTTTGCTTTGTGAGTGCACTTTCGAAATCTGCGATGGTATGAGAATTGCCGGCGCGATGAGTTAGATTGCGTCAACTCAGGGGGAACCAAGGCCGATGCGCTGCAGAAGATCGGCGAACCGCGGGTCGGAGCGCAACGGATCAAGACAGGGGTCGACCCTCAGATAGACAAGCCCGACATCGTGGGCTTGCCGGGCATCCTCGAGCCACTGGAAAGCCTGATCCCTGTCGCCGAGACCGGCGTAAACGAGCGCGATCTCGTAGCGGCCGACGCCGTCCCGTTGGACATCGTCCTCGAGCAACGGAATTGTCCTGCGGGCCTCGCTGATTTGACCCGCGCGAGCGTAAGCATTCCCCAGGTGGCCGAGCGTGTAGGGGCCGTTGCCTGACTGGAGAAACGCGCGGATCGCCTCGGGGAACTGGTTTTTCGCCGCATAGACTGACCCGAGCAGGAAGTTCCAGTCGGGAAGGCCAATGTTGAGGCCGCGCACGGTGCGCGTCACTGCAAGAGCCTGATCGTACTGATGCGCGAAGTAATAGATGAATCCCTCCGCGTGAAACGTACTCGCAGACACCGGATCGAGCTCGACGCTCTGCTCAATTTCCGCAATCGCTTCCTGGGGATGGCCGGTGCGAACGAGGTAGAAAGCATACTTCTCGTGGTTGGTCGCGGAACTGGGATTGAGTTGCAGGGCCTGGCGAAACTCGGCGGCCGCAACCGGCCAGTTCCAGTCGAGCGTCATGGCGGTGTTGGCCAGCTCTGCGTGGGCTTCAGACAGCGAATCGTCGAGAGCAATGGCCTGCAGAGCCTCCGCCTTCTGGCGGCTGAAGGCCTCCAGGTAGGGCATCTGGCCGGATTCGCCCAGCATGCCGTAGCAACTGGCGAGCGCAGAATGCGCCTGCGCGTAGCCTGGGCTCCTGGCAATGGCCTGCTGAAAATCGTCGATAGCCCGCTTGCAGTCGGAGGCATTGCGGAGCAGGAGACCGTGCAGATAGAGATCCTGAGCCGGCGGATCGGCAGGGTACTTGCGCTCCAGGCGGGCGTGCTCCTGCGGCGTCACCTTGGTGCTGATCTCCTCGGCGATCGACTGCGCCACTTCGCCCTGCCAGGCAAAGACGCTGGTCACGTCCTGAACGTAGGTGCTGGCCCAGACGGGCCGGTCCGTGCGGGCGTCGATGAGCTGGACACTGATGCGCACCTGATTTCCGTCGCGCAGAACGCCGCCCTCCACGATGCCCTCCACGGATAGATCCTTTGCAATCTCGGGTAGGTTTTTCTGCGTGCCCTTGAAGCTCATCGATGAAGTAAAGGAGATCACGCGCAGGGTGGAAACCTGGCCCAGATCGTTGATCAGCTCCTCCGTCAGTCCGTCAGCGAAGTAGTCCTGCGACGCAGAGCCGGAGAGATTGTCGAACGGAAGCACGGCGATCGAATGAATGCCTTTGGTGACGGCGGAACCGCTCCGCCACTTCTGGAAGGCGATGAAGGCAGGAATGGTGAGCAGAATACAAGCAGCGACCAGGACCACGATGACTGCATTTTGTGGAGAACGCCGGGGCGAGCGAAGCTGCTCGGCCGGTCTTGCCTGCGGCTCCGGCGGCGTCGCCGTATTTGGCTGGAGAAGAGGAGATGCAGCCGGGACGGAGGGCGGATTCTCTGCCACGGAGCCACGGCCGGGATTGGCCGCAAAGTGGAAGCGGGGAACATAGGATCCGCTGGGCAATTCGATGCGGACGCGCGGCTCCGGCTCCCGAGCCTCGTTGCTGTAGTACTGGGCCAGCTTACGGCGAACTTCGCTGGCGCGGACCCGCACCACGGAGTCGTTTCCGGTGTCGTAGCTGACGGGGCGGCCGAACAGCTCGGCGCCGATCATGCGTTCCCGCAGGCTCTCGGTTTCCCCTTCCAGGGCATGGGTGACAATCAGCCGGAGGAAATCCTGGGTGCGCCTGCTGCCGGCCAGCGTGCGACTGGAGAGAACCTTTTCCAGCTGATCGCGCACCAGTGCGATTTGTTCCGCACTGAGGACATCGGCTTCGCGCAACGGCGATGGAGCGGCATTGGACATCGCCCGTGGGGCTCTCGTTCCCTCGGTCACTAACTATACCATCCAAAACGTGCCCTGAGACCGCGTAACGTCCCCCTTCCGGCGGAGAGGTTTCGCTCCAGGGGCGCCGCGGAAGTCGTTCCCCTTCAGCGCTTTGCGGTGCGTAACGTTCCCCCCGAGCCGTTAACCGCTTTACAGTCTCTTTCGGCCGATGCTCAAATTTCGCTGTTTTTTGAATAGCGCGGATAAGCCAGGCCACGGGCGCGTTCGGAGGCGCAGGCCGGGCCACTTTCCGGACACCCCAGAACGGCAAGTTTTCGTTTTCAGCGAGAGACCGGCGAGCGATCCAGTCAGGGACAGGTGGAGAAGCGGTAATGGATATCGTTGGGCGCAGCTTCGGTGGGGCGGGATCGGTTCCGGTACGGAAATCCCGGCTGCGGATTCACTTGCTGGCGAAGCTCACGGCTGCGGCGTTGGGGATCGCACAGGCTGGAGGCATCGCTCTGGCGGCGACGAACCAGCAGACTCCGACGCTGCCCCCTGCAGCGCGACAGGCTTTGGAGCAGGGCGGTGCGGCCATGGCTCAGGGAAACTCTGCCGAAGCGGTGGCCGACTATACGGCGGTAACGCGAACGGCGCCGGAGTTTGCCGAAGGCTACCTGAACCTGGGACTGGCGATGCAACAGGCCGGCGAGATCGACGGGGCACGAACCGCACTGGAGAAATCGCTTGCATTGAAACCAGGATTGCGGGGGGCAAATCTTTTCCTGGGCATCATTGCTTACCGCCAGAACCGCTACAAGGATGCGGAGGAAAGGCTGCAGCGCGAAACACGAATCGATCCCCGCGATGCGAAGGCCTTCATGTGGCTGGGGGTCTGCTACCTGGCAGAAGATCGACCGCAGGACGCGATTCCGCCACTGGACAAAGCCTTTGCACTGGATCCGACGGACGCCGACATTCTTTACCACCGCGGACACGCCTATCTGATGATGGCCGATGCGTCCTACGCCGCGATGTTCAGGCTGAATCACGATTCGATGCGGGTGCACCAGGTGCTGGGTGAGGCCTATGCGACCGGCTACCGCACGCAGCTGGCAATCTCAGAGTTTGAGCTGGCCGTCAGGATGGCGCCGCAACAGCCGGGCCTCCACGAGGAACTGGCCGATCAGTACTGGGTCGCCGGCAACCTTGACAAGGCCGCCGATGCTTATCGCGCGGAACTGCAGATCGATCCGAACGCGGTGACGGCGATGTACAAACTGGGAAGCCTGCTGGTCCTGAATAACGATCCGGCCAGGGGCGTGGACCTGCTGCGCAGCGCACTGCGCGCCGACCCCTCCCTGAGCGACGCCCATTATTACCTGGCCAGCGGGCTGATGAATCTCAGCCGCAACCAGGAGGCGATCGAGGAGTTTGAACGGGCGATCGCCGCCGATCCGGCGAACGATCGCGCCATGAGCTCCTACTACAAGCTGGCGATGTTGTATCGCAAACTCGGCGACGCGCAGAACTCACAGAGAGCCATGCAAAGCTTTCTGCACATGAAACAACAGGTCGCATCGCAGCAGAGCCGGTACACGGCACAGATGGTGCACGACCGAACATCGCTTCCCGTCGCCGATTCGGAGCGCGCCGCGATGAAGAACGAACCATAACCGCGAAAAAGATTCCACCCGAAGCGACAGCCGCCGCGCGGGTGGGGGCCCCGGAAACAAGCAGGAGAGCGGCAGGAAAAGGACAGGCGGCGGGCGCCGCCAGGAAACGATTTCTGAGGAGGCGAACGTATGCAGGTACGTGGAATTCCAACGGGCGTGGTGACGCGAAGCTTCAGACCCTTGACGCGAACCTTGTGGCTGATGGCGCTGCTGCTGGCCGGATTGTCGAGTCCGGCGTGGGCTCAGCTCGACACAGGCTCGATCAGCGGCGTGGTGACCGATCCCGCCGGCAAGGTTGTGAGCGGCGCCTCCATCAAGGCCACCGAGGTGGCGACCGGGAACGTCTACTCCACGGTCAGCTCGAACGCCGGCTACTACGTCTTTCCCTCGCTTCACACCGGACATTACGCAGTTTCGGTGAGCGCGCCTGGCTTCCGCACAGCGATTTATAACGGCGTCTCGGTCACTATCGGCACGGGAACAACGCAGAACGCAGCTCTCGCCGTGGGATCCGCCACCGAGACAGTCAGCGTGACCTCAGCGACGACGGCACTGGAAACGGCGACCTCCGAGATCGATGCAACCGTCTCGCCCATACAGGTGGAGGATCTGCCGCTGCAGGTAACCGGGAATCTGCGCTCGCTCTCGACTCTGGAATTCCTCGTCCCGGGAACGGTTGGCCCCGGCACCTCCTCGGGCGGCTCCGGTTTTCAGATGACGAAGATCAACGGCGGCCAGGAAGAAGGGACCGACTACCTGGTGGACGGCATCACCACGAATCGCATGGAAAATGGCTCCGGCAGTTTCGACATCGTGGCTCCGTCGGTGGAAGCGGTCAATGAATTCCACATCGATCTTTCCGGACTGCCGGCCGATCTGGGCCGGACGACCGGTGGCCTGGCCAACTTCAACACGCGCAGCGGCACCAATCAGTACCACGGCGCAGTCTTCGACTTCTACAAGAACGAGGCGCTGGACGCGAACAACTGGTTCAACAACGGATATCTTGCCGAAACTCCGGAGAGCAACGTCACCGTGCGGGACAGTCTGCAGCGGCCGGCCGACACCAAGAACGATTACGGCGTATCGCTGGGCGGACCGGTGCGTATCCCACACCTGTACAACGGGCACGATAAGACGTTTTTCTTCTTTGCCTGGGAGCAGCTGAAATACAACACCGGCTCGGCCGTCACCAGCCTCATCCCGACACCGGCCGAGCTGGGCAGCAACGGACAGTATCTCGACTTCACCTCGACGCTCGGCGCGCAGATTCCCGGCGCCTCCGACGGCTGCAATACGAAGCTCTACTACGGCGAGATCTTTGATCCCAATGCGGAAACCACCGTCAATGGCGTCTCCTGCAGGACGCCGCTCACCTATAACGGCAACCTGAATGAGATTCCCATCGGACGCCTCAGCAACGTTGCCAAGGCAGTCTTGCAGTACCTGCCCACCCCAAACCTGACCGGCGGAGGCACGAATAACTACGTCTACGACACGAGCGACAGCATCGCGCAAACCGTTTACAGCCTGCGCATCGATCAGAACCTGAATGCCAATCACAAGGTCTGGGCGTTCTTCGATTCCCGCGAAAACACCGACCAGGGCAACGGCC
>Ga0335072_10013229_pt1 | contig 11762 bp, 14 predicted proteins | sample Lox_Sample_21_FD_206725 | JGI IMG/M metagenome (GOLD analysis project Ga0335072, IMG submission 206725) | Soil microbial communities from Loxahatchee National Wildlife Refuge, Florida, United States - Lox_Sample_2.1 | ecosystem: Environmental > Terrestrial > Soil > Wetlands | place: USA...
GACGGCGCTATCAGAGGATGACTCATCACAGACGGCGAAATACGCTGCAACGAGCGGGTTGCGAGTCCAATCGAGCAAGCGTGTCGGCAGTCCGTGATGCTGTGCCAGTGCGAGCCAATCCCAATCGTTTTCGGGAATAAGCCGAAGGTGCGGGACCGAACGCTGCTTAAAGAGCTTCAAGATGTATTTCTCGTCCTTGAGTAGAAGTGGTTTATTGCTCTTTGTGCGTCTTCCGATTGACGGAACAAGCTGATGATCAACAGACGAAACACCTCTATAGATGACGGTCCTATGTGCGTAGGTCCGCACCACTTCCAAGAGGTCTTCCATCGACGAGATAACCTTCTTCTTCATAGTCATTGAAGGGAACTCCGGCTTTCAGTGCGACTCCGCGTGGCGACTGTTCGAGGCTGGCGTTAGGGCGACTTTCCCAGTCCAGCATTAATCTTCACTACTACGAGGATACTCGGCTGCCGCACTGCATTATTCCCTTGCGAGTGACCAGAGGACTGAGATTCATCGGTCGCATCTCCTCAGACGAAGACACAGGACATTCGGATTCAAGTTTCTGGAGTGTCGTTGAGTTGCGGCCTCACACAAACTTCGCGAGTGCACCATTGTTTACCTGCTGCTGCGAGGTTTCGTCGGCAGCATCGTCCACGCCAAGATAGTCGAGGGTTACCTCGAGACTCTCGTGCCCGAGCCAAGCCTGAATCTTGCGCACTGACACTCCGCGTTCATGATGCATGGTTGCGCCGGTCTTGCGCCAGCGATGCGGCTTGAAATCCTTCCAATTTGTTAATCCCGCGCGCTTGGCGATGTTCTTGCACTTGCGCAGAAAGTGGTACTCAACCTCACCGTGTCCATTGGGAAAGACAAGATCGCGGGGACCCTTTCCCTTGCAGAACTCCATCATTCGCGCCATGAACTGTGCAGGAATCGGCACCTTGCGGCCCTTTTTGTTCTGGCCGGAGCGCTTGCCTTTGAGGCGGAAATTGCGATCCGGCTTCGGGCTGATGTGTAGGATGCACTTGTCAAATTTGAGATCGCGCACCTCGCAGTGCGCAACTTCCATGTCGCGGCCCATCGACTGGAGAAAGAATTTGAAGAGCAGCTCCTCTTCCTGCGTACAGGTAGAAAAAAACTGGTTCATTTCTTCTTTGGTGTACGGAATAACCTCGGTCGGAGGGTAGGACATCTCTTTCAAAATCGGCTTGGCGATGCCAATGTCATTCTTGAGGAGAAACGTGCTCACTGACTGCATGATGTTGTAGCACGAGCGGTCTCCAAGGTCCTTTTCATGATGGAGAAGAAAGCGGCGGAACAGGCGGACAAACTCCGCGTCGATTTCGTCGATAAACGCGTTGGGGCGAAATTCGATGAGAAACCCAAGCCGGTACTCGTAAGTCTCCGGAGTTCGGACAGCGAGCCCATAGCCTGACTTCCCCTGGCGCTCTCTGCAATTCTCCAAATACTCGGCAATTGCAGTCGCCACGCTTTTTCGCTTGCGAGCAGGCTGCTCGTCAGTCATCCGAACAGGAGGGGCCGGAGATCCGTTGGGCTTGATCTTGCCTCCCACGGCGACGTAGGCGAGCGCGGCGCGCTTCAGCCGAGCCTCGCGCAATGCATGTTCTGGATCGCGCCCCACCGGCTCGGACTGCTTCTCTTTCCCCTCATACCAAGTGACGTAGAACGGACCCACATCAAAACGGTTGGAGTCTTCGTCCACGGCACGAAGGCTCCACTTCCCGCGGGTCTTGACTGACTGGTAGAGAACGACTGACTTGTTCGCCAAGCCCAGGCTCCTTCCTGTGATTGGGATGGAGGCGCGGCGGGGCTGGAATGAAGGCGTTCCAATCCTTGCCGGCAGGAGCCGACACGAGCCGGCAGGAGCCAACAAGTAGTAAAAAGTAGTAAAAACGGAGCGCTACATCCGTCCTAAGTCATTGATTGTAAGGAGGTTTGCAGAAGACTGGTGCCGAAGAAGGGACTCGAACCCCCACACCCTTGCGAGTACATGGACCTGAACCATGCGCGTCTGCCAATTCCGCCACTTCGGCACGCGTTTCAGGACGGGCAGAACGCCGTCCGGCAGCATCTTTGAGTCTCGCAAATGGCGCCGGGGGTGTCAAATTCAACGCCCCCAAGTCTCGACTTGAAACGCACAGAAGGTTCACTCTCGCTTCAACGCCTCCAGCTCTTCCAGCGTCCGCGGCCAGTCTGACCCCAGCAGCCGCGACAGGCTGCGATCAGCAAGCACTTTGCCTCCGGTCTGGCACTTCGCGCAATAATTCGTCTCGTTATCGGCATAGCGAATGCGCTGAATTTTTTCGCCGCATCGCACGCACGGCTGTCCGAAGCGCCCGTGCACGGCCATCTCCGGCCTGAACGCCGTCACTTTTTCCGGAAAGGTCTTCTTCGCTTCGTCCCCGAGCCGGTCCATCCACAGCGTCATCGTCGACCGTGTCGATTCCCACAGCCGTTGCCACTCCTCCAGCTTCAGTTTTTGCGTGAGCATCACGGGCGACAACTGCGCCGCGTGCAGAATCTCGTCGGAATACGCATTGCCCACCCCGCTGATCAGCCGCGGATCCGTCAAGGCTCGTTTCAGCGTTCGATTCTCGAGCGTCAGCGCGGCGCGAAAGCCCTCCAGGTCGGTCTCAAAAATCTCCACGCCGCCCGGATCCATCGCCCGCAACGCATCCTCGCCTTGCACTACATGCAGCGAGGCCCGCCGCTTCGATCCGGCTTCGGTCAGAACCAGCGTGCCGTTCTTGAAATCCAGCGCCAGCAGCGCATTTCTCCCACCCAGCTTCGCCCCCGCCGCCTTCCAGTGCAGCCGCCCCGCAATCATCAGGTGCAGCACCAGCCAGATTATTTCCGGATCTCCAATGGCGGGTCCTTGTCGTTGGAGCGAAGCTCCGGGGTCCCCGCGAACAGGTCCTCGTTCGTGGGGTGGTTGGACTCCAATCGCGATGCGCTTCCCGATCCGCCGCACCGACGTCACCGTCTTCCCTTCCGCAGCCGTCACCGGCGGATCCACTGTTCGCAGCACAAACACACTGCCGAGCCGCACATGCTCCAGCACCTGCCCCAGCACGCGCGCCTCCAATGCGGCGATGTAGGCACTGATGTCAGGCAGTTCAGGCATATTTCACAGGCGAGCCCCTAGTAGAACATAAGGACTCTTGCAGCGCCTACGGTAACGCACCCACTAAGGCTCGTTAATCTAACCGAGCCCCTGCCAGAATCCTTGAACGATTTCATTGAAGAGATCGCTTGCTTCCAGATTCACCATGTGCCCGGCGCCCTCAACAATTTCGCGGCGCGCCAGCGGCAATTCCAACGAGACTTTCTCTGCGATCGCCTGAAAATCCGGCAGGTCGCGAGACCCGGTCATTACCAATGCAGGCGCTCGAATCTCGCCAAGCCGCTCCGACAGAGCCGGAGAAGGCGCTCTTGCTGTATCGCTGTTGCACCAGTGCCAGCCGGAGTAGTCTGCGATCATTTCCGATAAAAGCGAATTGCACGATGAGATCGTCCGCGCGGGATCAAACAAAGGATGTTCCAGCCATTGACGCTTCGCTTCCTCCCCGCGAGCCGCCTTTGCAGATTCGCAAATTCCCTTCCAACGTGTTTGCCAGTCGGCTGACCATGTGTAGCCGTCCAGCGCGCTATCCGCCAGAACCAGCGAGCGCACCATGTTCGGGTAGGCCGCGGCAAAACGCAATGCCATGCGGCCTCCCATCGATAAGCCCACAACATGGGCAGGTCCCGTGCCGGCACTGACCAGAACATCCTTCAGGTCACCCTCATGCGCATATCTCTCTGAAGGAACCGGCGAAGATGATCCGAAGCCGCGCAGATCATATCGGATCAGCCGAAATCCGGATCGAAGCCCCTCAAACTGCGGCTCCCACATCCTCGAATCCAGGCCGAAGCCATGCAGGAAAACAACCGGCTCTCCCTCCCCGGCGCACTCGAAGAACAACTCACCCTCTTTGACTGGAAGCATCGCCACGCTTCCCACTCCATCAGGGTCGCCGCTCAAAGTCAAAAGGTCGAAGATTGCGGTCGAAGAAAATCCAGCAACCGCTCTGATGACAGGAAGCTACCCAATCACCGCGTTATCAATCAGCCTCGTCGTCCCCACCCACGCAGCCACCGCGAACAGCGTCCCCGCCTCCGCCCTTTCCACCGGCTCCAGCGTCGCCCAGTCCACCAGTTCGATGTAGTCCACGCGCACCGCCGGCTCTGCCGCAAACATCTTCTGCGCTGCTTCGATCAGAGCTTGAGACCGGCGCTCTCCATCGGTCACCAGGGTTTCCACTGCACGCACCGCCCGGCTGAGCGCCAGCGCCTGCCTGCGCTCTTCTGTGCTCAGATACGCGTTGCGCGAACTCAGCGCTAGCCCATCCGGTTCGCGCACAATAGGACACACCACGATCTCCGTCCCGATGCGCAGATCCTTCACCATCCGCCGCAGCAGCGCCACCTGCGCCGCATCCTTCTGCCCGAAGTAGGCCTTGTCCGCCTCGGCCGCCACCATCAGTTTGGTCACTACCGTGGCCACGCCGCGAAAGTGACCTGGTCTCGACGCGCCATCCAGCCGCCCGCTCAGCCCTTCCACCTCGACAAAGGTCGCCGCGCCCGCCGGATACATCTCCTCCACCGTTGGCGCAAACACAACATCCGCGCCTTCGCGCTCCGCCAGCGCGCAGTCCGCCTCAAAGCTCCGCGGATAGCGTGCGAAATCCTCATTTGGCCCGAATTGCGTGGGATTGACGAAGATCGTCACGATTACGCGTCCGCACTGCGCCCGCGCCGCGCGGACCAGCGATGCGTGCCCCTCGTGCAGCGCGCCCATCGTCGGCACCAGCCCGATGCTCATGCCGCGCGCTCTCTGCTCTCGCGCAAAACGCCTCAAATCGAGAACCGTACGAAGTACCATCGCCGCCCGGTCAGTTCTCCCATTCCTGCAGCGCGTCCGGGTTCACCACGGCGTTCTCGTCATCGAATTCCGCGCTCACGTTCTTCCGGATGGAAGACGGCAGATGATAGCTTTCCGCGTCCGACGGAAACACACGATGCTCCACGTCTTCGCGGTAGTGCTCAACAGCCTCGCGAATCAGCGCTGCCGCATCCGCGTATCGCCGCACAAACTTCGCCGCCGGCGCGAAGGTCAAGTTCAACAAATCGTGGAAGACCAGAATCTGTCCATCGCAGTCGGGCCCTGCGCCAATGCCGATCGTTGGAATCGCAAGTTCCGCCGTGATCACCGCAGCTACTTCGCGTGGAATCCCTTCGAGCACCAGCGCGCCCGCACCCGCATCGGCAATCGCATGCGCATCCGCAATCAACCCTCTCATTGTCTCCGCCGTGCGCGCCTGCACCCGGTAACCGCCCATCCGGTGCACGCTCTGTGGCGTGAGCCCCAAATGCCCAATCACGGGAATCTCCGCATCCGTCAAGCCGCGCACCAGCTCCACCCGCGGCCCTTCAATCTTCACGGCCTCGGCGCCTGCTTCTTTCACAAAGCGCACCGCGTTCGCCACGCCTTCTGCCAGGATTCCGTGATAGCTGCCGAAAGGCATGTCGGCCACCACCAGCGCGCGCCGCACTGCCCGCCGCACTGCCCGCGTGTGGTGCAGCATCTCGTCCACGGTCACCGCCATCGTGTTCTCGTGGCCCAGCACCACCATGGCCAGCGAGTCACCCACCAGCACCACGTCGATCCCGGCTTCATCTACCAGGCGCGAAGTCGCGTAATCATACGCGGTGAGCGCGGAAATCGGCTTGCCCTGGCGCTTCATCTCAGCCAGTGCCGGCATGGTCACTTTGGGGATAGAGGTTCCGGCGGAAGACGATCCGCCCGCGGGGAAGTTCGTAAGGCTCATGCTGTCTCCAGTGCCGCTCCGTCGAACCGCCCAACGACAGAAATCCGTCGCCGGGAATCCTCAAGATGCGACCCGAACATCCCAAGTATACGCCCGCTCCGGGTGCCTCATCCTAGCCGTGCCCGGTGTCGCAATGCATAAGTCCGGGTGCTCCAGGTATGCAGATCTTCAAGGTCTCGGGCTATCGGACGCTCTGGAAAGCAAGAAGCAAAAAGCTGCTGTTCAAAGCACGTTCATTTCGTTCACTTGAGCTGCCCATCCCGATCGGTTGGATACCATGGCCCTTGTCTTACCCCATCCCTCCGACGCACACTGGAACTCAGCACATGCTTTCTTCTTTGGCTACAGGCATCTCGACCGCCGCAGGCGCGATAGCCGGCTTAGGACTCGTCGCCGGCGCCTACTCCTATGCCGCCGCGTGGCCTGCGTCCCAGATCTTCGGCCATATCCTCATCGCGCCGCCGCGCCCCGGCGAACTCGCTCTCACCTTTGACGACGGCCCCAACCCTGCTTGGACCCCGCGCCTGCTCGACATCCTCGCCGAGCACAGTGTGCGCGCTACTTTTTTCATGGTCGGCGGCTTCGCTCAATCCGAGCCTGCCCTCGCGCGCCGCGTCGCCGAGGCCGGTCACCTCATCGGCAATCATTCCTGGAGCCATCCCAATCTCGCGCGCACCAGTTCCGCGCGCATCCGCGTGCAGCTTTCCCGCACCAGCGACATCCTTGCCCAGATCACCGGCCACCCCGTTCGTTTCTTTCGTCCGCCCTATGGGGCGCGCCGCCCCGCCGCGCTCCGTATCGCGCGCCGCCTCGGCCTCACTTCCGTTACCTGGAACGCCATGACCAGCGACTGGGTCGATCCCTCGCCCGACCACATCGCCGCCGAGCTGATCAAAAAAATCGACCGCAACCATCGCCGCGGCTTCGCTTCCAACATCGTCCTCCACGACGGCCGCCACTCCGAGCTCAACGCCAATCGCCAGCCATCCGTCACCGCCGCCGGCCTGCTGCTCGCGCACTACAAGTCCACGCACCGCTTCGTCACGCTCGACGCCTGGGCATAGCCAATCCGCCGTGATCCCGAGCGGCTCTCCTGCAACAACCGTGTCATCCTGATCGGAGCACGCCTGGGGCCCTGTGAACGACCTCAGTCGTTCATGGGGTTGGCGGAGCGGAATGCTTCTCGCGCGGCCTCGATCGTCGCCTGAACTTCGGCCTCGCCATGCGCCGCGCCCAGAAACGCCGCCTCAAACTGGCTCGGCGGCAGCCACACACCCTGCTCCATCATCGTGCGATGGAATCGGCCGAACGCCGCCGTGTCGCTTCTCGCGGCATCGTTGTAGTCCCGCACCTCATCCGCCGTGAAGAACCACGTCCACATGGCGCCCACGCGATTCACCGTCAGCGCCACGCCTGCCTTGGCGGCTTCGGATGCTACCCCCTCCGCCACCGCACGCGCCGTCGATTCGATCTTCGCGTACACCTCGGCCCTGTGTTCCTCGAGATACTCAATCGTCGCCAGGCCCGCGGCCATTGCCAGCGGATTCCCGCTCAGCGTTCCCGCCTGGTACACCGGCCCCAGCGGCGCCAGCAGATCCATAAACTGCCGCTTCCCTCCAAACACGCCCACCGGCAATCCGCCGCCCACAATCTTGCCCAGCGTCACCAGGTCCGGGTCCAGCGAGTACAGTTCGCACGCTCCGCCCAGCGCCACGCGAAAACCCGTCATCACTTCATCCACGATCAGCAGCACGCCATCGCGCTCCGTCAATTCGCGGAGCCCGCGAAGATATCCGGGCGCAGGAGGAATGCACCCCGCATTGCCCACTACCGGCTCCAGGATCACCGCCGCAATCCTGTCGGGATGCGCATCAAACGCCGCCTCCACAGCTGCCAGGTCGTTGTAAGGCAGTGCCATCGTCAGCCCGGCAATTTCGTCCGGCACTCCGGCCGATCCGGGAATCCCCAACGTCGCCACGCCCGAGCCCGCCTTCACCAGCAATCCATCTGCATGCCCGTGATAGCAGCCCTCGAATTTCACAATCAGCTTGCGTCCCGTCGCCGCGCGCGCCACCCGGATCGCCGACATCGTCGCCTCGGTGCCTGAGCTCACAAACCGCAGTTTCTCAATCGCCGGATAACACGCAACAACGTGCTCCGCCAGTTCCGCCTCCGAGGCCGTCGACGCGCCAAAGCTCGCCGACTTCCTTGCCGCCCGCTCAATCGCCTCGACCACGGGCGGAAACGCATGCCCCAGGATCATCGGACCCCATGACCCGAAATAGTCGATGTACTTGTTGCCGTCTGCGTCGTAGAGATACGCGCCCTCAGCCCGCTCGATGAACGGCGGATCGCCGCCCACCGCGCGAAACGCCCGCACCGGCGAATTCACGCCGCCGGGAAAAAAGCGCTCCGCACGCTGCTGCAATGCCTGAGATCGGCTGCGGGTCTGGGATCGAACCGGTGTGCTCATGGTGCGTTCAGTATAGTGGGAGCCGCGATGCATGACCGGATCAAACGTGCGCGAATTCTCTGATCTCGGCGGCCGTCTGCTCGTCCTTTTCGACGGCAACTGCGGCTTCTGCAATGCCTCGGTTCGCTGGCTGCTGCGCCGCGATCGCCGTGACCGTCTGCGCTTCGCGCCGTCCAGTTCGCCGCGCGTCTCCGATCTCCTCCGGCGTCATGGCTTCAGCGTCGCCGACTTCCCCTCGGGCCCCAGCACCATGGTCGTCGTTCGCGACGCCGGCGGGCCCTGCGAGCAACCCTTCTTGCGTTCGGATGCCGCGGCCGTTCTGCTCGCGGAACTGCCCCAGCCCTGGCGCGCAGCCGGTGTTTGCCTCCGGCTCATTCCACGCCCCATCCGCGATTTCGGTTACCGCGTGATCGCCGCCATCCGCTATCGCATCTGGGGCCGAGTCGAAGTTTGCCCGCTGCCAACGCCCGCAGACCGCGGCCGTTTTCTATGATCCGCTCGCGCAGCCTCGATGGTTGTGCGCGCCAAACTTCAGCACAAACAGGTTCATCCCGATCGAAACCCCCAGCAACAGCCCGCGCACTCCATCGAGCCAATCCTTCGCAAGCGTGCTTGCAGGGTGGAACACAACTCCCGCCGCAAGTCCGCAGAACAAGCACAGGTTTGCAATCCCTAGCCACACTCGCTCCCGCGCACTTCTCTTCCAGATCGGAACACACATGGTTTCGCCCTCTTCAGTCCTTGATTCGATACCAGGTCATCAGCGACAGCTTGATCACAACGAACGCCAGCGCAACCGCCAGCAGATCCCAACTCACCACGTGATTTCTAAAAATGCGGTACTCGAGGATCGCCACCGCCAGGCAGGCCGAAGCGATTCCCGCCACGCTGCTCGATCGCCGGCGATGCTCCAGGAAGCGCTCATCCACGAACTTCCCCAGAAATGGAATCCTGCTCAAGACTGGATGTGTCATTTCTCGCTCTCCAGTTGAAAAATTTCGTCTGTCCCGCACTTGAAAACACGCGCGAAGGTCAACGCCAGGGGCAGGCTCGGCACATACCGGTTGCGCTCGATCGAATTGATACTCTGGCGCGATACTCCGGTCGCTTTCGCCAACTCCTCCTGGGTCCAGCCGCGCTTCATCCGCAATTCCTTGACGCAATTTCGAACGCCCGGCTCCATGTCAAGCTCGCTTTACATTTAACTCTATTGCCGGCCATCCTTGATGTCAAGCTAACTCGGGATTATATACTTGACAAAAGATTTGGATAGAGATATCTTAGGTGTGTGAGTAAGGTAACTATTTCGCCTTCTTTGATTTGCGTGCCGATGCTGAGGCGCGAATCTCGCGGCGAATATCCTGTTTCACAGAAGCTAAAAGAGAGCGCAAAGGAACCGCTTTTAAGGTCGGTTTCCTGCCCGTTTTTGGTCCTTTTGGAGACCTCGCAATGACCATCATTGAACTATGCTCCACCTTCTCATCTGACGACCGTTGCCGCGAACTCTTGGAACGGCTTCGCTGGCCCATGAAGCCTGAATGCCCACGTTGCTTTGGCTCGGTGGTTCGACTGGCAACAAATGCGCGTGTCCTGTACTGCAAGGACTGCGACTACCAGTTTACCGTGACTGCAAATACAATCTTCCATGATTCTCATCTGCCGCTCATCAAGTGGTTTACGGCCACCTATTTGCTTTGCGAATCTCGCAAGGGAATGAGCGCCAATCAGATCAAAAGGACGCTAGGAATCTCTTACAAAACGGCGTGGTACCTCTGCCATCGCATCCGGGCCGCGATGGCGACAACCGAAAAGATGATGCTTGAGGGCACAATTGAGATGGATGAGACCTATGTAGGCGGCAAGGTGCGCAAGGGAACGCCAGAAGCTAGAAGGAACCGTCTAAAGAACAAGGAAATAGTGATCGGCATCAAGCAACGTGGCGGAGAACTTCGCTTCTTCCACGCTGAGGATGTGAAGTCGGGCACGCTGGCGAAGTACATCAAAGACAATGTGTCTAAGGAAGTCGAAGTAATCATGACCGACGAATTGAACGTCTACCCAAGCGCAGTAAAGCAGTCAGAGATTGAGGGATTACAGCACAAGACGGTCAATCACTTCGCAGGGGTCTACGCTGACGGCGACATCACGACCAACGGGATTGAGTCGGCATTTTCGCTGCTCAAACGTGGCATTGTAGGGACATGGCACAAGGTTTCAGCGAAACACCTGCCTGCGTACTTGGAAGAAATGACCTTTCGATTCAATCGGCGGAATTCTAAAACGCTGTTCTTGGACACACTCCGGCACATGATTACCGCTGACCCATTGACATTTGATAGACTTACGGCATAGGCATCCCGTTTTTTGGATTTCCTCCTCTTGTGGGAAAACGGGGACATAGCCGATAATCCTGCCAATGGCGACAGCGTTTACGACCGCAATGGTATCTGGACTGGCCGAACACTCATCTGGGCTTAGCGAGCAAGATGAAGAGCAGCTTTTCCAAGACTTCCCGAAGGTTCGTTACGGAAAGAATCCTCTCGAATCTGTCGTTGCAGAGGTTCGCTTTCCGCCGATATTACGAATCGAGACGGAAATTCCGGCGAAGTTCCAAGATGGTATCTCCAGTGAGTTTCCAATTTTTAGGGAAATCAACCCTATAAATTTCGCGCCCCCGGAGATTATGAAGTTATTTCAATCTGCCAACGTCTTTCCAGCGGTTAAAACTTTCGCCTTCTCTAGCGTAGATAACGACTGGTCTTTGGCTCTTAATAGAGAATCTCTTTCCCTAACGTGTCGGAAATATACCCGCTGGGATGATTTCCGACGGAAATTGGAAAGACCGGTTGAAGCGCTCCTTAAAACCTATGAGCCGCAGTTTTTTGTGCGGCTCGGATTACGCTATCGGGATGTGATCTCAAGAGACCGCCTAGGATTGCAAGATGTTCCTTGGCACCATCTTTTAGCTCAAGGTATTGTTGGCGAGATTCACACACCGATTGCACCGCTGATAGCAACCGCGTGGCACCAAATCGTGCTTAAACTCCAAAGGGAGAATACTCAAGTGCTCATGCAGCACGGGCTACAGCCAGTTCCTCTTTTTAATGGAGAACGATGCTACATTTTTGATTCTGATTTTTCCACCCAAACTCGCACGGAGCCGCAAAATGCGTTCAATGCATTTAGATACTTCAACAAACGTTCCTGGTACTTCTTTCGCGCTTGCATTGCAGAAAGACTTCACAATGCCATGCAACCCGAGCCAATTTAGTTCGTTCACCGTGGAGGATTTCGCGATCGATACCTATGCCGCGGGAAACACGGGCTTCTGGTCTCGCGATACGCGAGATGCTCACTTCCATGGCACCGTGACCCTGACAGGTGAGTTCCTG
>Ga0335072_10013231_pt1 | contig 11761 bp, 9 predicted proteins | sample Lox_Sample_21_FD_206725 | JGI IMG/M metagenome (GOLD analysis project Ga0335072, IMG submission 206725) | Soil microbial communities from Loxahatchee National Wildlife Refuge, Florida, United States - Lox_Sample_2.1 | ecosystem: Environmental > Terrestrial > Soil > Wetlands | place: USA: Florida...
CTGAGGCCGCCGGCGCTGGCGGCGGCCGGGGCGCCGGGGGCCGGGCCGTTGCAGAAGTCCTCGATCAGCCGCCGGGTGATGGCGGGGGCGAGGAGGGTCTCGCCCGCGGCGACCGCCCGCACGCCGCCGGCCAGCTGCTCGCGGCTGGCGTCCTTGAGCAGGAAGCCGCTCGCCCCGGCCTTGAGGGCGTGGTAGACGTACTCGTCCAGGTTGAAGGTGGTCAGCATCAGGATCCGCGCCCGGGACCCGCCCTGGACGAGCCGCGAGGTCGCCTCGATGCCGTTCATGCCGGGCATGCGGACGTCCATCAAGATCACGTCGGGGTCGAGGGACCGGGCCTGGGCCAGCGCCTGGTTGCCGTCGGCGGCCTCCCCGGCGACGGCCAGGTCCGGCTCGGCTTCCACGAGCATCCGCAGGCCCTCGCGGATGAGGTCCTGGTCATCGACGATGAGGACGCTGATCACGATGGCTCGCCGAGCGGCAGCCGGGCGCGGACCACGAACCCGCCGCCAGGTCGCGGGCCGGCGGCCAGCTCGCCGCCGAACACCGCCGCGCGCTCGCGCATCCCGGCCAGCCCGTGCCCGCCGCCCGGCGACTCGTTACCGGGCTGGCGGTTCTCGGGCTGGCCGCTGCCGGCCTGGCCGTTACCGGGCTGGCCGGTGCCGTCGTCGGTGACCTCGATTGTCACGGCGTCTTGTGCACACCCGATCGTCACGTCGGCGCGGGCCGGGCCCGCGTGCTTGAGGACATTAGTCAGCGCCTCCTGGACGATCCGGTACACCGACACGTCCACCGTCGCCGGCAGGGCGCCGGGCTCGCCGTCGATGACCAGGCTGACCGGCAGGCCGGCGGCCCGGACGCTGGCGGCCAGCGCGTCCAGCTCGCCGATGCCCGGCTGCGGGGCCAGCCCGGGCGCCTCGTCCGGGTCGCGCAGGACGCCCAGCAGGCTGCGGGTCTCGGCCAGCGCCCGCCGCGCGCTGTTCTCGATCTTCTCCAGGGTTGCCCCGGCCGGCTTTCCCGAGGCCCGCGCGCCGGCCGCCTGCAGCACGATGACGCTGAGGTGATGGGCGACGATGTCATGCAGTTCCCGGGCGATCCGCGCCCGCTCGGCCGCGGCGGCCTGCTCGGCCCGCCGCTGGGCGGCGGCGCCCTGCGCGGCCAGGGCGGCCGCCCGCCTGCGGGCGTGGATGAAAACGCCGGCGAGCCAGAAGGCCGCCAGCTGTACCAGCGCCAATGCCACGGTCGCATTGCTGCCACCATCCCCGCCTGCGCCGATGGCCAGCCCCAGGTCGCCCCGGTGGCTGATCAAGGCCACGACAGGGAAGGTGAGGATCAGCCCGGCGACCGCGCGGCGCAAGCTGGCGTGCGCGCCCAGTGCATAGGCGGCCGCGAACAGGACGAACGTCCACGTCAGGCCGCGCAGCGAGTTGCTGCCGTCCAGCAGGAACAGCAGGCCTACGCTCGCCCAGATCACCAGCCACATCACCAGCGGGGCGCGGCGGCGCAGCAGCAGGGACCCGCCCAGCAGCAGGGGCAGCAGGGCCAGCAGCCACGGGGGCCCGGCGATCGCCTCGCTGCCGATCAGGCGGGGCTGGCCCCACGTGGCGATCGCGATCAGCGCGGCCCCGGCGATCCCTATCGCGGCATCCATGATGACCGCCGGGTCACTGCCTGCGAAGCGCCGTACTGCCTGCATACAAGCGAAGGTATCCGCTGGCCAGGGCACTGTGCATCAACCGCAGGGTGACGAGGATTCAACCTTGCGATGGAACCGGTTCGATCCTGCGGGCGCAGACAGCGGGACCGGCGTCCGGGGACAGTAGGCGGCGGACACCGGATTTCGCGGATGAGAGGAGACCGATGAACGTCGTGGAGGCCAGCGGCCTGGGCAAGCGCTACGGGCGCACCTGGGCGCTGCGCGAGTGCACGCTGCAGATCCCGGCCGGGCGCGTGACGGCGCTGGTCGGGCCGAACGGGGCGGGCAAGACCACGCTGCTGAACCTGGCGGTGGGCCTGACGCCGCCGTCGGCGGGCGAGGTCACCGTCCTGGGCGGCCGCCGGGCCGGCTCGCCGGCCGCGCTGGACGGGATCGCGTTCGTGGCCCAGGACACGCCGCTGTACAAGGGCCTGTCCGTCGCGGACATGCTCTTCATCACCCGCAGCCTGAACCGCCGCTTCGACCAGCCGTATGCGCACGCGCGGCTGGCGGAGCTCGGCATCCCCCTGCGCCGCCGGGCCGGGAAGCTGTCCGGCGGCCAGCAGGCGCAACTGGCGCTAACCCTGGCGCTGGCCCGGCGCCCGCAACTGCTCGTCCTGGACGAGCCGGTGGCGGCGCTCGACCCGGTCGCCCGGCACGACTTCATGGCCACGGTGCTGTCGGCGGCGGCGGCCGAGGGAGTGTCGGTGCTGCTGTCCTCGCACGTGCTCACCGAACTGGAACGGGTAGCCAGCTACCTCGTCTTGATGTCGCGCGGCCAGGTGCGGCTGGCCGGGGCGGTCGATGACCTCCTCGCCGCCCACGGCCAGGCCAGCCTGGAAGAGCTCGCCCTGCGCTACCTGCGCGAGACGGCGCCGGAGGTGGCGCGATGAGCGCGGTGACGGTGTCGGCCCGGCGCGGCGCTGACGGCCAGGCCGGGCCGCGGCGGCTGCCGTGGCGGCGGATGGCCGGGGTCACCTGGCGGCAGCACCGGCTCGCCCTGGCCGGCGTGGTCGTCCTGCTGGGCGCGCTGGCCGTGCTGCTGTGGGTCACCGGCCTGCCGCTCCACCGGGCCTGGGCCGCGGCGATCGCCTGCCACCCGGCCAGCTCGCCCGGGTGCCAGGACCTTATCGGGAATTTCGGCGCCAGCGCGACGGGCGGTGGCAAGACACAGGGCATCCTCCTGCAGGTCGTGCCCGCGCTGATCGGGGCGTTCGCGGGGGCGCCGGTGCTGGCCCGTGAGCTGGAGACGGGCACCTTCCGGTTCGCCTGGACGCAGGGCTTCGCCCGGTGGCGCTGGGCGCTGGCCAAGCTGGTGGCCCTCCCGGTCATCCTGGCCGCGCTCACCGCCGCGTTCGGCGTCCTGGTGTCGTGGTACTACCAGCCGTACGCTGGCGGCGGCCCGGCCGGCCTGTACCAGAACTCACCGTTCGGTGACCTGTTCAGCCTGCGCGAGGTCACGTTCCCGGCCTGGACGGTGGCCGCCTTCGCGATCGCCGCCCTGGCCGGCATGCTCATCCGGCGGGTCGTGCCCGCGATCGTCGCGACCCTGGCCGTGTACGCGGGACTCGCGTTCGCCGCGGCCAGCTTCCTGCGCGAGCACTACCTGACGCCCCTCGTCACCACCAGCCTGGAACTGCCAGGCACCAGCACCGCGTGGGTCATCAGCCAGTGGTTCACCAAGGACGGCCGGTTCGCCTTCGGCGGCAATCCTCCGCTGAACATCCTCAACCAGTACTGCTCGGGCGGGAAAGGCGCCGGCCCCTCGTTCGCGCCGTGCCTGGCGCCGCACGGCTACACGCAGTGGACCAGCTTCCAGCCGGCCAGCCGCTTGTGGCCATTCCAGTGGATCGAGGGCGGCTGGCTCCTCGGACTTTCCGCTGCGATCATTGCCGTCACCATCTGGCTTGTCGCCCGGCGGGCCGCCTGATGCAGACGGCCACGCTCACTGAGGAAATCAGCCCGCGGCCGCTGCCGTGGCGGCGGATGGCCGGGGTCATCTGGCGCCAGCACCGGCTCGCCCTGGCGGCCGTGACCGTCCTGCTGGGCGCGCTGGCGGTGTTCCTGTGGATCAGCGGCCTGCAGGTGCACCACGCCTGGGCCGCCGCGGCCGCCTGCCGGCCGGCCGGGTCGGCGGGCTGCCAGGACCTGGCCGCCACGTTTAACGGCACGTGGAATGACATGTCCATCGCGGCCATCTTGCTGCAGGTCGTGCCCGGGCTGATCGGGGCGTTCGCCGGGGGGCCGGTGCTGGCCCGGGAGCTGGAGACCGGCACGTTCCGGTTCGCCTGGACGCAGGGCTTCGGCCGGTGGCGCTGGGCGCTGGCCACGCTGGTGGCCCTCGCGGTCGTGCTAGCCGTGCTCACCGCCGCGCTCGGCGCCCTGGTGTCGTGGTGCTTCGGGCCGTTTTCCGCCGCGGGCAACCAGGCCCTGGGAGTTTACGGTGACTCGCCGATCGTCCTCGTGTTCGGCCTGCGCGCGGTCACGTTCCCGGCCTGGACGCTGGCCGTGTTCGCGATCGGCGCCCTGGCCGGCATGCTCATCCGCCGGGTCGTGCCCGCGATCATCGCCGCCCTGGCCGCCTACGCCGGGCTGGCCATCGCGGCCGTGGCCTTCCTGCGCGAGCACTACCTGACGCCGCTGATCGCCAGCAACCCGAACCTGCCCGGCACGGCGTGGGTCATCGGCCAGTGGTGGACCAGGGACGGCCGGCTCGCCTTCGCCGGCAATCCCCCCGATGGCCTCACCAGCACGTACTGCAACTTCGCCCAGTCCCCGCCGGGGAAGAGCGCGGGCACCGGCGGGGGCGGCGGCGGTAACCCGTGGGCGGCGTGCCTGGGCCCGCACGGCTACCTGAACTGGACGAGCTACCAGCCGGCCAGCCGGCTGTGGCCATTCCAGTGGATCGAAGGCGGCTGGCTGCTCGCGCTGGCGGTGCTCCTGATCGCGGCGACCCTCTGGCTAGCCCACCACCGTGCTGCCTAACTGTCCGCCCATGCCGGGACAGCGCCGAGTGCCCCGGCCAGCCGGGTGATCGCCTCGCGGGTGGCCTGGTCGCCGACGCGATCGGGCCGCCAGGCGCAGGCGATGCCGGCGGCGGCCACGTTGGCGGCGGCGCACACGGCGGCCAGGCATTCCCCGACCTGGGCGACGGAGGGCCCGGGGCCGGAAGGGAAGCGCAGGCCGGGCAGTTCGGCGCTGTCGATGACGTCCACGTCGAGATGCAGGTAGACCGGCAGGCCGCCGAGCCGGGCGAGGGCGGAGGTGATCGCGGCCGGGTCGGCGGCCACCCGGCCGACCTGGCTGGCGGCCAGGGCGTCGCGCTCGGCCGGGTCAAGGTCACGGGCACCGGCGAGGACGACGCTGGCCTCGGCCACCGGCCGCAGCCCCAGGGCGTCGCCGTAGAGCTCGGGTGCCTGGCCGGTCAGCATGGCCAGCGCCATGCCGCCGACGTAGCCGCTGATCGTTATGGCCGGGGTGTTGAAGTCGCCGTGCGCGTCCAGCCACACCACCGCCACGTCGCGGTAACGGCGCTGCAGCCCGGCCACCACTCCCAGGGCAACGGGGCAGTCGCCCGAGAGCAGCAGCGGCCGGGCGGACCGGGCCACCGCGGCGGCGACCGCCTGGTAGCGCAGGTCCGGCGGGCCGGGCGGGCTGATGGTCGCGGTCACGTTGGCCGGCACCGGGAAGGCCGGGATGCGCTCGTCGAGATGCCAGGGCGTCACCAGGAGATCCCAGCCACCGCTAGTGTGGTCAGCCACGCTGTCCAGCAGACCAGCCGCCGCCCGCCGGCGGCAAGCGAATTTCCGTGGCCTGCCCGCGCTCGCTGTTAAGCGTGGGACGGCACAGGCTCCGAGAGAAATCTCGCGACATGACGCGACTTGACGCGGTACGGTCTGACCATGGGATGGGGCTCAGAGCAGGCGCAGGCTGTCTTCGAGACACTGCACGGTGCTTTCGACGGCGACCGCATCGCGGTCGCCGTTACCGCTATCGACGCCGGCGGTCCGGCGTTCTCGCGCAGCCCGGGGCTACCGGAAGACGGGCGATTCGAGATCGGGTCGATCACCAAGACCATGACGGCCACGCTGCTGGCCTGCCTCGCCGGGGACGGCGTGGTGTCGCTGGATGACGAGATCGGCCGCTGGCTGGAGGCCGGGCCGAACGCCGGCATCACGCTGGAGCAACTGGCGACGCACACCTCCGGGCTACCGCGCCTCGCACCCAACCAGCCAACCGGGGAGGAGAATCCCTACCGCGACTTCACCGCCCAGCGGGCCGAGGAGGGACTGCGGGCGGCGACCAGGATGCCAGACGCCGGGCACCTTTACTCGAACTTCGGCTACCAGCTGCTCGGGCTGGTGCTTGAGCGGGCCAGCGGTCGCCGGTACCAGGACCTGCTGACGGAGCGGCTGCTCGGGCCGCTGGGGATGACCAGCACGGGCACTGGCGCGGCGGGCGGCGGCACCCGGATGACCGGGCACTCCGGCGGCAAGCCGGCCGGGCACTGGGACTTCGCGCTGCCCGGGCCGGGCGCCGTCGAGGCCACCATCGGCGACCTGGCCCGCTACCTGACCGCCTGCCTGGCCCCGCCGCCCGGCCCGCTCGGCGCGGCCATCACGTTGTGCGAGCAGCCGCGGGTCCGGATGGAGGGCGCAAGCGCGGGCGGGCTGGCCTGGATCATCACCGGCGGTCTGCTCTTCCACAACGGAGGGACCGGCGGGTTCTCCGCCTCGGTGGCGATTGACCAGGCCACCGGGCATGCCGTGGGCGCGCTGGTGAACACGCACGGCCGGTCGGTCTCCCTGCTCGATGCCGCGGTCCTCACGGCGGTCAAGGGCGGTGATCCCCGCCAGGCCCGGCCCCAGGGGATTGGCGCGGCGGCCGGGCCGGAGTGGGAGCAGCGAGCCGGCGACCTGGCCCAGGCGCTGTTCGACGGCAAGTTCGCTGAGATCCACGAGAACCTGCAGCCAGCCGCCCAGGCCAAGCTGAGCACCGAGCGCCTCGGCGAGGTATGGCAGTTCGCGCTGCAGCGAATCGGCGACCCCGGGCCGGCCTCGGTCTCCTGCCGGTCCCTTGTTGCCGGGAACACTGCCGACGGGACAGCCGAGCCCGGCGGGGTAGCCGCCCTGATCACGTTCCCGGGCAGCAAGCAGTCGCTGCGGCTCCTCGTGCGGTATACCGTCTCCGGCCAGATCGCCAGCCTCCGCGTCCTCGCCCCCGATGAGGCTGCTCCCTGGTGATTCCTGGCGCGACTGCGCTGCCGGAGGCGCTGGCGGGGGCGGCGCTGGCGGGGCGGGCCCCGCGTTGCCGTCGTCGCTGGGCCGGGATTGTGCGGGCATTGCCGGCGGCGCATGTCTGTCAGCCCGGCGCTGCCGGCAGCGCACGCGCTTTGCGACCCCAGCGGTACCGGCAACGCTGGGTGCCCGGGTGCACTGGGCCGCCCGCTGGCCGGTTCCCGGCGGTCGCAACGCCTTCATGCTTCATCTCCGGGCCTTCGCCGCCCGGTTGCTGGTTATGCAGCAATGCCGCTTGGCTTCCTCACCGCTCTGGCCACGGGAGTGGTGCCTGGCCTCACTGGCGGCGGCATGATCCCCGCTCGTGCAGCGGGTTGTGCCGCGAACCGGGCGCCCCGGGAAGACTTCGCACACTCAGTGACCATTTTCGCAGGCGATATGTGGCTTATGTCTATGCGGGAAGTGTGCGAAGTCTGATGAGACGCTAGAACACGCCGACCGATGCGGTAATCACGTGGCCGCAGTGATTTTTCTGACTTGAGTTGTTTATGTGACTCCAGAGCTAAGCGAGATGCGCAAAGCCTTTGTGAAAATCGTGAAATGCCGGGGCAGGCGGGGCGGGCGTGACATTCGAGGCGAACGGTGATTGCGGCTGGCGGCCCGGGAAGGTCGCCTGATGTCACCCCGCCCTTAATCTGCGAGCCATTGAGCATTCGCGAACGGTGATTAGCGTCCGCCGCATGGATAAAGAAGTGCAGTCCGAGGCAGGCGATCGTCCAGGCGTTCCCCGCAGGGGGTTCCTCAAGGGAGCGGCCGGGATCGGCCTGGCCGCCGGAGTGACCGGAGGCGCGGCCGAAGGCGTGCTCGCCCCCGGGACCGCCTCGGCCGCCCCCGACCCGGGGGTCACCACCACGATCCCGCTGCCCACCACGACCGCCCCGGAGCAGTTGCATCTCCAGTGGGGCACCGATCCGGCCCGGTCGGTGACCGTCTCGTGGCTGGCTCCGGGCACCGTCCCGCAGCCCGCCCCCAAGCTCGCCTATTCGACCAGGCCGATCACCGCGCAGAACCCGGGCAAGGTGATCCGCCTGCCGGAGCCGGAGCCCCTGGACCTCACCCGGCGCCGTCCCGAAGCCGCGGCCACGAGCTTCACCGACGGCCTGAGCGGCTTCACCACGTACCACTACCACGTGCAGCTGCATGACCTGGAGCCAGACACCACCTACCACTACCAGGTGACCGACGGAGCGACCAGCCCCTCGGTGGCGGGCTCGTCCTTCAAAACGGCGCCGGCGGGCCGGGCGAAGTTCCGCTTCTCCAGCTTCGGCGACCTCGCGGAGCCGACGGCGGGCTCGGCCATCAACGTGACCGGCTACACCTGGACCGAGTCCAACGACACCGGCGTGTTCACCGTCGACGGCCTGGAGAATCCGGGCGACGGCCTCGGCGCCCCGCTGTTCCACCTGCTCAACGGCGACCTGTGCTACGCGAACCTGGACCCGGCCAACGCCCCGAGCGTGTGGCGGGACTTCGGGGTCAACATGGCCCGGTCGGCCGCCAGCCGGCCGTGGATGCCGGCGATCGGCAACCACGAGAACGAGTTCGGCATCTGCGACCACGCCGGCCACCCCTACCGGGGCCCGATCGCCGCGGCCGGAGCGGCCGGCAGCTACTACAACGGCCCTTACGGCAACGGCCACTACCACGCCCGGTTCCTGCTGCCCGACAACCACGTGCGCAACCACGATGGCAACCGCCTGCAGGGCGCGTTCTACAAGTTCCAGGTCGGGACGGTGCTGTTCGTCTCGGTGGACGCCGATGACGTGATCTACCAGCAGAGCAACAACTCGAGGGTCGGCGCCGGAGACACCTTCGTCACGGGCGCGCAGATCCCCGCCGGAACGCTGGGCGACAACCTGCAGTACACCGGGACCCTGGCCTTCCAGGCCGAGAACAACTCGCAGGTTCCCGACGGCCGGACCCCCAACGTGCAGGCCCTGTGGCTCGAAAGGACGCTGTCGGAGGCCCGGCGGGACCCGTCGGTGGACATGATCGTGGTGTTCATGCACCAGGTGGCGATGTCCACGGCGCTCAACGGAAACGGCAGCGACCTTGGCATCCGCCAGGTGTGGGGACCGCTGTTCGACCGCTACCAGGTCGACCTCGTGCTCTCCGGTCACGAGCACAACTACGAGCGCACCTACCCGGTGCGGGGCTACGACCCGCCGTCGGGAACGGTGACCACCGCCTTCGGCAGCTACGCGGTGGGCGACACCATCGACACCCGCCGCCCCTCGGTGGTGACCACCAAGCCAGCCGAGATCGACGGGATCCCGGCCTGGAACACCAAGCAGGGCACGGTCTACCTGGTGCTGGGCGGCGGCGGGGCGGCCTCCACCTTGCCCTACGGGGTGGACCCGGCGAACGGCCTGCCCCAGGCCAACGTATGGGTCACCCACAACGGCCGCGACGCGGTCGAAGACGCCCCCTGGTCCGCGGGCCGGGACCCGGGCGACGCCTACGGCTACGGCATCTTCGACGTCGACCCGGGGCACCGGCCCGGAGAGACCAGCATCACCTTCAAGTGGTTCCAGGTGCCTGGAGCTACCAGCGGGGGGACGGTGACGCTGCCCACTAGCCCGTACGAGACGCACATCTTCGGGCGCACGCTCCCGCTGGGACAGCCTGCCTGATCTTGTCGCGCCGGAGGCCGCCGCGCGCCAGCGCGCACGAGCGCGCGTGACGCGCGGCGGCAACGGAGAAATGCCGGACAAAAACCCTTACAGGCCTGCAAAACGCATTTCCGGCGGGGCGTCGCCGACTTGGGATTTCGCGATTATTCTCGGCTATTTTCTCGCCGAGCCTTCCCGGCTGGGCCGAGATGCGCGTATATCGTTTACCTGTCATCAGCAGCCCAGCGGGCACTTTGTCGCATTCCGAGTATGAAAGGGAACCTCATGCGTCATGCACTGACGTGGCTTCTCGCCGCCGGAGTAACAGCGCTGCCCTTCCTCATTCCGGGCGCCGTGAGCGCAGCGGTCGCAGCGCCGTCCCCGGCCTGGGCATACGTCTCGCCGTCGGGCATGGCGAGCGCGGCCGACCGGTCGTGCGGCACGGCGGCCTTCAGCTCCGTGCAAGCAGCCGTGGACGCCGTGGCCGCCGGGGGCACCGTGATCGTCTGCGCCGGCACCTATGCCGAGAGCGTTACGGTGACCAAGTCCCTGACGCTGGCCGGGCGCCATGGCGCCATCATCAACGCCACCGGCCAGGGCTACGGCGTCGGCGTCGCCGCGTCCCATGTGACGGTGAGCGGGCTAACCGTGGAAGATGCCAGCGTGGGCGGCCCACTGGCCGACGGCATCGTCACCGCGGGGCTGGTCGGCGAGACGATGATCCCGGCCAGCTACGTGACCATCATCCGGGACGTCACGAAGGACAACGCCGGCTCGGGCATCGACCTGAACAGCACCACCGGCTCATCCGCGATCGACGACGTTTCCGAGGGCAATTCGGTCGGAATCAACGTTTCTGACGATTTCCTGCAGCCGGCGACGGGCAACGCGATTATCGGCAACGTCGCCAACGGCAACGCCGGCGGCTGCGGGATAGCCCTCGCTGACCACACCGGCAAGGGCATCTCGCATAACCGCGTTATCGGTAACGTCTCCGACGACAACGGGCTGGGCACCCCGACCGGCACGGCCGCGTCCGCGGGCAGTGGCGTCATCCTGGCCGGCGCGACCGGCGGGATATTCGACAACACCATCTCCCGGAACACGTTCGACGGGAACGGCCACGCCGGATTCGATGTCCACGCCCACGCACCGGGGATGAACCTCGCCGGCAACGTGGTCACCGGCAACCGGATAGGCCGAAACAACCTGCGCGGATCCGAGGGCGACACCGAGACCACGGGCGTGTACCTCGGCGACGCCGGCCCGCTGACGATCACGGTTCGCGGCAACATCATCAGCGGTGACTACTACGGGATGTTCGCCGCCGGCGGCCCTGTCACCATCAAGGGCGTGCGCCATAACGCCTACCGGGACGTGACGATTGAGCTGGGCACCAGCCCCGCCTTCGGCTGAAGCACGGCGCGCGGGCGTTGATAGAGATCAGGCGAGCGGGGGCAGCCGACGCTGATGGCGTGGCTGCCCTCGCCGCCGAGCTCGCGATGTCGTTTGAGTTCTCGCAGGAGAGGTTTCGCGCCAGCTACCCGGCCCTGCTCGCCTCGGAGGGCGCGTGCCTGCTGCTGGCCGTGAACGGGCACGAGAACCACGGCTACCTGCTGGGGTTCCGCCACCTGACGTTCTACGCCAATGGACCGGTGGGCTGGGTCGAGGAGATCGTCGTGCGGCACCACGACCGCGGCCAGGGCACTGGCAGGCTTCTCATGAGCGCGTTCGAGCAATGGGCAGCGGAACAGGGATGCGCGCTGGTTGCCCTGGCCACCCGCCGGGCCGGCCCGTTCTACCGCGCACTGGGGTATGAGGAATCCGCCACCTACTTCCGCAAGCTGCTGGCTAGCGCAGTCAGTCCACCGGGGTGACGCAGATGGGGTTGCCTTCGGGGTCCGTGATAGTGAAGGCGCGGCCGTAGATCTCGTCGTGCGGTTCCTCCGCGACGGTGACGCCCTTGGCTGTCCAGGCGGTGAAGACGTCATCGACGGCGGCTTCCGCGCGGGGCACCATCAGGCCGACCATGAAGGATCGCGGGGTCGTCGGGTCGGCCTGCTCGCCGCCTCTGTCCGACAGCGCGAAGATCACGCCAGGGGCTACCTCGAACGGCACGTAGCGCGGGGTGATCATGACCGGCTCGATCTCGAACA